>Ga0187780_10000366_pt1 | contig 34059 bp, 32 predicted proteins | sample 1015_Q2_SP10_20__FD_132429 | JGI IMG/M metagenome (GOLD analysis project Ga0187780, IMG submission 132429) | Tropical peat soil microbial communities from peatlands in Department of Meta, Colombia - 1015_Q2_SP10_20_MG | ecosystem: Environmental > Terrestrial > Soil > Wetlands > Peat | place...
CCCGCGGCCGTTCGCGGCCTGAACCCGACGGACCACTTCGGGGATCGGGACGCTCGTGAGCCGGCCCCGCGCGAGGCGGCTGAAGCAGTACGTGCAGCCGCTCGTGCATCCCTGTGCGATGACGACTTCCTCCGAGACAGGGGGAAGCCGCGGAGTCACACCGGACCGGGTCTCGGGACGCAGAGGAACGGCGTCCGGGGCCCACGCATCGAGCATCGCAGAGAGGTGGTCCTGCTCGCGAATCGGGACGAAGGTCGTGCGGTCGCGTCCGGGGCCCTGCATGAGTTCGGTTCGGAGTGGAACGAGGCAGCCCGTGACCACGACCCGGGGGATCCTGCTCGTGAGAGCCTGCCATCGGCGGACCATCCGGCCTTCGGTGGGGCCGATGACGCCGCACGTCACCAGAATCCCGACATCCGCGAGAGAAGGGTTGACGGCGAGCTCGTGCCCGCGCGCCTCGAGGTCCCGGGCGATCGCTGCGCCCTCGCCCTGGTTCTGCGAGCAGCCGTACGACTCGACGTAGACCCGCACGGTCGACCGGAAGGGCCCAACTCCTAGAAGACCGAGAGCTTTCCGGTCAAGAGGAGCCGGGGGATCGTGTCGATCTGCTCGAACCACTTCTGCGTGACCGCTTCCGCGTTCGGCCGTACCTTCGCGAGCTTGACGCCCTCGGCCGGAAGGATCTGGACTGCCGCGACCTGCGGGTCGTCGACCGGTTTCCCGATCTGCGAAAGGATCCGTACGTGGACCTCGCGGACGTCCCCGCCGGCCTCCTTGACGATGTCGTTCGCGATCAGGTTCCCGATGAGGTTGTAGATCTTGCCGACGTGATTGACCGGATTCTTCCCGGCGGTCGCCTCGAGGCTCATCGGGCGGCACGGGGTGATGAGCCCGTTCGCCCGGTTCCCGCGCCCGACGGAGCCGTCATCCCCGGCCTCCATGGAGAGACCGGTGACCGTGAGGTAGAATCGGCCGAGCTCGGGGTCGTCCGCCGTGTTCACGTCGATCGTGACCTTGCGGCGTGTCAGCTTCGCGGCCTGTGTCGCAAGCTGGTCGTGGATCTCCTGGCAGGTCGCCTCGTACTCGCGAGCGTCCTTGAGCTCGGAGTCGACGAGGGCGGCGGCGACCGTGAGGTGGATCTCGTCCTTGTGACGGAACCCCATCACCTTCACGTCCTCACCGAGCGCGTGGAGTCGCTTCTTCAGCTTCGTCGTGAGGAACCGCTCGCTCTCCAGGACGAGTCGTTCCGTGTCGGAGAGAGGGGCGAACCCGACGCCGAACGAGGTGTCGTTCGAGAGGACGGCCTTCTGCTCGAAGACCCCCCGGAGGTCGACCGACCCCTGGCCGATCTTGCAGTCAAAGTCGACCTGCTTTTCCGTGTCGAGGTGGGCGCAGACCGATTGAACGTACTTGCGCGCCGCATCGACCGCGACGTCGCGGTACGGGAGCTTCTCTCCATTGACCTCGGTCGTGGCGCGCCCGACGAGAAGGATGTAGATCGGGCTCGTGACCCGACCTCCGCCGAACTTCGGTTCGGAAGCACCCCCGACGACCTGCGTTTCGTCCGTGTTGTGGTGGAGAATCCTTCCGAACTCGTCGAGGTACATCCGGCAGAGCGCCCGGCTCACCGACTCGGATACCCCGTCGGCGATTGAGTCCGGGTGACCGAGCCCCTTCCGTTCGACCAGCTCGACCTCTTGCTCTTCGATGTGGACCGTGCGTAACGGCTCGACCTGAATGTTCGGGGCCATGACGATTCCTTCGGTCGGCGGAGCCGGGGGCGGGTTTAAGGGTTGCGCGACCGGAAGGAGGAGAAGTCGTCCGGCGGCCCGTCAGGGGTTGTGTCCGGCGAAAACACTCTTCGCCATGTGCGCTCCGGATCGTTCGTACCCCCGCCGACGGTAGTACTCGCGCGTGCCGACCGCGCTCGTTACGAAGACCCGGGAGAACCCCTCCGAGCGGACGCGCTCCTCTGCTGCATCGAGGAGGGAGCGGCCGAACCCACGGTGCTGGTACTCCGTCGGCCGGGACCCCTCCTGACCGACGGGGACCTCCATACCGACCACTTTGAGCTCCCGAATCACGGGACCGTCGAGGCCGCCGGGAGTGTCCAGGGAGGGGAAGCGAAGACGAAGGAAGCCGGCGACGGTGTCGGTCTCGGGGTCCTCCCACGCGAAGAACCGTTCCCTCCCGCCGGCCGCGTCGTACTCCGCCTCGGTGAGCCGGAACGCTTCGGGAGGTGGTGTCGCGCGGCGACCCGCCTCCCGGCATCGAAGACAGCGACAGTGGTGCCCTTCGGCACGGAGGAGTGCGAGCGCCTTCTCGCGGATGTTGCTCGAGCGAACCCCGGCGGCGATGAGGCGCGCCGGGATGTCCCTCTGGATCCGCTGGATGCGGACCCAGGGAGGGAGCCGTCGCTTCATCCGGGCGAGAAGCTCGGCCGCGGTCCGAGTGTCGTACGGTTCGTAGCGCCCGCTCTTCCAATCATCGTAGAGGGCCGTGCCAGGGAGTACGAGCGTCGGGTAGATCTTGAGGAGGTCGGGGCGATAGGCCGACTCGTCCCAGAGCCGGTCGAAATCCCGAAGGTCGGATTCGGGGGTCATTCCGGGAAGACCGAGCATCAAGTGGTAGCAGACCTTGAGGCCGCGGTCGCGCGCCTCCTGAGTCGCCCGCGCCACGTCGCCCGTCGAGTGGGCGCGTCCGACCGCCTGGAGGACGTCGTCGTGCAGGCACTCGACCCCGATTTCCACTCGGGTCACTCCGGCGTCCAGAAGGAACGGCAGGACCCGTTCGTCGCACCAGTCCGGTCGGGTCTCGACGGTCAGCCCGACGACCCGGTGGGCCGCGACCTCGTTCTGCGCCTCCGCGTCCGCGAGAGACGTCGAGGCCGTCCCGTTGAGGCCATCGTAGATCCCGCGGAGGACCTCCTCCTGGTACGGTCGTGGCCGCGCGGGAAACGTACCCCCCATCACGATCACCTCGACCTTCGACGTGGGATGGCCGAGCTGGTCGAGCGTGTCGATTCGATGACGAGCGATCGCACGGGCGTCCCAGTGGAACTGAGCCCCCCGGAGGGCCGAAGGTTCCTCTCCCGTGTAGCTCTGCGGGCTTCCGTGGTCGAGCCCACCCGGGCAGTACGTGCAGCGGCCGTGCGGGCAGCGCGCGGGGGCGGTCATCACCGCGACGACCGCGACGCCCGAGAGCGTGCGGGAGGGCTTCCGACGCACCGCACCCGAGTATCGGGTTTGTTCCTCGGGCGGGAGCGAAGCGACCCAGTCGACGTTCGAGGGGAGCGGACCCACGAGGCTTCCGTTCCGCAGTTCCGCGAGCTTGGCCCGATGGATCTCCTCGGGCGTGGGGACGTCTACCGAAGGCGCCACAGGCGGCTTTCTCCCGTCAGAAGGTAGGGCGCCTTCTGGAGGTCGGCGACCGTCCTCGACCCCGTCAGGAACATCGCAACCTTGAGCTCGTGGACGAGGAATTCGAGCTCCTTCTTCGTCTGGGCGAAGTCGGTCGCGGCGGCTCGGAGCATTCCTCCCGCGATCCCCGCCGCGCTCGCTCCGAGCACGAGGGCTCGCGCGACGTCGAGGCCGCTTCGTACGCCGCCGCTCGCGACGACCGGAAGGCCGAGCGGGATGAGCTCAAGGACCGATACCGGGGAAGGGATCCCCCAGTCCCAGAACGTCTTGCCGACGCGAGCCTCCCGCTCGGCCCCCTGCTCGAGCGCGCGGTAGTACTCGACCGCCGCGAACGAGGTGCCGCCGGTGCCGCTTACGTCGAAGGCCTTCACGGACCGATCCCTCAGCTGCTCGGCGACCTCGCGTGAGAGACCGGCGCCCGTCTCTTTGACGAGAACGGGGTACCGGCTTGCGAGCTCCCCGATCCGGTCGAGGACCCCCTTCGCTCGGCGGTCCCCCTCGGGCTGGACCATCTCTTGAAGGAAGTTGAGGTGGATCGCGAGCACGTCGGCGTGGATGAGCTCCATCGCTGCCCGGACGTCCTCGAGTCCCACCACGCGGTCGCCGGGATTCTGGGGGATGATCTGGGGCGCCCCGATGTTCGCGAACTTGAGGGGAACGTCGAAACGGGCCACACACGAGTAGCTCTCTGGGTACTGGCCCTTGAGGATCGCCGCGCGCTCGCTCCCGACCCCCATCGCGACGCCGACCTCGGCGGCAGCCTGAGCAAGGTTGCTGTTGATCTTCGCGGCATCGGGGAAGCCCCCGGTCATTCCGGTGATGACGATGGGTGCTGCGAGCTTCTTTCCGAGCAGAGTGACCGAGGTGTTGATCTCGTCGAAATTGATCTCCGGGAGCGCGCGGTGGACGAGCTGGACATCATTCCAGTACCGATACCGGCCCTCGACGTCCTTTCCGAGGACGACCTTCACATGCTCGGCCTTTCGGTGGCTCAAGTCGATTCCCCCCGATGTCGACGGGTCAGGTGGATCTGGCACGAGCCCAGCTCCCGTACTCCGTTGCTCCCCGAATCGCACGCGAGACGGCGCCATCCGAGAGTCCGCTAATAAGACCTGCGTCCGCGCCGGCGGCGGCGATGGCGAGGATCACGGTCGCCTTTCCCCGGATCCCGCCGGTCACGTCCATCGCGCCGTCTACGGGCGCAAGCGACGCGACGACCTTTGGGGTCACGTCCCGAACGACCGTGCGACGACGGCCAAGCGGTCCCTCGAGGACCCCCTCGACATCGCTCACGAAGACCACTCGCTCGGGCTCGAGCGCCGGTACGAGGGCGAGCGCGATCGTGTCGGCGCTCAGGATCGAGCTACCCCATGCTTCGTCCGGCACAACATCTCCGAAGGAGACCGGGAGGAATCCCGCGTCGAGGGCTTTCAGGATGGGCGTGGGGTCGAGGTAGACGAGCTCCCCCGCGCGGTTCCGCGCGTGAGTGGCGAACGGGACGGACGCCGGAGAGGCACCCGCCCGCACGAGCTCCCGAAGGACCGCGAGGTGAAGTCGACGGACCTCCGTTGCGACGATGGCGGCCCCGCGGGTCCGCTCAACCAAGGACGAACCAGGAGGGGGGGCGCGGGCAAGCCCGAACCTCTTCGCGCCGGGATGGCCGAACGATCCAGCGCCGTGGAGGAGCACGACCCGCCGATCCCGGACCTCGGCGACCTCCCTCGCGAGCCGCGTGAGCAGCTTCGGGCGGATCTTCTCGACCTCGTTCTTCCGGGTGATGATGCTACCGCCGAGTTTCACGAGGACGACCGGGCCCGAAGAAGTTGGCGCGGGCGCCATCGGGGACTCCTCCCGCTCAGGCCTGGTCCGGACCCGTCCCCCGGGTAAAGAGCATGTACGCACCGAGGACGAGGGGAAGGAGCGACGCGAAGTAGAGCCAGTTGAACGTCACGAGCCAATACGCAGTTCCGAACAACCCGAGCCCGATCAGGAGCGCGGAGAGGACGAGGAACGGCAGCGACACACCGTTCGAGGAGGTCGCATTGGCGGAATGTTCACCCGAGGCGTACTCCGACATCGCCGGGGCGACAGCGGCACCCCTTCAAATGGCTTCGGTCCAGCGAAACTGCCCGTCCGGGCCCGTTCGACGTTTTTCGACGCGGTCGACGCGCTCGCGCAGCTTGGTTTCGGCAAAAGGTACTTATGGCCCGCGCACCTCGCATCGCCCGCCCGAGGCCCGGGTAGGTTTCGACGGTGCCACCATCTACCGAGGACCGGCCGCTCGACGCGGCGGAACCTCCCCAGAACGCCCAAGCCACGAACCCGGCGGTCACGCCGATCGGTGACCGCCACCCGGGCGCGAACGGTGCGGCCGCTCCGGTGCCAGGAGCCGCATCGTCCGCGCCCGGGAACCCACCGCCTTCCGCCGGGGGCATCCTCGACGCAATCCTCACCTCGAAGAGCGAGTTGTTCCGGGGAAGCCGCGAGATCCTCCGGGACTCGTACGTCCCGAGCCGTCTTCCTCACCGCGAGGAGCAGATCCGACGCGTTGCCGAGATCCTCGCGCCGGCGTTGCGCGGAGACCTCCCCTCCAACATCCTGATCTACGGGAAGATCGGGACCGGGAAGACGGCGGTGGTCGCTCAGATCCGTCAGGACATCCAGCGCCGGACCGACCTCTCGAGTGGGGTCACGTTCGTCACGCTCAACTGCGGCAACATCGATACGCCCTACAGCCTCCTCCAGACGATCGCGAACGGCCTCGCGAAGAGCGAGGCGGACCGGATCCCTACGGGCTGGTCCCTCGACCGCGTCCAGAGCGGGATGCGCCGACTGATGGACACGCGCGGCGGCATCCTCCTCCTCGTCCTCGACGAGATCGACCGGCTGGTCGCGCGCAGCGGTGACAATATCCTCTACACGCTCAGCCAGATCAACACCGAGCTCGAGACCGCGCGCCTCGCGATCATCGGAATCTCGAACGACCTCAAGTTCACGAATCACATCGACGCCCGCGTCCGCAGCCGGCTCAACGAAGAGAAGGTCCTCTTCCCGCCCTACGACGCGATGCAGCTTCAGGACATCCTTCGGGACCGCGCCCGCGAGGCGTTCCGCGAGGGGGTCGTCGACCCCGGCGTGGTCGAACGCTGCGCGGCGTACGCCGCGCTCGAGAACGGCGATGCGCGCCGCGCCCTTGCGCTGCTCCGATTGGCCGCCGAGATGGCAGAACGTGACCGTGCCAAGCGGATCACCCCCGACCACGTCGTCAAGGCGAAGAACCGGCTCGAACAGGACATCATCGTCGATTGCTGCCGAACGCTGCCTCCGCACTGCAAGGTGCTTCTCTACGCCATCCTCCAGTCGTTCGAGCGTCGTCGCAACGGGGTGCTCACCGGCGAAGTGTACGATAGCTACCGGAGACTCGCCGAACGTCTAGGCCTCCAGCCACTTCATGCGCGCTCGATCTCGAACTACGTCTCCGAGCTCGAGTCGCTGGGCCTCATCCGTGCCACGATCGTCTCTCGCGGCCGCGGCGGTCGGACCCGGGAGATCATTGTCGACGTCCCGATCTCCGAGACGATGCCTGCCCTCGAAGAGGACCCGCTGATCGCGCCCGTCGGCCGGCCGAAACCGCGAGGACAGATGCTCCTCACGAACTTCGACAATCCGGCCCGGACAGACACGTTCTAGGGCCCCCTTCCGCGGGTTCCGGGGCTCGACAGGCGTTTTCGGGCGGCGGGGACCCCCCTTTCGGTTGCCGGACAGCTTTTTATCTGAGAAGGATGCATGTTCGCCGAGCAGGCCATCATGAGCGCGTCGTCGAGCAAGGGTCAGGTCGTTGGAATTGTCCGTATGAGCGCCGCGGTCGTCGCGGTTCTGGTCGTCGTGGTCGCGCTCGCCTTCCTGGCGTTTGCGGGGCCAGTTTCCCCCTCCAACTCGCACGTCACGGCGGCGAGCGGCTCGACGGAGCAGTGGGCGTTCGGAGGCACCGCCTCGGGTTACTACAGCTGCGGCCCCACGAACTGCTTCGGCAACGTGACGACGAACGGGACGTTGAGCCTGAGCTACCAGTACTACATCGAGTGGGTCGTCATCTTCACGCAGACCAACGTTTCATCGAGCCAGACGATGATCGAGACGCAGGCGGCGCTCAATGCGTCGGCCAAGCTCTCGCTCTCGGGATGCTTCTCGAACGGCACGGGCAAGTGCCAGAGCGAGTCCGCGAGCCTGAACCTCGCGGGCAAGGAGACCGCGAACGGCTTCACGAACATCACAACGGGCTCCGTCAACGAGACCATTCCTAACATCGGCAACACCCCTGCGCTCGCGATCATGAACGCCGCGTCGAACGAGGCGTTCAACTTCAGCGGAAGCTACTCCTTCAGCAACGCGACCTTCTCTGCGGGCGCGACCTTCGATTTTGGTGCGAATGAGCAATCCTCCGTCACGTTCTCGAGTCCCCTCGGAATCGTCCCGTTGAATCCTCAACCGGGCGACACGTGGGGGTCGAGCGCTCCGTTCTCGGCGTCCGGCTCCTGGACGAGCGGCTACACCATCTCGGGGACGGGCCCGTATGGACAGAGCGCGACGGAGTCGAACTGGACCTCGGGGAAGGTCTCCCCCTCCGGAACGCTGTTCGTGAACGGAACCGACCTTGGCCAGTACACGCTCACCGATAACTACACGAACCCGCCCACCTCGGTGACCGCCCAGCTGATCGCGCTCGACTTCAACAACGGAACGTTCGAGGCGTCGAACGGCTGGGTCCTGATTCCGTTCGGAATCTACGGCGGCGTCCTCTACGGCATCGCGGGCACCGGCCTCGTGGCGTCCCATGACGGTTCGGGCTCGATCGGCCAGGCTCTGCCCCAGACGCACCCCCAGCAGGGAATCGTCTCGGCACCGAGCGGTGAGTCGGCGTACTACGAGAAGGGCACCGGGTTCATCGGCGCGGGCGTCACGGAGAGCACGGGTGCGGTCAGTGGCACCACGGGCCCGACCATCCACCTCACCGCCGGGCCCGAGCCGCTCTCGGTCGCGCAGAACCAGTATGGTGCAGTCACGAGCTCGGGAAGCGGAGGCTCCTCGTCGTCGAGCTTCCCGATCCTGGACATCATCCTCATCGTAGTGGTGGTCGTGATCGTCGCAGCTCTCGCCATCGTGCTCATGACCCGTCGTTCTCGCCAGCGCCGAAAGGCGACACCGATGGCTCCCGCCGTCCTGCCTTCTCCGCCGCCCTCGAGCCCTGGCGGGCCCGCACCCCCGGTGCAGCAGGCGCCGGCAGTAGCCCCCGCTCCTCCGATGCCAGTGGCTCCCCCGCCTCCCCCGGCACCGGCCACTCCGATCTGTCCGCACTGTGGACAGCCGAGCACCTACATCGCGCAGTACAATCGGTACTACTGCTACACCGACAAGCAGTATCTCTGAGCGGGTCCCCGAGGGGCCCCGGATACGAGAATCCGTCCCGGGCGGACGCGAGTCCGGACGGGGCTAGACGACCTCTTCGGCCGAGACGACCGCCTCGGCGATGGCTGGGACCTCGGCTCGGCGGCGAGCTCGCTCTTTGCGGAGATCCCGGAGGTCCTTGTCGATGTCGTTCAGCTCGGCCGCTGCCCGACGGAGGCGGATCCGGGCGATCCTCTCGAGCGTCTCGATCTCCCGGTCGAGCTGCTCGTCGGTGGCGCGGTACGGGCTCATGAGAGGGACACCGTGTCGATCTGCGCCTTCTGAAGCTTGGACGAGAAGTCGATGAAGACGCTTTTGATCTCCGTGAACTCCTCGATCGCCACGCTGCCCGCCTCTCGCCCACCGTTCCCGGTATTCTTGATCCCTCCGAACGGGAGCTGGACCTCCGCGCCGATGGTCGGGGCGTTCACGTAGGTGATACCGGCCTCGAGGTCGTGGATCGCCGAGAACGCCCGGTTCACGTCCCGCGTGTAGATGGACGAAGAGAGCCCGTAGTCCACGTCGTTCGCGACACGCACGGCCTCGTCGTAGTCCTTCGCCCGAATTACCGAAAGGACCGGACCGAAGATCTCCTCCTTCGAGATCCGCGTCCCGTGCTTCGTCTCGAAGATCGTCGGTTCGAGGAAGAAGCCGCGGTCGTACGCTCCTCCGGTGAGCTTCCGCCCGCCGTAGCGAAGCTTTGCCTCCTTCTTTCCGACCTCGATGAACTCGAGGATCTTCCGTTCTTGGTCGGCGGAAGCGACCGGGCCCATGCCGGTCTTCGGGTCGAGCGGGTCTCCGACCGGGAACGTTCCGAGGCGATGGACGAGCATGTCGAGGAACTGGTCGTAGACCTTGGAGTGGAGGATGAGACGGCTCGTGGCCGTGCACCGCTGACCGGCCGTCCCGAACGCGCCGAACAGGACGCCGTCAAGCGCCAGGGGGAGGTCGGCGTCATCCATCAGGATCACGGGGTTCTTGCCCCCGAGCTCGAGATGGACCATCTTGAGTCCCTGAGCACCGCGCACGTAGACGTCCCGGCCGGCGTCGACGCCTCCAGTGAACGACACGGTCCGAATGCGCGGGTCGCTCACGAGGGCGTTCCCGACGACGCTTCCCGAACCGGTGACGAGGTTGAGGACCCCCGGAGGGATCCCCGCTTCTTCGTAGACCTTCACGACCTCAGCGCCGCAACGCGCGGTGTTCGTTGCCGGCTTGAAGACGACCGTATTCCCGGTGATGAGCGCCGCAGCGATCTTCCAGTTCGGGATCGCCGTCGGGAAATTCCACGGAGTGATGCACGCGACGACGCCCTTCGGCTGCCGCACGGTGAGACAGAACTTCGACCGCAGCTCCGAAGGGATGGTCTCTCCTGCCAGCCGACGGCCCTCGCCGGCCATGTACTCGATGAAGTCGATCGATTCCTGGACGTCTCCGAGACCCTCGCTGATGACCTTCCCCATCTCCTGCGTGACGATTCTGCCGAGCTCGGGCTTTTTCTCCCGCATCCGACGGGCGACCTCGAGGAGGATCTCTCCCCGCTTCGGCGCCGGGACGTCGCGCCACGACGGGAACGCCTTGGCAGCGGCCGCGACGGCGTTGCTCACATCCTCCGCCGTGCCGACCACAAACCTCCCGACGGTCTCACCGGTTGCCGGGTTCACGGTCTCGAACCGTTTCGCACGGGCCGGAACGACCCACTTTCCGCCGATGAAGTGACCGAACTCCTCGACCTTGCCCGTCATGGTCCCTCGACCGAGGAGGGGAGAACAGTTCGGCTAAAAGAGTGCCTCACGGGACGACATCGCGGTCTCCTCGAATCGGGATTGGTTCGGGACGTTCGGCGTCGAGGGTTATAACCCGCCCCCCGGTCGTTGGGTCGATGGAGCACCGACTCGAGGCGGAGCTCACGCTGAGCGGGACCCCGGCCAATACGGTCCCGCTGGACGAGATCCTTCCGCGTATCGCTGCGGACGCGATTTCTCGCACGATCGGAAAACGGGGGGAGGGACGCCTCCTGGAGTGGAAGCTCGACGGGGAAAAGCTCCGCATGGTGCTCGAATCGAACGGACCGCGCCCCCATCAGGCGCTGCTCGCGTTCGTGCGACGCTTCGGGGAGGACCTCGGACGGACCGCGAAGGTCGGAGTCCGTTCGTTCGAGGCCACTCGCTACCGGACCGAGTTCCAGCTGGATGGAGCCCCGACCGCGACCATCACCCTCCCGATCCCACACCACCTCACGGTGGAGGGGACGGTGGCGACGCTGACGCTCCTTTCGCTTGCCGAGGAGGGCCTTCGGGACAACTGGATGGACCGGGCGGTGGCTCTCGTACAGGAGAAGGTCCGTCGTCAGACGTACCACGGCAAGGAGCAGTTCTGGTCGCTCCTCTCGGCGAGCCCCGCCCGCGAGCCACGGTTCCAAGGCGACCCCACCGAGGAGATGCTGAAGCGGCAGTGGGTCCGTTCGGGACCGACCAAGGGGAAGTGGTTCCTGGGCCCGACCGCAGCCCACCTCCTCCGGACGATGGAACGGATCGCCGTCGAGGAAGTGCTCCTCCCGCTCGGCTTCCAAGAAGTCGTGCAGCCGCACCACGACTCGTTCGACATCCTCCTCCGGACCGGCCATATGGAAGGGCTGCCCGGGGAATTCTACTATGTGGCGGAGCCGAAGACCCGCGACCCCGCCGCGTGGGAGCGGTTCACCGACCTCGTGAAGATCACGCGACAGGTTCCCGAGCAGGAGCTCGCGCACATGGTCACGCCCCCGACCGCCGTCCTTTGCTACGCTCAGTGCCCGACCACCTACTGGTGGCTCTCGGGACGCACGCTCGGTTCGGAAAGCCTGCCGCTCAAGATCTTCGACCGGGCGGCGGTCTCGAATCGCTACGAGAGCGGTGGGCGGCACGGGCTCGAGCGGGTCGACGAGTTCCACCGGATTGAGCCGGTCTTTCTCGGCGCACCCGGCGACCTGGTCGCCCTTCGGGAGAGGCTTCTCGAGCGGTATCGTCACGTCTTCGACGAGGTCCTCGAGCTAGAGTGGAGGACGGCTTGGGTGACTCCGTTCTACATGCAGCAGAGCGGCCGTGTGGGGGTTGAGGACGCCGAGGCCCGGGTCAAGGGGACGATCGACTTCGAAGCCTACCTTCCCTATCGGGGGCCTCGTGAGAGCTCGGAGTGGCTCGAGTTCCAGAACCTCTCGATCGTGGGCGACAAGTACACGAAAGCGTTCTCCATCAAGGCGCAGAGCGGAGAGCTTTGGTCCGGCTGTACGGGGATCGGCCTCGAACGGTGGCTGACCGCCTTCCTCGCTCAGAAAGGGCTCGATGCGAGCGACTGGCCGTCCGGTTTCCGTCAGTACGCGGGGGAATCCCCTGCGGACGTCCGGTTCCTCTGACTCGGCCCTCACCGCCATCCTCCAAAGTGTCTAAGGCGCCCGGAGCGCTGGTGCGGTCGGAGAGAATTCCGTGCCCCGTCAGCGACTCCTCGATGACTTCTCGGGCGAGGTCGGTCCCACCGCGGCTCTTCCGCTCTCCCGCCGACCGCATCCTCCCGCCCTCCCCGGGGTCTGGGAGGTTTCCGAGGGGCACGTCGTCCACCCGCTCCTTCGTCCGGGCCAGCTGCGGGCGCTTCCGTTCCAGCTCGACCTCGCCCGCGTGGGACTCGATGAGGACCTCCTCGTCGTGCTGCCGACCGGCCTCGGAAAGACGGTGATCGCGGCATTGATCGCTGCCGAGGTCCTCCGGCGCACCGACGGGAAGGTGCTCTTCCTTGCACCGACCCGACCGCTCGTGCAACAGCACGCGGACGCGTTCGCCCGGTGGCTCGTCCCGCTCCGTTCGGCGCGGTTTACCGGCACGGTCAAGCGCCCCGTGCGCGAGGGTGCGTGGGATACCGCGGACGTGGTCTTCGCGACCCCCGAGATCGTCGTCAACGACCTGGCGGCCGACCGGTATCCGATCGGAGAGGCCTCGCTCGTCATTTTCGACGAGGCCCACCATGCCGTTGGAAAGTACGCCTACGTCCCGTTGGCCGCTCGGTATCGGGCCGACCGTCCGGCGAACGGACGTGTGCTCGGTCTGACAGCCTCTCCCGGAGGCAAGGACGAGAGGATCGAGGAGGTCGTCGCGAACCTGGGGTTCCGCAGGATCGAGGCCCGTACTCGGGAGGACGACGGAGTCCGGGAGTTCGTCCAGCCGATCGAGGTCGAATACCGCTGGGTCGACCTCCCGCCGGAGGCCCAGCACATCCGGGACCTTCTCGAGGCGGCGGCCCATGCGACCGCCCGCAAGCTCCAGAAGATGGGCTACCTTCGGAAGAAGCCGATCCGGTCGCTCTCCGTGAAGGACCTGATCGCACTCCGGGCGGAGATCTTCGCTCGACCCGGTCCGATGGTCCGCCGATTCGGGCCCCTGTACCACCAGTTGATCCTTCTCCATCTCCACCACGCGATGGAGCGCCTGGAGACGCAGGGGCTCGCGCCGTTCGTCCAGTACCTGGACCGGTTGGCCGCGAAAGAGAAGCCGAGCCGGGGGGACCTCGCCGTCCTGAAGCTTCCCGAGGTCGCCGCCGCGCGGAAGGAGGCGGAAGAACACCTCCGGACGTCCCGGGAGTCCTCCCATCCGAAACTGGATGCCCTGGTCGAGCTCGTACGGGAGACGCTCGCGGGGCCCCGGGAACATCCTCCGCGTATCCTCGTCTTCGCCCAGTACCGCGATACGATCCAGACGATCCAATCGATCCTCGAGCTTCAAGGTTGGACGACCGGGCGGTTCGTCGGGCAGGCGACCCGCGACCGGGAAGACAAAGGGATGAACCAGAAGGAACAGGCCCGCATCCTCGGGGCCTTCCGGGAGGGTCGATTCCCGATCCTCGTTGCAAGCAGCGTCGCTGAGGAAGGGCTGGACGTCCCGGACGTCGACCTGGTGGTCTTCTTCGAGTCGGTGCCGAGCGAGATCCGCGCAATCCAGCGTCGAGGACGCACGGGCCGAACCTCCCTGGGTCGGGTCGCCGTGCTGCTGACCCGGGAGACTCGGGATGTCCGCTACCAGGTCGCGGAGGTTCGCCGAGAACAGGCAATGCGCCGGATCGTGCGGAGGCTCTCTCGAGAAGCCCGAAAGCGCTCCGCACGTTCTACCGAGCCGACCTCGGAACCTGGGCCGCCGCCCAGGGAGGACGGTGTATAAACCTTCGGAAGAACTGTGCGACGGTGCCGCTCGGTCATCGAGGCTAAATACCGACCCCCGGGTCCAACGTCCCAGGCGTCCGATGGGCTCTCTCGATTGGGTCGCGCAGAACCTGGGATTGACGGTGCTGACACTGATTTGTGTCGGCCTGACGTTCTACCTCGTCTACTGCATGATCCGCCCCGAACGATTCTGAAAAGAGGTCGATGCCGTTCGACATCCGCTCGCTCTGGGACATAATCCTCGTTCTCGCTCTCGCACTCGCCATCGCTCCCTGGTTCGGAGGCTACCTCGGCCGCGTCTACATGAACCGTCCCCTGGTGGGGGACTCTCTCCTCACGCCGGTCGAGAACGCCATCTACCGCCTCCTCGGGACGTCTCCTCGGCACTCGATGCGGGCACGGGAGTACATGCTCGCGCTTCTGATGGTGAACGCGGGGACCCTTCTCTTCCTGTTCTTCTACTTCTTCTATCAGTCCCAGCTCCCGCTCTCGGGTCCCGGCATCCCTAACATGGGCTGGGACCTCGCGTTCCACTCCGCCTCCAGCTTCACGACCAACACCGACTTCACTCACTTCACCAACGAGAGTCAGCTGACCCTCGGCTCGCTCACCATCGCATGGCCCCTTGCTCTGTTCATCTCCCCCGCGACCGGGCTCTCTGCGATGGCAGCGATGGTTCGGGGGTTCGTCCGCAAGGACGGGACGATCGGGAACTTCTACGTCGACATGGTCCGGACGATCACCCGCCTCCTCCTCCCCATCGCTCTCCTCGGCGCGGTCGTACTTGTCGCGCTCGGCGTCCCCGAGACGTTCACCGCCTTTGTCACGGCCCACCCGCTCACGGGCGGTACCCAGACGATCTACCTTGGTCCGGTGGCGAGCTATCAGTCGATTTCGCTCCTCGGAACGAATGGCGGCGGGTTCTACTCGGCGAATGCCGCGTCACCGCTTGCCGACCCCTCCGCTCTCTCTCTCCTTTGGGGGATCGGATTGATGCTCCTCTTCCCCCTCTCCGCCCCGTTCGCCTTCGGGGAAATCGTCCGGAAGAGGAACGAGGCGTGGCCCTACGTCGGAACGATCCTGATCGTCCTCGTCATCGCGCTGGTCCTCTTCATCACGTTCCAGGCCGCCACCAATCCGGCGCTCGCCGGCATCTCGGGCCTGGGACCCCAGTCGAACGGCTATGGGGTCGGTCAGGAGACTCGATTCAGCCTGCCCGAATCGTCGACGTTCCAGGTCGTGAGCGTGTACGATAACGTAGGCGCGAACAATCTCCAGATCGGCTCGCTCTCGCCGATCGCGCAGCTGGTGCTCCTGTTCGGCATGTTCACCCAGAGCACTCCGGGGGGAGAGGGCACCGGGTTTGGGATGCTCCTCCTCTTCGCCGTCCTCGGGATCTTCGTGGGCGGCCTGATGGTGGGCCGGACCCCCGAGTATCTCGGGAAGAAGATCGGCACGTCCCAGGTGAAGTGGGCCGCGCTCGCCCTACTGATCCACCCCGCGAGCATCCTGATCCCGTTCGTCGTAGCGGTCGTCGGAAACTTCGTCGTCGTCGACACCTCTGCCATCGGTGCCACTTCGCACAACTTTACGTCGGTCCTCTACGAGTTCACGAGCGAGTCCGCGAACAACGGGAGCGCGCTCTCGACGGGTCAGTTCAACGATACCACTCTGTTCTTCAACGTCGCCGGCGCGCTCGTGATGCTCGTCGGTCGGTTCGTGCCGATCTGGGCGATGCTCAAAGTCGCGGACCTCTTCTCGCACCAAGAGGTCCTGCCCGCAAGCGCCGGTACCCTGCGGACCGCGAGCGCGACCTTCACGATCTACATGACACTGTTCCTGATCATCACGACCGGCCTCCTGTTCCTGCCCGTGATGGCGATGGGCCCGCTCGCCCAGATTTTCGGAGGGATGTAGCGTGGCGACCGCCGCCCTCATGGAACCGGGAGCTCACGTTTCGGTCCGCCGCGTGCCGCACACGTCCTGGCGACGGGTGCTGGTCGCCTCTCTCAAGGGATTCGACCCGCGGCGAGAGATCCACAACCCCGTGATGTTCTGCGTCTATGCCCTCTTCTTGTTCCTCGTCGTCCTCACGCTCGTTCCGAGGGCGTTCCCGGACATCGCGAGGTCGTACAATCCCGACTACTATCTCGCCGTCACGGTGATCCTGCTCCTCACGCTTTGGTTCGCAAACCTGTCGGACGCGATCGCCGAGGCCCAGGGGAAGGCTCAGGCGGACAGCCTCCGCGAAATCCGAAGCGGAGTCCGAGCGCGCCAGATCCGACCGGACGGCACGGCGATTTGGGTCGCCTCCGACGTTCTCCGAGTCGGCGACACGGTCGAGGTCCGGCCGGGCGAGCCGATCCCGAACGATGGCGACATCATCCAGGGAGCCGCCCTGATCGATGAGTCGATGATGACCGGGGAGTCCGAGCCGGTCACCCGCGAGAGCGGGGGAGACAAGACGAGCGTTCTCGGCGGCACACAGCTCCTGCAGGGGACAATCCGGGTCCGTGTCACGACGGTTCGAGGGGAATCGTTCCTCGACCGACTGATCCGGCTGGTCGAGGGGCAGGGGCGAGGCCGCACTCCGAACGAGCTCGCCCTCGGCGTCCTCCTCTACGCGTTCACGATCTCGCTCTTCATCGTCGTGGTGACGTTCATCTTTCTCGCCGACTTCACGAACATCATCTACATCGATATCGCGACGATTGTCGCGCTCTTCGTCTGCCTGATGCCGACGACGATCGGAGCACTTCTCCCCGCGATCGGGATCTCGGGAATCAACCGAGTCGCGCGCGCGAACGTCATCGCGAAGTCGGGGAAGGCGGTCGAGGCTGCGGGAGACCTGGACGTCCTGATTCTCGACAAGACCGGGACGATCACGGTCGGGAACCGTCTCGCGGTGCAGTTCGTCGCGGCACCGGACGTTCCGATCCCCACGCTCCTCGACACTGCGATGCTCAGCTCGAGCCTCGACGATACGCCCGAGGGTCGGTCGATCGTCCGGCTCGCCGCTCGACGCGGAGCCACGGCGACGAAGTTGGATCCCGGCACGTTCAAGGTTCTTCCGTTCACAGCAGAGCGTCGGATGAGTGGGATCGTCCTGTCCGACGGTCGGGAAGTAATGAAGGGGTCGCTCCAGGCGATGGAGTCGTACGGAGCGACGATCCCGGTCGAGCTCCGCCGCCAGGCCCAACAGATCGCCCGTCAGGGAATGACGCCGCTCATCCTTTCGAGCGGAAAGCGGGCTGTCGGGCTCGTCTGCCTCAAGGACGTGGTCAAGCCAGGGATTCGGGACCGACTTCGAGAGCTCAAGACGATGGGGATCCGCACGATCATGTGCACGGGAGACAACCGCCTCACCGCCGCCGCGATCGCCGAGGAGAGCGGGGTCGACGACTTCGTGGCGGAGGCGAAGCCCGAGGCGAAGCTGGTCCTGATTCAGCGCGAGAAGGCCCAAGGCCGTCTCGTCGCGATGACGGGCGACGGGACGAACGACGCTCCGGCCCTTGCACGGGCCGATGTCGGGCTCGCGATGAACAGCGGGACGAGCGCGGCGAAGGAGGCGGGGAACATGGTCGACCTCGACAGCGACCCGACGAAGCTCATTGAGGTCGTCTCGATCGGAAAGCAGCTCCTCATCACCCGAGGAGGGCTCACCACCTTCTCGATCACGAACGACGTCGCGAAGTACTTCGCGATCATCCCCGCCGTCTTCATCGCCGCCGGCGCGGGGACCCTTCCCGGCATCGCGTTCTTGAACCTCCTAGGGCTTTCGAACCCGGACCTGGCCGTCATCTCCGCCCTCGTCTTCAACGCCGTGATCATCCCGTTCCTGATCCCGCTTGCCCTCTACGGCGTCCCGTTCCGGCCGCGCAGCGCGATCGACCTCCTACGGCGCAACCTCCTCCTCTACGGCGTCGGTGGGCTCCTGAGCGCCTTCGTCGGGATCAAGCTCGTGTACATCTTGCTCGCGTGGTTCGAAACCCAGCCCTGGGTCCAGCACCTCGGGGTCGTCGTGACTCACTTCCTGCCTCTCGGAGGTCTATGAGCGCCTCCGGCGGTACCCGCATGCCCGCGACCACCTCCATGGCAACGGAACCTACCCAGCCGCCCCCCCACTCGGGGCTTCGGCACCTCCGCGCGACCGCGGTCTTCTTGATCCTGTCTGTCCTCATCGCGGGCGTCGCCTACCCCCTCCTCGTGACGGGCATCGCCGACGTGATCAACCCCGCCGGGGCCGCGGGCTCGCTCCTTCGGGACCCGAACGGCACGGTTATCGGCTCCTCCCTTATCGCTCAGAACACGAGCGCGCCCTACCTGTTCTGGAGCCGGCCGTCGCTCACGGACTACGACACCACGCTCGGGGCCGCGACGCCGCCCGGGCCGAGCGACCCCGCGCTTGGTCAGTTGATCAACGAGACGATCAACTACACCGGCCAGGCATGGAACTGGAACGTGAGCCGGAACGGCTCGCTCCCCTACTGGTTCCTCGCCCCGTCCGCGTCCTCGGTCGACCCTGACCTCGTTCCCGAGGCGGTCCTGATCCAAGTGCCCCGCGTCGCGGCCGCGACGAACCTGTCGATCGGCTGGCTGACGAGCTTCGTCAATGCCCACATCGTGAACCCGCCGATCCCGTACATCGGCGTAGCCTACGTGGACGTCCTCAAGCTCGACGTCGACCTGCTCCCCCACATCGGGAAGTGACGATGTATCGCCAGATCCTCGTTCCGGTCCAGCGTTCGTCCGAAGTCGAGCCGATGCTCCGGTTCGCCTCGATGCTGCTCGATGCGGACGGGGAGATCCGCGTCCTCCACGTCATTCCCACGACCACGCTCCCCGAGGTAACGAGGGAGTGGCGGGATTCGGTGAACATCGTCGTCCCCGCCCACGAGACCGGCGCCGCGCTCGACGTGCGCGTAGACCCCGAGGTCCGCGCATCCACCGACGTCCCGGGAGAGATCCTCGAGAGCGCGGAGTCCCACAACGTCGATGCGATCCTGCTCACACTCCGCGGCGACCGACGGAGCTCCCGCTTCTTCGTCGGCCACACCGCCACGGGGGTCCTTCAGCACGCCCGTGCGGACGTTCTCGTTCTCAACCGTCTCGCGCTCGCCGCGCCGCGAGTCCCCCGGATCCTCGTTCCGACGTTCCACGACCAGCCTGCCCCGAAGACGATGATGCTCGCCGAGGCGATCGCCGTTCGGAACCCGCCCGCTCCGGTCGTGGCGCTCACGCTTGGCTCGCGCGCCTCCCGGGCGACCGAGGGCTCTGGGGAACAGGAGGAGACCACCGCCCGCGGGATCCGAGTCCTCCACCATCTCTCGCTCTTTTCCGACGTCGCCCTCGGTCGGAGGCGGCGGCTTCCCGAAACCCTCCTCCAGGCGGCTCAGCGAGAGCGATACGGGCTCCTCCTGGTCGGGGAGGAGGAACACGCGGGCTCGGCCCTCCTCACCCGTCGGTTCCTCGAAGAGCTGTTCCGGGCCGCGCCGTGTCCCGTGCTCGCGTTCCGCGACTAGTCCGTCGGAAGGGCGTGAGATCGATGGGGGAGCTTGCCTTCGTGGGCCTCGGCCTCGACGACGAGCGTGGCGTTTCCGAGGCGGCACGGTCGATCCTGTCCTCCTCCGACGTCGTCTTCGCCGAGGAGTACACCTCCGTGGCCCCCCCGGGAACGCTGGAGCGGCTGGGTAAGCTCATCGGCAAGCCGATCGTTCGCCTCGACCGGCCCCTGCTCGAATCGGAAGGACCCATCCTCGCGGCCCTCTCGAACCATCCCCGGGTGGCGCTCGTGGTCGTAGGAGACCCGTTCGCGGCGACCACCCACGTCGCACTACGGTTGGCGGCCGAGAAGGCTGGTCATCGCTGGAGCTACTGCCCGAACGCGAGCATCCTCACCGCCGCGGCGGGGTTCCTCGGACTCATGCACTACCGATTCGGTCGGACGGTCTCCTTGCCGATCCCGACCGAAAGCTTCCAGCCGACCTCGCCGCTCGAGTGGATCGCGGCGAACCGCGCGCGCGACCTCCACACCCTGGTCCTCCTCGATTTGCGTCCCGAGGAGGGGCTGTTCCTCACCGCGACCCGAGCGCTCTCCCTCCTCCGTGAGCGCGACCCGATGGGCGGGTTCCTCCACGACTCGGACCGGTTGGCCGTGGTGGCGCGGGTCGGGCGTTCCGACGCGAACGCATGGGTCGGCTCGTTCGCGCGCTTACGCTCCCTGGACTTTGGCCCGCCGATGCACGCGCTCGTAGTGCTCGCTCCGACCCTCCACTTCGAAGAGGAGGCGGCGCTTCGACGCTACGAGGTTCCGGCCGAGGGATCCCGCGAGCATTTCCCGTAGGCTAGAGGGACCCCGCCGTGACGTTCGTGCCCGGCGGGAGGAGCGCTTCCGCGAACTGGCGGATCCGGAACGGTCGCAAGAGGAGAGCGTCCGGGTTCTGCGACGGTTCGTTCGGTGATACGGGAGGACGGGACGCCGGGGCGACCAAGATCACCCGGATCCCCGGAACTGCCTTCCGGGCCTGGCCGATCAGTGGACCCGCCGTCCCCTCCGCGAGGCTCGCGTCGATCACGAGGAGCGTGGGGCGATGGATCCCGACGAGACCCATCGCCTGAGTGACCCCTTCCGCCTCCCCGTCGACCCGGAAGTGGTGAAGGCGAAGGAGGCCGCGCAGGAGAACCCGCGTCTCCTCGTCACCTGCGACCACAATGGCGGTCGGCGTCGTTCGCACGTCGCCGTTCACAGCGATGGAGTCCGTGACGGTCCCGGTCCGCCCCGGAGTCACAAGTACCCAGCATCCTCGTCCTATTTCTGAGTGCCTCCCAAGAGGAGGTAGGGACGGGTTCACCGCGGAACCCGGAGGGATGGGGAATCAGGGGGAGGGTGGCGACCGGGATCCCCAGTTCGCCACTCCGGCGGCCTGGAGAAGGCGGTCGAGCGCCTCGTGGTACCGGTCGGGGGAGGCGTCCAGGAGTTCCCGCGCCCGGTCCCTAAGAGCTGCACCGAATTCCCGTTCCGTAGCCGAGAACTGCCACGAGTGGGCCGCGTCCCGCCCCAGGGCGGCTAGGAACGCATAGGCAAGACCGCGCTCCTTTCCCTCGCTGGGGAGGGACTGGAGGATCGTCCGTTCGGCCCCCGCGCCATGGTGGGTTCGGAACGACCGAGCGACCCGGTCGACCCAGGCTGCCTCCTGCGCTAGGCTCGCGTACCGCGGCAGGGTATCGAGAAGCTCTTTCTGTTCGCTCGACCGCTCGGCCCGTTTGAGCAGCTCGGCCACCCGCCCGGGCGAGCCGCGGGTCTCCTCGATGAGCCGACGCGCTTCGTGGGCGTCCGGCACGATCGTTCCGACGATCGTTTCCGCATGGTCGGCCCAGAGTCGTTCGAGCGCGCGACTGGCGCGGGGCTCGTCCACTTCGAACGGTCCGCTCCATCCAGTGAGGACCGCCTCGAGAGCCTTCCGCTCCCCCGAAGTCGGTTCGAGGGCGTCGAGGAACGCGGAGAGGTTGTCTCCGTAGCAAACGCCCCCCGCGATCAGCGTGGTCCGGTTCGAGCGACCGACCCGTGCGGCGACCTCGGAGGAATAGGCGTCGAGGAGCCCCGCGTCCGAGAGCTTTCCAAGCTCGTACTCGCGTCGGAGCGCCCGGGAGAGCGGGGGGAGAGATGCGTGAACGCACTCGGGGCCGCCGCGGCAACGGACGTTCCCGTCGGCCGAGACCGGGAATTCCACGGATGGGTCAGGACCGGCCGAGCCGTCCGAGACGCTCGAGAGAAGGTGCCGGTCGTCCTTCGCGCACTTCCGACAGACTCGAAAGGCGGTCCCGGCACCTGGCCAACCAACCTCGAGGAACGGGCGCGGTTCGTCAGCGTGCAGATGCACGCACTCGAACCGGTGGGCGGTCGGGTTCTCGATGAGGCGGTAGGGGAGCTCCGCGACCTTCTCGGCGCGGAACTCGGGAGGCGGCTCGGGCGAGGCGCCGGTACAGTAGAGCGTCTTTCGTGTCGCGAAAAAGTGGAGGCCCTTGCGCGCCCAGTCGAGGTAGCCGAGGAGGAGTCGGTCGGGCGAGTCGGACTGCTGGACCGCCACTTCGGCCTCTCGGTCGGTGCGGGCGAGCGCGGCGTAGGAGACCTCCCCCGTCGGGAGCGAGAACGGTACGACGACCGGCGGCTTGGGGTCTAGGTAGTAGTGGAGGAGGCCCGCATAGGAGCGGGCCAGCGAGTCCCCCCATCGAGAGAGCTTCTCGAGCCGACGCGCGTCGTCTCGCGCCTCCCGGACCTCCTCGAGCTCGGCCCGACGGCGCTCGAAGCGCTCGGGTGGACAGTTCGGCCCGAGGCGAGGAAGGAGGGAGTCGACCGAGCCCCGGAGCACCTTGGCCCGGGCTACTAGGTCGTGCTCTCGGACGCCGGATGCCTTGCGAGGTCGCGCCACCGAACGCCTCGGTCCCCGAGCGGGCGTCGATACTTATTCCCGGGGGGTCAGCGGTGGCACGCCTCGAGGAAGTGACGGAACATCTCCCGACCTCCCTCGGTGTGCTCGACCTCCGGATGGAACTGAAGACCCCAGATCGCGAGCGTCGGATGCGCCATCGCCTGCACCGGACACGCCGCGGAGTGGGCGAGCACCGTCCAGCCCGGTGGCGGGACCGTGACCTGGTCGTTGTGACTCGACCAGACGCGCAGGTGGGCCGGGAGTCCCCGGAAGACAGGATGGTCGGGGGAGTCCACCGTGAGCTCGACCGACCCGAACTCGGGCGCGGTCGCTCGCTCGACTCGCCCGCCGAAGTGCCGCGCCAAGAATTGGTGGCCGACGCAGATCGCTAGGACCGGAACCCGTCCCGAGTCGATCCACTCGCCGACCCGTCCGAGCGGAGCGTCCGTCCCTTCCATGCTCAGGGCACCTCCCGAGAGGACGACCCCGTCGGCGTCCATTTCCTCGAAGCTCACCGTGTTCGGAAGGATCCGAGTCTCCGCTCCGAGGTCCCGGAGCACCCGCCACTCCCGGTGCGTCCACTGGCCGCCGTTGTCGAGCACCGGGACCTTCATGGGGTCTCTCCGCCCGGTCCCCGGGACGGCGGACGCGCGGGGCCGTTCGAGCGTTCGCCACGGAGTTCGTTGAGGTCCCTCTTGATCTCCTGAACGTCGGAACGCATCCTCAGCATCTCCTCCTCGAACGGAGTGAATCCGGTCGGGTTGAGGATGCGGTGCGAGAGGAAAACTCCGATGAAGATCGCCCCGACGAGGGCGACGAGCGTGGTGAAGATCAGGGCGATTACGAACGCAAGAGGGTCGGCGATCGCGTTCTGGATCGGGACCGTGAACACGCGGGTGATCTCGGCAATCTCGACCAGGAGGAGGATGAAGATGAGAACGACCCAGAGGATCAGAGCGATCCGACTGGCCCTCATGGAGAGCTCCCAGAACCGGCGGAGTGGAGAAGGATCACGTCCGGGAGGCTATCGTTCGAGACCGTAAGGGGAGACTCCACGGCTACCCCCGAGGTTCCGGACTGGGAATACAGGACTTCACTTCCGGTCGGGGTGGTCGAAGCCACATAAAAGGCGAACAGACCGACGTACCAAGCGGTCCCTTCGGGACTCACGTAGTGGACGGTGATGTTGAGGGCGACGGGGTTCTCCGTAGTGGCGAAGATCACCGAGAGCACCTCACTGCCATTGTGCCAGCTAGTCCAGTTCAGCTTCCCGAACGGTGCCGTCGTCATTCCGGTCCAATTGAACTCGGTCGCGACGCCGACGGTGATCGAGCTGTACCGGATCGTCTCCCCGAGCGCCCACACGTAGAAGTGAATCGAAGCATTGCTCGTGGTCTTGTCCACGACAAGCTCGGCCTGGGTAAGGATTCCCGGGGTCGGCTGCCGCGTGTTCGACACGAGCTGCGGCGTGAAGATGATGAGGACGATGAGGAGGACCGCGATCCCGAGAAGGGGCCAGGGCGCATAGGTACCGAGCCGCCCCGGAGGACGGCGAAGGGGCGGTGAGGAGGGTTCCGGTTCGTCGGTCATGACGACCCCGACCTCCATCCTTGGTAGAGACGATGAGCTACCCCGAGGTGGTCGAGCACCTTTCCCGCAAGGTAATCGGTCATCTCGTCGATCGATTTCGGGCGGAGATAGTAGGGTGGCGAGGCCACGAGCACGACCGCTCCGAGCTCGCTCAAGGCCGCGAGGTGGCGGAGCGTGATGGAGGAGAGAGGCGTCTCCCGAGGAACGACGATGAGGCGCCGTCGCTCCTTCACGTGGACGGCCGCGGCGCGGGTGAGGAGCGTGTCGGCGAGGCCGAGTGCGATCTTCGCGGCCGTGTTCGTCGAGCAGGGGACGACGACCATTCCACGGGTAGGGACCGAACCGCTCGCGATTGGAGCCGCGAGGTCACTGTCGGCATAGTACTCGGTCACCAGAGGCCGGAGAGCCTCCGCATCGAGCCCGCACTCCTCCCGAAGGACGGTCCGAGCACCTTCCGAAATCACGAGCGAGACCCGCGCGTGCGCGTCGGCGAGCGCCCTCAGCACGCGGAGGGCGATCGGGGCCCCGCTCGCCCCGGATACCCCCACGACGATCGGCGGCTCCTCCATGGTGTCGAGTCCCTGCAGTTAAGAGATTCCAACGAATCGGTTCCGCGCATAAGACGGTTCGTGAGGCAGGGGCATTGACACATCGAGCGGCGATCGTTGGCGCGGGACACACTCCCTTTGGTTCGCTGGACTCGGGGCCCCGGGCGCTCGTTCGCTCGGCCGTCCGGGGGGCGTTCGCCTCGGTGGACCGGGGGGCAGAACGGCGGGACGTCCACGAGGCGTTTCTGGCGACCCTCGGCTTCGGCGGTCACCAGATCGGGAACGCTGCGGCAGCCCTTGCCGAAGAGGCCGGCCTGGTGGGCGTTCCGGTGACCCGGGTAGAGAACGCCTGCGCCTCCGGAGCGTTCGCGCTTCGGTCGGCGGTCGCATCGCTTTCCTCCGGTGTGTCCCCGCTCGTCCTCGTGACCGGCGTCGAGAAGATGACCGACGTCACAAACGCTCGCCGACGCTACTGGCTCGGCGTCTCGGGCGACACGGAATGGGAGCGGTCGGCCGGTCTCACCTTTGCCGGAGTCTACGCACTCATCGCGTCCCGGTACTTCGCGGAGCACGGAGACGCCTCCGAAGCTCTCGCGGAGGTCGCCTCCAAGAACCACGAGAACGGGGCTCTCAACCCGAACGCGCACTTTCATCGGAAGGTGACCCGTGAGGAGGTGCGCGCGGCCCCTCGGGTCGCACGGCCCCTCGGTCTCTTCGATTGCTGCCCCGTGAGCGACGGGGCCGCGGCGCTCCTTTTGACCACCCCCGAGCTCGCGCACCGGTTCACCGACACACCCGTTTACGTGGACGCGACCGGAGCCGGCACCGACTTCCTCGCAGTCCAAGAGCGTCCCGAGCTGACCCGATTCCGAGCGACCCACCTCGCCGCTCACGAGGCGTTCCGCTCGGCCGGCTGGAATCGTTCCGACGTCTCTCTCCTCGAGGTCCACGACTGCTTCACGATCGCCGAGCTTCTCGCCCTCGAAGACCTTGGGTTCGTGGGGCCGGGCGAGGCGGCGGCGCTCACGCTCTCGGGCGCGACCCGACGGGACGGGCGCCTCCCCGTGAACCCGGACGGCGGCCTGAAGGCGAAGGGGCACCCGATCGGGGCGACCGGTGTGAGTCAGGTCTACGAGGTCTTCCTCCAGCTCCGAGGTCAGGCAGGTCAGCGCCAAGTGGCACACGCAGAACACGCGCTCGCGCACAATGTCGGTGGGGCGGGAGCGACTGCCGCGGTTTCGCTGTTTTCGGTGGGGTGAGGTCGGTGCGTAGGGTCGTCCGGGTCGCAGCGTACTTCCCGGCCCAAAGCTCGGACGGTCGGCCGGTAGCCGCCCGGGATGAAGATGCCTTCACGCTCGCCGCAACTGCGGCCGAGCGCGCCTGGAGCGGCCGTCGCGAAGAGCCGGGTCCCGTCCTCGTCCATGCTCTCGGGGATTTCCCCGAGGTCGTCGAGTGGGGGTTCTCGGCCTTGCTCGGTCGAGAGACGGTGGTGTCTCGCGCCCCCGGCTCCGCTGTCCAACTCGCGAAGACGCTCGAAGAGCTTGAGAAGGGGGAAGGCGGTCCGGCGATCCTCGTGACGGCGGAGTTTCCCGAGCGGGCGCCGTCGATGCCACCTACGAAATCGAGTTCCTCGGGCGCCGGGGCGGTGGCGTATCTCCTCGCGCCCACCGAGGAGGCTCGACCGTTCCATCTCGGGAAACCCACCGCGGGTCGTACCGCGCTCTCGGCCACGCTCCACCTCGTCGGCTCCGGAGATGCCGGAGCTTCGGGAACTGTCTTCGTCGGCGACTGGGATCGCCCGCCCGAGTCGGGGGGCTCGGGCGAACTGAAAGCGTTGGGCTCCGAGGAGGCCGAGGACCTTCACCGGGTGTCCGAGGGTGCGTACATCCCCCGCGCGCGGTACCTCGAGAACCTCCCCAGCCGTTGGCGGTTCCTAGCCGAGACGTGCGAGGCCTGCCATCGTACGACGTTTCCATCCCGTCGGGTCTGTCGACACTGCGGCCGCGCGGACGCCCTGACTCCCGTCGAGCTCCCGTACGAAGGAGGACGGGTCGTGGCGGTCACGACCGTGAGCGCGGGCGGTCAACCGACGGAGTTCGACGCTCAGGTCGCTGCATCGGGGCCCTACGACGTCGCCCTGGTCGAACTCGCCCGCGGGATGCGTGTCACCCTCCAGGTGACCGACTCCACCCCCGGGAAGCTCCGAGTGGGGGACCACGTCAACACGTTCCTCCGTCGACTCTACCCGATGGAGGGGGAATGGCGGTACGGTCGAAAGGCCGTGCCGATCTCGACCGGCGGCTCGACCTCGCGCCCGGGCGGTGTGCCCTAGCGGTCGGTCGTGCGAGGGGCCCACTTCTCTCCGACCCAGCTCTCGTAGACCCGACGGGCGAGCTCGGAGGGAGATTCCATTGGAGTGAAGACGTACTTCGAGGGCGGCTTCACACCGGTAACCAGCCGGAGCCGCCCCAGGAATCCACGACGGAAGATCGTGAGCTCCGCCGTCGAGCCGGGAGGATACCGCTCGAGGGTCTTCTCGAGGTTCGAGAACGTGACCTTGACGCCGTCGATCGCGAGGAGCTCGTCCCCCGGCGTCAACCCGGCCGAGTACGCCGGTCGACCGACGAAGGAGTGGGTGACTCGGGCGAGCCCTCCCGAATCCTCGACGGTGACCCCGAGGTCGCCGGGCTCGGGCGCCTCCTTTTCGTCGGTCGATTTCGGTGCCGGCGCGAGGTCGAGGCCCGCGAGGCGTGCGAACGAGGGGATGTCGAGTTCGTCCGTTCCTCGGACATACCGGTCGAAGAACGAACTGAGGTCGAGCCCGGTCGCCCGGTTCACGACGGGGAGAAGTTCGTCCTCGGCGAGCCCGACTCCCGGCTTCCCGTACTCCCTCCAGAGGGTCCGGAGGACGTCCTCGAGGGACGTTTGGGTCTCGCTGCGGTGCCGAATCTCGAGGTCGAGGCACATCGACACGAGGTCACCCTTCGTGTAGTACGAGACCGATTGGTTGGGGGTCTCCTCGAACGCCTGGTAGTGGTCGACCCATGTGATGGTCGACGAATCCTCGAGGGAGATCCGGTTCCGTCCGGGAGTGGCGAGGTACTCCCGGATCGTTCGAGCCCGCTGCTTCAGGAACTGGTCGGTGCTGTAGAGGCCGCCGCGGCGAAGCACGAGGTAGGTGAAGTAGTCGGTCGTTCCCTCCATCCACCAGAGAAGCCGCGTGTAGGTCTCCTGCGTGTAGTCGAACGGCCCCAGGACCTTCGGCCGGATCCGCTTCACGTTGTAGAGGTGAAGATACTCGTGAGCGATCAGGCTCTGGAATCGTTGGTACGATGGCCCGGGCCGGAAGCACGTTCTCTCCACGACACAGGATGTCGACGAGGCGTGTTCCAACCCACCGTCCCGGACATCGGTGAGATGGACGAAAAAGGTGTAGCGAGAAAGCGGAGAATCCCCTACGAGTGCCACCGCTGCATCAACGATCTGCGAGATGTCCCGTTCGAGCGTCGCAGCGTCGTAATTGCCGCCCTCCCCGCAGAGGGAGATGCGGTGCGGGATGCCCCCCGGCCGTACCGTGAGCACGACGGGCCGGCCGGCGTCGATCGGGGAGTCGACGAGCTCGTCGTAGGTGGGAGCCCGGTACGTGCGGGAGACGGCGTCGACCTCCTCGAGCTCGGTCACGACCTTCCAATCGGACGGTACCTCGACCGTCACCGTCGATGGGCTCGCGAGTTCGCCGTCGACGAACGGGAGGCAGAGAGCTGCGTTCACGAACATGTGGTCGCCCGTGAGGTCAAACCCTTCCGTGATCAGCTGGTGTCCGTAGACGGTGTAGTCGACGCGGATATGCCGCGCGCCGCCCGTGGAGACCCTCCACCTCGCCTTGTCCACTGGTCGGACGTCGAGAGGCCGTCCCTCCGGCTCGCTCCGAGCGGTGAAGTCGCGGAACCCCCGGCTGTAGTTCCGGATGACGTACGATCCGGGGACCCAGGAGGGTACGACGAGGTCGACAGCCTCCCGGGAGACATCGTTCAGGTCGACCGTGAAGCGCCCTCGGTGGTCGGCCCTGCCGTCCGCCCGGACGGTGTAGTGAATCTCCATCGCCGACACCACCTAGGCAAAGCCTGGCAGGTCGCGGTCACGGTCCGAGTCCCCTTCCTTCCGCACGTACGGCTCGCCCGCGATTCCGAGGTGGGCCGCCAGCGTGCGGAACGTTTGCACCAGCTGTCGGACGGATTCGGCCACCTCTTTCTGTTCGGCCCGAAGCTGTTTCAGCTCCTCTCGAAGGCTCCGCAGCTCGACCTCCCAGCGCGCTTCGTCCGAACCGATCGTCAAGTGGCATCCCTCGCAGTGTCGAAGGGCGCTCGGTAATTACATTGTCCCGGAACGGCCGGACCGGCCGAATGCACGGTTGAGCCTGGCCGTGGGTACCATCGATGCGGTAGAGAATAGGACCCCGAGAGTGATGGCCGGAAGTGACCGAGAGTTATGTATGCGAATCGTTATTTCGATATCGGAATTACGATGCTCGAAGACGAGATGACGCCTTTGGACTGGTTCGCCCCGAAGCCGCTCCCGGACCCCTTCCGCGACAGGAGCAACCGCCAAGAACCCCCGCAATTGGGGAGAGAGTAGGACTGGCGATGGCCGATGCGATCGTAGCAGAGGGGCTCTCGAGGACATTCAACGGCTCCGTCAAGGCGGTGGACGGGGTCTCGTTCTCTGTCCGAGAGGGGGAGATCTACGGGTTTCTCGGTCCCAACGGCGCCGGGAAGACAACCACCCTCTCGATGCTCACCGCGGTCCTAAGCCCGACGGGTGGCCACGCGACCGTCGATGGCCTGGATGTCGTCCACAGCGCACACGCTCTGAAACAGCGAATCGGGCTCGTCTTTCAGGAGTCCACCGCGGACCAGGACCTGACCGGCCGCGAGAACCTCGAGCTCGCGGCAGCTCTGTTCGGCGTTCCCCTTCGCGACACCCCTGCTCGTGTCTCCGACCTCCTCGATCGTCTGGCTCTCGCGGACTCCGCCGACCGTCTCGTGAAGACCTACTCTGGCGGGATGCGGCGGCGGCTCGAGCTCGCAGTCGGGATCGTCCATTCTCCCCGGGTACTGTTCCTGGACGAACCGACGCTCGGCCTCGACCCGCAGGGGCGCGCCGGGTTCTGGAAGATCATCCAGCAGCTCCGGACCGACAGCGGAATGACGGTCTTCCTGACGACCCACTACCTCGACGAGGCGGACGGGATGTGCGACCGTCTCGCGATCATCGACCATGGGAAGATCGTTGCGAGCGGGACCCCGTCCGAGCTCAAGGACCGAATCGGGGGCGACGTCGTGACCGTCCGCCCGATCGGCGACTCGCCCGCCCTCGAGCCGGCCTTGGAGGCGCTTCCCGGCGTCCACTCGGTGACGGTCCAGGATGGAGCGTACCGCGTGAAGTGCCCGAGCGGGGATGTGCTCATCCCGAAGATCGTCGGGGCCGCAACGAACCTCGGAGTTTCCCTCGCGGGGGTCTCGCTCCGGCGTCCGAGCCTCGATGAAGTCTTCCTGGAATTCACCGGCCGAGAATACCGGGAGGATGAGGGACCCACCGCGACCGACCGAGCGGTCTTCATGACACGGTTCCAGAACGCTCGGAGGGGAATCCGATGAGCGGTGTCCGACGCTGGAGCGCGCTCACGAAACGCGAGCTTTTGAAGATCGCACGGAACCCCCCGGCGATTGTCACCTCGCTCCTCCTCCCGATCCTGTATCTCGTGCTGTTCGGGCAGGGGTTCAGTGGTTTCACCTCGAGCCTCAACACCCTTCCGCCCTCGTTGCGGACACAGGCGCTCAATCAGCTGATCCTCGGCGCACCGGACTACTACTCGTACTTCGCCGCGGGGATGGTCGGGTTCGTCGGAGTGACCGCGACGCTCTTCGTGGGAGCGAACGTCATCTTCGACAAGCTCTTCGGGACGCTCAAGCGCGCCGCGGCTACCCCCGCTACCGCGACCGACATCTTCGGCGCTCGGCTCGTCGCGGGCTCCATCCAACCGGTGGGTCTCGCGTTCCTCGTCCTCGGCCTCGCGCTTCTGCTCGGGCATCTCGGGCTCTCGGGGCTCAACCTGACCGCGAGCGTGACGGTCGTGGGAGCGGCGGAGGTCGTCGTCGCCATCCTCGTTCTCTCCTTGATGTTCGCATCGCTCTTCCTCTCGCTCGGGTTCACGATCGACCAGCCCCAGACCTACTTCGCCGTCGTGAACGCCATCAACCTACCGGTCCTCCTCACATCGGCGGCGCTCTACCCGTGGGGAGCGATGCCGTCGTGGCTCCAGTCGGTGGCGTCCTACAACCCCGTGACCCTGGCGGTCGAGGTCCTCCGGATCAATTTCTTCGGGGACACCTTCTACCCGCACCCAGCGTGGTACTACCTCCTCGGGCTGGTCGGGTGGGCGGTGGTGATGTTCGCGCTTGCGACGTTCCTCGTCTCGCGAGCGCTCGCGCCGAGGAAATAGGCGGCCCGACTACGTCCGGTTCCCCGAGGGTCCAAACGGGGAGTCGGTCGTTCCCTTCTCGACGAACGGGACCCAGGCTCCCTTCTCGGCCGAGTAGTCGACCCGCTGCAGCTCCACGAGGTAGCTCTTCAGAAGCTCGGCCGGTGCTGGACGGACAGAAATCGAGTAAACGTAGATCCCGAACCCCATGAACTCGAGGACGCGGCGGAGCACCTCCGCGAGCGACTCCCGGGGGACCGTGATCCGGATTGAGGTCTCCCCGAGGAGGGTCGAGAACTCATCCACGTCGAACGGTCGGTCGAGAGTGATGAGAGGCTGGCTAGCCGGAGCCGTCCCCGAATCCGGGGTCGCCGAGGGGGGAGGCGCCGGCGCGGCGGGCGGCGGAGGAGGCAGGACAGCGGGTGGGACCGGAGTGCGCCCAGCGACCCCGGACTCCTTCGGGGGATAGCGGTCGAGGACCGGGCTTGCGTCCCGGCCCACAAACCGACTGGGCTCGCGGGGGTGTTTCCGAGCCCGTGCCCCTGAACGAACCCGCTTCGCTCCCTTCCTTTTCGTGGTCGCCATAAGCGTTGGAGCGGGGGATGGACGCGACCGCATAAGAGGTCGCTTCGAGCGCTCCGGACCGCCCGATCGGGTGCCGTATAACGGAGTTTGTAGCGAACGGGACCGTGCGACTCTCCGTCACGGGGTCCCATTTTTGTCGTTCCCGCGACGACAGATGGATTATGTAGCTAGGGATTGGTGGGCAGGTTGGACCCAGACCGAGAGGTCGGGTTCGAATGAGGAAACGAGAATGCCCGCACGCGTGATGAAGGAATTCCAAGCGCCCCGAGGCCTCCCGCGCAAGACCGCGTCGGTCTGCCCCGAGTGCATCAAGGTCATCCCGGCGATCGTCCGGGAGAAGGAGGGCCGGGTCATCATGGAGAAGACCTGCCGGGCCCATGGATACTTCTGGGACATCATCTCGAACGATGTCGACTTCTACCTCCGGATGGAGGCGTATGCTCACGACGGTGTCGGGTACGAGAACCCGTACTACGACAAGTTCCGCGGTTGCCCGACCACGTGCGGGATGTGCAGTCACCACAAGTCGCACACGGGACTTGCGCTCGTCGACCTGACGAACCGCTGCAACCTCAAGTGCCCCGTCTGTTTCGCGAACGCCAACGCGGCGGGCTACGTCTTCGAGCCGACCCGCGAGCAGATCTACTTCATGCTGAAGACCCTGCGGGAGCAGAAGCCCGTCGGGACGGTCGCGGTCCAGTTCTCGGGCGGCGAGCCGACCCTCTCCCCTCTCTTCCTGGACGCGGTCTCGATGTCTCGCGACCTCGGGTTCAAGCAGATCCAGGTCGCCACCAACGGGATCCGGGTCGCGAACGAGCCCGGCTTTGCCCAGGCGTGCCGGGACTCAGGGCTCCACACCCTCTATCTCCAGTTCGACGGCCTGGACGACGAGATCTACCGCAAGGTGCGCGGGGTCCCTCTGCTCAAGGTAAAGCAGAAGGCGATCCAGGCGGCCCGGGAGACCCACAGTCCGCCGTCCGAGCTTGCGGCGGGAAAGCCGGACAAGCCGCTCTCGGTCGTGCTCGTGCCCACGTTGGTGGGTGGCTTCAACGAGAAGGAGATCTGGCCGACCGTCAAGTTCGCGATCGACAACATCGACGTCGTGCGGGGAGTCAACTTCCAGCCGGTCGCGCTCACCGCGCGCATCCCCGACAGGGACCGTTTCCAGATGCGGTTCACCCAGTCGGACCTCGTGCGGATCCTCTGCACGGAGGGACCGTTCGACAAGTCGGACTTCTTCCCGGTGCCGTCCGTCGCGCCGATCTCCGAGCTCGTCTCGATCATCCACGGCGAAGAGAAGATGACCCTCACGACCCACCCCGGCTGCGGCTGCGCCACCTTCGCGTTCGTCTCGAGGGACGGCAGCAAGATCACCCCGCTCCCCCGGTTCATGGACGTCGACGGCTTCTTCGAGAACGTCGAGTCGATGATCGAGAAGTACCGCGACGCCCGCTTCTCGCGGGTGCGCACCGCAGTCGCCGGTGCCCGCCTGCTCCACGACGTGGCCAAGTTCTTCGATTTCTCGAAGGCGCCGGAAGGACTGAGCGAGAAGAACGCCGTCAAGGTCATCGCCGGAATCTTCACCGAGGGGAACAAGGAGGCGCTCGCGAAGTTCACCTGGCGAACGCTCTACATCGGGAACATGCACTTCCAGGACGCCTACGACTACGACATTCAGCGCTTGATGCGCTGCGACATCCACTACGCGGTCCCCGACGGGCGGGTCATTCCGTTCTGCTCGTACAACTCGGGCCCGATCTACCGGACGGAGGTTGAGAAGAAGTTCTCGATCTCGATTCCCGAGTGGCAGCGGGCGAAGGCATCGAGCGGACTCCAGCTCAAGACCGTCGAGACGATGGGCGTCAACGGCGAGGTCATCGTCGACCCGGAGTACTACAAGATCCGGGCGATGAAGAGCGCCCCTGGGATGTCCACCTAAGCGTCCTTCGGGCCGCTAGCCGAACCCTTTCCTTCCTCTCCTTTCGGTCGGTCTCTCTGCGACCGAGGCCTGCTAGGCTAGTGTTGGGTAGGCAGTTCGAACAGGGCCGCCCCCGCCTCTCGGATGCGGAGACTCTCTGGCCGCCGACTCTTTCCGGTTCGCTCGAGGCGTCGGTCGACCTCCTCCCACACCTGTGAGGGGCTCACGGCAGGCTTCGAGACGAGATGCGCAGGTCGGTCCGCATGAGTTCGGAGCCAGCGGTCGACGGCTTCGATGTGCTTGCACGTCCCGAGGCCCCGACGGGCGAAGTCCGTACAGGTGCACAGGGCGGGCTCCCGGTCGGGGTACGCAGGTCGCATGACCAGGTACGTGGTTCCGTGGAGTGGGTTTCGAACCTCGACGAGCGGGTACGGCTCGCGCTGGCGCAGCCTCAGGTCG
>Ga0187780_10000367_pt1 | contig 34027 bp, 29 predicted proteins | sample 1015_Q2_SP10_20__FD_132429 | JGI IMG/M metagenome (GOLD analysis project Ga0187780, IMG submission 132429) | Tropical peat soil microbial communities from peatlands in Department of Meta, Colombia - 1015_Q2_SP10_20_MG | ecosystem: Environmental > Terrestrial > Soil > Wetlands > Peat | place...
AGGGGTCGGTGCCCCTGGTGACGGTCACGGTGGACGACACCCCGCCGCCGGCCTGGGTGATCTGCGCGAGCGACGAGCCGTTGGAGCGCATGGCGAGCTCGGCCCAGCGGTTGCCCGCGTACACCGGGTGCGTGTGGGCGTCGATCAGCCCGGGGGTGACCAGGCCGCCGCCCAGGTTCTCCACCTGGTCCACGTCCACGATGTCGTCGACGACCCCGGGGATGCGCTGCGGCAGCTCGGCGGCGGGCCCGACCCAGGCAATTCGGTCATCGCCGGTCACGATGGCGGCGTTGCTGAGGATCTCAGATCCCGTCCACAGGCGGCCGATGTTGGTCAATAGGCGTACCGTCACCGGCGATCCCCACCCCTTGGACCGGGACCGGTGATCTCACGCGCCATGAGCGATCACCTGCCATGACTCGCGCGCGCCGGGAACGCCGACGGGCACCGGACGAGCTTCGCTTGCGCACATGCAGGAGGCGTCAGCGCCGAGCGGGTACGGCAACCAACGTCTCGATCCAGATACGCTATTGCACCGCTACCACCGCAGACAAGCCCTTGGGCCAAACGGCGAACCTTATCTCTTCGCGCGGCTTCGATGTTCTCGGCTATCGCCAAAAACCTCGTCAAAAGTGATCACCATCACGTTTGAGCCAGGACGCGATGGCCGGCCCGCGGCGTCCGCCCGCCGCGTCGACAGCGGGCGGTCACTGCCCGAACACGGTCACTGCCCGAACATGGTCACAGCCGGACCGCGGTCACGGCACTGCTGGCGCCATGGGGCCGAGGGCCGCGGCTTCCAGCTGGGCGGCCAGGCCCGGCGGGACCCGCGCCTCCAGCAGCGTGCCGTCGGGTACGTGCTCGGCGTGCAGCACCTCGCCGTCGGCGTGGGCGCGTGCCACCAGGTCGCCGCGGTGGTACGGCACGATCACCCGGACCTGCGCATCTAGCCGGGGCAACGCGGCCTCGATCGCGTCCCGCAAGCCGGCCAGGCCTGCGCCAGTCTTCGCGGAGACGCTGACGCTGCCTGGTTCGCGCGCCCGCAGGGCCTGAAGCACCACCGGGTCGGCCGAGTCGATCTTGTTGACCACCACCAGCTCGGGCACGTGCGCCGCGCCGATCTCGGCGAGCACGCCGCGGACCGCGGCGATCTGCGCCTCCGGCTCCGCGTCCGACCCGTCCACCACGTGCACGATGAGGTCGGCCTCGGCGGTTTCCTCCAGCGTGGACCGGAACGCCTCGACCAGCTGGTGCGGCAGGTGGCGGACGAACCCGACGGTGTCGGTCAGCGTGTACGCGCGCCCGGACGGGGTCACGGCGCGCCGCACCGCGGGATCGAGGGTGGCGAACAGCGCGTCCTCCACCAGGAGCCCGGCCCCGGTGAGCGCGTTGAGCAGGCTGGACTTGCCCGCGTTGGTGTAGCCGGCGATCACCACGGACGGCACGTCCCGGCGCCGCCGACGGCCGCGCTGGACCTTCCGCCCGGTCGAGTAGTCCGCGATGTCCTTCTTCAGGCGCCCGATACGCGCCCGTAGCCGCCGCCGGTCGGTCTCCAGCTTGGTCTCGCCGGGTCCCCGGGTCCCGATCCCGCCGCCGCCGGCCACCCGGCCGCCCGCCTGCCGGGACAGCGACTCGCCCCAGCCGCGCAGCCGGGGCAGCATGTACTGCAGCTGGGCCAGCTCCACCTGCGCCTTGCCCTCCCGGCTCCGGGCGTGCTGGGCGAAGATGTCCAGGATCAGGGCGGTCCGGTCGATGACCTTGACCTGGACCACGCCCTCCAGCCGCCGCAGCTGGCTGGGGGTGAGCTCGCCGTCGCAGATCACCGTGTCGGCGCCCGCGGCGGCCACGATGCCCGCTAGCTCATGCGCCTTGCCCGAACCCACGTAGGTCGCGGCGTCGACCCGGCCGCGCCGCTGGATCAGGCCCTCGAGCACCTCCGAGCCCGCCGTCTCGGCCAGCCTGCTCAGCTCGCGCAGCGAATTCTCGGCGCTGGCCAGGCTGCCTTCGGCCCACACCCCGATCAGCACGACCCGCTCGAGCCGCAGCGCACGGTACTCGACCTCGCTGATGTCCTGCAGCTCGGTGGAGAGCCCCGCGACCCGCCGCAGCGCGTGCCGCTCCTCCAGGTCCAGCTCCCCCGGCAGATCACCTGCGCCGGGCTGCTCGCTGAAGACCGTGCTCATTATCCTCCGGATATCCGTGATTGCTCGTCCCCCGATGGTCCCACGCGCCGCGCGAGACCGCACTTTATTAACATCCGGGCCGCGCCATATGTGCCCGGCCGCTCCCCGTCGCGCCGTATTTCCTTGTCCCGAACGGACAGTGGTACCCCCGTCCGGCCGACCTTTGCCGGTCCGGGGTGTCGTCCGGACTGCCTAAGCGGGGACCGGCCTCCGGGAGGCCAGCCGACGGAACGCGGCCTCGGTGGCCGAGCCCGGGGCGGCGCAGTAGGCGATGAGGCGCTGGCCGGTCGCGGCGATGTGCAAGACCTGGCACTCGAACTCCAAGGCTCCGATCTGCGGGGGGCTGACCCGCTTGAGCATGGGTCCGCGCTCCTCCACCTCGTGCTCGGCCCACATCTGCGCGAACCGGGGCGAGAGCGCGAGCATCTCGGTAACCAGGTGATCGATGGCCGGATCGCCCGGGTAGCGGGCGTAGGCCGCGCGCAGGTCGGCGACGGTGGACCGGGTGAAGCGGACGAAATGCTCGTCGCTCCAGATCGTGTCCGCGGGTTCGCGCCGGAACGTCCAGCGGATCATGTTCCGGTCGGCGTGCCCGGACAGGTCGCCGATGAAGTGGGTGGCGAGCTGGTTCCAGGCGAGCACGTTGTAAGCCGCGTCGACGACGTAGGCCGGGGTCCGCGGCATGCTGTCGAGCAGGTGCCTGATGCCCGGGGTGATCTCGCGGCTCGGCCCGGCCACCGGCGGCGGGGACTCGCCGGCCATCCGGAACAGGTAGGCGCGCTCGTCGGCGGTGAGCATCAGCGCCCGGGCCAGCGCGGACAGCACCTGCCGCGACGGGTGCGGGCCACGGCCCTGCTCCAGCCGGATGTAGTAGTCCACGGACATCCCGGCCAGCTGGGCCACCTCCTGGCGGCGCAACCCCGGTGTCCGCCGACGCCCCGGGGATCCGGCCTCGGGCAGGCCAGCCTGACGCGGGCTCAGCCGGGCACGCCTGGCCCGCAGGAACGCCGCCAGCTCGGCGCGGTTGGTCGAGTTCATGCCTTCCATCCTCGCTCCCCGGGCGGCCGGACGGGCAGGGCTCAGGGTAGGACTGCTGGTCCCAGGCCCGGCGGGTCTCTCCCGCCCCGCCCGCGGCTCCCCTTACCTTCGGTGCCATGACTACGACGATCGCCCTGGTCACCGGGGCCAACAAGGGAATCGGGCTGGAGACCGCCCGGCAGCTCGGCGCCCGCGGCGTCACCGTGCTGGCCGGCGCGCGGGATGAGGCAAGGGGCCTGGCCGCGGAGCGCGCGGTGCGGGCAGGCCTGCGGGATCATCGGGGCCCTCGGGGCGGCGCCGACGCGCGGTTCATCCGGCTCGACGTCACCGACCCCGCGTCGCTGCGGCAGGCCGCCAACTGGATCGAGAAGGAGTACGGCCGCCTGGACATCCTGATCAACAACGCGGGGATAGCCCGCGGCGGGCCGCCGAGCGAGACGGGCCTCGACGCCGTGCGCGAGGTCTACCAGGTCAACGTGTTCGGCGTGATCATGGTGACCAACGCCATGCTGCCGCTGCTGCGCCGGGCCCCCGCCGCGCGGATCGTCAACGTGTCCAGCGAGGTCGGATCCATCTCCTCGATGACCGACCCGGCGAGCCCGCTGGCGCGCATGCCGACCAGCCTGGCCTACCCGTCCTCGAAGTCCGCGCTCAATATGATCACCGCGATGTACGCCAAGGAGCTGCGGGACACGCCGATCAAGGTCAACGCGGCCAACCCCGGCTACACGAAAACAGACCTCAACCGCAACAGCGGATTCCGTTCGGTCGCGGAGGGAGCAGAGGCCAGCGTGCACCTGGCCACCCTGCCCGCCGACGGCCCGAGCGGCATCCTCTGGGGTCACCTGTGGACCGCGGACGGCCCGGGGAACGCCTACGGACCGCTCCCGTGGTAAGGAGAAGCTCTGCGGTACTAGTTCTGAGCCGGGTACCCGCCAGCGCTGGCGCGAGGTGCGGGCGGCCCCGGGTGACTTACCCGGCGGGAACTTAGCTGCTCGCGGTGGTGCGTCTAGATCCTGTTTTGCAGCCGTCGAGCCGTAGCGCGTGCTCTATGAAGCTTTCGAGGACGCACACCGCCGCGGCCTGCGCTCCCAGCAGCGCGACATCGTGCGGGCTCGCGGGGAACGGGCGGATCTTCAGGTAATCGGGCTGGTCGCCTGCCGCGAACGCGCGGGTGACCTCTTGTCGTGCCGCGCCGAGGTACGCGGTCCCGGCGGTGTCCGGTTTGGGCTCGGCGAGGGTGGCGGGCAGATACATGATGATACTGCTGGGATTGACGGTGTTGCTGACGTGCGCCAGGGCCCGGCCGAGGGCCGCGCCCGCGCGGGCGAACACCTGCTGTGCTCGCTGGAACTCCGGGTCAAGGGCATTGATCTCGCTGACCTGCTCCAGGGTCCCGCCGCCGAATTCTTCCACGATCCGGCATGGGGGGGCGAGTGTGTCTACGTGGCCCAGTTGGCCGCACGAGCAGCGAGCCTTGAATCCGGTGCCGGCGGAGGAGGAGTAGGGATCCTGACCGAGCGGGAAACCGACGGCGAGATGGCCTATCTCCATGGCCCGCCCGTTGCCTCCCCGGCGCACTCGGCCGTCCATGACCAGGCCGCCGCCGACTCCCTCATCGAAGACACCGACCACCACGAGGTCTGGGACGGCGTAGTGGATCTGGTGGATGGCCAGCACCGCTAGGGCGTTGACGTCGTTCTCGGCTATCACCGGGACGGGCCGGTCGAAGCCTGGGTCAGCCTCGAAAAGACGGTGCAGCTTCTCGGCCAGCGGGACGGGATGCCTGGACCGGTCGCGCGACAGCGGCATGACCTTGCCTTTGTAGACGGGCGCGCTCACTTCCACGCCGACGCCCAGCATCCGCAGCGGCGGCAGCCCGCGGCTGGATCGGTCCTGGTCGCATGCGGTCTTGAGGGATGTCACGTGCTGGTGGATCAGGTCAGCTACCTGGTCCCAGGTGTCGGCGGCGTCGTGCGCGGTGTTGAGCACTCGCGAGCTGTCCAGGCCGAGCAGGGCCGTTGTGACCTGCCGGGGCTGCTCGCTCGCCGCAACGACCTTCACCCCTGCCGTCGCGTAAAGGCTCCCCAGGCGAAGCGGTGACAGGGTGCGGCCGTCGGGACTCCACAGGAGTTTCTCGCCGTCCTCGAGGAGTCCTTGCTCCTTCAGTGCCTTCACTGCCTTGCTGACGGTGCCCTGGGGGATGGCGCGCTGGTCGACAGGGCGGCGGGCCCTGGGGTTGCCTGCCGAGATCTCCACCCGGGACGTCTCCTCCGGAGCCCGCAGGGACGTCCGCGCCAGCACGTCGCCGAGCACTTCCTGGCCTACGCCCGACTGCCCGACGAGTTCGTCCAGCATGTCCTGGAACTGTTCGTGGTTCATCGCAGACCTTCGCTCTCGCCATCCGGACGGGTCCTGAATACATGCTAGGCCCACATGACCTGCTGTTAGCACCCGACGTTCAGAGATTTTACTAGCTTTTTACCGAATATGGCTTGCTCTAAGAATGTCAGGCTAAGTATGGTCGTGCTAGATGGGCTGCAAAGGCTTAACGGCCTGAGGAGAGGCAGCGATCACACAACCCGAGAGGAGGCGGGAGTCATGACCGGAATGTATGTCTCCGCCGCGATCGCGCTGGTAGTCGCCGGTGCGGCGATCGGGATCCTCGTGATGGTCTGCCTGGGGATCAAGCGGGATGACCGTCCAGGCCGCTTTCCTGCTGACGCCAATGGCCCGGTAGCCCGCGCTACCCGGAAGATTACCGGCACCGGCACCCGCAGCCCGGAACTGGCCGCCAGCCGCCGGCAGGACATCCTGCCGGTCTAGCCGGCCCGCGGCGCCGGCCTGCGGTCCCGCCGCCAGCTGCGGTAACAGGCCGGCCGCTGCCCCTGACCCGCCCTGATCACGTGGCTACCGTCTGGTTCGTCAGCCCGTCCTGGGCCGCGCGGTCGTCCTGGAGAAAGCTGGTGATCAACGGGCCCATGCGGTGCGCGCTGTCAAGCAGGACCAGGTGCCCGCCGCCCCGGACCGTATGCAGCCTCGCCTTCGGTATCAGCGCGGCGATCATCCGGTGATTCACCAGTGGTGTGACAGGGTCGTCGTCGCCGGCGATGACCAGGGTGGGGTGCCGGATGGCCCACAGCCACGGCAGGCTCGTCCAGCCGAAGAGCGGGGCCATCCGGTACAGGGCGGCCAGGGTATCCGTCGGACGCCGGATGTGCATCGTGCGGACCAGCTCCGGCTCGGTGCGCAGCCGTCCGCCGAACATGGCGCCGGCCACCTGTTCGAGCCGTTCCGGATGATAACTACGCGGGTGGATGAAGTGCCAGAGGGCTTCCATGTCACCGGGCACGGCGAAGCCTCCGAAGGATGTCGACGCCAGCACCAGCCGACGGACCCGGCGGGGGTGCGAGAACGCCATCTGCTGTGCGACCGCGCCACCGAACGAGGCGCCGAGCACGTGGGCGGAATCTATGCCGAACTCGTCGAGCACCGCGGTGCCCAGCTCGGCCAGTGACCACATGCTCAGCGGGAAGGGAGGTCTTTGCGACCGGCCGATGCCGGGCGGGTCGAAGGCGATCGTCCGGAATCCGGCCAGGTGGGGGAGCAGCCGTTCCCACAAGCGCACCTCGCCCCAGATGCCGGAGTAGAGCAGCAGCGGCTCACCCTCTCCACAGATCTGAGCGTGGATCCGCAGCCCTCGGATGCGTAGCTGCTGGTGTTTGACCGGCGCGGCCGGCGTGACTGCTGCCATCGAGCCTCTCCCTGGTGCCAGGACCAATGGGCTGCGGGCGGTCAGCCTCTCATCTGCCGGCCGGGCGGTTACCTGGGGGAAACGCCCACCTACCGTACGGTAACTATATAGGACCGGACGATCGGTTTGTGCGTGCGTGCGAAGCACGCTCGGCGCACTGAACATCGCAGAAATCTGTGGACCTTCGGCCCGAAACCGACTGATCTTCGGCCGTTCCCGGAAAACCGGACGATCCCTAGCGTGACGAGCAAGTGAACTATTGCTCCGCTGCCCAACCGGGCGGGAAGCAGGCTCGTTGGTCTTGTGCTAGGAGGCGAGCCAGATGTCCACATTCGCCCAGCCGCTCAGCCGGGCGCTCAGCACAGCCGCGGGATCCACCGCCGTGGTCTGCCAGGATCAGCGCCGCACCTACGCCGAGCTTGGCGCGCGATGCCGCCGCCTGGCTGGCGCCATGCGCAAGCTCGGGCTGGCGGCGCATGACCGCGTGGGGGTCGTTTCCCTCAACTCCGACCGTTACCTCGAGCTCTACCTCGGGCTGCCGGCCGCCGGTTACGTGCTGGTCCCGGTCAACTCACGGCTGGCGCCCGCGGAGATGCGGGCCGTCCTGGACGACGCCGGGGTGAGCCTGGTCTTCGCCGACGCCGCTTACCCGGGTGCCGCGGGAGTCAGCCAGCAGCTGATGATGCCGGACGACTACGAGGACCTGATCGCCTCGGCTGAGGATGTTCCCCTGGGCGAAGGCGTGGCCGAGGACGACCTGGCCGCCTTGTTCTATACCTCCGGCACCACGGGAGCGGCGAAAGGCGCCATGCACACGCACCGGAGCCTGGTCTCCAGCGCGCTGCACTTCATGGCCACCTGGCCGTTTGACCAGCGGACGCGGTGGCTCGTGGCCTCCCCGATGTTCCATACCGGCGGGATACTCGCCACGCTGGCCACCGTCTGGGCCGGCGGTACGCACGTCATCATGCCTCGGTTCGACCCCGACCTGGCGGTCGACCTCATCGAGCGCGAGGCGGTCACGCACACGCTGCTCGTGCCCACCATGCTCGCCGCGGCCGCGGGCGCCCAGCTCGCCCGGCCGCGGGACGTCAGCTCGCTGCGGTACCTGAGCCACGGCGCCTCGCCCATCAGCGCCGAGACGCTCAGGCGGACCCGCCAGGCCTTCCCGGACGCCGAATTGCTGCACGTGTACGGCACCACGGAGACCACCCCGATCACCACGCTGCTGCCGCACGAGGAGCGCATTCTCGATACCCCGCTCATCCGGTCATGCGGCCAGCCCGCCGTGGGCGTCGAGATGCGGGTGGTCGACGATGACCTGACCGAGCTGCCGCCGGGTACGGTCGGCCAGATCGCGGTGCGCAGCCCCACCGTCATGGCTGGCTACTGGCGCAAGCCACAGGCCACGGCCGAGGTCATGCGCGGCGACTGGTACCTCACCGGCGACCTGGGCTACCGGGACGAAAAGTCCTTTTTCTTCCTGGTCGACCGGGCCAAGGACATGATCGTCAGCGGCGGCGAGAACATCTACTCCACCGAGGTGGAGGACGCGCTAGCCTCCCATCCCGCGGTCGAGGAGGCCGCCGTCTTCGGCGTTCCCGACCCGCACTGGGGGGAGTCGGTCTACGCGGTCGTGTTCAGCCGGCGACGGGTCACTCCGGAGGAGCTGATCGCGCACTGCCGCGAGCCGATCGCAGCGTTCAAGGTACCCAGGTGCATCGAGGTCCGCACCGAGCCGCTGCCTAAGTCGGCGGCCGGCAAGATCCTCAAGCGGGAGCTGCGCGAACCCCACTGGGCAGGTCAGCAGGCACAGGTCTCAGGAGGTTAGCCAGATGCGCAGTACGATGATGGACTTCCCGCTTACGGTCCGGCACATCTTCGAGCACGGCCGGACACTCTACGCCGACAGCGAGGTCGTGACCAGCGAGACCGGCGGGGCGCGCCGGATCGAGTTCGGTGCCCTGGCGGATCGCGCGGATCAGCTGGCGGCTGGCCTGCGCCGCCTGGGCGTCGAGCCCGGCGACCGGGTAGCCACCTTCGGCTGGAATAACCAGGAGCACCAGGAGGCGTACTTCGCCATCCCGTGCATGGGCGCGGTGATGCACACCATCAACATCCGGCTGTCGGCGGAGCAGATCCGGTACATCATCGGCCACGCCGAGGACTCCGTGATTCTCGCTGACGCCAGTCTCGCACCGGTCCTCGGGCCCGTCCTGGCGGCCGACGGCGACGAGCTCAAGACGATCCGGCACCTCGTGGTGTACGGCGAGGGCGACCGGTCTGCGCTGCCCCCGCACATCGACTACGAGGAGCTGCTGGCCGCGGAACGCCCGCAGTACCCGTGGCCGGAGGTCGACGAGTACACGGCCGCGGCCATGTGCTACACCAGCGGGACCACCGGCCTGCCGAAGGGCGTCGTATACAGCCACCGCTCGACGTTCCTGCACTCGCTGGGCATGTGCTCCGGCGAGGCCCTCGGGATCAGCCAGTACGACCGTCTGCTGCCGGTCGTACCCATGTTCCACGCCAATGCCTGGGGGATGCCGTACGCGGCCTGGCTGGTCGGCGCCGACCTGCTGCTGCCGAACCGCTTTACCCAGGCTGCCCCGCTGGCCGGGTTCATCGCGGCAGAACGGCCCACCCTAGCCATGGCGGTGCCGACCGTGTGGTACGACGTGCTCGGCCTGGACCCGGCCAGCGTCGACCTGACCTCGCTGCGCATGATCCTGTGCGGCGGGGCGGCCGTCCCGCGCAGCCTGATCGAGGCCTACGAGCAGCGATTCGGCCTGCGGATCGTCCAGGGCTGGGGCCTGACCGAGACCAGCCCGGTCGCGTCCCTGTCCTATCCGCCCAAGAACCTCCCGGCCGGACGCGCGATGGATTACCGGGCCACCGCCGGCCGTCCCCTCGGCGGCGTGGAGGCCCGGGTCGTGGACGACGAGGGCACGGTGCTGCCCCGCGACGGGCACGCCACCGGCGAGATCGAGGTGCGCGGGCCGTGGGTGACGGCCGCCTACTACAAGGACCCGGTGCCGGAGAAGTTCCGCGACGGCTGGCTGCGCACCGGCGACGTCGGCCGGATCGATTCCCACGGGTACATCACGATCAGCGACCGGGCCAAGGATGTCGTCAAGTCGGGCGGCGAATGGATCTCCACGCTCGAGCTGGAATCCGCCATCCTCACCCACCCGGCCGTCCGCGAGGCCTCGGTCATCGCCGCGCCCGACGAACGCTGGGGTGAGCGCCCGCTGGCCTGCGTGGTCCCCCTACCGGGCCAGTCGGTGACCCCGGAAGAGCTCCGGGCGCACCTGTCCGGCCGGGTGGTGAAGTGGTGGCTGCCGGAACGGTGGGCGATCGTGGACGAGGTGCCGCGCACCAGCGTCGGCAAGCACGACAAGAAGCTCCTGCGGGCCCGCTACGCCGAAGGCAGCCTCGACGTCACGATCAGCGGCACGGCGCCGAGCCAGGCCGCAGGCGCCAGCCAGCCGGCGGATGCTCCCCCGGCGGAAGCTCAGCCGGCGGAAGCTCAGCCGACGGAAACCCCGCCGGCCAGTGCGTCACCCGCGGGACCCCCCGCGAGGTAGATCGAATATCTGGAGAGTGTGTCATGTCAGAAGTCGTTATCGCCGCCATCGGCCGGACACCGATCGGTCGCGCCGTCAAGGGCTCACTGATCGACTGCCGGCCTGACGACCTGGGTGCCTATGTCGCGGACGAGGTGCTCAAGCAGGTCCCCCAGCTGGATCGCGGCCAGATCGACGACGTGATCTGCGGCTGCGCCCTGCCCGGCGGAGAGCAGGGGCACAACCTGGGACGGATCATCAGCATCCTGGCCGGGATCGGCGCTCCGGGCACGACGGTCAACCGCTACTGCTCGTCGTCGCTGCAGGCCGTCCGGATGGCGTTCCATGCCATCAAGGCGGACGAGGGCTCCGCGTTCCTGTGCGTGGGCGTCGAGTCGAGCACCCGCTCGCCGCTCGGCGTGTTCGCGGACCAGCCGGAAACGCAGAACCCCAGGCTGTTTCCCGGGAACCCGGAGGGGCTGCCCAACGCCTACATGGCCATGGGCGAGACGGCCGAGAACGTGGCCGAGAAGTACGACATCACGCGCGAGGAAATGGACCGGTACGCCCTGAACAGCCACATGCGCGCGGTCTTGGCCGAAAAGGACGGGATATTCGCCCGGGAGATCATCCCGGTACCGCTGCCTTCCGGGATCACCATGACCGCCGACGACGGGCCCAGGCCGGACACCACCCTGGAGAAGCTGGCCACGCTGAGGCCAGTGTTCCGCAAGGGCGGCCGGGTGACCGCCGGGAACTCCTGCCCGCTCAACGACGGTGCGGCGGCCGCCGTGGTGATGTCGCGGGCACGCGCCGAGCAACTCGGAATCGAGCCGGTCGCCCGCATCATCTCCACCGGCGTCAGCTCCCTGGAGCCCGAGCTGATGGGCCTGGGCCCGATCGAGTCCACCCGGCAGGCGCTGGGCCGCGCCGGGATGACCATCGAGGACGTGGACATGGTGGAGATCAACGAGGCCTTCGCTGCGCAGGTCATCCCGTCGGCCAGGGGGATCGGCGTGGACCCGTTCGGCGACAGGCTCAACCCGCACGGCGGGGCCATCGCCCTCGGCCATCCGTTCGGGATGACCGGGGTACGCATCCTGGCCACGTTGCTGAACGACCTGCGCACCCGCGATCAGACGATTGGGCTCGAGACGATGTGCGTCGGCGGCGGCCAGGGCATGGCCATGATCGTGGAGCGGCTATCATGACCGCCCCGCGCGGTAAGGTACCGCTCACCAAGACCACCACCAACGGGCATCAGGTCCCGTCGTCACGGCGGCCGACCAAGACCCCCGCCCAGACGTCGGCCAAGACCCCCGCCCAGACGTCGGCCAAGGTACACGTGCAGGCACAGGCCAAGGCGCCTGCCGCCAGAAAGCTCAGCCCGTTCGACATCCTCGGCCTCCACGAGGCGGCCGGAGCCGTGCGCTTCCTGGGCCAAGTGGCCATGCGCCACCCGCAGGCGGTGCTGCGGACCGCGCCCGAGCTCGGCCTGGAGCTGCTCAAGATCAGCCTCGGCACGTCGCAGGTCACGCCGCAGAACGGCGACAAGCGCTTTGCCGACCCGGCCTGGCAGCAGAACCCCATGTTCCGGGCGACTATGCAGAGCTATCTCACGTTCGGCTCGGGCCTGGACCGTTATGTCGACAATCTCGGCCTGAGGGGCATGAACGTCGAGCGGATGCGCTTCGGCGTGACCCTGCTCCGGGAGTCGGCGGCGCCGACCAACTTCTTCGCCGCCAACCCCGCGGCCATCAAGCGCTGCTTCGACACCGGCGGCGACAGCATGCGCCGGGGGCTGGCCAACTGGACCAATGACCTGGTCCACAACCACGGCATGCCGTCGATGGTCGACCGGAGGCCGTTCAAGATCGGCGAGAACATCGCGGCCTCGCCCGGCGTGGTCATCTACCGGAACGCGGTCTTCGAGCTGATCCAGTACGCGCCGCAGAGCGAGACCGTCTACGAGCGCCCGGTACTCATGGTGCCCCCGCAGGTGAACAAGTACTACGCGCTTGACCTCTCACCGCACCGCAGCCTGTACGAGTACGTGCTCCAGCGCGGCATCCAGGTGTTCGGGATAAGCTGGCGCAACCCGACAGGGGCGCAGCGCAACTGGAATTTCGACACCTACGTGCAGGCGACGATCGATGCGATCGATGTGGTCCGGGAGGTTTCAGGTTCGCCGGATGTGAACCTCATGGGAGGTTGCCTGGGCGGGATGACGGTCGCCCTCACGCAGGCCCACCTGGCCGCCCTGGGGGAGGAAGACCGGATCCACTCGTCAACGATGTTCGTTACCCTGCTGGACTGCGAGTCCCAGGGGCGTATGTTCCTGCTCGCGACGCCGGCGACCCTGGAGCTGGCCAAGCTGGTAACCATGCCCACCGGGGTGATCGACGGCTGGCAGATGGGGTCGATGTTCGCCTGGCTGCGCCCGAACGACCTGGTCTGGAACTACTGGGTGAACAACTACCTGCTCGGCCAGGATCCCCCGGCCTTCGACATCCTGGCCTGGAACGCGGACACGACCCGGCTGACGTCCGGCTTCCACCACCAGCTGCTGGACATTGTGGCTGAGAACCAGCTGGTGCACCCGGGCGGCATAACCGTTCTCGGCACGCCGATCGACATATCCCGCATCACCACCGATACGTACGTGGCGGCCGGGCGCACCGATCACATCACGCCATGGCAGGCGTGCTACCGGACCACCCAGATGGTCTCCGGTCATTCTCAATTCGTGTTGTGCTCGAGCGGACACATCCAGACTGTGGTGGCGGACCCGAACCACCGCGGGCTCGGGTACTACCTCAACCCGGAGACGCCGCCCGAGGCCGACCAGTGGATGGCGGGGGCGCAGCGTCACGAGGGCTCCTGGTGGGGGCACTGGGTCGGCTGGCTGACCGACCGCTCCGGTAAGCAGGTCGCGGCACCTCGGTCCGTCGGCAGCCCTCACTTCCCGGCGAAAGAACCAGCCCCGGGCACCTACATATTTCAGTGACGGGCCTGCCAAGCGCAGTAGGAGGAGCCATGAACGGCACGCAAGACCGGGTCGCCCTGGTGACCGGAGGGACCCGGGGCATCGGAGCGGCCATCTCGACCAGGCTGGCGGAAACCGGAGCCAGGGTCGCCGCGGTGTACAACCGCAACGTCCAAGCCGCAGATGCTTTCGCCAAGACGGCGACTGACAAAGGGCTGGCGGTGTCACTCCACCAGGCCAACGTTGGCAACCCGGGCGACTCCCAGCGCGTCGTCCGCGAGGTCCTGCGCCAGTACGGGCGGATCGACTACCTGGTCAACAACGCCGGCGCCGTACACGACCGCACCGCCTTGAAGATGAGCGCACTGGACTGGGAACAGGTCATCCGGGTCAACCTTTCCGGGCCGTTCTACATGTCCCAGGCGGTTCTCGGCCACTTCCTGGAACGGGAATTCGGGCGGATCGTCATGATCAGCTCGTACGTCGGCCAAGTTGGCCGGTACGGGCAGGCCAACTACGCCGCCGCCAAAGCCGGCCTGTTCGGCCTGACCAAGGTGCTCGCCCTGGAGACCGCAACCAAAGGCATCACCGTCAACTGCGTGGTGCCGGGCGGAATCAAGACCGACATGACGGCTGCGCTCCCCGAGGAGATCTTGAAGGCCGCAGTCGACCAAATTCCGATGCATGCCCTGGGCACGCCCGACGACGTGGCCGAAGCCGTCCGGTACCTGGTATCCGACGAGGCACATTACCTCACCGGCGTGCTTGTCCCGGTGGCCGGCGGACTGCTGATGATGTGAGCAACCTGACCGGTCAGACGACCCCGCCCGCAGGCGGTCACCGCGGAGCCGGATGGGCCGACTCCCAGGGCAACGAGTTCTTTGTCGAGCGCCAAACGGGAGGCTGACCCGTCGGTAGGGAGTTGACCGCGCGACGCCAGAGTCATCTGGCGTCTGGGGCGGGTAAAAGTCCGCCGATGGGGGTAACGACCGATTGATGGCCCTCGCCGGAAACCTCCTCGCCGGTCGTTATCACCTTGATGAGCCGATCGGCACAGGCGGATTCAGCCAAGTATGGTGTGCTACCGATACCGTCATGTCGCGGCCGGTCGCGGTCAAGCTGCTGCGACCTGGTTACGCTCAGCAGCCAGAAGCCCTGGCCCGTTTCCGGGCCGAGGCGCGGCATGCCGCGGTCTTGTGGCACGAGAACATTGCGCACATCTACGACTACGACGAGCCGGCCGACGGGCTGCAGCCCTATCTCGTCATGGAACTGGTCGACGGGCCGTCCCTGGCCTGCGTGCTCGCCCGGGGTCCCCTGGATGCCCGGCGGACCATGGGGATCATCGCGCAGACCGCGACCGGCCTGCAGGCGGCACACGCTATCGGCCTGATTCACCGTGATATCAAACCGGGGAACCTCCTGCTTGCCTCGAGCGGAACCGTGAAGATCACCGATTTCGGCATCTCGCACGCGATCGGCTCGGTGTCCGTCACGGCCACCGGCATCGTGATGGGGACGGCGGGATACCTGGCGCCGGAGCGGATAGCCGGCGCTCAGGCCACCCCGGCCAGTGATCTGTACGCACTGGGAATCGTCGCTTACGAATGCCTGGCCGGGGCACCGCCCTTCGAGGGCGCGCCGCTGGACGTGGCGTGCGCGCACCGCGAGCAATCGGTGCCGCCGCTGCCTGCGTCCGTGCCGGCCACTGTGAGCGCCCTGGTGATGCAGCTTGTCGCCAAGGAGCCCGCCTGGCGGCCGAGCAGCGGTGCTGAGGTCGCGCACTGGGCAGGTCGGCTGCGAGACGATCTGCAAGACGGTGTCAGCGTCGGCGCGGGCCGCATTCGCCATCCCCTCGCCGCCCCGGCAGCAGCTCCGGCTATTGCACCGGCCGCTTTCGCAGATGACACCGGATGGCAAGTGCCTGCCGCTCCCCCGCTCCTGGCCGCGCCCCCGCCCCGGTCTCGTGCCCGGACAGGCGCTCGGCGGGGGCGTAGGCCCGTCCTGGTTGTCGCCTGTGCCACGATCGCCCTGCTCATCGGCATGGCGATGGCCGTTACCATGGGCGTCGCGTCGGTCCAGCGTCCGGCCGGCGCGCTGCCGTATACGGTGCCGAGGCACTCGGCCAGCGGGATCGTGGCGGCCCCGCCCGCCCACCATCCGTCCTCCGCCGGCCACCGCCGCAACGTGAACCCGGGCAGCAGCCCCCGTACCAGCACCGGCGACACAGGCACGGCACAGGTCGACGTCAGTAACCACCGAACCGTCACCGGCTCCGGGACCGGCCGTCAACGCGGCCATGAAAAGATCCGCCGACACCGGGACCGCGGTGACGCCAACCACGGTCAGGGGAACGACAACGGCCACGGGAACGGCCACGACACGGGCCAGGGGAACGGGAACGGGAACGACACGGGCCAGGGGAACGGGAACGACACGGGCCAGGGGAACGGGAACGATAACGGCCACCGGAACGGCCACGGCCAGGGCGGCGGGAACGGTAACGGTAACGGTAACGGCGAGGGCGGCGGCAACGGGAACGGGAACGGCCAGGTTGGCGGTGACGGCCAGGGTGGCGGCAACGGGAACGCGCAGATCTTCAGCGTCCTCATCTAGCCAACCAGGGAGCTACTGGCAAAACCCTGTGCCGGCGGGTTCAGCTGGTGCCGGCGGGTTCAGCTGGTGCCGGCGGGTTCAGCTGGTGCCGGCGGGTTCAGCTGGTGCCGGCGAGCGCGTCGGCGTCGGAGCGAGCCAGGATGGCATCCATGGCCGCGTACTCGGCTTCTTGCACGGCGGCGATCGCGAAACTGATCGCGTCATCCGCATAGTCCTCAGCCGCCTCAGCCTTGGCCTCGGCCTTGCGGACATCACGCTCGAATTTCTTGTCTTCGGCCTTCTGATGCAGCTCCGTGACGTGCGACTGCCATTTGTCCTTCATGGATTGCCAGTCGGTGGCGGCCTCGGCCTGGGTCTGCGCCGCCTTCGCCTTGATCTCGTCAGCTTGCTGCTCGGCCTTGCTCTGTGCCTGCTCCACCTGGGCCTGCAACTCATCGCGGCTTGTGCTGGCGGCGGCCTTGATCTTGGCCTGGGCCTCGTTCACACGGTCGGTGAGCTGGTTGAAATCGGCGTTGCTCGTCATGTGATGACACTCCCTTGAAGACCTCTGGGACTTCCCGCGGCGGCCAGGCTGGCTTGACGCGGCGGCTGCTGTCAGCGGCTTGTGCCTTACTCCTTGACACCACCTATCCCACCTCGTACGGCTCGAAGCGGCATCGCCTCGATGGGGTGAAAATGGTGAGACGGCTCCGGATGATGGCCGCAGCAGGACTCGGCGATCACTTGCCCTGGCCGCGGACCTTCTTCACCTCATCCGAACTCAGCCGGGCGATGACCGCTGCCCGGGTAACCGGATCCAGGGCGTCGAGCTGCGCTTGGATGTTCTCCACCGTCAGATCGGCCGTCTCGCGCTTGTCGTGCAGCTGAGCAGCTGCGACGGCCAGCACGACGGCGGCCGCCACCAGCAGCGCTGCTCGGATGAGTCGCGGTGAGAAGCCCATGTCCAACCTTCTTTCCACGTATCGATGATCATCGTCCAGGACCGACTCGCTGCATGCGGTCGGGCTTTCGAGCCGTGACCGCTTGGTTGTGGTGCCTGAGGGCCCGCCGGAGCGGTCTTGCCTGGTTAGCTGCACTTCGAATTGCTTGCGTCCCTGAAGCTCTTGACCGAGTTCACCACGCTGGCCGCGTCCTTGGTGAACGTGGCGATCTCCGCCACGGTAGGAGGCGATGACAGGGCCGTGGCCGAGCTCTTGAGCGCATCCACCGACGAGGTGATGGCGCTGGTTTCGCTCGGGAAGTCGCTCTTAGCCGAGCTGACCACCGCGGTGGCGTCGCTTTGTACCATTCCGACCTGCGATTTCAGGCCGCTGACTCCGCTGCTGGTGGTCGCGCTGGTCAGTCCCTTGACCGAGTTCTGCAGGTTGTCCCGGTCCGTGCAGTAAGCAGGCTTGCTGCTGCTGCAGCCGACCAGGGCAATCACTCCGGCCGCGACGACGAAGGCCAGCAGAAGCCGGACCCAAGGGCTACCTTGGCGAGCACCTGATCTCATATGCCATGCAGTCATTGTCACCCCCGTCCGGAAGCGCCCGTTATCGTATCCAGCTCACGACGTCTCAGCTCAGCCATCATGATCTCCCTTGCCCCGGCGCGCGACTAGATATGCCACCGGGATCATCAAGCTCATGCCGGGACTATCCGGCGGCTTGTTTCAAACGCTAAACCGGAGCCGTTCGGGGCGTCATCAACCCGTTGGGGTGAAGCGCGCTGGTGGGCCGTCCATTAACGTCACCGGGTCGGCGGACGCGATCACGCCCGGTTCGTGCCTGGTGGCAACCCGGTGAAGGTACGTGGTCACCGCACTAGCCAGAACGTAGCGACCTTGGCAGCCCCGCGATGGTCGGCCACCGGGAGCCGCTCCGGGGCGACGGCTCGCGCTAGCTCGCTGCTGATGGCGCTCAGTGTGATCTGCCGGTACGGTCAGCCAGCACGCATGCGGCACGATGGCCGGGGGTGACCTCCACCATCGGCGGGTCAGCGGCGCATTCGGGCAAGGCGCGCGGACAGCGGTCGACGAAGATGCAGCCTGAGTCCGGCGAATGCTTCCCGGCGGAGGGATGCGCTCTCAACCGGCCGCTGCGGGGGACGGAGCCGTCAACCCGCGGAATGGCGGATACCAGGATCTGGGTGTAAACGTGGCTAGGCGAACTCAGCACTGCTGTCGTGGGGCCTTCTTCGGCCAGCCGTCCGCGGTACATGACGACCGTCCGGCTGCACGTTTTCTCGACGGTGCGAATGTCGTGCGAAATGTACAGGTAGGTAAGGCCGTGCTCGGACTGCAGGTGTTTCAGCAGAGCCAGCAGTGCCCGCCGCATAGACATGTCCACCGATGCGGTCGGCTCGTCGAGGACGAGCACCGACGGTCGCAGGACAATGGCCCGCGCGATCGCGACCCGCTGCCGTTCCCCTCCGCTCAGGTCCCGCGGGCGGCGTCTCATCAGTTCCTTGGCTAGTCCGACGTCGCGGAGCACTTCGTCGACCCGGCGCTCCGCGTCGCGCTCGCCATGGATCTTGAGCGGCTCTGCGATCAGCCGTCCGGCCGTCCAGCGCGGGTTCAGGGCGGCGAGGGGGTCCTGGAAGACAGGCTGTACCTGCCGTCGGAACCAGCGGAGCGCTCGGTCGTCAAGACCGGTCACGTCGGTGCCCTGGAAGAAGACGCCACCACTCGTGGGGCGTTCGAGCCTGGTAATGCAGCGAGCCAGGGTGGATTTTCCGGATCCGCTCTCGCCTATGACGCCAACGGATTCGCCCGGCATCAGCGCCAAGTCGATGCCGTCGACAGCGTGCAGCACCCCACCGCCGCGCCGGTAATCCTTGCGCAGGCCACGCACTTCGATGAGCGGTCTCAAGTGTTGGCCTCCCGGGTCGGGTCGCCGGTAGGTACCACGGATGACGATTGCGCCGACGGGTCCTTGGTCTCCCGTGGGTGAGTCAACTCACGCACCAGCTCCGCGGTGAAAGGATGCCCGGGCGAGTTGATCACCGTCCGGCTGGTGCCCGCCTCGACGATCGCGCCCTGCCGCATCACGGAGATCGATTCGCAGCGCTCGGCCACAACGCTCAGGTCATGAGAAATGAGCAGCATCCCCATGCCTGTTCGCGACCTGAGATCATCGAGCAGATCGAGGATATCCGCCTGCACGGTGACATCGAGCGCCGTGGTTGGCTCGTCGGCAATAAGGATCTGTGGTTCACTCGCGATGCCCATGGCGATCACGACGCGCTGGCACATGCCACCGCTGAGTTCGTGCGGATAAGCACGTGCTACTTGACCAGGCTCATGAATGCCTACCGCCGCCAGAAGCCCGACGCAGCGCCGCCTCAGGTCATCGTGCTCGCCCCTGCGCCGCAGGACGCGCTCGACCTGGTGCCCGACGCGAAGCACGGGATTCAAGGCCGCGCGGGGCGATTGGAAGATCATGGCGATGCCGGAACCACGTACCCGTGCGGTGCGGTCGCGATCGGGGGTTACGGTTTCGTCGTCGCCGAGCAGTATCCGGCCAGCCTTGACCCGTGCCACGCGCGGGAGAAGCCCGAGTGACGCCAGAGCCGTCAGGCTCTTGCCGCTTCCGCTCTCGCCGACCAGGCCGACGCAGGTACCCGGCTGCACGCGCAGGTCCACGCCGCGGACGACATCACGGTCACCGATGGTGACGCACAGGCCTTCGATCTCCAAGCCGGGCATCTACCACCCCTGCCCGCGGAGCTTGTCATCCGCGTAATCGCCGAGGAAGTTGAAAGCCAGCACGGCCAGGATGATCGCCGCTCCGGGGAAGACGGAAATCCACCACTGGCCACCGGTGATATACGGCGCGCCCTGGGCCACCTGGACACCCAGTTCGGGAGACGGCGGCTGGATCCCGACCCCCAGGAAACTCAGGCCCGAGACGTCCAGGATCGCCCAGCCCGCCATGAGGGTGGCCTGGACCAAAGCTGGCCCCATCGCGTTCGGCAGGACGTGCAGCGTCATCACGCGGGACCTCAAGGCGCCAACCGCCCGGGCCCCGAGTACGTAATCGGCGCCGCGCGCGGTGAGGACACCGCTGCGGGTCAGCCGCACGATGAACGGTACGTACGCGATCGTGACCCCAATGATGACGTTGCGCACGGTGTCGCCGAGCACGACAGCGATGGCGAGCGCCAGCAGGAACGGCGGGAACGACATCACGATGTCGACTACGCGCATGACGACGTCGTCGGCCCAGCCTCCGAGGTAGCCAGAGACCAGCCCGACCATAGACCCCACGGCAAAGGCCAGGGCCGCCACGACCAGGCCGATCACCACGTCCGTCCCGATGCCGTAAACAACGCGCGAGAAGACATCGCGGCCGAACTGGTCGGTGCCGAACCAGTGCCCGGGTCCGGGGGGAGCCAGGGCGAGACCAGGGTTGACTGCCAGCGGGTCGTGCGGCGGCGCGATATGACCGGCAACCGCCCCGATCACCACAACCGTGGCCAGGACGCCGCCGACGGCGAGACTGGGGTGGCGCTTCAGTTCGCCTCGCAGGCGCGCGGACCTGCTGGGGCTGCTGGCGGGCGCGGCGTCATCCCGGCGGTCCGCGCTGATGCCAACGTCGGTCAGGTCCATGTCAACGCCGCTCAATCGGTGGCGGGGAAATCACGCGGCGGCCTGGCCAGGCCGGGCGCGGCCGCCGGCCCGGGCCGGTCCCGGCCGGGCCGAACCGGATCCGAGGGTCGACGAGGGCGTAGAGCAGGTCAACGGCCAGGTTGAGCAGCACGTAAATGACGCCCACCATCAGGGTGTAGCCCTGGATCGCGTTATAGTCCGCCGTCGTTACCGCGTTCCAGGCGTAGAGTCCCACGCCCGGCCAGTCGTAAATGGACTCGACGAGGATGCTGCCTCCGAGCAGGAATCCGAAGACGATCCCCAATGCCGTCAGCACCCTGGTCGCCGCATTCCGCAGGATATCGTTTTTCAGGATCTCCCAGCGGGACAGGCCATATGCCCGCGCCGTCCGCACGTAGTCGCTTCCCGCTACTTCGGCAGTGGCTGACCGGGTTATCTTCAGAATAGGAGCAGTCTCGACAATCGCCAAGGTAATCGCGGGCAGGGCCAGGTGCCGCGATGCGTCGAAAAAGGCGGACCAATCGCCGCTGAGGAGACTGTCGAGTATGAGCGAATGCGTGTAAGCCGGCGGCGTCGCGGCAAACGCGTTGATTTCTCCCGTAGGCGCCGGTGCGATGTGCAATTTAGCATAGAAGATGACGATGAGAACAAGGCCGAGCCAATACAGGGGAATGCTCGTGCCGATGACTGCTGCGATGCGCCCGGCCCAGTCCGTCACGCTCCCTTCCCGCAATCCGGCTGCGACGCCGAGGGGAACGCCGACGATGGTGGCGAGGATGGTGCCGGCCACGGCGAGCTCCGCGGTCGCGGGCAACCTGGTGAGCAGATCATGAGCGACTGTGTTACCGGTTGTGTAGCTGGTACCGAGGCTGCCGCCCGCAATGTTACCCAGGTACGATCCGAACTGCGCGGCCAGGGAGCGGTTCAGCCCCATCTGCTGCTCAATTTCTTGCAGCGTATGCGCGTTAGCGTAACCGCCGGCCTGAACGAGGGCCGGATTGCCGGGCAGGATGTGAGTAACCAGGAATACCACGACGACCATCCCGGCCAGCGTGAGCGCCGCCAGGCCCAGTCTCCTGATAACGTAGCGCCGCATCTTCTGTTACCTCTCTTGCCTGAGCGGGCAGTTCAGCTTGTGGCGACATGTAAGGCCCGCGCGGGAAGTCGGCTCGCTTCCCCAAGGCTGGACTGGCACCTCCTATGATTTGCCCAGCATCCAGAATCGGACGTAATGGTCAGGGAAGACATTGATCCCCGAAATATTGGTCCGTGCGGCCAGCGTGAAGTTCTCCGAATACAGGGGAACGTACGGGACGTCAGCGGCGAATCGTTGCTGCACCATACGGCTCAGCAGTTCGCGGCGGGCCGGGTCGACCTCGTAGAATCCGCTCTTGATCAGCTGGTCGGTCTGGGGGCTGGAGTATTTGGCCACGTTGGTCCCCGCCGTGTTGGCCGAATCGAGCAGCCAGTACATCTGGTAGAAGGGATCATCCACCCACGAGTACCAGTAGTCGATGAACATCGGCAGCTCGCCCGCGATCTCCTTGGCCGCGAAATCCGCGTCGGATATCTGCATGAGCGCGACGGTGAACCCTATCTGCTGGAGTGCGGACTGAATGTAAGTCGCCGTGATGACGTCATTTGCCCGTGACTGGGAGACCGTCAAGGTGGTGTGCAGCCCTGAGCCGTGGCCGGCCGTCGCCAGCAGGGACTTCGCTTTCCGCGCATCCGTCTGATAGGGCCACAGGCTCTCGTCCAGGGTGGGGGTCCCGGAGGCCAGGAGCCCCTTGAGCGGGGAGGCGAAACCGTAGAGCGAGTCCTGCAGGAGGATCTGGTACGGAAGGGCATAGGCGACGGCCTGCCGGACGCGCCCGTCGTTGAACGGGGCGATCGTGTTGTTCAGACCCAGGAAGTTCCAGTTCCTGCTGGGCACGTTGACCAGGCGGACGCCCCCGGTGCCGCGCAGGGAGTTGAGCTTGCTGGCCGGCAGGCCGAAGGCCAGGTCGATCGAGCCCTGCTGGACCAGGAGCGCCCGGTCATCGGCTGAAGGCAGGTATTTGAGCAGCACCCCTGAGTTGCGCACGTGGCTGGTGTTCCAGTAACGCGGGTTCCTGGACAGCAGATACTGGTTCCCGGACTGCCACGTCGTTCCCTGCATATAGGGCCCGGTGCCCATCATGTGGGTCCGGTAGTAGCTGGTGGCCCACGGGTCGCTCCTGGTGGCCTGCTTCCTGGACAGGACCGGATCCATGACGACCAGCACCGACAGCGGGAGCAGCTTCGGTCCCAGCGGGTTTGGCTGGCTGAGATGAATCTCGAAGGTCATCGGCCCGGTGACGACCAATTGTGAGACTTTACTTACTGTCAGCAATTCCATGAGCTCGGACGCGTATCCTGGGCCCTCGAGCGCGCGAAGGTAGCTGTACCGCAGGGTCTGCGCATCCACCGGGTTGCCGTTGCTGAACGTGACGTCCGGACGCACGGTGAATTCGTAGACGATGCTGCCGGTAGAGATCGAATACTTGATTGCGACCTCGGGGGCGAGAGTGCCCGCTACTCCGTCGAAGATGCCATCGGCAGGCTGGATCCGATTGTCCACGGGCATCTCGTATGACTGGATCACCGTCTCGTAGGCAGCGTCCGAGCGGAAGGAGATCGGGTCCAGGGTGTCGATGTCGGTATCGAGACCGACGACAATGCCGCGGGAACTGCTGCCTGCGCCGGTGCCGTATGCCGAGCTGCCGCACGCGTCCAGCAGCCCCCCCGCCAGAGGGACACCCAAGCCGAGCGCCGCCCCCCGGGTGAGCACCTGCCGACGCGTCACCCCCGGGCGGACGCTGGTCCCGGCCTGTTTGCCGTGATTATCGTCCGGGCGCACGACGGCCCCGAATGCGGCGGGCCCGGATGGGGACCACAGGCATCGCGGTCACCTCCCCTGCCTCCATCATGAAGTGCTATGACGGGCGGTCCGCCACCGGCCCCTGGCCGGGATCCGGCCGCTGAGCGCGGCACGGGCGTGTTCAGAGCGAGTTAACCTGCCGGGCTTATTATTCTTATGACCTGATCCAGGGCCTGGGAAGATGACCTGATCCAGGGCCTGGGAAGATCATGAACCGGCAGACCGTTCCGGAAGCAGCGTTGGGCATGGACGAGAGCGGCGCTCGGGACTGGGACAGCCGACCGCGCCAGGTACGCAGGTCGGCGTTCGACCTTTACGCATCGAAGCTCCACCGTCCCCCGATGCGCCCGGGGACCGTCCGCCGATCGTCGCTCATCAAGCAACTCGTGGACAGCAATCCCTGTCCGATTGTCTCGGTGGTCGCGCCGCCTGGCTACGGGAAGACGACGCTGCTGTCGCAGTGGGCCGAGGCCAACGGCCAGGCCTTCGCCTGGGTATCGGTCGATCAGCGGGACAACGACCCGAAGGTGCTGCTCACCTACGTCGCGGAAGCGCTCGATGCGGTCGAGCCGATAGATGCAGGGGTGTTCGCCGCGCTCGCCTCTCCGGCGAGTTCGGTGCCCGGCTCGGTCGTCCCCCGGCTCGGGTCTGCCCTCTGGTCGATGTCCTCACCGGTGGTGCTGGTCCTGGACGACGTGCACCTCCTGGATGACCGGGAATGCCTGATCGCGCTGTCGGAGCTGGCCAATCACGTGCCCGGCGGCTCGCGGCTGGTGCTGGCCGGGCGGACCAGCCCGCCGCTCCGGATCGCCCGGTTGCGCGCCGAGGGCCGGGTTCTGGAGATCGGTCCCGGCGACCTGTCGCTGACCGGTGAGGAGGCGGCATTGCTGCTGCGCGAGGCCGGTGCTGATCTCGGCGATGATGAGGTGGCGGAGCTCCACCGGCGGACCGAGGGATGGCCAGCCGGGCTGTACCTGGCGGCACTTTACCTCCGGGAAGGAGGCTCGGTCAGGCGGGCCGCGGTTTCCTTCGGCGGGGACGACCGGCTGGTGAGCGAGTACGTGGAGTCGGAGTTCCTGACCCGGATCTCGCAGCGGCAGCGGGCGTTCCTGACCAGGACCGCCGTGCTGGAGCGGATGTGCGGGCCGCTGTGTGAGGCGGTGCTCGACCTGCCCGGCGCCGACGCGATCCTGGCGGAGCTGTCCCGCTCGAACATGCTGCTGGTGCCGCTGGACCGGCGCGGAGAGTGGTACCGCTACCACCATCTGTTCCGCGACATGCTCCTGGCGGAGCTGGCGCGCCTGGAGCCCGACCTGGCCGTGAGGCTGCGGCGCCGCGCGGCCGGCTGGTGCCTGCGGAACGGCCTGCCCGAGGAAGCGCTGGAGTACTCCATCGCCGCAGGGGACGTCGATGCTGCCGCCGACCTCGTCGAGGAACTCTGCATCCCCACCTATTACCAGGGCCGGCGCAATACCCCCCAGCGGTGGCTCAAGTGGCTGGAGGAGCACGATGGAACCCAGGGACACCCGATGGTGGCGGTGCTCGCCGCGTTCATGTCCGCGGTGCTGGGGCGGCCCGTAGAGGCCGAGCGGTGGGCCGCGGTGGTCGATCGCTGGCAGTACGGGGACGCCGCCGGGCCCGATCACCCTGCCGCCCGGGCCTGGGCCGCCTTCGTCCGGGGCTTGCTGGGCCGGCATGGGGTCGAGCAGATGCGCGCTGACGCCGACGAGGCCGTGCACAGGTTCACCGCCGAGAACATCGTGCAGCCCGCCGCCCTGATCTGCCAAGGGCTCGCCCGCGTCCTTTCCGGTGACCCCGACGGCGCGGACGAGTCCTTCCAGGACGCGGTGAGCGTCGGGGAGCAGGCCGGCGCGCACGAGGCTATCGCGGTCGCGCTGTGCGAGCGGTCGTTGCTGGCGATGGCCCGCAACCAATGGGACCGGGCCGTGGTCCTGGCCGACCAGGCGCGCGCCGTGGTACGCCGGCACGGGCTGGAGGAGCCCGTCGCCTGTCCGGTGCTGGCCCGCGTCGCCTGGCACCGGGGGGACTCCGCGGCGGTGCGCGAGCAGCTCGTCGCCGCTCAGCGGCTGCGGCCCGAGCTGACGTACGCGCTGCCCGTCCTGGCCGTGCAGGTTCGGATCGAGCTCACCCGCGTCCACCTCGCGCTCGCCGACCTGGCCGGGGCCAGGACGCTCATGCAGGAGATCGACGAGGTGCTCCGGCGCCGGCCCGGCCTGGGGACGCTGGTGGGTGAAGCCCAGGCCCTCCGGGCCCAGCTCGCGAACCAGCGCGGTGCCAGCGCCCCCGGAGCGTCCGCGCTGACCGCGGCCGAGCTGCGCCTGCTGCCGCTGCTGGCCACGCACCTGTCCTTCCCCGAGATCGCCGCCGAGCTGTTCTTGTCCCGCAACACCATCAAGTCGCAGGTCCTGTCGATCTACCGCAAGCTGGGCGCCTCCTCACGGAGCCAGGCGATCGGCCGGGCCCGGGCGCTGGGGCTCCTGGAAGGGTAGGCGGGTCTTTCACGTCTTCGGGGTGATGGAATCCGCCCGGCCACGAGGTGGAATGGTGCGTGACGGCGGACGGAGGTGCACCGGCCAGATGGCGAGATTCCAGGAGACGTTGCGCAGGTTGGCCATGATCGATGAAAGCTTCGTCGAAGATGAGGTCGGGCTGCGTCTTGACCTGGCCGGGACCTCAACCCTGGATCCCTTGACCGCGGCGTTGCTCCGGGTCGGGGTGTCGGTGGCCATGGGGTCGCCAGCGGTCAGCCTGGAATGGAGCGTCGCCCGAGCGCTGGCGGCGGGCGCGAGCGAGGATCAGGTGGCCGACGTGTTGCTGGCGATCGCCCCGGTGGCGGGGCTCGACCGGGTCGCCGCCGCCGCCCCTCATCTGGGTACCGCACTCGGGTATGACATCGCGGCCGCGCTGGAAGAACCAGACGATTACTGACGGGTCAGGGTGGGATTGCACCCCGCAGGCTCCGGGCATCGGTCCCGGGTCTGGGTGCGCTCAGTTCCCTGCAGAAAGCTTCACCCCAACAAGGTGATGACGCCCCAGACGGCTCTGTTTAGCGTCTGGAGCAAGCCGCTGGATCGCTCCGGCCAGAGCTTGATGATCCCGGCGGTGGTAAGCAACCCGCGCCGGGCAGGGAAAGACACCACGGCTGAGCTGACACGCCGGCAACCGCTGCGATGCTCGGGCCGCCTGCCCGGAGGCCAGCAACGGAGGCGCAGCTATGAATCAGGGTAACGCTCTTGACAATGACACGATGGGTCCCGCTTTGGCCGGCCGGGTGCGGGAGCTCATGCCCCAGCTGAAGGCAGAACTCGCCGGGCTGGTGGCGATTCCGTCGGTTTCCGAAACCGGCTTTCCCGCGGCCTCGCGTCCGGCTCTGCTGCAGGCCCGCGACGTCGTGGCCGCCCTGTTCCAAGACGCCGGCTGCGAACGGGTCGGCTCGCTGGAACTCCCGGACACCGCGCCGGCGGTGATCGCCGAGATCTCCGCGCCTGACGGCGCCCCCACGGTCCTGCTCTACAGCCATTACGATGTCGTCCCGGTGGGCGACCTGTCGCTCTGGCACTCACCGCCGTTCGAGCCGACCGAACGCGACGGTGCCCTGTTCGGCCGCGGTGCCGCGGATACCAAGTCGAACATCATGGCCCACGTCGGCGCGCTGCGGGCCTGGGGCGGACGCCCGCCGGTCGGCGTGAAGGTCGTGATCGAGGGGATGGAAGAGGTCGGTGGCGGGGCGCTGACCACCTACCCGCCGCAGAACCCGGGGATGTTCGGCGCCGATGTCATGGTCATCGGTGATATGGGCAACGTCCGGCCCGGCGTGCCCACGCTCACTGTGGCACTGCGCGGCATGGCCAACGTGACCGTGGAGGTCCGCACGTTGGCGTCGGCCAAGCACAGCGGCCAGTACGGCGGGGCCGCACCCGACGCGTTGCTGGCGCTGATCCGGGCCCTGACCACGCTGCACGACGAGCACGGCGACGTCGCGGTTGAAGGGCTGCGCAGGGAACAGTGGGCCGGCGCGAGCAACACCGAGGAGGAGTTCCGCGCGCTGGCCGAGGTCGAGGACGGGCAGCCGCTGATCGGCACCGGCAACCTTGGTTCCCGGGTGTGGTCCGGGCCGGCGATCACCGTCATCGGCGTCGATGTGCCGTCGGTGGATGACGCGGTCAATGCCGTCTCGCCGTATGCCCGGGCGAAGCTGAACTTGCGTGTCCATCCTGAGCAGGATGCCGGGGAGGCCCAGGCGGCGCTGATGCGCCACCTGGGCAAGCAGATGCCGTTCGGCATCGGCCTGCAGGTGCGTCCGGGAGCTAGCGGGAACGGCTTCGCGGCCCGCACCGCCAGTGCTGCCTACGAGGCGGCGCGGGGAGCCTGGTCGGCCGCGTGGGGTGCGCCGACGGTGACGATCGGCGCCGGCGGGTCCATCCCGCTGGTGAGCGCTCTCCAGCAGGCCGCGCCGGATGCCGAGATGCTGCTGGTCGGCACCATCGATGGCTACGCGAACATCCACGGGCCGAATGAGCGGGTCCTGCTGGATGAGTTCGAGAAGGCCACGCTGGCCGAGGCCGACCTGTTCGGGCGGCTGGCGGCCGCCTACGGTGACGGGCAGCGCTGATGGCCAGCCCGGCCGCGGCCCCGGCCCCGGCGCCGGAGGTCAAGACCAGGAAGAAGGAGGGCGCAGGGGGGTTCCAGCGGGTGCTGGACCTCATCGAGCGGGTCGGCAACAAGGTGCCGCACCCGGCGATCTTGTTCCTCTCGCTGTGCGTGGCGGTCATCGTCTTGTCGCAGATCCTGTACCTGGCCGACGCCCACATCAGCTACGAGGTGGTGCAACCGCCGCCGGCCGCGGTCCAGGAGGAGTGGGTCGGCGGGTCGGTGCTGCCCGCGGAGATGCTGCCGCCCGAGCCGGCGCCGGCCGATTCCTACCACGTGGTCCATGAGACGGCTAGGGTCGAGGGCCTGCTGACCGTCGAGGGCATCCGGTACCTGTTCACCTCCTTCGTGAGCAACTTCCTCGGGTTCACCGCGATGGGGATCATCCTGGTCATCATGATCGGAGTGGGGGTGGCCGAGGTCTCGGGGCTGATCGCCTCGCTCATCCGCAAGCTGGTGGCGAGGTCACCGCCCTGGTCGCTGACCTACATCATCGTGTTCCTCGGCATCATCTCATCCATCGCCTCCGACGCGGGCTACCTGGTGCTCATCCCGCTGGGGGCGGCGGCGTTCAAGAGCGTCGGACGGCATCCGCTGGCCGGCATGGCCGCGGCGTTCGCCGGCGTGGCCGGCGGGTTCGGCGTGAACGTCCTCATCACCCCGCTGGACGCGGTGCTCACCGAGATCACCAACGAGTCCATCCACCTGGTCGAGCCCGCGAAATCGATCGACCTGACCGCGAACCTGTGGTTCGGCATCGGGTCCACGGTCATGCTGACTTTCCTGCTCGCGTTCGTGTCGGCGCGGATGGTCGAGCCCCGGCTCGGCGCCTACGACCCGGCGCTGGCCCCCGAAGGGGAGGAGCACGGCGACGAACCGGACGCCTTCGCCGGCATCTCCCCGGCCGCCGACTCACGCGGATTGCGCTGGGCCGGACTGGGCCTGCTCGGCGTGATCGCGCTCATCTTGCTGGTGACGCTGCCGCCGGGCGCCCCGCTGCGCGAGCCGGTGACCGGCGCCATCATCGGCACCTCGCCGTTCATGGACAGCCTGGTCGTGATGATCTCGCTGGCGTTCCTCGTCGCCGGGTGGGCCTACGGGCGCGCCACCGGGACCGTCAAGACCCCCACCGACGTGATCAACGCGGTCACCAAGTCCTGGGGCGGCCTGGCCGCGCTGCTGCTGCTCTTCCTGCTCATCGCCCAGTTCATCGCGTACTTCAACTACTCCAAGATGCCCGAGGTCGCCGCCGCCTGGCTCGGCGACCGCATCGCGAACTCTCATGTGGGCGGCGTGTGGCTGCTGCTGGCGGCGATGGCAATCACCCTCGTGGTCGGCATCATCATCCCGCAGGCGATCGCCAAGTGGGCGCTGCTGGCGCCGATCTTCATCCCGCTGTTCCTGCGGCTCGGCATCGGGCCGGCCACGGTGCTCGCCGCCTACCGCGTGGCCGACTCCCCGGTGAACATCGTGACCCCGATCATGGCCTACTTCCCGCTGATCGTGGTGTTCGCCACCCGTTACGACAAACGGTCGGGGATCGGCACCGTGATCGCGCTGATGCTGCCCTATTTCATCGCGCTGACCATCGTCTGGGCGCTGTTCTTCGTCGCCTGGTACCTAATCGGGATACCCTTCGGGCTTGGTACCTGAAGGAGCCGATATGACCGAGTCGAAGCATGCGCGAGGCTCACGCCGGTGGCTGCCGTGGGCGGCAGCCGGGGCTGCGCTCGTCGTCGGGGGCGTCGTCGGGGGCGTCATCGTCGCCGCCACGAGTTCGCCGGCCTCCAGCGCGACGTCATCGTCCTCCGCCTCCGCGCAGGCCGTCAGCGCATGCGCGGTCACCCCTGTCGCGGATCAGGTGCTTCCCTCCGTGGTCACGATCGCCGCGAGCGGCAGCGGCGGAAGCGGCACCGGGTCAGGGGAGGTCATCAAGTCCGACGGATACATCCTGACCAACAATCACGTCATCTCCATCGCCGCCCACGGCGGTTCGGTCCAGGCGCTGTTCGCCGACGGGCAAACCTCCCCGGCGACGATCACCGGCCGGGACCCGCAGACCGATCTGGCCGTGCTCCACGTCCAGCCCGCGCACGAGCTCAAAGTCATCGCGCTGGGCTCGTCGTCGTCGGTGAGGGTGGGCCAGCCGGTGGTGGCGCTCGGCGCACCGCTCGGGCTGTCCGGCACGGTCACGTCCGGGATCATCAGCGCCCTGGATCGGACCGTGGAAGTCCCCGGCGAGAACGACAGGTCGGCGCTGCTGGTCTCGGCCATGCAGACGGACGCCGCGATCAATCCGGGCAACAGCGGCGGCGCCCTGGTCAACTGCGCGGGTCAGCTCATCGGGGTGCCCACGGCCGGCGCGACCGTGCCGGGCTCGGCCGGCGGCAGCATCGGGCTGGGTTTTGCCATCCCGGTCGACCTGGCCACGTCCATCGCTGATGAGATCATCGCCACCGGACGGGTGACCCATGCTTTCTTCGGCCTGCAGACGGTGCCGATCCCGCCTGCCGCCGCCGCCGAGGCCGGTGTACCCGAAGGGCTGTTCGTCCAGGCGGTGACGCCGGGCGGCCCGGCCGCCCAGGCGGGGCTGCGGGCCAATGACGTGATCACCACCATCAACGGCCATCCAGCAACCAGCAACATCCAGCTGCAGGAACTGACCCTGACTAAGTCCCCAGGCGACACGGTCTCGATCGGCTACAACAGAGACGGCCAGTCGGCCACGACGACGATCACGCTGGGCACACAGCCGTGAGCTGACACCGGGTCAGCCAGATCTGAGCCGCCTGATAACGCCAGCGGAGCGGGAGTGACTATGGACGGGCACCGCCAGGACGGCCCAAGCGGCGGGGAGACGGAGAGCAGGGACAGCAGGAGCGGAGCCTGGTACATATCCACCGGGCACCTGCCGTCGCCCCGGCAGGTGCAGGGCGCCGTGGACGAGGCGTACCGGTTGTACCGCTCGGTGGACAGCGGGGAAACGTCGCAGACGTACCCGGCGCTGGCCCGGGTGCCTGGAGCCTTGTTCGGCGTCTGCGTGGCCGGCATCGGCGGCAGAATCTACCGGGCGGGGGACGCCGAGCGCGAGTTCGCGATCATGAGCGTGGCCAAGCCGTTCGTCTTCGCCCTGGTGTCCGAGGCGCTCGGGGCTGAAACGGTCAGGCAGAAAGTCGGGATGAATGCGACCGGGCTACCGTTCGACTCGCTGACCGCGGTCGAGCGCAGCGCGGACGGCCGGTCGAATCCGATGGTGAACGCGGGGGCTATCGCCACCACGAGCCTGGTGCCGGGAGACAGCGGCGAGGCGAGGTGGGCTTTCCTTCGGGAGGGGCTGTCTCGTTTCGCCGGCCGTGAGCTCTCGCTGAGCGATGAGGTCCATGCCTCCGCGTCGGCGACCAACCACCGCAATCGCGCCATCGCGAACCTGCTGGCCAGTCGGGACCGGATCTACTGCGACCCGGTAGAAGCGGTCGGCCTGTACACCAGGCAGAGCTGCCTGCTGACCAGCGCCGAGGACCTGGCGGTGATGAGCGCCACGCTGGCCGACGGCGGGGTCAATCCGGTAACCGGGCTGCGGGTGGTCACTCCCGCAGTGTGCCAGCATGCGCTGGCGGTGATGGCCACCGCCGGGATGTACGAGACCTCGGGCGATTGGCTCTTTGACGTCGGGGTGCCCGGCAAGAGCGGGATCGGCGGCGGGATCCTGGCCGTGTCGCCGGGCAAGGGGGGCCTGGGCACGTTCTCCCCGCTGCTGGACCAGGCCGGGAACAGCGTCCGGGGACAGCTGGCGGCACGGCATCTGTCGAGAACGCTCGGATTGAGCCTGTTCGCCTCCAAGGCGCAGCGTCCTTCCTCGTCCGCGACCAGATCGCCGCGCCCGGTCGGGCAGATCGGCCAGCGGAGCCAGGCGAACTAACGCTCGTCCCGCCGGGTAGCCGTGCTGAGGTCCGGCAGCGGAAGCGGCGGCCGGGCTGGTGCTCAGCTGCTGTCTCGCTTCGCCTGCCGGCGGGCGCCCGAGGCCATGCTGCTGGCCCGCTGCTTCTCCGTCCTGGGCGAGCGCAGGGCACGGTCACCGGTGGGTGCACCGGTGACCGTGGGACCCTTCCGGCCCGCGGCCGGCGCCGCTTCCGGCGCACCGGGCCCGCGACCTTGCTTCGCGGCCCTGGCGGCCGCAAGCCGCTCCGCCCGCAGTTCCGCGGCCGACTGCCGGGCCAAGGCCGCGACCCGGCGGCTCACCCGGGACAAGGCCTCCTCGAACGCCTCGGCCTTCATGGCGGCCCGCGTATTCTCCGGCCGCGCCTTGCCGCGCCCGCCCTGCTCGACCACGCGGGCGCTGGCGCTCCGCCGGTACTGGCTGACGTACTTGTTACGCGCCCGCCTGATCTGGGCCTCGAGCTCGATGGCCGCATCCTCATCGAGCGCGGCGAGCTCGGCCCGCCCGGTCTGGGCGACCAGCAGCCGCTCGGCGTCGTTGAGAACCGCTAGCAGTGACGCATTCACCGGTCTTCCTCGATTTCCGGGACGAGGCTCGCGGCGATCAGCTCGTCACGAGCAACTGGGTCGCGAACGACCGAGCGACCGAACCTGCGAACCTCACGTGACCCGACATCATATGGCCGATCCGCGGCAACGCGGCTGTCGGCCCGGCTGCTACCCGTTCAAGATCCGGGCCTTCTGCTGCTGGAACTCGTCCTCGGTCAGGATGCCAGCCTTCAGCAGCTCGCCAAGCTGCGTCAGCTGGGCCAGCCGGTCGCCCATGTCCGCCGACGGCGCCGCGGCAGGGGGGGCCGGCGGCGGCGCCGCGGCGGCGGGGGCGGGGGCGGGGGCGGGCGGCGGCGCCGCGGCGGCGGGTGCCGGCGGTGCCGCGGCCGCCGCGGCCTGGTCCTGCGACGCCCACCGGGCTTGCTGCCTGCGCTGTATCCGTCCGTGCACGGAGCTGGCCACGGCTACCGTGGCAGCGGTCTTCAGTAGGCCCACGATGATCTCCTCTCGTTGGTCAGGAAAGTTCTGTCGCGTCCAAGGCGGCGACCACGTCGCTGGCCGATATCCCGCCATCGGCGAGGAAGCGCGCGCCGTCGCGCCGCCAGGTGTGGACCAGGTCCAGCACCCACCGGTTCTCATAGACGATGACGGCGGCGACACTGCCCGGCTGTATCGCCGCGGCGATCTCGTCGACATCGGTGCGATCGAGCAAGCCGGACGACGAGCCTGTCCAGGCGCTCAGGTCGACGCCATCGGGGTTGGCGAGCTTGTCGACGTCGACCTTGCTGGCGTTGCCAGCGGAATCTTTGGTGATGAATTCCAGATCCAAGATGCCGATGACGCCCTGGTCAGCGAGAGAAAGCAGCTGCTCAAAGCCCGGCGCGCTGACGTGCTCGCCAGGGAACTCGATCGCGAGAAAGTCGATCGGGCCCAGTTCGTCGGCCGGATCAGGCTGGGATGGTACCGACATTGGTCCTCCTGTAGCTCATAGGCACTGACATCGACAAGGCATACCGGCCGGTGAGGTTGCCATGGACGCATGCGGTCTGGCTCGTTGTTCTCATAGGCGCCTCCGGCCTGGGCGGTGCTTACAGGTAGTGCTTACAGGTAGTGCTTACAGGTAGTGCTTACAGGTAGTCTCTCTTGCGCATCCACACGAGGGTGGCCCAACCCCAGATGGGCGGCAGGTAGGAGCTGAACAGCCGCTGGATGAAGACCGCGGCGGTGGCGTCGGCCTCGGA
>Ga0187780_10000368_pt1 | contig 34014 bp, 27 predicted proteins | sample 1015_Q2_SP10_20__FD_132429 | JGI IMG/M metagenome (GOLD analysis project Ga0187780, IMG submission 132429) | Tropical peat soil microbial communities from peatlands in Department of Meta, Colombia - 1015_Q2_SP10_20_MG | ecosystem: Environmental > Terrestrial > Soil > Wetlands > Peat | place...
ACACGCGCAGCGCCCACAGCCCGACCCGCGCCCACACCCCGAGCTCTGCTGGCGCCACCGGCATGGAGGTGGCCGAGACGAGCTGCTCGCGCTCGAGGTTCATGGCCAGCTCCTCCTCAGTCATGAGCCGACCAGGTGCGTGACTTGCAGGAACGAGTCGATGCCGTAGGCGGCGCCGCAGATGCCGACGAAGGCGATGACGGCGATCGCGAGGACGTTGCTTGCACGGCGGTTGGCCCACGCGCCCATCAGCCCGCGGTCGTTGGCGAGCATGATCATGAACACGAGGCTGACGGGCAACAGCACGGTGGCGAGCACGTTGGCGTTGAGTGCGATCGACAGCAGCGGCGCGCCGGGAATCAGGATGATCGCCGCGGCGAGCGCGGCGATGCCGAGGTTGGCGGCGTAGAAGATGGCGGCGTTGCGCGGCGAGCTGTTGAAGCTGTGCGAGACGCCGACGCATTCGCCGGCGGCGTACGCGGTGCTGGCGGAGATCGTGAGGATCGCGACGGCGCCGGCCTCGATCAGCCCGAGCGCGAACACCGTGCCCGCACCGCCGCCTGCCACATGTCGCAGCGCCTGCGGGAAGCCGGCGCCGGCGAAGCCCTGGATGCCCGAGCCGCCGTGTGCGAGCAGCGCGGCGCCGGCGACGAGCGCGCCGATGCCGAAGATCGCGGCGAGCACCGCGCCGAGCGCGGTGTCATAGCGCCCGTGGCGCACGTCGGTGGTGGTCATGCCCTTGTCGGCGGAGGCGCTCTGCTGGAAGAAGATCATCCACGGCGTGACGGTCGCGCCGATCGTGGACGCGAGCAGCAGCAGCAGCGTGTTGAAGCTGCCGCCGGGGAAGGGAGAGAAGTCGAGCGAGCCGGCGATCGCGCCGATGTGTGGTTTGGCGAGCACAGCGGCGAGCACGAACAGGCCATTGAACAGCGCGAGCCCGAGCACGATGCGCTCCCAGCGCCAGTAGCGCCCGCCGGAGAAGGAGAAGATCACGAGCGCGACGCCGAGCGCGACAGCGATGGGCGCGCCGAGGCCGAAGTAGGCGAGGCCGACGCGGATGGCGACGAACTCGGCGACGAGCGTGACGAGGTTGGTGAGCGTCAGATCGCCGGCGCCGAACCAGCCCCACACCCTGCCGTAACGCTGCAGCACGAGCTCGCCGTAGCCGCGGTGGGTGACGGCGCCCACGCGCATGCTCATCTCCTGGCAGACGTAGGCCATCGCGAACAGCACGGGGATGAACGGCACGAAGAAGCCGAGTCCATACTGCGCGCCGTCGGAGGCGTAGGCGATCATGCTCGGCCCGTCGTTCTCGCCGAGCATCGCGAGGATGCCGGGGCCGACGAGCAGCCACACCAGATGCCAGTGCCGGCGCTGCGCTCGCGCGCGGTGCACGCGTGAGCGATCGCGTGAGCGCGCGCGGTCCTCGTCGGTCAGCGTCGGCTGGCCGAGCAAGGGGGAGGGGGCGGTGACTTCGGGTGTGCTCACCCTGCCTCGCCCATCGCCGAGTTGCCGACGAGCACGGCCGCCTGTGCGCCCGAGCCGGGCGTGACTTCCACGCGCATCGCGCGCGCGAGCTGGCCGCCGATCGCGTGCTCGCGCTCGCCGCCTGTCTCCGTATGGAGGAAGCGCACGAACAGCGGCCCGCCGAACGGCTGGCGCGCGCGCACGAGGAAGCGCTCACCGGGCGCGATGCCACGCTCTGCGAGGTAGCGCAGCATCTCGGGATCTGAGTCGGAGACCCTGACGAACACGCCTTCCTCGCCGGGCTGCATGTTCTCCATGCGGTCGGTTTCGCGCTCGTGCAGTTGCAGGTCGGCGCTGGGGATGGGGTCGCCGTGCGGGTCCACGGTCGGGTGCCCGAGCTTGGCTGCGATCAGCTCCTCGAGCTCGTCGGAGAGCACGTGCTCGAGCACCTCGGCCTCGGCGTGCACGCGATCCCACGACATGCCGAGCGCCTGCGCGAGGTAGCTCTCGAGCAGCCGATGATGGCGTATGACCTCCAGCGCGATCCGTCTTCCTGCGTCGGTCAGGCGTACGCCCCGGTAGGGCTCGTGCGTGATCAGCCCGAGCTCGTCCAGACGCTTGAGCATCGCCGAGACCGAGCCGGGCGTGATGCTCAGGCGCTCGGCGAGCGCGTTGGTGGAGACGGGCTCATCGCCGCGCGACTGCAGCGCGAAGATCTCCTTGCAGTAGTCCTCAATCGCGGGGGTTCTCAAGATTTCCTTGGTGCCCATCAAAAGAGATTATGGCATGCCAAAATTTTATTTCAAGTGGGGTCGCGCCTTGATTCATCGGGCGTAGTGGGCGTGAGCTTGAGCGCGCGTGCCGCGTCGGACTCGGCGCGCGTGTTTGCGATCTGCTCGAACTCGCTGCGCAGCGCGCCGAGACCCTCGGTGAGCGCGGCGAAGTCCGAGCCGGGCAGCACCAGCAGGTCGAGCGCGGTGAGCGCGCGCGTGCCGGCGCTGCGCGGGTGGCGGCCGAGCAGCGCCATCTCGCCGAAGTACTCGCCGGGGCCGAGCGTTCTGACGATCTGCGGCTGCTCGCCAATGCGCTTGGTGACCTGCACCTGCCCGGAGAGGATCATGTAGAGGCTGTCGCCGCTGTCGCCCTCTTCGAAGATCGTCTCGCCGGGCTCGTAGTGGGCCTGCGTGGCGCCGCGCCCGCCGCCGAGGTTGAGCTGCACGGGGTGGGGAGGGAGCACCAGATCGCTCAGCCATGAGATCGCCACGCGCGTCTTGCGCGCGCCGCCGGGGAGCTTCGCCCAGTAGATCGAACGCCACATCAGCCACGCGCTGACGCCCGCGAGACAGATGCCGCCGGGCAGCTCCGCGACGGCGCGGCGGTGGCCGAGCGCGCCGAGCTTGCCGAGGCCGGTGAACTTGAACGTGCGCTGGCGCCCTCCGGTCTCGGCGGCGACGACGTTGGCGGTGAGCACCTTGGCCTGGCGGATCGCGTGCTGCGCGGTCGGCGGCGATGGCTCGCCGGTGCGCATCGGGATCAGCGCGCAGTCGCCCAGCGCCCACACGCGCTCGCTGCCCTGCACGGCGGTGCTCGCATCGCAGCAGAGACGGCCGCGCTCATTCGGCAGTTGCAGGCGCTCGAGGATCGGGTTGGGCGAGGAGGGCACGGTCGAGATCAGCGTGCGCGTGGCGATGCGCTGTCCGTCGCCGAGCACCGCGCCGTGCGGGCTGGCGGCGACCAGTCGCTGGCCCAGCAGCAACTCGATGCCGTGCTCGGCGATCGCGCTCGTGGCGTAACGCGCGAGCGCCGCCGTGAGCTCGCGCTCGAGCACGTAGGCGCCGCTGTGCACTAGCACGACCCTGACCTCGTGCGGCGGGATCGAGCGGTAGGAGCGCACGGCGGCGCGCACGAAGTCATTCAGCGCGGCGGCTACCTCGGTACCGGAAAAGCCACCGCCGGCGACCACAAACGTGAGCATCGCCCGGCGCTGCCGCTCGTCGGCCACGACCGAGGCCTGCTCGAGCACGTTGATGACGTGGTTGCGGATACGCACCGCGTCGGCGAGCGTCTTGAAGGGCAGCGCGTGCTCGGGCAGGCCGGGTATGCCACGGAAGTCGGTGACGTTGCCGAGCGCGAGCACCAGGTGGTCGTAGGCGAGCTCGTGCTTCTGCGGCGTGAGTCCCGCGCCGAGCGTGACCACGCGGCGGTCGAGGTCGACGCCCTCGATCTCGCGCACGAACAGCTCGGTTTGCGGCAACAGCTGGCGCAGCGGGCTGACCGTGTCGAGGATGCCGACGTCGCCGGCGATCACCTCGGCGAGCATCGGCTGAAAGACGAGGTAGTTCTCGCGGTTGACCAGCGCGACCTCGACGGGCGCGCCCTTGGCGGCGAGCCTTTCCAGATGCAGCGCGGCGTAGACGCCGCCGAAGCCGCCCCCGAGCACGACCACCCGCGCGCGCTCACGCATGGCGGGCGATGCTACATCACGCCTGTACGCTGTTCGCCGGCTGCCTGCGCGCCTGGCGGGCGGCAGGCGATATACGGCCGTCGAGTGCCCGCCACGTCGCGTGTATTCTGCTCACTGTGGCGTTGGGAGACGAGAAGTACGTGCTGGTGACCACGTTCCGCCGCGACGGGACGCCGGTGGCCACGCCGGTCTGGGCGGTCGCGCTCGACGAGGGCGCGTTCGGGTTCTGGACCAGCTCGGGCTCAGGCAAGGCTAAGCGCCTGGCGCACACCGCGCACGTGACCGTGCAGCCGTGCGACGCGCGCGGGCGGGTGCGCTCTGGCACGAGCGCACAGGACGCGAGCGCGCGGTTGGTAACCGGGGCGGAGTACGATGCGATCCGCGCGAAGGTGATCGCCAAGTACGGCGCGATGACGAAGATCACACGTTTGCTTAACACCGTCGGCGGGATCGCGAAACGCAAGCGCATCCCCTACGGCGACCGCGCCGTGATAGTCACACCCCAGTCGGCTGGCTGACGCGGCTTGCCCGAGGCGTCCCGCCCCGTCACGCCACCGCTTCCGCCGCCGGGAGCGCTGCCCCAAGGGCCGCTACCGCCCGAGCCGCCCCGCCGCCGCTGGTGGCTGGCGCGGCGCTTCCTGCTGGCGGCTGTCGGCGTGGTGGCGTTCTCAGGCGCGGCCACGGCTGCGATTGCCCTGAACGAGGTCAGCAGGCTTGTTGACGCGCTCAGGCAGAACAAAGCGGTCAAGCTTGCGCCGAACGTGCTCGCGCCGACCAGCCGTGGGGCGCCGGAGACGCTGCTGCTGGTCGGCAACGATGAACGCGCGGCGCCCAAAAGCAACCCGGGCGCGGGCCCGGTGCTGCCCCACTCGAACGAGATGCTGCTCGTGCGGATTGACCCGAGCAAGCCGACGATCGCGATGCTGTCGATTCCACGCGAGCTGAAAGTCCCGATCGAAAAGCCTGACGGGGAAGTGACAGAAAACCGCATCAACTCCGCGTACACGTTCGGTTGGGAGAACGGAGGTGGTACCGCGGGCGGCGTGAAGCTGATGGTGGAGACGATCAAACACGTGCTCGGCATCGACATCAACCACGTGTTCGTCACCAACTTCCACAAGTTCGCGAACGCGGTGAACGCGATGGGCTGCGTGTACATGACGGTCGACAAGCGCTACCACCACGTCAACGAACCGGGCAGCGAACAGTACTTCGAAATCAACCTGCAGCCCGGCTACCAAAAACTGTGCGGGCTCGAAGCGCTGGAATTCGTGGCCAACCGTCACGAAAGCACGTCGTTGATCCGCGACGCGCGCGACCAGCGCTTCCTGCTGGAAGCCAAGGCGCAGTACGGCCCGTCGCTCTTTGAAAACCGTGAAAAGTTCGAGCGCATCTTCGGCAAGTACTTGGAAAGCACGCTCAAAGGCGAAGAAGAAATCCTGCAGCTGCTCTACCTGCTGGTCGAATCCGCCGGCAAGCCCGTGCGGCAGGTCGACTTCCACGTCAACCTCGAACCGACGTTCGACAGCGCCACGCCCACACAGATCCATGAAGCCGTGCGCTCGTTTCTGAACGGCACGACGGCGATCACCACACATGCGCTGCACGCGCCGGCGCCGGCCCATGCGTCACATGCGCACCACCATGCCCTCACTAGCCCTGGCCTGGCGCTCACGCCGACGAGCGCGGAAGAGCTCGACCAGGCTCGCTCGCAGGCGCCCAACCTGCCGTTCCCGCTGGAGTATCCGAAGCTGCGCGACAGCTTCGCGGCCGCCGAACCGGACGAACTACGTTTGTACGACATCCATGATCTACACGGTCACGTGCACCCGATCTACGTCGTGGTGCTCGACCGCGGCGGGCTCGGACAGTTCTACGACGTGCAGGGTACGAGCTGGACCGACCCGCCCTTCCTGAGCAATCCGGGCCAGACGGTGCACATCGGCCGACGCACTTACGAACTGTTCTACGCGGCCGAAAAGGTGCGCGTGATCGCGTGGCGTGAAGCGGGCGCGGTGTATTGGATCGAGAACACGCTCACCAACGACGTCTCACCGCGCGCGATGTTGACGATGGCTGAGCAGACCGTGCCGGTCATCAGCAGCCGCGTCGCCGCTGCGACACCCGTGGCGAGCACGCTGCCGGCGAACGTGGATCTGGCGCCGCGCAACGCCGCGACCGTCAGCGTGACCTGGCAGATCGGCGCGATGCTCGGCTTCCTCGGGGTTGGCATCGTGGTGCTGTTGTCGCTGGTCGTGCTCGCTCGCGAGCGGGAGTTGCAGCGTCTGCGCGATCAGGTGGCACACGCGCTCGCGCTGGAGTCGGGCCAGCGCCCGCTGCTGGCCGCAGCGGGCCTCGCACCCCTGTCGCCGCCGGCTTCGCCCGCGGTCCCAGCCGTCGCCTCAGGACCGACCGGCGCGCTGTTCCACGAGCGCCCACGCACGGTCTATCGGGCGCGCACGCCGCGGGCCAGGATCGCGCTGGTCGCTGTCAGCGTGGCTCTCGTGGTCGTGCTGATCGCCGCCGGCGTGGATCGTCTGAGCAGCGGCTCCATCGACTCGTCGGCCACGTCGAACTCGGCGGGCACGTCGGCGCCGGTCGCCGTGTTCAACGCGACCTCGGTCAGTGGCGCGGCTCATCGCGTGGCCGCTGCGCTGGCGGCGCAGAGGGTGCAGGTGGGATCGGTGGGCGACATCAGCGCGAGCCTCAACCAGGGCACGTTTGTGCTCTATCCGCCCGGCGATCGAGCGCAGGCGCGAAGGGTCGCGCGGCTGCTTCCCAGCCACTCGCCGACGGTCGAGCCGATCACGCGGCAGGTCCAGCAGGCGGTCGGTCGCAGCAACGAGATCGTCGTCGTGCTGAACTGAGCGGCCATGCGCAAGCCTTCGCGTACAGCCGCCGCCGCGGCGTTGGCGGGTGTGGTCGGCTATGACCTGATCCAACGCCGGCGCGCGATCCTGCGCAACTTCCCGCTCGTGGGTCACTTCAGGTACGCGCTCGAGGCGTTCGGCCCTGAGCTGCGTCAATACATAGTGACCTCCAACAACGAGGAGCGGCCGTTCTCACGCGATCAGCGCCGCTGGATCGATGCATCCTCGGAAGGCAAGCCGAATGTGTTCGGGTTCGGCACCGACGACGAGATGGAGGCGGTGGAGAGCCTGCTGATCATCAAGCACTCGCCATTCCCGGCACCCGTGCCGGCAGCCGGAGAGCCGGGCGCGGCGCCGAACTACGAGCTGCCGGCCGGCAAGATGCTGGGAGGCTTGCATCGCAGGGCGCACGCTTTTCGCCCGCAGTCGGTCGTGAACCTCTCGGGCATGAGCTACGGCGCGCTCTCGCCGGTGGCCGTCGAGGCGCTCAACCGCGGCGCAAAGCTCGCGGGCTGTTTGCACAACACAGGGGAGGGGGGCCTGGCGCCCGCGCACTGTGGCGGCGGCGAGCTGATCTTCCAGATCGGCACGGGCTACTTCGGCTGCCGCGACGAGCGTGGCCGCTTCAGCCTCGAGCGCCTGCGCGAGTGTGTGCAGCGGGCGCCGGTGCGCGCGATCGAGGTCAAGCTCTCACAGGGCGCAAAGCCCGGGCTCGGCGGGTTGCTGCCGGCAGCCAAGGTGACCCCCGAGATCGCCGCGATCCGCGGTGTGCCCTCCGGCCAGGATTGCGTGAGCCCGCCCGCGCACTCGGCGTTCTCGGATGTCGACGGGTTGATCGAGTTCGTCGAGCTGATCGCACAGGACACGGGTCTGCCCGTCGGCATCAAGTCGGCGGTCGGCGAGAGCGGCTTCTGGCAGACGCTCGCCGAGCGCATGGCGCAAACCGGCGGCGGCCCGGACTTCCTGACCGTGGACGGCGGCGAGGGCGGCACGGGCGCTGCGCCGCTGTCCTTCGAGGACCACGTGGCGCTGCCGTTCAAGCTCGGCTTCGCGCGCGTCTACAGCACCTTCGCGCGCGCGGGCCTGGCCGAAGAGGTCGTGTTCGCGGGCGCGGGGCGCCTGGGCTTCCCTGATTCCGCGCTGTTCGCGTTCGCGCTCGGCTGCGATCTGATCAACGTCGGGCGCGAGGCGATGCTCGCGATCGGCTGCATCCAGGCACAACGCTGCCACACCGGCCGCTGTCCCGCGGGCGTGGCGACGCAGTCGCGTTGGCTGATGCACGGCCTCGACCCCGAGCTCAAGTCCAGTCGCGCGGCCAACTACATCGTCGCGTTTCGCGCCGAGCTGCTGGCGCTGGCGCGCACCTGCGGCGTGGGCCACCCGGCGCTGGTCACGCCCGCACACATCGAGATCGTCTCCGAGCGCTACGGCTCCGCCGCGCTCGCGGACGTCTTCGGATACGAGCCGAACTGGCCGCTGCGCCAGGCCGCCGGCGTCGCAGACGCGAGCGTCTAGGCTTGGTGTCTCAGATGCCCGCACCAGTGAGTCGAGTGCTCTCGCGTTCGCAGCTGGCGATGCTCGCCGAGCACGGCGAGGAGCGCACCGCGGAGGCGCGACCGCGGTTGCGGAGGGCGCCACGGTCGTGCGGCTCGTGCACGATCATCTGACGGCTGTCTGCACCCCATCCCGCTGACGCGGGCAGCATTCGCGTAGGGTTCACGGTGGATGCACGCACGCGCGCGATAGTGAGCGGCGGTGAATCCCGACGCGGTGATCCTCTCGCCCCACTTCGATGACGCAGTGCTCTCCTGCTGGCGGGTGCTGGCGGGTGCCAGCGAGGTGCTGGTGGTGAACGTCTTTGCGGGTCAGCCTCCCGCGGGGGTGCTTGGCTCATGGGATCTACTCGCGGGCGCGACCGACTCGGCCGCGGCGGTCCGCCTGCGCATCGAGGAGGACCGCCGAGCGCTCGCGCTCGCCGGGCGCAGGTCCGTCGATCTCCCGTTCCTGGACGGCCAGTACCGCGAGCACGATCAGGCGCCGGAAGAGATCGTGGAGGCCCTGCGCGGAGTGCTCGCTGCGGGCGCCCGGATATACGCGCCGGCCAGCCTGGGCGACCATCATTGCGACCATACCGCCGTGCGCAGCGCTGCCCTGGCGCTGCACGCGGAGGGCGCCGAGGTGGTCCTGTACGCCGACCTGCCGCACGCGACCGTGTGCGGGTGGCCGCGGTGGGTGCTTGGCGGCGGCTCCTGCACCGCTGTAGACCGGGCCGACGAGCGCTGGGCCAGCCAACTCAATGCCACCGGCATCCCCGTCGAGCGGATGGCGGCCGCGGCGCACCGGCTGGCGACTGAGGACCATGCCCGCAAGCTCGAGGCGGTGCGTGCGTACAGCTCCCAGAAAGAGCCGCTGGAGCGGTCCTTCGAATGCTCGCTGGAGGACCCTGAGCTGCTCTGCTTCGAGGTCGATTGGCGGCTGCCGCTAGTGGCGTAGCGTCGGGGCCGGGCGGTCGAGCTCCGCGAGCGCGCGCTCGCGGAATCGGGTAGCGATCTCCTCGTCGCCGACTGATGCGGCCAGCGTGTCGATCAGCTCGCGCGCGCGTCGGCGGCGATCCTCGGCCTGCTCGCGCCTGTCCGTCGCCGCGGCCACCCGGGCGAGCCCGGCCTCGATCTGCCAACGCTCGCAGACCAACCCCTCATCGCCGGCCGCCTGCGCGCTGCGGGTGAGCATCCGCTCAGCCGAGGCCCAGTCGCCGCGGGCCTCCGCGCAGCGGGCCAGAAGACGGGCGGTCATCGCGATCGACCTTCTCGCTCCGCTGCGCTCCCACGCCTGCAGCCGCGCTCGCATCGCCTGCTCGGCGCGCTCTATCTCACCGGCCGCGAGGTGGGTCTCGGCGATCGCGCAGTACGCCTGCTCTCCCCAGAAGTCGACTCTGCCGGGCGGCGTCGTGATCCGCTCTGCGATCCGCTGCGCGCGCTCCGCTAGCTCGCACGCCTGCGACTCGGCACCCGCGAGCCGCGCGGCTGAGGAGAGCGCTCCGAGACAGCGGAAGATCTGCCCGCGGGCCCGATTGCGCTCGGCGGCGGCCAGTCCGCGCTCGAGCACGGCGATGGCCTCCGCTGTAGCGCGCAGGTCCAAGAGCGGGGTCGCGAGGCCCGCCGCGGTCCAGCCGAGCCAGTCGGCGTTGGGTGTGTCCGCGCATGCGAACGCCTCGCGGCCGAACGCCAGCGCTCCCGCATAGTCGCCTCGGCAGCGTGCGATCCAGCTCGCGGTGTCGCGGATCAGCTGGCCGCTCATGGGGTCCCCGAGGCGCTCGCTGATGGCGAGCGCCTCCGCAATGCGCTGCTCGGCCTGCGCCCAGTCGCAGCGCTCCAGCGGTACGTAGCAGGACTCGCACAGCGTGAACTGCAGATACCACTCCTCGCCGTGCTCGCGCTGGGCGCGCTCGAGCTCCGCGCAGAGTTGCTCCAGACGCGCGAGGTCGCCTAGTTGCAGCGCGGCGAACTTGAGGCTGTCCATCGCGTGGCTGACAGCAAGCTCGTCGCCCGCGCGGCGTGCGATCTCGAGCGCACGCTCGCCCAATTCGACGGCCTCGGCGAACTCCAGCTCGTTGGCTAGCACCAGCGAAAGGCGGTTGAGCGCATTGACCTGACCGGACTCGTCGCCGAGCTCCTCGGCGATCCGCAGCGCGTGCTGCTGACAGCGTCGCGAGGTCTGCGGGTCGAGCACGTGCCAATGCGCTCCCAGCGCGTGGAGCACCCGCATCTCGGTCGAGCGGTCTCCGGCCGCCCGCGCGCCCTGCAGCGCGTGCTCGAGGTCGGCCAACGCCCTGTCGCGCTCGCCGAGCATTTGCAGCATCCAGGCGCGCGCGCGGTAAAGGTCGCGGATCGCCTCCTCCGTGGCGGCCGTCATGCCGAGCATCTCGCCCGCGAAGATCGCCCCATCCAGGTTCTCGAGCGCAGTCTCGCGAGCGTGGACCCGTTCCGCCGCCGCCGCCGCGAGGCGGTGGTAGTCGAACGCCTTGCGCAGATCGCCGGCTGCGCGGTAGTGGTAGGCGAGCGCGCCCGCGCGCGCGTCGGGCCGTTCGCCTGGCGCCGCCTCGATCGCGGCGGCGATCCGCCCGTGGATCGCCGCCTTCCTGGTGGCAGAGAGCTGTTCGTAGATCGTCTCGCGAAACAGCGCGTGGGAGAAGCTCAGTCGCCCCGGCTGCGCGGGCTCGACCAGGACATCGGCGTCGATCGCCTCCTCGACCAGGTCGATGAGGCGATCGCGCGGGTGCTCAAGCACGTGCTCGAGCACGTCGAGCTCGAACTCGCGACCCGCCACCGCGGCCACCGAGAGCGCCTGGCGGCAGTCCTCGCCGAGAACTCGCAGGCGCCGCAGCAGCAGATCCTTGACGCTCTCCGGCACCCCGCCAGCCGCCGTATCCCAATCCGCCGCCGCGCCGACCTCGTACAACAGCTCCTCGATGAAGAAGGGGTTGCCCTCGCTGCGGTCCGCGACACGGCGCACGAACTCGCGCGGCGCCTGCCGCCCGACGCGACCGGCGATCAGCTCCGCCACCTCGGGCTCGCCCAGCCCCGTCAACGACAGCCGCTCCACGATCCGCGCGCGGCGCAGCTCCGCAAGCGCCTCGGCAAGCGGATGCCGCTCGTCGACCTCGACTGGCCGGAAAGTGCCGAGGACCATCAGCGGCGCGTCCTTGGCGGAGCGTGCGAGGTGGCGAAGAAGCGGGAGGCTCGGCTGGTCGGCCCAGTGCAGGTCGTCCAGGAACAGAACCAGCGGACGAATATGTGCAGCGTCGCTCAGCAGCGAGGAGACCGCCTCGAACAAGCGGAAGCGCTCCTGCTCGGCGTCGAGACCCGCCGACACGTAGGGGGTGCGCGGGTCATCGAGCTCCGGCACGATCGCGGCGAGCTGCGCGCGCCGCGGGGTGACCTGCACAGCCAGCTCGGAGGGAGGGCAGCAGGCGATGTAGTGGCGCAGCGCTTCGACGAACGGCTGGTAGGCGACGAGCGTCTCCTCGGGGCACCCGCCCGCCAGCACCGTCGCGCCCCGCTCGTGCGCGGTGCGGGCGAACTGCCTCGCCAGGCGCGTCTTGCCGATCCCGGGCTCGCCCGCGAGCACCACGACACGCAGGCCACGCTCACGCACCGCCCCCCACGTGGCGTCCAACGCGGCCGTCGCCTCGGAGCGGCCGACGAACGTGCCGCGATCCTCCCCCGCCAGCAGCGGGGGCAGCGGCACGCATTGCTCGGTGGAGGGCTCCCATATCACCTCGCAAGCGCGGACCGGCTCGGCGACGCCCTTCAGCGCCACCGGCTCGAGCGCGCGGTAGGCGAACCCGCCGCGGTTGCCGGCCAACGCGCGCACCAGCTCCGAGGCGAGGATCTGGCCTGGCGCGCCGGTGTCGCAGAGCCGCTTGGCGACCACCACCGGCGTGCCGAAGTAGTCGCCTTCGTCCCGGATCGGCTCGCCAACGTTCAGGCCGATGCGAACCGCCAGCTCGAGCTCGCCGCTGGCGCGGGAGCGGTCGACGGCCTGCTGCATCGTGATCGCGCAAGCGATCGCGTCGAGCGCGCTCACGAACGCCACCATCAGTCCGTCGCCGAGGTTCTTGACCTCCTCGCCGCCGTGCATGGCCGCCGCATCGCGCAGCAGGCCGAAGTGCGCGCGGCGCAGGCGCTCGCCCTCCTCGTCGCCGAGTCTCTGGAGCGTCTCCGTCGAGCCGACCTGGTCGGTGAACAGCAGCGTGATCGTGCCGGCCCTGCGTTCGGCCGCCGCCGGGGACACGGGCGGTGGCCCGGGTGGCGGTGAGTCCGCCGGCAGCGGTGCGACGGGCTGCGGAGTCGTCTCGCCCGCGCGGATCCGCTCGACCAGCTCGCGCGTGGCCGGCGAGGGCACGATCGCGAGCTCCGAGGCGAAGCGGTCGGCGAGGCGGCGGTATGTGGTCAGCGCCGCCGAGCGATCGCCGTTCGCCGCCAGGCGGCCGATCAGTTCGCGATGTGCCTCCTCGGAGAGCGGGTCGAGCGCCACCTGACGGCGAGTGAGCGCGACCGCCGCCGCCAGGTTCCCGGCAGCTTCCGCGGAAGCTGCCATCCGCTCCAGCAACGCCGCGACTCGCCTGCGGTGCTCGTCGCGTCGCTCGTAGACCCAGTCGTCGTCGAGGTCCTCGAGCAGTTCGCCCCGCGAGAGCGCGATCGCATCCTCAAGCTGACCGTCGGCGATGAGCCGCTCGAACTCGCCCACGTCGGTCCAGACCTCGTCGGGACCCGCGAGCGCGACTCCCTCGCGGGTGGCAAGCAGGTAGCGGTCGGCATCGGCGCCAAGCGCCCGACGCAGAGCCGACAGGGCGCTGCGCAGGCTCGTGCGCGCGCTCTCCTCGAGCACGTCGGGCCAGAAGCGCGCTGCCAGCTGACCGCGCGGGTGCGTGCGCCGCTCCAGCGCGAGCAGTGCGAGCAGCGAGCGCGCGCGCCGGCTCGCGGGCAACTCCAGTTTCCTGCCGTCCAGCTCGAGCGTCAGCTCTCCCAACAGCTCGACGCGCAACATGAACCAAGCCTACGCGGATTCACGAACGCTTCGCGCACGGTTCGCGCTGGCGCCACGGCGCCTTGAGACAGTCGCTACGGAGAGCAAAACCACGAAGGGAGAAGCAGATGGCGACGGAGGCGCAGCTTGACCAGGAGAAGCTCCAGGCGTTCGTCGCCGCGTTTGACTCGACCGCGCAAACAGACCATCTTGTGAGGAAAGGAGCACGACCATGACGACCGACACGAGGACAGGACCGCCGCCGCCCGACGTGGAGGCGCTCGGCGGTCCGGCGGAGCAGAGCCGCGCCCGCTACCCCGACAGCGAGGGCTTCGTCGAGCGCGACGGCCAGCGGCTCTTCTACGAGGTCTACGGCGAGGGCGAGCAGACGATCTTCCTGCTGCCGACGTGGTCGCTGGTCCACTCCCGCCAATGGAAGATGCAGATCGCCTACTTCGCGCGTCACTTCCGCGTGCTTACGATGGACGGCCTCGGCAACGGCCGCTCCAGTCGTTGCCAGGACCCGCGTCGCTACGGACCCGCGGAGGTCGCACGCGACTGCCTGGCCGTGATGGACGCGACCGAGACCGCGCGGGCGGTGATGGTGAGCATCTCGACTGGCGCCCAGTACCAGCTCGAGCTGGCGCGGCTCGCGCCCGGACGGGTCGCCGGAGCGGTCTTCATCGGTCCGATGTTTCCCTACACCCCGTCGCACTACTCGGTCCTGCTGCACCCGCAGACCGTCTCCCTCTCCCGCTCCCTTCATCTGCCCCGGCCCGTTTGGTGGGGGCACCTGGGCTCGGCCCATTGGCGGGACAGCTACGCGGGATGCGTGGAGTGGTTCGTCTCTCGCGCCCTTCCGGAGCCGCACTCGACCAAGGCCATCGAGGATGGGGTGGGCTGGGCGCTCGACACGGACCCCGAGACGCTGGCCGCCACCCTGGCGCACGGTAAGTTCCTGCGTGGCCGGCGCATCCTGCGTGAGCGGGCACAGAACCTCGACTGTCCGGTCCTCGTGGTCTCCGGCGACCGCGACAAGATCACTCCGCCGCGCGATGCCCGCGCGCTGGCGCGCCTGGCGGGCGGCAAGCTCGAGGTGGTTCGCGGCGCCGGCCACTTTGCGCACGGCCGCAAGCCGGTGCAGCTCAACCTGATATTGCGCGACTTCGCCGAGGACGCGCTCGGGCGGCCGCGAACGCCGCGCGACCCGACGGTGCACCGCTCCGACGGCCGTCCGCGCGCGCTCTACGTGTCCTCGCCGATCGGGCTCGGCCACGCGCAGCGCGACGTGGCGATCGCCCGTGAGCTGCGCCGCCTGAACCCCGATCTGCAGATCGACTGGCTGGCCCAGGACCCGGTCACCCATGTGCTGGAGGCCGAGGGCGAGCGCATCCATCCCGCCAGCGCCCATCTGGCCAACGAGTCCCGGCACATCGAGTCGGAGTCCGCCGAGCACGACCTGCACTGCTTCCACGCGCTGCGCCGCATGGACGAGATTCTCGCCGCGAACTTCATGGTCTTTCACGACGTCGTGCGTGAGGAGCGCTACGACGTCTGGATCGGAGATGAGGCGTGGGAGCTTGACTACTACCTGCACGAGAACCCGCGCGAGAAGCGCGTCCCGTTCGCGTGGCTGACCGACTTTGTTGGCTTTCTGCCGATGGACGAGCGCGACGGACGGGAGCGCTTCCTCACCGCCGACTACAACGCGGACATGGTCGAGCACATCGCCCACAATCCCGAGGTCCGCGACCTAGCCCTGTTTGTAGGCAACCCCGAGGACATCGTGCCGGAGCGCCTTGGACCGGAACTGCCGATGATTCGCGACTGGACCGAGCGCAACTTCGACTTCACCGGCTACGTGACCGGCTTTGACCCCACCGGGCTCGGCGAGCGCACCAAGCTGCGCGCCGAGCTGGGGTACGGGGACGACGAGCGCGTGTGCATCGTGACTGTGGGCGGCTCAGGAGTGGGGGCCGACCTGCTGCGGCGAGTGATCGCCGCCTACCCGCAGGCCAAGGAGCGTGTTCCCGCCTTGCGCATGATCGTCGTCGCCGGCCCCCGAATCGATCCAGGGTCGCTTCCGTCCCAGGCTGGTCTGGAGGTCGTGCCCTATGTGCACAACCTCTACCGGAACCTCGCCGCCTGCGACCTCGCGGTCGTTCAGGGCGGCCTCACCACCTCGATGGAGCTGACAGCGCACAAGCGGCCGTTCCTATACTTCCCGCTGCGCCATCACTTCGAGCAGAACTTCCACGTTCGCCACCGGCTCGAACGCTATGGAGCCGGTCGTCGCATGGACTTCGACGACTCGCCGCCAGAGCGAATCGCGGCGGCGATAGCCGAGGAGGTTGTCCGCCAGGTCGAGTATCGCGACGTGGAGACGGACGGCGCCGCGAAGGCGGCGGGACGTATCGCAGAGCTGCTCTGCTAGCGCGGTCAGTCGATCACTTCGATGTCTTGCGCGCCGATTGGTTGGCGGCACTCCGAGCACACGAGTAGTGGTCGCGTGGGCTTGCCGCAGGCCCTGTGGCGGATGCGTATGGCCGGTCGGTCAGGATTGCCGTAGTGCGTGTCGGCCCAGCGAAAGAATGCGAGGATCGCGGGATAGAGGTCGAGGCCGCGTTGGGTCAGCCGATACTCGTACCAGTCGGGTTTGGTGCGGTAGCGCACGCGCTCGAGCAGCCCGTGCTCGACGAGCTTGGCGAGCCGCTCGGCGAGCACATTGCGCGCGATCCCGAGGTTGCGCTGCAGCTGTCCGTACCGGTGGACGCCGCGGTAAGCCTCGCGGATGATCAGAAAGCTCCAGCGGTCAGCGAGCAACGCGAGCGCCTGCTGGGCGGCGGCGGTCTTCGCGGCCTGCTCGTCGGTGTGGTTCGTAAGTGGCAACTAGTTTCAATCCTTAGATAGTTTTCTTGCAAAACTAGTTGCTAAAGACTACCATCTGCTCCTCTTCGGCGGCGCGCATTCGCCGCCGGCACGCGAACGCAGCTCGACCCGAGAGGAGCACCAATGCGCGTTAGTGACCCCAGGGAGCTACCCCGCCTGTTCGCCGAGCGCGCGAGCGCGGGCGACCTCGAGGGACTGATCGCCCTATACGAGGACGGAGCGACGCTGGTGGGACCGGACGGCGTACCGGCGGCAGGCAACCAGGCGATCCGTGAGCGCCTGGAGCAACTGCTGGCGATGACGCCGCACATAACTCCCACACGCAGCCGCGCGATGGTCGTCGGCGACATCGCGCTGATGTCCGGCGACTGGCAGATGCAACTGGGGACCGGCGAGGGGGGAGGAACGAGCTTGGAGAGCTCGAGCATCGAGGTGGCGCGCCGCCAGCACGATGGCGGCTGGCTCTATGTGATCGACGATCCCGCCTCGACGGTCGCAGCGCGCGAGGCCGTGAGCCGCCGTCTGCGACACCGCATGTAAGTCCCGTTGTTGCCATAGTTCTGATTTCTGGTACTTTGCCCGCTCGTGCGTGGCAAGCGGGGACGACGTCGGATACTCGCCGTGCTGTGCCTGGCGGTCGTCGGGTCGCTGGCGGCTGGGTCGGTCGCAGCGTGGGGAGCGGCGCCGCCACAGACCGACGTCATGTTCGTGTTCGATACCAGCGGGTCGATGGCCGGCCCGCTGGAAGAAGCCAAGTCCGAAATCCAGGAAGTCATGTCGAGCATCGCTGGGTCGCTTCCCGACGTTCAGTTCGGGCTGGCGGAGGTGCGCGACTATGGAGGCTCGGTCTACGACCCAGAATCCTCGGATGAGCCGTGGCGGCTAGACGTGCCGCTCACGTCGAACTCCTCTGCGGTGAGGGAAGCAATCGGCGGGCTGACTGCCGAAGGCGGTGGCGATGCGCCTGAAGCCTATGGGAGGGCGTTGTGGGAGACCGACACCAACCCATCGGTGGGCTGGAGGCCTGAAGCAAGCCACGTAATCGCCCTGGTCGCCGACAACGTGCCCCACGACAACAACCTCGACGAAGGTCTTCCAGAAGATGAGTGGATCGAGCCAGAGCCTTGGGATACGGGAGAAGAACTTCAAGGCACATGGGGGATACCCGACACCACGTGGGTTCCGGGAGACAACCTCGATTTCCAGTCCGTCCTACAACAGCTGAAGCGTGATGGAAAGCCGCTGGAGATGGTTGACTACCATGACACGAGCGAAAACTACCTCCCGTACTGGGAATACTGGGCCGGACTCGCGGGGGGTCAGGCACTCGGAGCGAGCTCCGGTCAGCTTGCGGGCAAGCTGACCACGCTCGCCAAAGAAGGAGCACGCGTCGCGCCCAACAACGCGTTCGTGACCCTTTACGATGCGCCTGTCCCGCGCGCTCTGCGACTTGAGACACCGACGCCTGGGCTGCTCTCAATTCCGTTCGGAGCGGAACTGACGCCGACTGTGAGTGTGAGCGCCCGGGTGCAACCCACCGACCCGCAGCCCGCGCTCAATGCGAGCAATGGCGCCGACTTCCTCACCTTCGGCCCCCTTTCCTTCAGCCTGCTTGACTTCAAATGGCAGGGCTCATCTGCGAGTGGCCCCACGACCGCCGCCGGCCTGTTCGAAGGGTCGAGCATCGGATTTGAGGCTCAGCTCGGCCTGCTTGGGGCGCCCACGATCGACGACGGCGAGGGCGATCCGATAGAAGCGGCGTTCTCTGTGCCGGTCGCAGCTATTGAAGCAAAGCTCCCGCCCGCTGAGCTGCCGCCGACTGGGGTGGTGGTGCCCGAGGTGCAGATCGGCGGCGGTCTGGCTCTCAACATCAAGCTCTACATCACCCAGGCCGTTACCTATGCAGGTGAGAAGCTTGCCGAGGGCGCAGTCGCAGCGGTCAGCGACATCCTCACTGACGGTGTAGACACCCCGCTCGTCGTCGAGGCTCTCGACGCGCTACAGACAGCCGAAGTGGCGGCAACAGCCGCGAAGTACACGGAGATGGCGGTGAAAGCGAAGACGCTGTGGAACCTAACCGTGAACCAGGGCATACCGATCGCCGAGCTGCTGGGACAGCTCGTATCAGTCGAGGCGCCCCAGCTGCTCGGGCAGGTCGCCTCTTATGTCGCCGGCAAGCTGAAGGCCGCCGTGACATGGGTGGCGAACGGCGTCAGCCATGTCGTCTCGGGGATATACGACGACGGCGTCTGGGTCATTCAGACCGGCGGTCACCTGCTCTCGGGCGCTGGTCATGCGGTTGGGCACATCGTCTCGAGAGGTTTCCACTTCGTGACGGGGCTGTTCAGCGCCAACCGGCTGCTTCCCGTCTCGGCGTCGTTCGAAGCGCTTCCGATCGCTTCGCTTCCGGCCACTCGGCTGCGATCCGGCCGGGCCCTCGGATTCGCCCCACGAGTGCTCTCACGACAGGCGGCACGAATCGCGGCCCACTCCCTGGTCAAGTACGGTTTCCCGATCGCCACGGTGCGCCCGCTGCTGGTCGACGAGCTCGCACCCAGGGCCGGGCACGAGCTCTGCGTCGCCGCGGGGCGCCTCACGAGCGCCGGCACCGCGAACGTAGAGCTGAGCGGGCCGGGATACCGTGGCGAGGCGCTGATTCGCACACGCTCGCGAGTAGGCGGTGCGTGCGTGAAGCTGCCTACAAGGATGGCCACGGGTAGATGGACGGTCGGCATCGTCGACTACAACGAACACGCAGCGCGCGCTGGCGTCCTGGTCGATGCGTATGCGTTTACCGTCAGGGCATCTCACCACAGGCATAGGCGCTGAGCGCGGCTAGTAGTTGGTTAGGTGCGGGGTTGGCGCCGTGCCACTACCAGGCAGGCGACTGTGCTAGAGCGGATCGGCCGTCCGAGCCGCTGGTGGAAGGTGTGGTTTTCGGCGACGAGAGCGTCGCGCTGCCGGGGTGACATTCCTGCCCAGAACGACATGGTGCCCAGCAGAGCGTTGAGCTCGTCAGCGGTGTGCTCCATCTGCGTCGGCACTGCGGCGACCTGCGCGTCATCAAACAGGTCTGCCGCATACCCGCGCGCGATCTCATAGCCCCCCAGCCACGCCCACACCTCCGAGAGGTTCTCGCGCCGGGCCGCAACGCCGGCGAGGGTGCCGGCGAGGTCGCGGTAGGTAGGCCAATCGGCGGCAAATTCGGGAGCGATCGTCGTCATCGCGGCGCGCAGCGCCTGCTGATCGTCGGCGCTGCGGGGATCGTCGAGCCCGAAGTACGAGATCAGAGCAAGGCTCCCGCCGTCCACCAGCGCGTCGGCCGCCTTGCGCCAGCTCACATCCGGATCGATCCAATGGATCGCTGACGCCGAGAACACAGCCGAGTACTGGGCACGCGGCAGCGAGGCGTCCTCCAGGCGCGCGTTGACGAACTGCACATCGCCGACACCGTTCAACTGACTGCGAGCCCGCACGATCAGTTGCCGACCCGGCTCCACGGCTGTCACTCGCAGCCCGCGGGCAAGCAGGCTAAGGGTGAGCTGTCCCGTGCCGCAGCCGATCTCGAGCACCGCCGCGCCGGGGCCGATGCCCTCGCACGCCCGGTCGACGAGTACGTCCGGGTAGGTCGGGCGATGACGGTCATAGACCTCGGCGACCTCATCGAAGACGCGTCCGTAGCTGCGGGCGGCTGGTTGGCGCGGCACGACCGCACGGTAGATGACGGCAGGGACGGCCGGACGGCGACCACTGAGACGGTCGAGCTTGGCGCGAACAGCTGCGCAGCCCGGCGGCGTCTCATCCATGTGGGACCTGGGAGCCGCAGGCGCGCTTCATACAGCGATGACAGCGATGCCTGTACTTCGACTGCATTGCTGCTAAACTAGCTGCAATGAGTGTCGCCATCACAGTGCGCGGTGTACCCGATGAGGTACGAGACGAGCTTGCGGCACGCGCCGCCAGGGCGGGAAAGTCGTTGCAGGAGTACCTCCGCGGAATGCTGCTCGAGGCTGCCGCACGTCCGTCGGTGGGGGATGTCATCGCTCGCGCTCGTGCCCGAGTGGACGCGACCGGGGTGAGCATTGACGCCGAGACGATCCTCGCCGCGCGCGACGCCGATCGGCGGTGAGTGCCCGCATCGTTTGTGATGCCTCGGCGCTCGTCGCGCTGCTCCTGGACAACGGCTCTGATGGCCGGTGGGTCACTGAAATGATCGCCGGGTCCGATCTCGCCGCTCCGAATCTTGTCGAGTTCGAGGCGGCGAACATCATCCGTCGCCACGAGCTCGCGGGGATCGTCAGCACCGACCAGGCAGCGCAGGCTCACGCCGATCTGCTCGATCTCGCGATCGAATCATGGCCGTATGAGCTCTTGGCTGCTAGGGCATGGGAGCTGCGCCACAACCTGTCCAGTTACGACGCGAGCTATGTGGCGCTGGCAGAGTTGATCGGTGCGATGCTCGTAACGCTTGACGAGCGCATCAGCGGCGCACCCGGACTGCGGTGCAGGATTGCGGTGCCTCGTTGACCTGGAGAGCTCTAGGAGCACATATAACACCCGGCTTATCTGAGATGGCTTGCAGAAAAGCCATGGGTTTTCTGCTTAGCAGCTAGTGGTCCTGGCGGGATCGTCGGCCCGCGACCTGACCGAGGCTCTGACGGCGAATAGGCCATCTGGCCGATGTAGTCCACGGTAGGGCACGGCAGGCTTGCGATCATGGACGAGGCGATCATGATTCCGGTGGGCGGAGCTGACCACGACGCGGTGGCGATCGTCCCGACTGGGACGGTGACGTTCTTGCTGACCGATGTTGAGCGCTCGACCTTGCTGTGGGAGGAGTGGGGCGAGGTGATGGCGCCGGTGATGGCGCGCTGCCACGATCTGCTCGCGGAGGTCGTGCAGGCGCATGGCGGGGTGCGTCCGGAGGAGCAGGGTGAGGGTGATAGTGCGGTCGCCGTGTTCGTGCGAGCGGCGGATGCGGTTGCGTGCGCGCTCGATCTGCAGCGGGCGTTGAGAAGCGAGCCGTGGCCTGAGCAGGTGGATGTGCGCGTGCGTGTGGCGTTGCACACCGGGGACGCGGTGTTGCGCGATCCGCGTAACTACACAGGTCCCTCGATCCATCGTTGTGCTCGGCTGCGGGCGATCGGACATGGCGGGCAGACGCTGCTGTCGCGCTCGAGCTATGAGCTGATGGCAGGCGCTCTGCCCGACGGAGTGAGCGTGCGTGACCTCGGCGCGCATCGGCTACGCGATCTGGCGCGGCCGGAGCAGGTGTACCAACTGTGCCATGCGGATCTACGCGACGACTTCGGCCCGCTGCGCTCGCTGTCGGCCCTGCCCAACAATCTGCCCGTCCAGCTCACCAGCTTCGTTGGCCGCGAGGCCGAGATCATGGAGGTTCGCGAGTTGCTCAGCCGATCGCGCCTGCTTACTCTGACCGGCGCGGGCGGATGCGGCAAGACACGGCTGGCATTGCAGGTGGCTGCCGAGGTGCTCGACGATCACCCCGATGGTGTGTGGTGGGTGGATCTGGCGCCAACCAGCGATTCGGCGCTGCTGGCCAGCGAGGTTGCGAGCGCGCTTTCGATTCGCGAGTTCCCGTCGCAGCCGGTGATCGAGACGTTGACGGCGCAGCTCGACGAGCGCCGGTTGTTGATCGTGCTCGACAACTGCGAGCACCTGCTGGGCGCTTGCGCTGAGTTGGCGACTACGCTGCTCGAGGCGTGTCCCGGTGTTGTGATTCTGGCGACGAGCCGCGAGTCGATGGGGGTCGAGGGAGAGCAGAGCTGGCGGGTGCCCTCGCTGCAGGTTCCGCAAGCCGAGCTGGCACGAGCCGCGCTCGCGGAAGTCGAAGCGATCCAGCTGTTCTGCGATCGGGCGCGGCAGGTGCGGCCAAATTTCCGTTTGGTGGACGCGAACGCGAAGGCGGTGGCGACGATCTGTCGGCGTCTGGACGGAATCCCCCTGGCGATCGAGCTGGCGGCGGCGCGCGTGCGGCTGCTAACGCCACAGGAGATCGCCGAAGCGATGCGCGAGCGGTTCGTGCTGCTGACGGGGGGCTCGCGCACGGCGATGCCGCGCCAGCGCACCCTCGAAGCCTCGGTCGACTGGAGCCACGACTTGCTCAGCCCGGCGGAGCAAACTCTGTTCCGGCGTATTTCCGTGTTCGCCGGCGGCTGCACGCTCGATGGGGTCGAGGCCGTTTGCGCCGGCGGTGGCCTGGAGGTCGTCGAGATCCTCGACCTGCTCTCGGGCCTCGTTGACAAGTCGCTGGTACAGGCCGAGGAGCAGGGCGTCAAGACTCGCTACCGGCTGTTGGAGACGGTCCGCGTGTACGCGCGGCAGAAGCTCAGCGACGCCACCGAGGCGGCGCTCGTGCGCAACCAGCACCTCGACTACCACCTGCGGCTTGCCGAGGCAGCAGAGCCGGACCTGTTCGGGGCGCGCCTGGAGCAATGGCTCGGGCCGCTCACGACAGAGCTGGACAACTTCCGCGCCGCACTCGGATGGGCAATCGATGCGGGGCGCGTCGACGAGGCCCTGCGCCTCACCGCTGCGCTGTGGTTGTTCTTCGAGGCGCGGGGCCATTGGCGCGAGGGCCGGGGGCACCTCGAGGCGGCGCTCGCCGGGGAGGGTGCGAGCGGGCTCCCTCGGGCAAAGGCGTTGGTTGCTGTGGGCCACATCGGGACGTTCGAAACCGACTGGGCCGCGACGCGGGGCTTCGCGGAGGAGGCGCTCGCGATTGGCCGTGAAGTGGGTGACGAGCGCACGGTGGGTCGAGCGCTCGATCTGCTCGGGTGGGCGCTGATCTCGCTCGAGCCGGAGGCTGCCATGCCTGTGTTCGAGGAGAGCATCGCCATCACCCGACCGCTCGGGGACGCCTGGTTTCTGGCGGATGGACTCTACGGAGCCGGCTATCTTGCAAATGTGGGCGGGCGGCTGAAGGCTGCGTCTCCGCTGCTCGAAGACGCCCTGGCGGTATCGCGTGCGGCGGGCAACCTGCTCGGTATCCGTGAGTCGCTCACCTGGCTCGGATTCAACGCGACCGCGCAGTGTCGATTCGCGGAGGCGGAGGCGATGCTGGATGAGGCTCTCGCGCAGTCGCGTTCGCTCGGCGACCCGGTGTTCGAGATGGTCGATCTCGCGACCCTCGGTTTCGTCAAGATCCGCACCGGAAAGTGGACGGCCGCGCGAGCGCAGATCGAGGAGTCGATCGCCTTGGGCGTGCGTATGGCCCACAGCGCCACGCCACTGATGCAGTGGCAGCTGGGACTGCTGGAGTACGCCACGGGCGGGCTCGAGCGCGCGGAGGTGCTGATGGGTGAGGCGTTGCCGGCGGCGCAGGCCAGCAATTACGCCGCTTTCACCGTCCCTGCGCTGCTCGTCATGGCAGCCGCCCGGCTGGCGCGCGGCGAGACGGCACCGGCCGTGGCCGCGATCGAAGAAGCGGCGCTTGTCGCGCGCGAGAGCGAGAACCCGCTGGCGATTGGAGCCGCGCTCGAGGCGCAAGCACAGCTCGCACGCGAGACCGGTGAGGTATCGCGTGCTGAGGAGCTGCTGCACGAGGCGCTGCGCGCGTTCCATGACGCCGGCGATCTCGGCGGTGTCGCAGACGTCCTCGAGTCGCTCGCCACGCTCGTGCATGAGCTGCACAGCGACGAGCAGGGGGTCCGGCTACTGGGCGCAGCGGATGCCGCGCGCACCGCGCTCGGCTGCGTGCGCTTCCCGGTGCGTCAGGCGGACTATGAAGCGCAACTCAGCGCGCTGCGCGAAGCTCTCGGCGAGGAGGCGTTCGCGGCAGCGTGGTCGGCCGGCGCCTCGCTCTCGCTCGACAATGCGGTCGCCTACGCCGAGCGCGGCCGCGGAGAGCGCAAGCGGCCGTCGGGCGGTTGGGACAGCCTGAGCCCCGCGGAGATGCGCGTCGTGCAGCTCGTCACCGAGGGCCTGACCAACCCTCAGATCGGCGAGCGCCTCTTCATCTCGCGCCGCACCGTCCAGGCGCACCTCTCCCACATATTCGCCAAGCTCGGCGTCGCCTCCCGCGCCGAGCTCGCTGCACAAGCCGCGCGACGAGAGCTCTAGGAGCTAGACTGATCGCCAGCACTGGCGCCGGCTATGCCACTACTACCGGCTCGAATACGCCGTCTGGCCGATGCGAGACGCGAAGCGCTATTAGTCGGCCCACCAGTCCCGCTGACCCTTGACGTCTTCTCGCGGATTTTCGCCGAGACTGGGCGCACCGAACACGAGGATCTCGAGGCCCTCCGGCCCCGCCTCGTAGCCTCGCCACGTGCCGGGCGGGACGCGCACCACGTCCCACTTCTTGACCTCGACGATCTCGTCGTCGAGCTTCATCCGCCCGCTCCCGCCCGCGACCACGTATACCTCCTCCTGCCGCTTGTGCGTATGGCCGAACGGAAAGCGATAGTCGGGCGGGATTCGCTGATAGCTGAGGCCGCACTCCTCGAGACCGAGAGCCCGGCTCGCGATGCGGAACTCCAGGTCCGGCGCGCCGTCGAAGTTGGACCCAAGGTCCTCCAGATCCTCCCTGAGGTTCCTGAGCGTGAACGGCACGGCCGCGATTCTATGCTCTCCCTGAATGAGATCGCCCCGTCTCATCCATCTGAGACCGTAGCCGTCTCATCCGTCTGAGACTCGCACTGTAAGCAGCAACCTCACTACGCCCGATAATGCATGTTATGTCAACCAGTGACGTTCGCGCTGAGGTCCTTAGCCTTGCTAACTAAGAAATAACATTGAGCTATTGACATCACTGCCCCGCATCTGATTGGATCGGCTCGCAAGCAGGTATCGGCGGAATCTCCGCGCGATTCTGCCGATACGAACCGCGAACTGGAGGGTGTGCGATGCGTACGATCGTAGCTGCGGTGCGGATGTTTACTGACGGACGGGTTGATAGCGGCGGAGATCTAGGGAGACGATCTCGACCTACGAGTTGGGTGCGTGTTGCGCCCCTCCTTGCTGCGTTTGCTTTCGCGACGGCGCCTGCGGCTGCCCAGGCCACGGGCACCGCGGCCGTCACGTTTGGCTCGAACGGCCACTTCGAGCTCGGGACCCTTTACAAGAACATCGGTACGGAAGGTCAGCCCGTTCCCGTGATCGGCGTCAGCGAAATCAAGCAGGTGGTATCCGCCGGCCAGAGCAGCTACGCCCTGCTCGCGAACGGCACGGTGAGATCATGGGGAGCGAACCTGAAAGAGGAACTCGGCGACGGCATAGGCGCGATAGAAACAGGAGGCAAAGACGACCGAGAAGCACACGCCGCCCCAATCTCGGTCAAGTGGAAGCCGAACCCCGGCGAATCTGGCACCGCCGGTGAACTGACGGGCGTTACCGCGATCGCGGCGGCTTACGGCGCTGGATCTCACGGCCTTGCGATCGTGAACGACAGCGAACACGAAGGCGAAGTGGTGACATGGGGCTCTGCCGAATTCGGCGAGCGCGGTAACGGGGAATCCGGCTTCGAAAAAGAAAACAGCGAATTTCCGCGTAGCTACGCCATGTTCGTGCCCCACTTGAAACACATCGTGGCGATTGCGGCAGGCGGCAACGACGATTTCGCGATCCAGGAAGAAAGCGGCAAAACCACACTGTGGTCATGGGGTGAGAACATCTATGGCCACCTCGGGATTGGCACGTTGACCGGACCGACCGAATGCAAAGGCGAAAACAAAGTCGAACAGGCTTGCGCTACCGAACCGCAGAAAGTGCATATCCCCGAACTGCCAGAAGGCGTCAAGGTCGTCGGGGTTGCATCTTTCAAATTCGGTGCGTACGCCCTGCTGAGCAACGGCAAGGTCCTGTCCTGGGGCGACAACAGCAAGGGCCAGCTCGGCACGGGCACGGAAGTCAGCAAAACCGCGACTCCGGAATACGTGTGCGCGGTCGGCGCGGCAACGCCGTGCGGGTCAGGCTCCCAACTGACTGGGATCACCGCGATCTCGGCCGGCGCCAAGCACGCGCTGGCATTGACAGAAAGCGGCGAAGTGGTCGGCTGGGGCTACAATGACTTTGGCGAGCTGACGGGTAGCAGCACGGAAGAATGTCCGGGCTCAGGCGGCAAAACCTTCCTCTGCCAGGATGTGCCGAAGAAAGCCAGCGGGCTTGAACACGTCTCCGCGATCTCCGCGGGTGACGCCTACAGCCTGGCCCTCAAAAGCGGTGTCATCTACGGTTTCGGCGCCAACGGGGCGGGTCAGCTTGGCGTTCCGACCACCGAAACATGTATAGAAGAAGGGCCTTGCAGCAGGTCGCCGCTGGCGCTTGAAGGGCTGGCGAGCGTAGGCGGGATGTCCGCCGGCACCAGCGAAGGACCAGGCGAAGTGCACACTGTTGTCTTCGTCGAAAGCGGGTCTGGTCCGACGCCGCTGCTCACCGCCACGGCCGAATCCAAAGCGATCACGGAGACTTGGACCGTCAACAAGCCGGAATTCAAAGTCGGCTGGCGAGTGGCAGGCGCCGAAACATGGAATCTCAGCGAATACATAAAAGGACCCTGCAGTACCGAAAAACCGTGCAGCTTCACGGTCAAAGGCTTGGAAGCCGAAACAAAGTATGAAGTGAAGCTTGAGATCTGGGAACTAAACAAAAACGGCACGCACAAAAACATAGGACCCACACGGCAGTTCCAAGAAGTGACACCGACGAAATAGAGAGCAGCATCAGCGCCAAGGGCCAGCCGCCAACCGGCGGCTGGCCCACCGGCCATCGGCTAGCATCCGCCCCGTTTCCAACCCCAACGGAGAGGCAGGCGATGGCAGACAAGCTCTACACGGCCAAGGCGCACGTTTCGGGCGGGCGCGTCGAGGGTCACGGAAAAAGCAGCGACGGCTCGCTGGAGGTCGATCTGCGACTGCCGCCCGAGATGGGCGGCCCGGGCGGTGGCACGAACCCCGAGCAGCTGTTCGCGGTTGGCTACGCGGCGTGCTTTGAAGGCGCGCTCGGCGTGGTCGCGCGGCGTGCGAAGGCGGAGACCGGAGATGTGGCGATCGACTCCGAGGTATCGCTCTCGCCCGACGGCAAAGGCGGCTTCGCGCTGTCCGTCGGCCTCAACGTGACGTTGCCGTCGATCGCAGACGCCACGCAGGCAGTCGAGCTGGTGCGCGACGCACACGCGGTCTGCCCCTACTCCAACGCCACGCGCGGCAACATCGAGGTCGCGCTCACGGCCAACGGCGCGCCGGTCGAGTAGCGCCGCCGCTGGCCCCCACTCCCTCGGCCTGCGCTACGCGGGTGCGTGGCTCAGCGCCCGAGCGTGCGCTCGAGCTCGCGTGCGCGCAGGCCGAGTCCGCCGAGCGAGGAGCGAACCTGCTCTAGATCCGCGCGCAGCTGCTGATCCCCGACCTCGACGGGGAGCATCGAGTCCTGCAGGTCTGCCAGCAGCCGGTCGGCCTGCGCGATCGAGTTCACGGCGTTCTCCAGAAAGCCTTTGACGCCGTGTGAGGGCGCTCCCGCGATCGGCGGCGCGAACGTCCGCGCCGCAAGCTCGTGGCGCTCGGCGAAGCCCGAGTGCGCGCGCCGCAGTCGTCCGTAGGCCGCCTGTACGGGATGAAATAGCTGCTCCTCGGCGACGTCCGCGCTGCGCTCGTCCAGCAGCTCATACAGCTCGCTCAGGGCTGCGAGCGCCACGCCGAGCTGCTCGACCGCCTCGGCGATCGTGTCGAGCAGCTGCTGCCTGCCCTCGGCGGTCGTGTAGGTCACGGTCAGCAGCTTAGGACGCGGCCACCGGAAGTCCCGCGAGCGTTCGTGCGCGCGCCAGCACCGCGTCGATCATCGGCTCGGTGAGACGGCCGGTGAACGTGTTCTGCTGGCTCGGGTGGTAGCAGCCGAGCAACGTATAAGGCTCGCCCACAAGCTCGGCGCCATGCGCGAAGCGTGGTCGCGCGCGCCGCGGCGAGCCGGCCTGGCGCGCGTCAGCGGAGATCAACCGCAGCGCCGCGTCCCACGCGAAGCCGCCCAGACAGAGGATCACGCGCACGTCCCCCAGCAGCTGCAGCTCGGCGGCGCTCCACGGCAGACACAGGTCGCGCTCGGCCGGGCTCGGGCGATTGGCCGGCGGCGCGCAGCGCACCGCGGCGGTGATCCAGGCGTCGGTCAGAGTTAGACCGTCGTCGCGGCCGCTCGACTCGGGCTGGCTCGCGAACCCCGCACGCCAGAGCGCCGCGTACAGGAAGTCACCCGAGCGATCCCCGGTGAACATGCGCCCGGTGCGGTTACCGCCATGCGCGGCGGGCGCGAGACCGAGCAGCAGCACGCGCGCAGCGGGGTCGCCGAAGCCCGGCAGCGGCCGCCCCCAATACTCCTGCGCGGCGAACGAGGCGCGCCGCTCGCGCGCGACCTGCTCGCGCCAGGACACCAGCCGCGGGCAGCGCCGGCAGTCGACTATCTGCGTCTCTAGCTCGGCCAGACGCTTGGTTCTTTGCGAACGCACACGGCAGTAGTACCATCGGCTCGAAGATGCCGCTGTGGGTCTGGATCCTGTTTATCGCCGCGCTGATCAAGATCCCCCTGGCTGGACTGATGTTGTGGATCCCGTTTCGCAACGACGAAGCGATGCGCTCCACCCCAGATGTGCCTGACTCCTCTGAAGAGGACGGCGGCTCCAAGGCGCTCCCGGGCGGGCCGCTGAATCCCCACCCGCGCATGCCGCGCCCGCCCCGCCCTCGCCGTGGACCGCACGGCTCCCCCGCCCCGCCCTCGCCGCCGCGGGTGCGTACTGTGGTAAGGCCGGCGGCACGTCCGGCGCGCGTCCGTCACTGAACCGCGGCGATCGCGCGAAGCTCAGCGGTTGCGCTTGCGCTGCTGGCGGGCGGCCTTGGCTTTCGCGCGGCGCTTGCGCATCGCCGCTTCCGAGTGCCGCGACGCGCCAGCCTCGGCGAATTCCGCTTCGGTGACCGGAGCGACGTTGCGCACGTCGCGCATGATCACGAACACGATTCCCCCGAGCAGCACGACCGCGCCCCCCACCGCGAAGGCGAGGATCGAGCCGCTGATCCCGGAGTTGGACGACGAGCTCGTGTTCGTCGCGGCCGCCTTGGTCGTTTCCGTCGATTCAGGCGTTTCTTCTTCCGCCAGTTTGTTCAGCGTCGAGTTTCCGCCGAACGTTCCCGCCGCAAGCGCGGCGGGAACGGGCGCGCACGCCAGCGCGAGCAGCGCGGCCAGACACAGCGCACACGCCCTTGCGCGGGCGCCGGCGAGCGAGGATTGGAGTTGATGTGCCACCGGGCGAGCATACCGTGCCGCGCACCATAGAATTGCGCGCATGGCACCCAAGCAACGCCAGGTACGAATGGAGCAGCGCGGCTCGATCGAGGCGATTCAGGCGCTCGAGCAGCGCACCGATGAGGAGCTGGAGGCGGAGACGAAATACAAGTCCGCGGCGCTCGCGATCCTCGGCGCGCGTGCGTCCGAGCGCTTCGACGCGGAGGCCGCTCGCGGCTACTTCCAGCGTGCGATCGCCGCCGCCCGCCCGCAGGAGCGGATGCAGCTGCGACGCATGGCCGACGCCTCGCTCGCGCTCGCCGAACGCCGCGCGGGCGACCTCAAGGACGCGGTCGAGCGGCTCGGCCAGAAGCCACCAAGTGGGCGCCAGCTGTTCGCGCTGCGCGCGATGGGGCTGCTGATCCCAGCGGCTTCCGCCGGCATCCTCGCGCGCATCCGCGGCATCGCGCTGATCATCCTGCTGTTCGTGGTGTTTCTTGCGATCGGCCTCGGCATAGTCGAGCTCGTCTCGCTGCCGTTCGGTGGTCTCGGCCTGGCCCCGGGCCTGCTGCTCGGGCTGTTCGTGGTGATCGCCGCGCTGGCGATTGTCGCGGCGATCGGCAAACGCAGGCGCAACCGCGCGCGCGCCGCCGGTCCCAGTTGACGCGCCGCGCGTGTCCGCGCCCGTCCGCCTGATCGTCAACCCCGCCGCGGGCGGCGGTCGTGCAGGGCGCCGCGCGCCGCAGGTAGAGCAGGCGCTGCGCGCGCAGGGTCTGACCGTGCGGCGGGTAGACACGCGCGGCCTGCAGCACGCGCGCGAGCTCGCGCTGCAGGCCGCGAGCGCGGGCGAGACGATCGTGGCGCTCAGCGGCGACGGCCTCGTGGGCGCGATCGCGGACGCCGTCAGAGACGTGCCGCGGGCGGTGATCGGACTGGTTCCCGGTGGCCGCGGCAACGACCTCGCGCGCGTGCTCGGCATCCCCGACGATGTGCAGGCCGCAGTTAAGATCGTCGCCGAAGGTCACATGCGAGCGGTCGACCTGGGGCTCGTGGAAGGCATCGATTCGGTTGATGGCGGACGCGCGTTCGTCGGCATCGCGTCGGTCGGCTTTGACAGCGACGCCAATCGCATCGCCAACGAGGCGCCGGCGTGGCTTGGCGGGCTCGTGTATCTGTACGGGGCGTTGCGGGCGCTGGCGGCGTGGCGCCCGGCGCGCTTCACGATCGCCTGTCCCCGCACGGGGGAGCTCTTGCATTCACCGGCAGAGGACCAACCGAGCGAGCGCCACGTGCTCTCGGCCTACTCCGTCGGCGCGGCCAACTCGAAGGCGTACGGTGGCGGCATGTACGCGGCGCCCGGTGCGATGCTCGACGACGGGCTGCTAGAGGTGGTGGTTGTGGAAGACATGAGCAAGCTCGCGTTCCTGACGAAGATCCTGCCGAAGGTGTTCAGCGGCGCGCACGTGCGCGAGCCGGGCGTGCGCGTGTTTCGCGCGCGCGAGGTCACGCTGAGTGCCGACCGTCCGTTCACGATGTACGCGGACGGCGATCCGATCGCCAAGCTGCCGGTGCGCGTGCGCGCGCTGCCTGCGGCGATCACGATGATCACGCCGGCACAACCTGGTCCGGCGTTCTCGGGCGGCTGATGGCGGGCACGCTCGCGGCCAAGGTGGCGCTTGCGCGCGGCGTGGGCGCGGTCTCGCGGCTGCGCGGTGGCGGCGGCACGAGCGCGCCAGGCAAGCTGCTGATGGCGCTCGCGCCGGGCGCGATCGGCGAGCTGGGCGGGCGCCTGCGCGACGGCAGCGTGCTGATCTCGGCGACGAACGGCAAGACGACGACCGCGGCGATGGCCGCGGCGATCTACGAGCGCGAGGGCGTGGCGCTCGTGCACAACCAGGCGGGCGCGAACATGGCGGGCGGCATCGCGACCACGCTGCTGCGGGCGGCGCAGCCAGGCGGGCGCATCGACGGCGAGCTGGGGCTGTTCGAGGTCGACGAGCTGTGGCTGGCGGAGCTCGCCGCGCAGCTGCGCCCGCGCGCGATCCTGCTGGGCAACCTGTTCCGCGACCAGCTCGACCGCTACGGCGAGTTGGAGACGATCGCCGAACGCTGGGCGCAGCTGCTGGAGCACAGCGACGCACGCTTGGTGGCCAACGCGGACGACCCGCTGCTCGCGGATCTTCCCGTGCGGGGACGATGCGACCGCGAGCACGAGGCGCTGTATTTCGGCGTGGACGACGACTCGCTGGCGCTCTCGGGTATGGCGCATGCGGCCGACGCCAAGCACTGCCGTCGCTGCGGCGCGCCGTATGTGTTCGACGCGATCTACCTCGGTCACCTCGGCCACTACCACTGTCCGAGCTGCGGGCAGTCGCGCCCGACCCCGGCCGTCAGCGCGACGGACGTGCGCCTGCAGGGTGTGCACAGCGCGAGCTTCACGCTGAACACTCCCGCCGGTCACGCGGAGGTGTCGCTCGCGCTGCCGGGCCTGTACAACGTCTACAACGCGCTCGCCGCGGCGGCGCTGGCGAGCGCGACGGGGGTGCCGCTGGCGAGCATCGTCGCGGGCCTGCAGGACACGCGCGCGGCGTTCGGGCGCGCGGAGACGGTGAGCGTGAACGGGCCGTCGGCAAACGGGCAGGCGGGCACGCGCGAGCTGCGCATCCTGCTGGTGAAGAACCCGGCGGGCGCGAACGAGGTGCTGCGCACGCTGGCGCTCGAGCCCGGCGAGCACGACATTCTGGGGGTGCTTAACGACCGCATCGCGGACGGCCGCGACGTGTCGTGGATCTGGGACGCGGACTTCGAGCTGCTGGCGGGCCGGGTCAGACGGGCGACGTGCAGTGGCACGCGCGCGGCCGATCTGGCGACGCGGCTGAAGTACGCGGGCGTGGCGCCGGAGCGGATCGAGGTGCGCGAGGATTTGGCCGAGGCGCTGAGCGCGGCCGCCGCGAACCGCCCTCAAGGTGCGACCGCGGCCGAGGCGCCGCTGTTCGCGCTGCCGACGTACACGGCGATGCTCGCACTGCGCGAGCTGCTGGTGGCGCGCGGGGAGGCGAGCAGCGCGTGGTCGTAGGTCGCCCCGGTCGCACCCGACGGGCGCCCGCTGGGCGGCCGGACGAGCACACCGCGCGGCCGGCGCGCGCGGTCGTGTGGCACGACCTTGAGTGCGGCGCTTACACCGCGGATCTGCTGTTGTGGCGAGAGCTCGCGCGAGCCGCGTCGGGGCCCGTGCTCGACGTCGGTGCCGGTACGGGCCGCGTGGCGCTGGACCTGGCCACACACGGTCACGAGGTGACTGCGCTCGACCTAGACGCCAAGCTGCTCGCGGCCATGCGCGAACGTGTCGCGGCGCTGGGCGGCGGTGCGATCGAGACCGTGTGCGCGGATGCGCGCGTGTTCGCGCTAGAGCGACAGGACTTCGCGCTGTGCATCGCGCCGATGCAGACGTTGCAGCTGTTCGGCGGGTCTAGCGGGCGGCTCGCGTTTATGCAGCGCGCCCGCGCGCACCTGCGCGCTGGGGGTGTGCTCGCGTGCGCGATCGTGACGGAGATCGAGCCGTTTGACTGCGCGGCCGGCGACCTGGGGCCCTCGCCAGAGGTCACGCGGCTGGCCGGCCTGGAGTACATCAGTCATGTGACGTGCGTACGGGTGCGCGAGCGCAGCGTTCGCATCGAGCGCGAGCGCAGCGTGACCGCGCGCACGCCGGCGTTGACCAGTCGGACGGCCCCGGAGCATTCGGCCGCGTCCGCGCCTGACATCGAACGCGACACGGTCGAGCTCGATCGTGTGAGCGTCGACGAGCTACAGCGCGAGGGTCGCACTGTAGGCCTGCGGCCGGCGGGTACGCGCGAAATACCCGAGACGGGCGAGCACGCGGGCTGTGTGGCGGTGCTGTTCGATGCGTGAGCCGGTGACCGGTGCGCCTCCCCCCCTCACGCTGCGCGTGTGTGCGCTGTATGCGGACCTGATGAACATCTACGCCGACCGCGGCAACCTGATCGTGCTGCAGCGCCGCTGCGAGTGGCGCGGGATCGGCTTCGAGCTGCACGCGAGCGGCCTCGGCGAGCCGCTTGACGGGGAAGCGCACGACCTGTTCTACATCGGTGGCGGCCAGGACCGCGACCAGCGCCTGTGCGCGGGCGATCTGATCGAGACCAAGCGCGCGGGCCTGCACGCTGCTGCCAAGCGCGGCGCGATCGTGCTCGGCGTGTGCGGCGGCTACCAGCTGCTCGGGCACTCCTACACGCTCGACGACGAGCAGATCGAGGGTGTGGGACTGCTGGACGTGCGCACTGTGCGCGAGCAGGGGCCGCGCCTGATCGGCAACGTCGCGATCGAGGTACTGCTGGGCAACGGCCCAACCGCCGCGATCGCGACCGTGAGTGATCGGGAGTGATCGGGAGTCGGAGGTCGTGGTGACCGTGAGTGATCGGGGGTGACTGCGATTGCAGAAGGCAGAAGGCAGAGTGCCGACTTTCCTCGAACACGGGGAGGAACCGCTAATCTTCGCTCATAACCGCTAATGGAACACCGTTGTTTCAGATGAAGATAGCTGTAGATGGTTGTAGATAG
>Ga0187780_10000369_pt1 | contig 33985 bp, 29 predicted proteins | sample 1015_Q2_SP10_20__FD_132429 | JGI IMG/M metagenome (GOLD analysis project Ga0187780, IMG submission 132429) | Tropical peat soil microbial communities from peatlands in Department of Meta, Colombia - 1015_Q2_SP10_20_MG | ecosystem: Environmental > Terrestrial > Soil > Wetlands > Peat | place...
CCAAGTCGGTTCGAAGAAAGATGAAGGACAAAGCCTTTGCCCGGAGTGTGAACCGGGACGACATGGTGAACGGAGCGGCTGAGTTGGGCGTTGATCTGGAAGAGCACATCGCATTCTGCATCGAGGCGATGAAAGGAATTGCGAAACAGTTGGGGCTGGATGGCAGCCTCGCTCGGCTATCATTCAACGAGCAGGCGGCAACGGAGTCCTAAGCTCCCCTGGGCACGACACAAATATCTGGCAGATTCCGGTACTTCTCGGCGTAGTCGAGGCCGTATCCTACGACGAATTCATCCGGGATCTCGAATCCGACATAATCGGCTTTAATCGGCTGTTTTCTTCGCGAAGGTTTATCGAGCAGGGCGGCAATGCGCAGCGTTTTGGGCTGATGCGCCAGCAGAATTTTCTTCAGGTACGAGACTGTCAGGCCGGTGTCGAGGATATCTTCGACGAGAATGACATTGCGGTCTTTCATCGATTGATCGACATCTTTTGTGAGGCGGACTTCTCCGGTTGAGTCCCATCCGCTTTTAAGTTCCTGATCGGGGCTGGGGCGGTTGCCGTAGCTGGAGACACCGATGAAGTCGAACGTGGAATCCAGCTGAACGTTTCGCGCCAGATCGCTGAGGAAAATGGCAGCGCCCTTGAGCACACCGACAAAAATAATCGATTGTCCTGCGAAGTCGCGCGTAATTTGAGCGCCTATTGCGGCAACGCGCTCGGCGATCGTTTCGTGGGGAATCAGGATTTTGAGTTGGTTCACGGCGAACCATATTAAACTAAGCGATCGGCTTTCAGCATTCAGCATTTGATCAGCCGAGGACAATTACAGTCTCGCGGCAGACCAGGCGCTAATTGCTAACCGGCTAAAGGTAGGAGCCAGTGCAATGAATCTGAAAGGAATTAAACTTACGTGGTTGGGTCATGCGACATTTCGAGTTGAGACTCCGGGCGGGAAAACCATCCTGATTGATCCCTGGGTGATGGGCAATCCCGCATGCCCCGAGAAAGACAAGATTGTAAATAAAGTTGACACGATGCTCTGCACGCATGGACATCTTGACCACATTGGAGATGCGGTGGAGATCGCCAAGAAGCACAATCCCAAGGTGGTTGGCATTCCGGAATTATGTGGTTGGCTGCGGAAAAAGGGAGTCGAGCAGACCGCCGAGATGAATAAAGGTGGAACGCAGACTGTGGATGATATTAAAGTCACGATGGTCCATGCCGACCATTCTTGTGGCATCCAGGACGGAGATCAGATCGTGTACGGCGGTGAGGCGTGCGGCTACGTCGTTGAGTTTTCCAACGGAGTCAAGATCTATCACGCCGGCGATACCAATGTTTTTGGGGACATGGCAATCATTCGCGAACTGTACGCACCGGACATCGCGATGCTGCCGATTGGCGATCACTATACGATGAGCCCGCGGGAGGCCGCGTACGCGGTGAAGCTGCTGCAGCCCAAGACTGTGATCCCGATGCACTTTGCGACGTTTCCGGTGCTGACCGGACGACCCGAACAGTTGAAGAAACTGGCCCCTGGTGTAGAAGTGCGGGAGATGAATCCGGGAGAGACCATCAGTTAATCACTGAAGATGAAGAGAAACTGCAAATGACTCCAAGGCAAATTAAACCTGACTGGCGCATGGGTGGAATTACCATGGGACCAGTCGAAGATTATCTCTACTCGATAATTCCTCCGCGGGATGAAGTACTGACGGAGATGGAAGAGGAGGCGGCCAAAAAGGACGTCCCGATTGTTGGGCCGGTGGTGGGCCGAATCCTGTATCAATTGGCCTTGATCAGTGGAGCGAAGACAGTTTTTGAGATGGGCTCTGCGATTGGCTATTCGACCATTTGGTGGGCGCGTGCTGTCGGAAAGGCTGGCAAGGTGTTCTACACCGATGGCGATCGCAAGAATGCGGACAAGGCGCGGAAGTACTTCGAGAGGGCTGGCGTGGCCGAACGAATCACGGTTTCTGTGGGCGATGCCCTGGAGCTTCTTTCCGAGCAGAAACAGGAATTCGACATTATTTTTAACGATGTGGATAAAGAAGATTATCCTCGCGTCTTTCGCATCGTGAATGCGCGGCTGCACAAAGGTGGACTATTTGTGACCGACAATGTTTTGTGGAGCGGCAAGGTTGCGCAGAAAAATCCCGGCGATGCTTCTACCAAAGCGATTCTGGAGTTCAACCGCTTGCTTTACAACTCACCAGACTTTTTTACGACAATTTTGCCGGTGCGGGATGGAGTGGCAGTGGCAGTGAAGAAGTGACCTATGGCTTGCATGCTCTTACGCGGGATGGCTCTCAGGCACTAGATCGACTTCACCGGAATCATCGTCAGGTCGTCGACCAATCCCACTTCTTTCTGGGCAAAGGGCTCGGCATAGGTAACACCCCCGAGCATCCCATAAAATCGCGCCATGGCTTCCACGCGAGAGCGGATCTCAGCTTCGGCCGGGAATAGATCCTTGCCGGCTTCCTGATCGGTAAATTGGGTCTTGTAGGCCATGAGCGACTGGAAGCGGGTTTCGAACTGGTCGGTGATATCAACTACAAACGTCGGGCGTACGTCGTAATAGAGCGTGGCATAGATGATTTTGAATGGGCGGTGAGGAGACAAGGGATCGTCAGACAGTCCGGTGTTGGCCATCGTAGCCTTGGCCAGTCCCGCGAGAAAGCACGCCTCGTATCCCAGCACGGAAGTGGTGTAGTGGTCGGGATGGCGCCCCTGCCAGTAAGGCAGAATGACCACGCGCGGCCGCTGTTGACGAATCACGCGGGCAATCTTCAGGCGGTTCTCCCAGGTGTTTTCGACCCGGCCGTCGGGAATATCAAGGGCAAGCCGCCAGGAAAGCTGCAGGATCGTGGCTGCCTGTTCGGCCTCCTGGCGGCGATCCTCGGCGGTACCGCGCGTTCCCATCTCACCCTGAGTGAGGTCGAGAATGCCGGTGCGGTGCCCCCGCTGGGCCATTTTCAACAGCGTACCACCGCAAGTCTGCTCGACGTCGTCGCGGTGAGCGGCAATGGCCAGGATATCGAGAGGTGCAATAGGCATATCTGTCGAAGAAGAATACAGATATGCTGGAAGGCAAGGCAAATTGTCTGAACGCGAGTGGAGATGCCGTGAACGGGGTTCTTACTCAACGGCACATCCAAGTAGCAGAACCAGGACAACCGCAAGAGCGTAGAGGCAATCATGAGAGGCTGGTTTTTTGTCGTTATGCTGGTGGTAGCCCTGGTGGCGTTAGGGCAGGACGCGACTTCGCGTGCTCCCGCCGACCCCACGTCGGCTACTGCAGTGACATCAACCGCAACAGACGGAGCCTCACGCTCCGCTCCGAACCCGCTAACCCAGGACCAAATTAAGGAACTGATTCAGAAAGTCGCGGATAACGACGATCAAAACGACAAGAAACAGCGCGACTACACCTACATTGAGCGCGAGGTCGAGAGTCGTCTCGATGGCAAAGGGCGGACGAAGTCGAGTGAAACGAAGACCTACGAGATTCTTGAGATTTACGGCGACCAGGTACAGCGGCTGATCGAAAAGAATGACAAGCCACTGTCTGCCAAGGAACTGGCCAAAGAAGATGAAAAGATCCAGAAGATCATTGATAAGCGGAAGAACGAAACTGCCGAGCAGCGTAAAAAGCGGCTGGAGAAGGAGGAAAAAGAGCGCGAAGAAGGACGGCAATTTGTGCGCGAGATCGCTGACGCTTACAACTTCAGCCTGGTGGGCACCGAAGCGTTGGGAGGACGCGCAGCTTGGGAGGTCGCAGCTGAGCCGCGTCCGGGTTTTGTTCCGCACATGAAATACGCGAATTATCTGCCGAAGTTTCACGGCCATGTTTGGATCGACCAGGCAGACCTCCAACTGGCGAAAATGGATGTAGAGTGCCTCGACACGGTCTCGTGGGGATTGTTTCTGGCGCGTCTCCACAAGGGGTCGCGCGTGATCCTTGAGCAAACCAGAGTGAACGACGAAGTCTGGCTGCCGTTGCACGTAAACGTGAAGGCTGATGGGCGACTAGCTTTGGTCAAGGGATTCAACGTCGAAGATGAGCAGACATTCCGCGACTACAAGAAATTTCGCACGGATACGAAGATTGTGGGAATGGGAGAAGTCCTGCCACAGAAGTAGCTGTCCCTTTTGGCCCACCAACTTAATCCAGATTTCCCTGCTCCAGGACGACATTCTCTCGCACGATCAAGCGGTGCGCGGCCATCTCTTTCAAGGCGGGCAGTACACGGTTCACGTGTTCGTCCGTGTCGACGAAAATAACGATGACCGGTAGTTTGCCGCCGGCATCCACCAGATGAGCAGTCTCGACTCGGTGGCGACCCAGGAATCCGGCAACCGCATGTAGTGCCGTAGCCGCGTAGACGTTCTCCTTGCGTAGATAGTTCAGGATTTCCATGTGCAGTGGGCGGTGACGCCACTGGTCGGCCTCGTTGAGATAGATCGTGACTTGAACAGCCATCGCGTTTGGCATTTTACAGCACCCTCCCCACAGCCGTGTCTTCTAAAACGGCAGGTCAGTCGAGACATGTTCCGCATGCATGGTTTCACTCCCACGAAGCAGTTTCGCTTCTCAGGTGCTTAGCAGCCCGCGAAGCCAACTCGCAATCAGCAACATTTGGCTCAAATCGGCCTCTAAGGATTCCGCTTGGGCGGGCGGCATGGCGCCATATCCTCGAATGCGAACGGGCCTACAATCCTCCAGAGTGACCCATATCTGGGAAGCATCGGCAGCCAAGATGCGACGAATGTTTCTCCTTGCCGGTTGGAGGTCATATTTCTGGACGAATTCCCTGATGAGGACCTGAAGTTGTTCGAGACGGCTGTGAATCTGTTCTCGTTCCGGAAGCGACACTGTACCTTCAATTACACTCATACTTGCGGGCAGGCTTCGGTTCTCCAAAAGGTCGAGCATACGTACTGCCGCTGCGTCAACGATCAGCAGACCGCTACTGATGGCTCGCCTCTGGCCGTCTGTGAGGCGCTCATCCATGGCCGCCACCCCACTTTAGCCGGAAATCGATGTAGAGCGGCGAGAACTTGATATGCTGCTGCGCCACGTACCGGGGATTCAGCGCCATTTCGAGCATGGCGCGAATAGCGCCGGGATTTCCCTTGCTGTAACGCAGAACCTTCTCAATGACATCTTCCTGGTTGGCCGCTTGCAGTTGCAGTTCGCGAGCTACGCCTTCTGCAAATTGCCTTGCCGTGCTCGAATCGAAGTTGCGAAGTTCGTATCTCGCTGAACGCTCGCAGAACATAGGTAACAGAAATCCGACATCCTCCATGTGAGCAGAACGGGCCACAACCAGCAGGGAAGTGTTGGTTGAGCAGATCTCATGGATTGCGGCGGCGAACGCTTGCGAGGGAGATTTCACGTGGTCCAGCACAAGCCAGTAGTTGCTCTCGCGAAGTGCGCGGGCAACGATGCCGCGAACGGCAACCGCAGATTTGCGGGCAAGAACATTGGAGCCGCGAGCCCTACATGCTCGAATGGCATACGCGTTCTCTTTGAAGAGGAGCTGAGCCAGAATTTCTCGAAAGACAAACAGTCCGCCCGTAGCTTCTTCGCAGTAAAGAGCATCGTCAACTTCGGCCAACAGCCGGCTCACCAGCAGCGTTTTACCCACCCCCGCAGCGCCAAATAAAAGGAACGAATTACGACACGCGAGCAGGGCTCGCAATTGCGCCAGCTCGAGATCCCTTCCGTAAATGGTGCAGGGTCTCATTGGTGCACCAAAGGGGGCGAGTGGCTCTCCATCAAGCTAACCAGCAATGCCTGAGCCTCCGATAATTCTGTCAGGGATGATTGCACTGCTGCAGCTCCGGCGGCGTGTTTATCACGAGCCCACATCAGCGCCCTCTCGGTCACCGCAATTAATTCGCGGAGAGTGGCTCTTATCTCGGATTCGAGACGGCGGCGACTGTCGGTTATCCGCGCCTCAAGACCATTGCGCACGCGCTCGCTGTTGGTATCGAGGAGCCGATCCAGAAATTCATGGACATCGGCATCGATCCGGGAAGCACCGATTGAATGCAGGAGCAGGTCCGCGAGGTATCGAAGCGGAGACGCAGGAACCACAATGTGCATAAATTCGTAAAACTGAAACGAATAGTGGCCTCGACAAACGCCTTCAACGTTCATCTCTTTTGGAAGATACGGGAGGTCGGGTGTTCCGAAGCTGCGAACCCGGAACAGAAAATCGTTGGTCAATTGTGTGAACCTTTTCGTCATACCCCAGTAGGCCTCGTCCGCATTCCTCCTCTCGTTTTCCAACCAAGGTGACACCAACTGTCGAGCGAGTTGTTGTGCCGCGTGCATTGCACATCGGCGATAAGGAGGGCCTGCTGCGCGTGGCAGGCTCTTGAGAGCCGTGTCGAGATCGCGGTGCGCTGGCGAACGGGTGGAGTCGAGGAAGGCATTGCGGCGATCGGCAAACGCCCTGGAGATCCTCTGCTGCTCGGCGGAAAACAGGAAGCTCAGGTCATGCAAGGATTGCTCGGCCTTAAAAACCGTTTCACGCATTTCGCGGATTCGTCTCTCGGTATCCTGGAAGGGCCGGGTGAGGGCATTACGTTCCTCTCGGATAACCGCCAGCAGTCGGGCCGACAAGACGCGCAGCGAGCGAGCACTCGCATCCTGAATCAGGCGCCGGCCCGAGTGCTCTACGAGTGCAACGAGCGAATCCAGCAGCCGCTTCCAGTCCCTCTGAAACCCGCCCTTCTGGACCTGCTCAAGAGCGCTAATCTCGAAAATTTGCGGAACTGGACGTTGTAAACGAGTTTGGAGGACGTGCTGGGCGAATGAAACTGCGGCAGCCCGCTCGTCTTCGCCGACACGGTCGGCTTTGTTCAGCACAAACAGTATGTCTCGTATTTGTTTCGATGCCGCGCTGAACAGCTTTAGTTCATCTCCAGAAAGCGGAGGGTCGGCGCCTATGACGGCGATAGCAGCGTCGATATGAGGCAAGAACGCGTGCGTGGCCGCGGTGTTTCCTTCAAACACAGAACCCAAGCCAGGCGTATCAACGAAACACAGGCCCGTCGACAACAGTGAATTGGGAACAAACACCTCAAGAGCGGCAACCCCCTTTCTGTTTTGCGGGTTCTCGAGCTCCGAAACATACTGCTCGATTTCTTCCACCGCAATCTCCGCCCACTCGCCCTGTTCTAGGCGGACGCGCGCCGCGATACGTTCACCGAATCGCAGTATGGTTGGGACGACTGTAACCGGAATTGTTCCACTCGGCAGAATGGCCTTGCCCATCAGTGCATTCAACAGGGTTGACTTACCGCGCTTGAACTGCCCGACGCAAGCGACGTAAAAGCGACCGTCAGCAATTCGTTCCCCCGCAGATCGCGCATCGGTCGCAATTTGCCCGCAACCGAGCCGCTCGGCCAGGCTGGCAATTCGGCGTAGCCCGTCTATATCGTGCACCAGGCCTTCTTCACGCATCACGGCTCACCAATGTGCATCGAGCAAGTTTGACTTAGCGGAGAAAGCTGTGGGATCAGCATCTAAAGCACTCTCGCCAAAGCCATGCCAGCCAGCACACCAAGCAGGCAAAGCACGTTGTTGCTCAGGATATTGGTCCACATGAGCAGCCATTGGCCTTGCTCGAAGTAAGCAATGCTTTCATACGCGTAGCTGGAAAAGGTGGTGAATGAACCGCAGAAGCCGACAACGATCAGAAGCCGCCAGCGTGGGTCGAGGAGGATGCGTTCGGTCGTCCACGCCATAAAAAATCCGACGATCAAGCTGCCGATTATGTTGATTAAAAGCGTCCCGTAAGGAAATATCGGGCCGAGGACCGTCGCGGCTGATCGGCTAAGAAGATAACGGGCATTGGCGCCGACGATAGCGCCCAGAGAAATGATGAGCAGGTCGAGCAAGGATGGAGTTCCTCCTACAAAGTTATAGGAGTTATCAGCCGGTCGTACCAGCGGTTATGGCGAACTCCATCGCCTTCTTATTTTTACCACAGTGGACACAGAGCGCACAGAGGAAAGCGAGTGAGTGGTGGCACGGAGGTCACTTTTTCCTCTCGACCAGAAAATGGGCGAGGGCTTTTAGCGTTTCGGCTTTGGCGCCGAACGAGTCTAGTGATGCCACTGCATGGTTTACAAGTTCATCAGCCTGCTTCAGGGATTCTTCCACACCGAACAAAGCCGGATACGTCGCTTTTTCAGCGGCAGTATCCTTGCCCGCAGTTTTGCCGAGCTGTTCGGAGGTTTGAGTTACATCCAGCACGTCATCCACGATCTGGAAGGCGAGCCCGATCGACTGCCCGAAAGATCTGAGCTTACAGACCGCGTGGTCATCCGCCCCCGCGTAATGGCCGCCACTGACAACACTGGCGGTGATCAAGGCAGCAGTTTTCGAACGATGGATATATTGAACCATCGCAGGATCGGGTTTCTTATGTTCGGCTTCCAAATCGACGACCTGGCCACCGATCATTCCGTCAATGGTTCCAGTTGCGTGAGCGATCTCTTCGATTATGCGGACGCGAGACTCTGCCGGACATTGGAGACGAGCGAGAACCTCATAGGCTCGGGTTTGCAAGGCGTCGCCAGCGAGAATAGCGATGGCTTCCCCGAATACCTTATGAGAGGTTGGGCGGCCTCGACGCAGGTCGTCGTTATCGAGCGCCGGCAGATCGTCGTGGATCAAAGAATAGGTGTGCAGCATTTCGAGGGCAGCGCCTAGCTCCTCGATTCCGCCGGGCAGCGAGCCTGCTACCATACGTCCCGCTTCCATACACAGGATGGGCCGTAAGCGTTTGCCGCCAGCGAAGACACTGTGGCGCATTGCCTGATGGATCGAGGCCGGCTGCTGGGTGGCTTGTGGCAGCAATCGTTCCAAGGCTTGATCTGCAAGCTCGCGCCCTTGCTCCAGGGTAGATTTGAGCATGTCCGGTGAGTATAGCAAGGCGACACGACAGGGACAGGTTGTCCCCTTAAACGGCGAATCTCGCTTATTTCGCAGAGAGGTGCTCTTAATCGTCCGAGCCCAGTGCTTCTTGCCTTCAAGGCAAATCGATCCCGCTTATGCCGCGGCGATGCGAGACCCCACTCCGTTTTTCAGTGCGGCCTGGACAATGCCGCGCGTATCGGAGGGATGGACAAGGTCGGAGGCCCCGGCGCTCAGCGCTGCTGTCCACATTTCCTCGTCAGCGCAGCGGTGAGTACATACGATAGACGCGCCCGGAAACTCGCGCGCCAAATGCTCTACATCCCGCAAGGTAGCATTCTCGATGTCGAGAATCGCAATGGTAGCCCGATGTTTCGCGATGCTGGTGCGGAGTTCGTCAAGCGACCTCACATGATGAACAGAACGAAACGCACTGCTCAGAGCAGAAATGAGAGACTGTGCGACATCGGAGTCGCACTGCAGGAGAATCAAATCCTGGGGCTGCATACTTCCTCGGGCTTCTACCGCTGATCACGGTACTCAGTGGCTGCGGCAGCCCCAACGGACCTTGGGGCAGCGGCAGACGATACTAACGCGGCGAGCCACCGAGGCGACGTTACTTGCGGCCCGACGGGACCTCGGTCATGGGCTCAAACGACTCAGCCTGGAGCTTGCCATTCTGCTTGAGCAGAATCTCGACTTTGCCTTCCGCCTGCTCCAGTTCCTTGCGGCAGGCCGATGAAAGCTGCATTCCCTCTTCGAACAGCGTAAGGGACTTCTCCAGGGGTACTTCACCCTTTTCCAACTCCTGGACAATTTTCTCCAGACGCTGGAGGCAATCTTCAAACTTCGGCAAAGGGATAGCTCCTCCTGCATTGTAATCCACATCACAAAGCGGTGTGTCTAACAAAACAGTGTGGATTAACGAAAATTTACAGCCGCTCAGACCGAAGTGGAACGAACGGAGCCGAGGGCTTCGAGCACATCGACAGCTGCCGCATATTTACCCAGAGGGGCGCTGATCTGAGCGCCTTGCACCATGCTGCGGGCGGCCATCAGCATCTCACGCGCGATGGCAATTCCTTCTTCGCGTGCGGCTTCGGGAGTTGGAGCCCGGCTCATGCGTTCGAGAACCGAATCCGGGACGGAGACGCGCAATTCGTTCTTCATGAATTCAGCATTGCGGAGGCTGACCAAGGGCCAAATCCCTACTACGACCGGGATGCGGCAATGCTCGATCCGACGTAAAAAGCTTTCGAGCAACCCGAGGTCGAAGACCGGCTGAGTGACAACGTACTCGGCGCCTGCCTGCACTTTGTACTCGAAGCGGCGAATCTCCTCGTCGATGTTGGGAACGCCGGGGTTCGCACCTACGCCAATGACAAATGCCGTACCAGCTCCAAGGGGATTATCGCCAATATCGCGGCCGTGGTTCAGGTTGCGCACGATGTTCACCAATCCAATCGAATCCACGTCAAACACGGCCGTGGCATCGGGATAGTTGCCCATTTTCGGAGGGTCACCGGTGATGCAAATCAAGTTGCGAAGACCCATGGCGGCGGCGCCCAGCAAGTCGGATTGAATGCACAGAACATTACGGTCACGGCAGGTGTAATGCAGGATGGTCTCAATACCAACTTCCTTTTGCACCAGAAGCGAGAGCGCCTGATTGCTCATGCGTGCTGAGGCGCGCGGGCTGTCGGGGATGTTGATGCCATCAACGCCAACAGACTTCAGGAAACGTGCTCCTTCAACTTCTTTACGAACGTCGATTCCCTTGGGCGGAACGATCTCAACCATGGTGACGAATTCGCCGGCGGCGAGTTTCGCCCCTAATCGGGACCGCTGTTCAAGAGGCACAGCCGGAGCCGCCAACGGTTTGGGTTGAGCGGCAGCTGAGACCTCTGCAGTTTTCGCGCGGGCTTCACTGACACGCAGGGCGGATTTCATGACGCGTATGTGGGCCGGGGTGGTTCCGCAACAACCCCCGACAAGACGCACGCCTGAGGCGGCAAATTTGCGGGCATAACTCGCCATATATTCCGGCGAACAGAGGTAAATGTTGCGTCCTTCGACGGATCGCGGAATTCCGGCGTTAGGTTGCGCAGCTAAAGGCAGGGACGTCAGGGCTCGCATGCGCTCAATCACCTCCAGCATGGCGACCGGGCCGACGCTGCAGTTACAACCGATAACATCGGACCCCCACTCTTCCAGCTTTGGGGTGAATAACTCGGGCGTGGAGCCGTCCAAGCAGTTGCCATCTTCGTCAATTGTTACCTGTGCAACGACCGGAATTTTGGGATTCACATCACGGGCGGCGAGAATCGCCTGGCGCAATTCCTCCAGATAGCCGAAGGTTTCAAGGATGACCAAGTCGATCCCGCCATCGACCAGGGCCGAGATTTGTTCGCGAAAAGCCGCTCGCGCCTCTTCGAACGAGGTCTTGCCCAGGGGTTCGATGCGTACGCCCAACGGACCTACTGACCCGCCGACCCAAACATCAAAGCTCTTGGCGGCTTCACGCGCGACCTTGGCACCTGCGAGATTGATGTCGCGCACCTTGTCGGCAAGACTGTGCCGTGCCAGACGGAAGGAATTTGCCCCAAACGTATTGGTCTCAATGATTTCGGCGCCAGCCTGCAAGTATTCGTGATGGATGCCCCGGATCAGATCCGGCTGCGAAACGGTCAGTTCGTCGTAACATCGGTTAATGAAGATTCCCTTGGAATACAGAAGTGTTCCCATGGCCCCGTCGCAGAGCACCGGCCCTTGTTTCATCCGAGAAAGCAGGTCGCCAGCCATGTGATTGAGGATACAGGATCAATGGGGTTCTTGCACTTGAGCTTCCTGGAGGCCTGCAAATTGCTTGATTCGAGCGGCTTACGCAATTTGTCAGGATGCGGCTCTGTTATAATCCGACTTTCTCGCATCTCAATTCTTATCCCTGATGTTCTTCGTCCCAGGTGTGAAAAAAAGGTACATCGGCTGGGTTACGCTCGCTGCATTAAGTGTGGGAACTGTGTCCTGTGGTAGCAAGAAGTCTGCCACCAATCAGCACAGGGTAAGCGGGCTCAAGTTTCGCGCTTTTGTCTCCAACCCTCTTTTTCCCAGCGGGGCTGGCGGTGTACCTGTGATCAACATCGTTGACGCGCAAAAGGACATCGTTTCCTTTTCCACCATCGGTCTTCTGGGCGACTCCGATCAGCCGAGCATGATGGTGGTTTCCCCAGACTTATCCCGAACAATGGTGTTCAGCCCAACAGGAAACACAGTTTCGGTGGTCGATAACACAACCGAAGCAATCGCCACGATTAGCGGTAGCAGCACGTCCGTGCCAACCATTACACTCCCGGGTTTGACGGAGAGCATGTTTATTGCCAAGGACGGTGTAAGTGCCTATGCAGCCATACCTTCAGCTCCCGTGACCGGCCAGGAACCAGGTGCTGTTATTGCCATGAACTTGGGGACCGGGGGCATTATCGCAACGATTCCATTGCCGGCAGCGCATTACATCGTTGGTAGTCCGGACGGCACCCACATTCTCGTGTTTAGCGACAACTCCAATACGATGACTGTGATCAGCACGGCCCTCATTGGTGTAGCAAACCAAGTCACAACCGAAGTCGCGGGATTCGATCGTCCAGCGTGGGCTATTTTTACCAGTAACACCACTGCATTTGTTTTCAATTGCGGCGCCGAGTGTGGTGGCTCTACCGCTGGGGTTACCGGCTTTACTATCGGGAACTCCGGGCCGGGACCGACAACCCCACTTAGCGGCGCATCCTACGCGCTCTTGAACGGAAATACGCTTTACGTTGCCGGGACACCACCGCATACCGCTTGTCCGGCAGGAACCGCGGCGGCTACCTGTGGAACGCTGAATCTGGTGGATGCAAACTCACTGGTCAGACTCAACACTAGTCCAATATTGATCACAGACGGCTACCATGACCGCATGCAGATGGGGGCCGATGGGCAGCTATTCATCGGTGCGCGGAGTTGCACCAGCATCAATGTCTCCGGAGGCGAGGTGCGTGGCTGCTTGTCGATCTTCAATACGCTGAACTCGCAGATTGTGATCCCGCCGGAGACCGGAGATGCGACCGGCATCCAGCCGATTACGGGGCGGACTGTGGTGTATGTGTGCCAAGGCGGGCGGTTTCAGATTTACGATACGACCACTGACCGCTTGTTCGTCCCGCCGTACAATCGCAACAACAGTCTCGGCATAACCGACAATATCGTAGGCCAGTCGTACGATGTCAAACTAGTGGATCCCCCTGTCGACTAAAACGTGAGTCATTTCTCGGGATCCAGGATCAATCGGTTCATTGCAGTCTTCTCAACGGCGTCTGCTGAATACGGCCACGGAAACGTGAAGTTCCTATACCAGGCATCCCACTGGTCCAGGTAATAGGGACTGGGAAAATTGCCGGCCTCGCCGGTTACCAGGTTCAGGGTGGATTGATCCAGGTCGGCGAGATTCACGGTGATCCGCTCGGAAGGTCCATAAGTATGCTCGGCGGCTTTTACCGTGTAAGGGCTGCCCGATTGCTCTCGCAGGCCGGGTCCGGTCCAACGCTTCAGGATTGGAATCTGGCCAAGGACCGGATTCTGGATATCGACGGAATTGTGGGCTCCCCATCGCCATAGCTTCAGCTCCTGTGGAGCAGCCGGATCGCTGATGGCCGCTTGTACCGCAGCGGCGAGCAGGGCATCATAATTCGAGTATGCATCGGGCAGCCAGCGCTTGGGCTGACGCGCGACCACGTTGTCGAGCCACACTGTTTCCATCGACCATCTATAGCTTTTCCAGTTGAGGCCGGATGAGCGTGGACCGCCATCCTTCGGGGCAGGACCGAGCTTCGGCTCAAGCAGCAGCCGTTGAAGTTCTTCTCGGGAGCGCACTGCAATCGTGGGAGCCGCAGAGTCCGCGGTCATTCGCCCGTCCCATTGGCGCAAGATGTCGACGGCAGCTTTGGCGCGGGTGGAGGGATTCTGGGCGTGATCGACGGCGTAGACAAATCGATCGGCGAAAAACTTGTCCATTGCGGAATAGATGTCAGTCTGAAGCGCAAGCATATCCTGCGGCAAAAATTTCTTGCCTGATTCGAGAACCTGGTAAATGCGTGCGGTTCTCCAAGGGGCTTCCCATTCGACACTTAGCGAATATGGATAATTGTCAGGGGTAATGCGGCCGTTTGCCGTGCCAATAATTCCGGAAGAAGGATTGAAGACGCTAGGCAGTTTCTCAAATGGCACGTAGCCAATCCACTCGTGCGAGTTGTCACTGCCATCTTCCGGCAGACTGCCGTCGCCGGACGCGCGGGTGGGAATTTTGCCGGTTGTGTGGTAACCGATGTTGCCGTCGACATCGGCGTAGATTACGTTTTGTCCGGGAGCGTCGAATTGCGAGAAGGCACGCTGGAATTCTTCCCAGTTGTGCGCGGAATCAACGGCGAAGAAAGGGTTGCGGATGCCGTCATAAAGAGTCCAGCGCAGGGCCAGTTTGCGCGTTTCTCCGCGGACAAGGTCGGTTACGATTGGTCCGTGACGCGTGAGCTGAACTTCGATGCTCACGTCCGGCTTGCCTTTCACATGGATGATTTCCTGTCGGCGCTCGGGCTGCCTCCACCCATCCGGAGTTAGGTATTCGCCCGAACCGTTAAAAGTTTCGACGTATACGTCTTCGACGGTTGGGCCAACGTTGGTAAACCCCCAGGCGATGCGCTGATTGTGACCGACGATAACGTAGGGGTATCCGGGCAGCGTTACACCCGCGACATCGAAGTCGCCGCAACGGAGGTGGGCGGCGAACCATAGGTTGGGCATCTGATGTCCCAGGTGCATGTCGTTCGAGAGCAGCGGCTTTCCAGTCGCGGTGTGCGTGCCAGAGACTACCCAGTCGTTCGATCCCAGCACTACCGGGGGATCATCGAAGAAGTTCCGGCGCGGGAATTCGGCGGCGATTTCATTTGCGTCGAGTGTAACGGATTTCCGAATAAGACCGGTGTCCGTGGGGTAAGCCGCGAGGGATTTCTCTTTGCTGGAAACTTCGTTCTCTCGTTGAAGATCAGGCTCTGCGAGGGCAGGTGGCCGGTCGCGCCAGGACGAATTCACGTAGAGATCTGCAGTAAGCTCCGGCCCTAGCTTGGCGAGGATCTTCTCGCGGGTCAGCGCATGACGCGGGCTGGTGCTGAGATCTTCCACCATGTATGCGCCGATCAAGGCTGAGTCCTCGCTCGTCCATGGTTTTGGGGAGTAACGCAGAATGCGAAATTCGAGTGGCAATCGATCGCGATGCGATTCGATGAAGGCGTTCACCCCTCGTGTGTAGGCCTCAAGGTGCGACCTGTCTTCGGCGGTAATAGTGCCGATTGTTTTTCGCGCGGAAACTGTGAGGCCGAGGATTCGCTGCTGGCGATCGTGGTCGAGTTGGGATTCCCCGACAATTTCGGACAACTCGCCAGCCGCGAAGCGCCGCATGCCATCCATCTGGAACAGGCGGTCTTGGGCGGTGACATAGCCCTGCGCGAAGAACAGATCGTCGAAGTTGGCCGCTTGAATGGTCGGTATGCCGTGATTGTCTCGGATTACCGTTACAGGCGTCACCAAGCCCCGCACCAGAAGTTTGCCATCGAGTTGCGGCAAGGCCGCATGAGCCACGGAACGCAGCCACAATCCGAAACCGAGGGCTGCAATTAGCAGGAGAAGGAAAGAAACCGCGACCGCGGTCTTTCGCCGACTTCGGACATTGGTATGGGCGGGAACGCTGGTTACCATACGAGACCTTGATTTTATCTCGACAGTGAGGTCTGTGGCGGCGTCGCTTGGCGCATTTCGCAAACCTCAGTATCATTCAGTTAATGATGCTGCAAAGGCGCATCGACGATCAGCCCACCATCTCACGTGAGATGATGCGGGAAGCGCAGCAGATTCTGCACGAGCACCTTAAGCGGGTTGGCCTCAAGCATACGGCGCAGCGCGACACGATTCTGCGAACGTTTCTGGAAACCCGGGAGCACCTCTCGACCAACGAACTGCACCGCCTGGTGCAGAAAAAAGACGCGCACATCGGATTCACCACAGTTTATCGGACCCTGAAGCTGCTGGCGGAATGCGGACTGGCCAGTGAGGTCGCTTTTCACGATGGAATCGCGCGCTTCGAGCACCAATACAACCGTCGCAGCCATCATCACATGGTTTGCACGCTGTGCGGAAGTTCGGTGGAATTCTTCTCGCCGGAGGTGGATCGTCTCGAGCAGGAGATTGGCAGTAAGTATCATTACGAAACCACCCGCCACACATTCCAGATTTATGGGCTTTGCAAGGATTGCCGCAAGAGAAAAAACTAAGGAAAGATTTTTGAGCAGCAGCGCCATCTCATGTCCGCAATGCAGCGCCCCCATGCCCGCCAACTCAGCCTTCTGCCCCGGCTGCGGACGGAGAATGATCATTGTTCCGGCTGCTGAAACAACGCGGAGCTTTGGCAGGCAGAATCTTGTGGCAGCGCTCGCCTATCTGACATTCGTGCCAGCCGTGCTCTTCTTGGGCATGACACCCCTGCGGCACAATCGCCTGGTGCGATTTCATTCAATGCAATCAATCTTCTTCACTGTCAGCCTTTTTCTAGCCGGTTTACTGCTGCGGCTGTTGTTCTCAGCATTTGCATTAATACCACGGCTGGGATATCTGTTCGGCACGCTGGCTGTTCTGATCGTTGCTCTGGGTTGCGCGATTCTATGGCTCGTGCTGATCATCAAGGCTTTGCAGGGAGAGATGTTCAAGGTTCCGATCATTGGACATTTCGCGGAAAAGGCGTAGGCTGTTATCGAGGTTTTGCAAGTTAGTGGCAAGCACACAATACAGACTTTGCTTGGGGAGGAACTATGGCCTTTTGTACTTCGTGTGGAGCTCAAATACCGGCCGGAGCCAGTGTATGTCCGGCGTGTAATCGGGCAGCCAGTCCAGCCGCCGGAGCAACGGGAAGTGCGGCCACCGGCGCAGCGCCCGGAACGGTTCAGGGCAACACGGGCGGTCTTACCGACAACGTGGCGGGAGCACTTGCATACGTGACGATCATTCCGTCGATCCTCTTCCTTGTGATGGCACCGTATAACCGGAATAGATTTATTCGATTCCACTCGTTTCAAAACATTTTCTTCGCGGTCGCCTGGATCGCGCTATGGATTGTGCTGAATATCGTCGCCCACATTCCAATTTTTGGCTGGCTGACGATCCTGATCTGGCCCCTGATCGGACTCGCAGGATTCGTGATCTGGATTGTTCTCATCCTGAAAGCCTATCAGGGACAAATGTTCAAACTCCCCATGATCGGCGACATGGCGCAAAAGCAGGCCGACGCAATGTAAAGCGGGTGGCAATGGCGGAAGTTGAGCGAAGAGTCCAAGAGGTGAGCCTGGCGGCTCACCTCTTCCATTTTCTGGAAGGACGCTTGACAGAACGCGTCTGAGATGGCATTCCTATTGTCTTTCCTTTAGCTTGGTTCATCACGGCGGTCAGTGGGAGTTAAGCGAGGACAGGAGCTGGTTTTGCGAGTTCGCGTCTTTTATCACGACAAGTGTTTCGATGGCGCTTCCTCGGCGGCGCTTTTTTCGCGCTTCTACCGCGAGCGCATCCGCAATGACGTCGAATTCGTCTTTTCGGGCTTGTTACATCGCGCTGGGGCCTTGTTCAATGAAAACGACTTTAATGGCGATGAAAACGCAATCGTAGATTTTAAGTACTCGAGTTCGCCAAAGATCACCTGGTGGTTTGATCATCACGAGAGCGCCTTCCTCTCGCCAGCCGACGCAGCTCACTTCGAGCAGGACCAGAGCAATCGCAAGTTCTATGACCCCGATTTCAAATCATGTACCAGCTTCATTGCCACAATTGCCGAGCAGCGGTTCGGCTTCAATCCTGCCCCCGTGGCGGATTTGATCAAGTGGACCGACATCATTGACGGGGCACTGTATCCTGACGCTAAGACCGCCGTCGAGATGCGCGAGCCGGCAATGACATTGACCATGATCATCGAAGCCACGCAGAACCCCGACCTCGTTCCCAGACTGATTCCGCTGCTGGCAACGAAGCCACTGGGCGACATTCTGAAGGAGGCGTTTGTCGCACCCTTATTGCCGCCGCTGCTGGAGCGGCACCAACGCTCCATCGCGATCCTGCGCGAACGCACGGAATTGAAAGACGGAACGCTGTTTTTCGACATCAGTGATCAGGAACTGGAGGGCTACAATAAGTTCATCCCTTATTACCTGCACCCCAAGTCGATCTACAGCGTTGGTCTCAGCAAGAGCACATTTCGCATGAAGGTCTCCGTCGGGTCGAACCCGTGGGCCCCCCTCGAACCGGTGGTTAATCTTGCAAAGGTTTGCGAACGCTATGGCGGTGGCGGCCACGCGCGCGTAGGTGCGATTTCTTTTGATGTTTCCCAGCAGGATGCTGCCCGCGAAGCGGCCCAGGAGATCCTGTCCGAATTGCGCTCGGCAGTGCGTGCACAAACGGCAAGCGCATAGAGCACTTGATGTGATCAGGTGTACCCTACGCTCGGTACGAATCCAACTGTGGCCATCCCCGGTGCTGACGATGCCGTTATCCTGCGCGCGGAGAACCTTGGACGCGTTGTGGACACCAAGGTTCTGGTTGAGCAAGCAAATTTCGGGGTGCGGAGCGGTGAAGTGCTGGCCATTGTCGGTCCCAGCGGCTCCGGAAAGACTTCTTTGCTAAGACTGCTAAACCGACTGGATGAGCCCAGCAGCGGAACGGTATACCTGGCAGGTGTTGACTACCGCCAAATACCGCCACGCGAGTTGCGCAGAAAAATAGGAATGGTTACACAGCGACCTTACCTGTTTCCGGGCACAGTGGAGCAGAACTTGCAATTTGGCCCGCTACAGCGGGGAGAGACTTTGTCCTCGCAGAGCGTGGAGACGTTGCTAAGTCAGGTTGGGCTGGAAGGATATGCTGCTCGCAATGTCGCGAATCTTTCCGGAGGAGAAGCACAGCGAGTCTCCGTCGCTCGTACGCTGGCGAACTCGCCGCTGGTGCTTCTTTTGGATGAACCGACGTCAGCGCTGGACGAAGCGTCCAAAATCGAGGTCGAAACACTGCTTCAAGGGATTGTCAGAGATCAAGGCCTCACCTGCGTACTTGTGACCCACGACATTGCTCAGGCTTCCCGGTTGGCGGGACCTGCCTTGCTAATCCGCGAAGGGCGGATTGTGCGTTCTGGCCCCGCGAAGGAGGTGTTCGATGCTTAAGGATTTCATCAGCGATCAGTTGGTTCTTGGTCTGGCCCAGGCAGGGGTCGCTGCTCTTGCGGCGCTGATAGTGGTCCTGCTGGCGAGGAGACGGAAAATCCATCTTGAGCGCGACGCGATCGTGGCGATGTTGCGCGGAATTGTGCAGATCGTGGCCATGGGATCGATTTTGTTGTTGCTGCTGCGAGGACCCCGCTGGACGAGTGTGTTCTTGCTAATGGGTATGATGGTGGCGGCGGGAGCAACTTCGGCTCGCCGAGCCAAGGGTATGCCCGACGCTTTTCGCGTTTCCACGTGGGCAATCGCTTGCGGCGCTGGTTCGGTGATTGCTGTGATGACCTGGGCGGGGGTAATTGATACCGCCATTACTGCGCTGGTGCCTATCGGCAGCATGCTGATCGCAAACGCGATGAACACAAACGGCCTCGCATTAAACCGTTTTCGGTCGGACGTGTTGTCCCACACGGGGGAGATTGAGACAGCTTTGGCTTTGGGAGCCGAGGCAAACACCAGTGTGTCACCTTATGTGCAAGCGTCCTGTGAGGCCAGCCTCATTCCGGCTATTGACTCGCTACGATCACTCGGCATCGTATGGATTCCGGGATTGATGGCCGGTATGCTGCTTTCCGGGTCTCGACCGATCTACGCGGCGATCTATCAGTTCGTGGTCCTGGCGATGATTCTAGCCGCCTCGGGATTGACATCTTTGGTGAGTACATTGTTGATGCGTGGCCGCATATTTACTCCGGCGCAACAATTGATGCTACAACCGGGCAGATAATACATTTATGCACTCGACCGTGCACAGCCGAGTCGGATCAACGCGAGGACCCCGTGACCACACTTTGCAAGCGTTGCGCGGCATTGCGACGATCGAACTGGCCAAAGGGTTGGTCGTGCTGGGCGCTGCGATGGTGATCATCTTCGGTGTCCGCCAGGACCCCTGGGGCTTCGCCGACAGCCTGCTGCAACTGCTTCATGTCAATACGGACGGTCATCTCGCCCAGCGGTTTCTGGACTGGGCGGACACACTGACCGACTCCAAGCTATGGGCGATCACCGGAGCCGGGCTGGCGTATTCGGTGCTGCGCTTCCTGGAGGCCTATGGTCTGTGGCACGCAAGAGCCTGGGCAGAGTGGATTGCGCTTATCTCCGGTTCTCTATACCTGCCATATGAGATCTATCGTTTGGCTCACAGGCAGACTCTCTTCGATATTGCGGTGCTGGTTATTAACCTGGGCATCGTAATCTACATGGCCTACCTGCTGAAGACTGGCAAAGGTATTCACGGAATACCGGGTGAGGAATTGAAGGCCGTTCACTGAGCGGCAATGACTCCCGTCACTAGCTCTGGATTACTGCCGTAAACACACCAATAGGTGATATTTGCCACCATCGAGCCATTGTGTGTGCCGGCATGACCAGGCAATCTGGGGACATCCAAGAATTCCGCAGGGAGTTGACAATGAGCGATAGTGGCTCCGAAAAAGTTGTCCAACGCACGGTAGCGTACATAGTCGAGCTGTTGGCGACGGCTTTTTTGACCCTGATGGCGGCAATAAGTACGTTGCGCCTGCTAGGCATACTGTCTTAACCACGAGCCTCGGGACCCCACGCCTGCGGGTCCTGCGACGGTTGACTTCTTTTCTCCACGGTTCGCGATTCCTACCCGCTTTGCTAATCTAGCTGCACTTCCTGGCTTTCCACGAGTGGTCACTGGAGATGCCAAGCTGTTGGGTGGATGTCATAGCGCAGCGGCAGGGTACACTCAACCAGCCAAGTGGGCTCGAATGCGAAATGGGCATCTCATATCAGGGCAGGAGCATCTGACGACGAGCCGCTGTGTTCGCATTGTGGCCGCTACTTCGGCTGTTCTCTGGTACCCACGAATGCTTCGCTTGGGTTTCCTTCTGATCATTTTGTTAACAGTTGATAGTTTTGGGCAGGCTACGTTCTCCGCCGCCGAAGCGGCCTACCAGGGCGAAGTTGTGATTGCCGTGGATCTGGTGGCCGATCCACACATCGATGTCGAGCCCTTTCGAAGTCTCCTGGCACAAAAAGCTGGACAGCCGTATTCCCAGGAGCAGGTAGAGGCCAGCATCTCTGTGCTTGCAGAAACCGGCAAGTTCAGTAAGGTGCGAACCAGTGTCACTCCAGAGCCCAACGGACTCCGGCTGACCTTCATTTTGGAGCCTGCTTATTACGTGCGAATGGTGGAGTTCCCTGAACTAGTCAAGTACTTCAGCTACGTTCGACTGCTCCAGGTTGTCAATTTCTCAGGCCAGGATCCTTACGACAAATATCTTTTGCCGGGAGCAGAGGCAGCCCTGAACAAGCTTCTAGTGGAAAACGGATACTTTCAGGCCCAGGTGCACGCAGATATCAGCCTGGATGATGTCAACCAACTCGTGAATGTCAGCTTTCGTGCCACTATTGGAGAGAGAGCGAAAATCGGGAGAGTGGAGATCGAGGCCCCGAATGCGGCCGTGGAAGCGCACCTGTTGCGCTCAGTCCGTTCATGGCGGGCGCGATTCAGCGGTGGTCTGTTGAAATCAGGCCAAACATACAAGGCCGGCCGGATTAAGGCGGCAACCTCACTGATCAAGAAGTCGCTGGCCAACCAGAACTACCTGGCGAGTAAGGTACAGCAGAAAGGTCCCGTTTACCATGCCGACACGAACCGCGTCGACCTGACCTTTGTCGTTGACCTCGGCCCGACGGTAATAGTCCGTACGATCGGCGCACGACTGACGTTTTTGCCTTTCCTGTCCGGAAGGGAAAGAAGGAAATTGATTCCCATCTACTCGGAAGGTGCGCTCGATCGCGATCTGGTGAACCAAGGGCAACAAAACCTGATCGATTACTTCCAGAAAGACGGCTATTTCGACGCCAAAGTGAGTGTCGCTTTTGAGCGCCAGCCGGACCGAGTAGCTGTTACTTACCAGATTGACAGAGGCAGGAAGCACAAGGTTGCCAAGATTCTTTTTCAGGGGAATCATGAAATCCAGACGAGTGAGTTGCTCGCGAATATTCCCATCAAAAAAGCCCACATCGTGACCCGCGGGACGTACAGCGACAAATTGGTGCAGACCAGCGCAAAGAACATCGAGTCGCTTTATCGCAACATTGGCTACGAAGACGTGAAGGTAACATCACAAGTAATTGATCACGAACCGAAGGTCGACGTGACGTTCACCATTGCCGAAGGCCCACGGACAATTGTTGATAACGTGGCATTGATCGGAAACGAGCACATCCCGGTGGCACAGTTTACGGGGAAGGCTAGGTTCCGGCTGCAAGCCGGGAGCCCCTTCTCGCCGGGGAAACTGGCTAGCGATCGCAGTCAGATTTCAGCCGCTTACCTGAGCCGTGGATATCTCAACTCCGAAGTTAAGGCAACGGTCAGCCGAGCTTCAGACGATCCAAATCATGTCAACGTTGTTTACGAAATCACCGAAAACCAACAGGTGCGGATTCGCACCGTTCTCTACATGGGACAAAAACGTACCCGGGATTCTCTGCTCCAAAAAACCGTGGCGCTAAAACCCGAGAAACCGCTGAGCCAGGAAGAGCTTCTGGCAGCGCAGACGCGACTTTATAATCTGGAGATTTTCGATTGGGCCAGCATCGGACCCAAGAAGCCCATCAGCGACGAGCCTGAGGCGGACACTCTCGTGAAACTGCACGAAGCGAAACGAACGGACATCAGTTACGGCTTTGGATTCGAGGTGTCGCACCGGGGAGCGAATACGCCATCGGGCACGGTGGCGGTTCCTGGCCTGCCGCCCATCAATATTGGTAACGGCCAAGTGGCCCCGAGCCAGGCGACTTATGCCAGTCCCCGGGGATCGATCGCAATTACGCGAAGGAATATGCGCGGGGAGGGAGAAACGGCAAGCATCTCGCTGCTGGCCGCGAGGCTGGATCAACGTGCTCTCGCAACCTACGGGTTTCCTCATCTTGAGGGAACGCGATGGAGCGGCTTAGCCAGTGTTTCTTTCGAGCGTACCACCGAAAATCCGCTTTATGCGGCTAAGCTTTCCGATGGCGCCTTCCAAGTGGAGAGAATTCTCAACAATAAAAATGATACGCGGCTGCAATTTCGCTATGACTTCAATCACACAAGTCTTTCGGATTTGCTTGTTCCCGAGCTGGTGCTTCCGCAAGACAGAGATGTCGAGCTCTCGACCGCTTCATCCGCTTTGATCAAGGATACGCGCGATAAGCCGCTGGACGCCCACCGTGGCTCTTTCGCCACGGCCAATTTAGGCGTAACTCCTACGGCGTTTGGGTCGAGCGCCAATTTTGCGCGTCTGTTTGGGCAATATGCCTTCTACAAGCCAGTCCACGGCATGGTATTCGCCAACAGCATCCGGTTGGGATTCGACAAACCGTTCTTGGGGAGTTTCGTGCCAACCAGCCAGTTATTTTTCACCGGCGGCGGGACCACGCTGCGCGGTTTCCCCATCGATCAAGCCGGCCCGCAACGTATCGTGCCGTTTTGCAACGTGCTCACCGGCACCAAGGATTGCGTCAACGTCACAGTTCCGGTGGGCGGGAGACAATTGTTTATCCTAAACTCAGAACTGCGCTTTCCATTGAAGGCGATCATCTCTGCCTTGGGCGCAGTTATTTTTTATGACGGTGGAAATGTGAACAGCGCGATCAACTTTAACCAGTTCCTCAACAATTACACGAGCACGGTTGGGATCGGGCTTCGGTACTCGACACCGATTGGCCCGGTTCGGGTGGACTTTGGACACCGGTTCAAAGCCATACCAGGCATCAATGAGAACCAATACTTCATCACACTGGGACAGGCGTTCTGAGGCGGACGATGAACTGGAAAAAGCCTCTTCGTTGGATGGCCGGGATTGCGGGCATAGTTCTCATTGTCATGGCGGTTGGGACGTACGTTGTGTTACGGGGTCCCTGGCTCCATCACTTTGTTCTGGAAAAGATTGTCGAGGAAGGTCAGAACGCGACGGGCGGAAAACTGGAGTTGCAGAATTGGAATGTCCACCTTTTGCCACTCCGCCTTGATCTTTACGGAATGGTGCTGCACGGTACGGAGCCCGCGAACACGAAGCCTTTCTTGCAAGTTCAGGAGCTCAAGATTGGAATCGACCTGCGTTCCCTCCTACATCGCAAACTGCAGCTTACGGAACTGCTCATAGAGCATCCCATCGCTAACGTGCTCGTGGACAGGAACGGGAAGAGTAATTTCCCTGAGCCCCCTCAGCGGCAAACCGCGGGCAGCACGAACATCTGGGATCTGGCGGTTGGACATGTGCTGCTCAGCGATGGTGAAATCTCTTACAACGAGGCGAAGATTCCGCTGAATGCGGATTTGCATGATCTGAAAACCGAGATTCACCTCGACTCGTCGGCCGCGCGTTACGAGGGGAATCTTTCTTATCGCCGGGGCCGATTGGAATATGCGAAATACCCCTCTCTGGCGCACAATCTGGACGCGCAATTCAGCGCTACGCCGTCCGGCATAACGATCGAGTCGCTGCTTCTGAACGTGGGATCTTCGCGGATCGCGGTTCATGGTGATATCACCGATTACAGCAATCCCAAGGTCAATGCGGGGTACCAGATTCTGGTTCATCCGCAGGACTTCGCTGCCATGGTGCCTGCGGTCAAATTAACCGGGGACATTCAGGCGGATGGTCGGCTCCGATATCAGAATATTCCTAACCAATCGCTGCTTCGGAGTGCTTCGCTGGACGGAAGAATTGAAAGCAGCGAACTGCAAATGGTCTCTGCCGATGCCAATGTGAAGGCGCGCGCTCTGAAAGCCCAGTACCGATTCGCGAATGGAGATCTTGATGTTCGCGCTATCACTGGGGAGGTAGCGAATGGGAACATAGCCGGCGAGCTTGCAATTCATCGGCTCGATACAACTCCCACAGGCAAGGTGGGCGCTTCATTGCAGCATGTGTCGCTTGAGTCTGCGAGAAAGTCGATAAGGCATGAGGAGATTCGACGCATGCCTGTGACGGGTACAGCCAATGCAAAAGTGGATGCCTCGTGGACCGGCAGCGTGAAGAATGTTCGCGCGCGGGCGGATGTTGATGTTCGGGCCACCGTCTGGAACAATTCCATATCCCCGCCGCCGACAGTGCCGCTCGATGGAACGGTGCGGCTGACCTACGATGGTCGGCAAAGTGTAATTGCCCTGCACCAGACCGTGCTCCGCATGCCTTCCACATCCGTGACAGTGGATGGCGAACTCAGCAGGCGATCCAATTTAAGGATTCACGCGATGTTGGGGGACTTGCATCAATTTGCCGATTTGGCGGCGTCCTTCCAACCGCAAGAATCATTGAAGTCGCTGGCGATATCCGGTTCGGCAAGCCTGAACGCAGTGTTACAGGGGCCGGTGAAAAAACCGAATGTCTCGGGTCACCTGGATGCGCACAACTTGCAGGTCCAGGGAAGCCAATGGAAGAGTGCGTACTTGCAGTGGGATGCAAGCCCATCACAATTGAACATTGAGCAAGGATCGCTGGTGAACGCGCGACAAGGGGAGTTGACCTTCAGCGCGCAGGCTCGACTTGAAAATTGGTCTTATGTTCGTTCTGATCCAATTACAGCCAGCCTATCGGCAAGGAGAATGTCGGTGGCCGATCTGGCACATCTGGCAAATGTCGAGTATCCCATTGCTGGTACCTTGTCCGCCGATATTGCGTTTCATGGCTCTGAATTGCATCCTGCCGGGCACGGCTCAGTTCAAGTGACTAAGGGGGCTGCCTACGATGAGCCGATTCAGAGTTTAGTGGCTCATTTTCAGGGGGCCGATGACACAATTCACTCGCAGGTTGAGCTGACCTTGCGTGCCGGTGCAGCTACAGCCGATCTTGCATACACGCCGACAACAAAGGCCTACAAAGTTGAACTAAGCGTGCCAGGTATCGTCTTGCAGAAATTGCAATCGGTGCAAGCGAAGAACTTGCCATTGGCGGGAACGCTAAGCGCTTCCGGCAACGGAGCCGGCACAATTGACGACCCACAGCTAGACCTTGTGCTGCAAGTGCCCACTTTGCAGGTTCGTGAAACTGCGATAACCGGCATGAGGGCCCAAGTGAGTGTTAAGAACAAGAAAGCTGAACTGTTGATGAGCACCAATGTTACTCAGGCTTTCGTGCAGGCCAAAGCGACCGTCGATCTCGTTGGGAATTACAACACGCAAGCGAAGATCGACACGAGCAAGGTGCCGCTCGATCCTTTTCTTGCGGTTTATGCCCCCGCCGTGCCAGCCGATTTTCATGGCGAGACCGAACTGCATGCCACGATAAAAGGTCCACTCAAGGATGCATCCCACCTCGAAGCACACCTGACCATTCCAAGCCTAGATGGCAACTATCAATCGCTTCAATTCGCCAACTCGGACCCGATTCATGCTGATTACGCCAATTCGGTGATAGTGCTCGCTCCGGCCGACATCCGCGGCACCGAGACCTCTCTGAGAATCCGAGGGACAGTGCCGGTTCAGGGTGCTGTGCCCATGAATGTGCAGGCTGAAGGAACTGTGAATCTTCGCCTGTTAGGCGTCTTTATACCGGACCTCAAGAGCTCAGGTTCGGTCGGTCTCGAGGTTCGCGGCAGCGGCACGATTCGCCATCCGGTGCTTCAAGGAACGATGCAGGTCAAGGATGGAGCATTGTCAACGAGCCAGTCTCCGCTGAGCCTTTCAAAATTGAATGGGACGCTCGACATCAATAATGACCGACTGCAGATCAGAGACTTGAAAGGCGTAACGGGTGGCGGGCAGGTCACGCTCGGCGGTTCAGTCGCTTTTAACCCAACGCTTGCGTTTAACGTTGCCTTGCAGGGAAAGTCCATTCGGCTGCTTTATCCGGAGGGCGTGCGTACTTTGCTGGACAGCAATCTCACTTTCACCGGAACCATGCAGGCCGCACGTCTGAGCGGGCGCACATTGATTGACAGCCTGAGTATTACGCCTGACTTCGACTTGACAAGTTTCACGAGCCAGTTCAACGGAATCTCGGTGCCGTCTTCGCGTCAGAGTTTTGCGGACAACATCAAGCTGGCGGTCGCAGTGCAATCAACTTCGAACCTGACAGCACGCAGTTCTGCGGTGAGTATTGAAGGGACCGTCAATCTGCAAGTAATCGGCACTGCTGCCGACCCGGTCATTGTGGGCAGAGTGGATCTCACCTCCGGCGAGCTGTTCTTCATGAACAATCGATATCAGCTGCAGCGCGGGATCATCACTTTCGATAATCCTAACGCGACTACGCCGGTGCTCAATGTGCAAGCAACCACAACGGTGGAACAATACAACCTCACGTTGACGCTGTTGGGACCATTGGACAGGCTTACCACAACGTATCTTTCCGATCCGGCGCTGCCGACGGCGGACATCATCAGCTTGCTGTATCGTGGACAGACGACGACCGAAGAGGCCGCTGCCGCAGGCACAAGCACAGATTCCCTTCTCGCCAGTCAGGCTGCAAGCCGGGTGAGCGGCAGCATCCAGAGGCTGGCAGGGATTTCCAGTTTGCAGATTGACCCGCTAATAGGGGGAAATAATGCGAATCCATCGGCGCGCATCGCTTTGCAGCAGCGTGTGACGAGAAATTTTCTGTTCACTTTCTCTACTGATGTGACCCAACCGGGCCAGGAAATCGTCCAGGGAGAATACCGGCTGAATAAACGATGGTCGGTGAGCGTCACACGAGATGAGGTTGGAGGAATCGCGGTTGACGCCCGGTATCACACAAAATTCTAGAGCGTAGGTAATTGCGAAGTGCCGCCAACTATGCGTTTTCGCTTCACCGGGCGCACACCGGTTCTGACTGCATGGCTTCGATGATCGACTCGGCAAATTCTGAGGTGGTAGCTTTGCCACCGATATCGCGCGTCAACTTCTCACGAGTGCGATAAACCTTCTCGAGGGCGTTGCGGATCTTCAGGGCGGCGTCGAATTCGCCGAGGTGGCGCAGCATCAGCAGCGAGCAGCGAATGATTGCAGTGGGATTCGCGATATTCTTGCCAGCAATATCAGGCGCCGAGCCGTGGACCGCTTCGAAAATCGCACAGTGCCCGCCGAAATTCGCGCTGGGCACCATCCCCAAGCCGCCGACGAATGCGGCGCAGAGGTCGGAGATGATGTCGCCGTACAGATTCTCCATGAGGAGCATGTCGTACTGGTAAGGATTCATTACCAGTTGCATGCAGGTGTTGTCCACGATGTGCTCGGCATAGGTGATCTCCGGATATTCTTTGGATACATCTCGGGCGCAGCGCAGGAATAAGCCATCCGAAAGCTTCATGATGTTGGCCTTATGGATGGCGTGGATCTTCTTGCGTTGGTTTTTGCGAGCATATTCAAAGGCGAACCGCGAAATGCGCGTACAGGCCTTCTCGGTCATGATCTTCAGGCTCTCGACCACGCCTGGAACAACTTCGTGCTCAATCCCGGAGTAAAGCCCTTCGGTGTTTTCGCGCACAATGATGAGATCAACATCAGGATAGCGAGTCGGAATGTGAGGCAGGTTGCGAATCGGCCGGAAGTTTGCGTAAAGCTCAAACCGTTTACGCAACTCCACGTTGATGCTGGAGAATCCGCCACCAATGGGGGTGGTGATCGGCCCTTTCAGCGCGACATGGGTACGTTCGATTGAATCAATGAGGTCTTTGGGAATGTATTCGTGGTATTTGTCGTACGCATCAGCACCCGCCGCGTAGCTTTCCCAGTCGAACGTCAATCCGGTGGCTTCGAGGATGCGCACGGCAGCCTGGGTGACCTCAGGTCCAATGCCATCGCCGGGAATGAGAGTGATCCTGTGAAGCATGGAGATCGTATCCGACTTTATTGGGTCTTGACCGCGTTCTTGGTGCGAACGTCCGGACCGTCCTTGGCTTTAATCAAATCTTTCAATTCGGTCAGGAATTCCTGTACATCTTTAAAGTCCAGATAAACCGAAGCGAAGCGCACGTAGGCAACTTTGTCATACTTTCTCAGGCGGTTCATAATGAGCTCGCCGAGTTCGCTGGTCCGCCGCTCGCGCTCGGGCGATTCAATGACAAAGCTCTCGGCTTCGTTGACGATCTGCTCCAATTTGCTGATGGGAACCGGGCGTTTCTCGCACGCCCGGAGCAAACCGTTCAGCACTTTCTGGCGATCGAATTTCTCGCGCCGGCCGTCCTTTTTCACCACCATGTACGGTATTTCGTCGATGCGCTCATAGGTGGTAAAGCGCTTGCCGCATTTCAGACACTCGCGGCGGCGGCGGATGGACTCGGCTTCCTTGCTTTCGCGCGAATCCACCACCTTGTCATTTGCGAAACCGCAGAAAGGACACTTCATGGCGCCAGGAGACTGATAACTGCATTGTAACCTAGGGAAAGAGAAGGCCGCGGCGAGGCCATGCAGGGCTGACTAAGCTTCTTCGGGTGGCAACTCAAAATCAATCAGGTGACCACGAAAGCCGTTGGTCTTCCAGGCCCCGACCGCAATGCCAACAGCCATCCAGAGAGTTCCGAAAATGCGGGCCTTTGTGCTCAGGTTCCACCAGAGGAAGAAACAGATGACAAATCCCAGGATCGGTGGCAGCAGATTACCGAGTGTTTTGTGTTCAGCCCGCAGAAAGTAGCGAACAAAGGCAGCGGCGTTTACGCCCATGAAAGCGATGAAGGCGCCGAAGTTCAGAAGATTCGCCCCGAGTTCGAATCCTGTGGCTTCGCCGGCGATTGCCGGCAGGAGGAAAGCTCCACCCAGTGCGATCACGCCCACAAAGATTACATTGTTTCGCGGAACGTGATGCCTGGGGTCGACGGCCCCGAAAAACGACTTGGGCAACGCGTTGCTCCTTCCCATTCCGAACAGCAAACGTGCTGCCCCAAGCTGAGCTCCCAGTCCCGAGCCGAAGTTGGCTACGATAAGTGTGAACCCAAGAACCACAAACAGCGGCTGCCAGGCCCGACCGGCCACGTAAGTGAACGCAGTATCGACATTCGGGTACGGCTGCGAGGCCGGCCACACGAGTTGCGCCGCGTAAACTTCCATTGCGGACAGCAGGCCGATGACCAGGCAGGTGAGCACCGTCGCCAACAGGATGTTGCGCCTCGGATTCTCGGCTTCTTCCGAAAGCGTAGAAATACCGTCGAAGCCGATGTATGTCAGCACCGCGACGGAAGTGGCGCCAAGCACCGCCTTGGCATTGAAAAGCTGCGGATCGTAGAAAGGATGCCTGAAGAATGCGGCCCCGTCGTGCGGCATTCCAAAGATGTACCGCGCAGCCGCAACGAAGAAGATTGCGACGATTACTCCCATTCCCGTTGCCAAGCCAGTATTCACGCGCGCTGAGGTTTTCACCCCCTGAACGTTCAAGAAAGTAAAGATGCCCGCAAAGAAAAGAGCCCATCCTCCGTAAGGAATGGCCGGGGCAAATACGTGCGCCTGCTGGCTGCACCAAATGGTGCAGATCATTGGATTAAGCATGTAATCCATCACCATGCTCCAGCCGGTTACGTAGCCCAGGGCGGGGTTGATCTCCTGACCCACGTACGTGAACGCCGAACCGGCGCTGGGATAAGCGCGCGCCATCCGGCCATAGCTGATGGCGGTAAAGAGCATCGCAACCATGGCGATCAGAATTGTCGTCACAACATGACCGTGCCCGCGGTCGCTCAACACTCCGAAAATGGACATCGGCGCGACCGGCTGAATGACAATTACCCCATAGAGAATGAGGTCCCATAGGGTAAGAGATCGCTTCAGACGCGGGGAGGAAGAAGAAGAGATGCCAGGAGAAATGGAGGAGGCCATTGGGCGTATTGGATTATGTTGGCGGAGAACTGTCAATACTAAAACGATTTCATGAGTTAGTGTTCGTAATCGAACTTGTAACCTCGCGCTTCCTTTCCCGACATAAAGCGAGTGTTGTACTCAAGAAAGTAGTTCAGGTGTTCGTTGTCCAAGGGGAACGATTTTCCGGGGTAGGTATGCATCCGGCTGTGTGGCAAGGGGTCAACACTGGTGAAGTCGTAGGCATAGAAGTCCATGTCTTTCTCATAACCACGCGCGAAGTAGAAATAATCGCGAATCCAGCCGCGAGGCATCACAGGCAATCGCGATGGATCGAAATCGAGAGCGACTTCGTCCCCCGAGCCAAAGATGACCAGCTTGTCGTCAAATTCTCGCAGCAGCGGCAGCACGTCCCCGTAGCGCGTGTAAGCTCCTGCCGGACGCGTGTAGGGGCCGGTCGCACTGGTCTTTTCGTAAACGTATCTCACGTTTCCAGGTGGCAGATCTTCGATCTTGAGTGGAAACCCGTGAAAGCTCAAATCGGCACGAACCAGCGGAACCCCGGTCAGGCGAGCGTTCTGATGCTGACTTGTTCGGTCAATGAGGATGCGATCCCAGTAAATCTGCAGATTTGTCCAAATGCGGATTTGTTTTGTGCCATGGGGCAGCTTGCCGGTGAGGTCTGCTGTTATGGTGCGCGGGCCGCCGGCGGGAAAACCGAGGTCATCAATGACGCGCGTCCATTTTCCGCTCGCGTCCAGCGCCTCCACGTAAGGAGCGATCGGCTTGATTCCGGCTTGATCGGCGGCATACATGCTCGTTGCGCTGAAATACTCGATTTCGCCGTGCATCAGCAGCCACAACGGGCCACCGCGATATGGCGCCCCCAAATCCAGTTCGAGGCCGTGGAGTTTGGTAAACCCTTGGAATGGCAGCAGGTCGAAATCGCCGATATAGCGATGCGCCAGGAGACCAGGTAGAACGTCGTGGTCGTGATCATCGTGCGCTGCCGCAGGGGGTCTCGCGTCCTTGCTGAAAACAATTTTGAATGAAGGGTAGGGAGGATTGCTGGCAAAAAACTCGTTCGGATAAACCTCTATGTCGCCAGGATGATCAACCGCGAAAAGCTTGACCTGATCCAGATAGACCGCTTCTTCAAGAGGCTCCATAAAGCGGAAGCTGAGTTTGCCGTCTTTCTCACGAATGGAACTGCGATCGATCTTCACGTACTCGGTGGGACGCGGAGTGTTGCGTTGGCCCGGCGCGACCCAGTGCCCGACAACTCCAGCACCAAGCATATCAGCGACAAATCGATATTCGTGTCCATCCCAGGCGAAAAGAGTAGGACAGGAACTGCCGCGACGATCAATCTCGAGGAACTTATGTTCCCGGTCGGCGGCGACTTCGACCTCATCCTGCAGAACTCCTGTGGGCCAGAACATGCGGACAACGTCAGCTTCGTTTGCCTGGCCGAGACCCACGGTCAAATAGGGTGAATTCTGACCCAGGTATCCGTTTGATCCCGCAATCTCAAATTTCTGACGGTTGCCTCCGGAGAAGACCTCGACCTTGGCGCCGATAGCACTTTTGTTGTCCGCCAACCCCTTCAGGTTCAAACGCAGCCAGTGGTTTTGATTTCCACCTTGGTTGCGGAGCAGGACTGCCGGGCCGTGATTCTGCGTGATGAGGAGATCGGAGGTACCGTCGTTGTCGTAGTCACCGACGATAACAGCACGAGGATTCTTGAGACTGATCTTGTCGAGGCCGACGTCGGAGGTGACGTCTTTAAAGCCATCCGGGCCTAGATTTCGGAATAAACGTACTTCGCCTTTGCCATCCTTCGTTTCGCCGACAGCGACGAGATCAACCCAGCCGTCGTTGTCGTAGTCGAAGGCGGCGATACCGTAGGCGCGCACCCAATTCGTCTCGGGGAGCGGAACTTGCTCGAAGTTCTTGCCCTGATTGTTGCGCCAAAGCGTGACGGCCGGAGATCCCCAGTGGGTGAAAGCCAGGTCCATCCAAGAGTCGTGGTTGAAATCGAGGACGGCGATGCCAGCGAAGGTGCCGATCCCTTTCGCAGGGAAAAACTGCCGATTCATAAACGGGCCCTCGCGAGGATTCTCTAAAATCGTTAAAGGCTCCAGAGCCTCGGTCAGAACGAGGTCGACTGCCCGGTCGTTGTTCCAATCAGTGCCAATCGCGGCAAGGCTTGGCGACCATCCCTGCAAGTTGATGGAACGAGCAATCTCCGCAAAAGCTCCGTTGCCGTCGTTTCTCCACAACAGGTTCGAACCGCTTGAATCTCCGACAACTCCTTCCTCACGATTTCTAGGATCGAATGCGCGGCTGTCCTTATAGCGTGTGATGTAGAGATCCAGGTCGCCGTCATGGTCATAGTCGATGAAAGTTGCACCTGCATTCAGGCCATTGCTCTGTATGCCAGCAGCTTCGGTCACGTCTTTGAACGTTCCATTCTTTTCGTTGTGTAAAAGCACGAATCGTCCGTTGAACGTTACGGCCAAGTCGGGGAATCCATCATTGTCGTAATCCCCGGCGGTGCAGCCGATGCCGTGAAGTGTGGGATCGAGGCCAGCCTTCCGAGTGACATCGTCAAACCTACCGTTCCCGAGATTGTGATAGAGCGACATGCCGCCTTCCTTGCCATTATCAGGCAGGAAAACGTCAATACGTCCGTCGTTGTCGTAGTCCAGAAAGCAGGCGCCCGGCCCAAGCCAAGACGCAAGATCATCGCCCGCGGGCACAGACTTGGTTACGAGACCTGACTTTTTCGTGACGTCGACGAACTTCACAGCAATTTGCGGAGGAACCTTTGCCTGCGCGGCGAGGGATTCTTCGGCGAGGGAATACTTGCCCTGTTCGCCGTAAGCCAGACTGATCGGGGAGCCTAATTTGTTTTGCGTGATGTACTGAAAGCGGGTAAGGTGTTCGCGGGCTCGGGTAAGGTCTCCCGACTGCTGATAG
>Ga0187780_10000370_pt1 | contig 33955 bp, 28 predicted proteins | sample 1015_Q2_SP10_20__FD_132429 | JGI IMG/M metagenome (GOLD analysis project Ga0187780, IMG submission 132429) | Tropical peat soil microbial communities from peatlands in Department of Meta, Colombia - 1015_Q2_SP10_20_MG | ecosystem: Environmental > Terrestrial > Soil > Wetlands > Peat | place...
GAGGAATATCACGTGATGCGCGTGCTCGCGAACCTCGAGACAGTCAATACCTACGAGGGCACGCACGATATCCACGCGCTGATCCTCGGCCGCGCGCAGACCGGCATCCAGGCGTTCTTCTAATGGACTCGGTGACGTTGACGTTCCTGGTCGGCGCGGGCGTCGTCGCCGGCATCACGGCTTCGCTCGTCGGCGGCGCCGCGGTCGTACTCTATCCGGCGGCGATCGCCGTCGGCGTACCGCCGCAGGCCGCGGCCGTAACGACGCTGGTCTCATTGATGCCCGGCATTTTCCTCGCGGCGGTCGCAGATCGCACGCAGCTGCCGCCGTTCAACCACGACTTCATAATGCTCATTGTTATCTCGGTCGCCGGGGCGGCGCTCGGGGGCGCCTGCCTTTTGCTGACGCCCGGGCCGCTGTTTGCCAAGATCGTGCCATTGTTGCTCGGCTTTGCCACCGTCGTCTTTGCGCTATCCGGCCGCATCGGCGCCTTTATCCGCAAGCGCGCGGCGCATCGCGGGCACACCATCAAGTTCAGCGTCTCGAGCCTGAAGGTATTGCTGCCGGTGTCGTTCTATGGCGGCTATTTCAACGCCGGCGTCGGCATCCTGCTGCTCGGCATCTTCAGCGTCGCAACCGGCGGCGACTATCGCTCGGCGAATGTTGCCAAAAACCTCGTCTCGAGCCTCAACGGGCTTGCCGCCAGCATCGTCTTTATTGGACAGGGCGCGGTCGACTGGCCGCCGACGCTTGGGCTGATGGTCGGCACGGTCGCCGGCGGGCTCGCCGGCTCCTATCTCGCGCGCATCATCCCGCAGAACTTCGTGCGCGTGCTGGTCGTGGTCGCTGGCGCGGCGCTGACCGTTGCGATGGCACAGAAATACTGGTTCTAGAGCTTCATCGCCGCGACTTGCTTCGCGAGGTCGACGACGCGCTTCGTCATGGCGCTGTCGGGACTGCCGAGCGGATCGACCACGGTGAAGTGGTTGGTGCCCTTGATCTGCTCGTAGCGCGTCTTGGCGCTCTTGCCCCAGGCCTCGGCGATGGCGCGGCTCTGACGCAGGAATTCCGAGGACTCTAGTGAGCCGACGACCGCATCGAGCGTGCGGCCCATGGGCGCCGGCCAATAGAGCGGCGACACGGCGCGCGCCGATTTCTCGTCGAGCCGCAGGTCGGCGTTCTGCGAGACGTGCAGCAGCGGCATCAGGTCGAACACGCCGGAAATCGCATAGGCCGCCGGCACGAGATCGGCGGGCGCGTCCGGCGCGATCTTTTTCCAATCGGTCGCCAGCATGCAGGCGGCAAGATGGCCGCCCGCGGAATGACCGTAGACGAAAATGCGCTTGTAGAATTTGCGCCAGAGATAAAGGGTGGCCGTGCGCATCTGCTCGATGATGTCGGCAATCGAGCAGGTCGGGCAGAGCTCATAGCCGACCACCGCGACGGTGATGCCATTGGCATTAGGGCCGGCGGCGAGCTGGCTGAACATCGACGGGTCGAGCGAGCGCCACCAGCCGCCGTGAATGAACATGGCGAACGGCCCGTTCGGGTCCTTGGCGGGGAAAAGATCCACCGTGTTTCGCGGCGCGGGACCGTAAGAGAGGCCGAGCTGTGCGCCCTTTGCGAGTGCGCGGTAGTCCTTGGTCTCGCGCTCCCAGCGCGCAAAAATCTCGGGGTGCTCGCGAACGCGACCGCGGTTGTCGTATTCAATTTCGTAATTGATGGACATCCTTTCCTCCGAACCCGCGAGACTGTGCGGCATGAGGCCCGCGCTGACAAGGCGACAGCGCGCGGGAAACCGGCTATCTCTGGGGCATGAAGGTCAACGGCAGGAACATGCGGACGATCTGGGTCGAGGCCGACGGCGCGAGCGTCGGCATCATCGACCAGACGCTGCTGCCGCATCGCTTCGCGACTGTTCAGCTGGCGACGCTGAATGAGGCCGCGCACGCTATCAAATCGATGCAGGTGCGCGGCGCGCCGCTGATCGGCGCCGCGGCAGCCTATGGCGTCTGGCTGGTGCTGCGCGAGGATGCGTCCGACGAAAACCTCGAGCGTGCCTGCGCGGTGCTGTTGAAGACGCGCCCGACCGCGATCAACCTGAAATGGGCGCTGGACGAGATGCTGGCGGCGGTGCGCAACCAGCCCCACGCCGCGCGCGCCGAGGCCGCGTTGCGCCGCGCCAACGAGATTGCCGAGGAGGATGTCGCCATCAACCAGGCGATCGGCTGCCACGGCCTCAAGCTGATCGAAGCGATCGCGGCCAAGAAGAAAAAGGGCGAGCGCGTCAACGTGCTCACCCATTGCAATGCCGGCTGGCTGGCGACGGTCGATTGGGGCACGGCGACCGCGCCCATCTATATGGCGCATGACCAGGGCCTGCCCGTGCACGTCTATGCCGACGAGACCCGGCCGCGCAATCAGGGCGCTTCGCTCACCGCCTGGGAACTCGGCCACCACGGCGTGCCGCACACGGTGATCCCCGACAATACCGGCGGCCATTTGATGCAGCATGGCATGGTCGACATGGTCATCGTCGGCACCGACCGCGTCACGGCGCGAGGCGACGTCTGCAACAAGATCGGCACCTATCTGAAGGCGCTCGCCGCGCACGACAATCATGTGCCGTTCTATGTGGCGCTGCCGTCGCCGACCATCGACTTCGCGGTGAACGACGGCGTCGCCGAAATTCCGATCGAGCAACGCGGCGCCGACGAAGTCGCGACCATGAGCGGTAAGACCAAGGACGGCCGCATCGAGACGGTGCAGGTCATTCCGGACGGTTCGGCCGTCGTGAATTACGGCTTTGACGTGACGCCGGCGCGGCTCGTCACAGGCTTGATCACCGAGCGCGGCGTGCTCAAGGCCGACCGCGCGGTGCTTGCGGCCGCATTTCCCGAGCGCGCTGCAAATCGTGCTAAGGTTGCCTCATGAACGTCGCCGCTAAGAAGCCGCTGGAACTTCCCGTCGACGGCCGCCAGTCGGAAACCGCGCTGGCGGTCGCGCGCGGCGCCGCGCGGCTGCTTCATGCGCACGGCTTCTGCGTCGTCAGTGAGTTGCCGCTGCCGTCGGGACGCCGCGCCGATCTGGTCGCGCTCGATGCCGGCGGCGAGCTCTGGATTGTCGAGGTCAAATCATCGATCGCCGATTTCCGCGCCGACCAGAAATGGCAGGACTACCGGCTGCACTGCGACCGCCTGTTCTTCGCGACGACGGTCGAAGTGCCGTGCGAGATCTTCCCGCCGGAGACCGGATTGATCGTGGCCGACGCCTACGGCGCGCACTTCCACTGCGAGGCGCCGGAGCATCGGCTGCCGGCCGCGACCCGCAAATCGATGATGCTGTTGTTTGCGCGCGCAGCGGCGCTGCGGTTGCAATCGCTTGCCGATCCGAACGGGCCTTACGGAGATGTAGGTTAGCGCGGCGCCCGTTTGGCGAGGATGCGCTGCAGGGTGCGGCGGTGCATGTTGAGCCGGCGTGCGGTCTCCGACACGTTGCGTCCGCACAGCTCATAAATGCGTTGGATGTGTTCCCACCGCACGCGGTCGGCCGACATCGGATTTTCCGGCGGCTCGATCTTTTTGTTGTCGGCGGCCAGCAAGGCGGCGACCACGTCGTCGGCGTCGGCAGGCTTGGCCAGATAGTCGACGGCGCCAAGCTTCACCGCATTCACCGCGGTGGCGATGTTGCCGTAGCCGGTGAGGATGATAGCGCGCGCCTCCGGGCGGCGACGCTTGAGCGCGGAGATGACGTCGAGGCCGTTACCGTCGGCAAGCCGTATGTCGACGACTGCAAAAGCCGGCGTCGCCGTTTCGACCTGGAGCAGGCCATCGGCGACCGACACGGCGGTCGTTACGGTGAAGCCCCGCTGTTGCAGCGCCTTGGCAAGGCGCTGCAAGAAGGAATGGTCGTCTTCGACAATCAGCAGCGTGCGATCGCCTGGGATCGCGACTTTCGCCGCGCGTTCCGCGACGTCCATGGCAATATCCACAATGTCACCCCGTCAAATTCGGATCATACATAAGGATAACAGGCTGCGACCTCAAGCCGCGGCGAGCGTTAATGGCCGTTCGAAATCCGTTCGCCTCCAATGTACCCGGACGATTGCGCCTTTCTCGGGAAACGCGCGATTTTCGCAGGTCAACGTCGCGCCGGAGCGCTCCAACAGCGTTTTGGCAATGAAAAATCCCAATCCCAGACCGAGGCCGGTGGTTTCGGCCTCGCTTTGGGTTGCCGCCGCGGGATTGCGGCGGCGGGTGGTGACGTAGGGTTCGCCGATGCGGCCGACGATTTCTGGAGCAAATCCGGTCCCATCGTCGCTGATGTTGACTTCGACAGCGTCCTCGTTCCACTGCGCATCCACCACGACGCGCTCCCTGGCGAAGTCGACGGCGTTCTCGAGTAGATTGCCCAAGCCATAGAGAATCGCGGGATTGCGCGGACCGGCCGGCTCGTTTCGGCGCTCGACCGGCGGCCTGACGTCGATGGTCACGCCGAAATTGCGGTGCGGCGCGACGACCTCCTCGATCAATGCGGTCAGCGGCACACGGTCGAACGGCTCGCCTTCCGACGACAGCTCGGTCAGCTTGGCGAGGATGTCGCGGCAGCGATTGGCCTGCTCGCGCAGCAGCCGCACGTCCTCGCCATGCGGGCTGTCCGCACGGATCGCATTCTCGAGCTCCTTGGCGATCACCGCGATCGTCGACAGTGGCGTGCCAAGCTCATGCGCGGCGGCAGCCGCAAGCCCGTCGAGCTGCGAAAGATGCTGTTCGCGCGCCAGCACCAGTTCGGTCGCGGCGAGCGCGTCGGCGAGCTGGCGCGATTCTTCGGTGATCTGCCACGCATAGACGCCGATGAAGCCGATCGCGAGCACGATCGAGAGCCAGACGCCCATCATGTAGATCGGCGGCAGCTGCAGCGAATCTTTGAAATTCCACGGCAATGGATAGTGCACGAACACCAACGCGGTCGCGCAGGCGCCGGCGAAGGCACCGAGCATCAAGGTCAGCCGCGGCGGCAGTGCCGTCGCGGAGAACAGCACGGGCCCCAGAAACATGAAGGCGAACGGATTCTGCAGACCGCCGGTGAGGAAGAGCAGCACCGCAAGCTCCGCGATGTCGAAGGCGAGGAGCCACGCGGCGCGGTCGGGATCGAGCCGTCGTGTCATCCGGAAGCGCAGCCGCAGCGCGACGTTGAGCCAGGCGGCAAGCGCGATCACGGCGAGGCAGGCATAGATCGGCAGATCGAAGCCGAGCCCGAAGTAGACCCCCAGCACGGCGAGCGTTTGTCCGATCAGCGCCAGCCAGCGCAGCCTCACCAATGTGTCGAGCCGCACGTTGCGGCGCGGATGGTTCTGGGCGAGCTCGAGCGCGGGCATGCCAGCAATGTAGACGCTTGCGCCGGCCCGACAAAGCCGGACAGGGCTTGCGCGGAGAGCGGCCGGGGGTCACATCTGTCAGCATGGATGCCGGAAAAATCAGCGCCATCGCCGTCGACCGGCTCGTCAAGCTCTACAAGGGCGTGGTGGCGGTCGACGGCATTTCGTTTCGCCTCGCGCCCGGCTCAATTACGGGGCTTCTCGGCGGTAACGGCGCCGGCAAGACAACGACCATCGCCATGCTGATGGGCCTCGTCACGCCAACGTCTGGCACGGTCACCGTGCTCGGCGCGCAGATGCCGAAGGAGCGTTATCGCGTCCTGCGCCGGATGAACTTCGAAAGCCCCTACGTCGACATGCCGACGCGGCTCACGGTGCGGCAGAATCTGTCGGTGTTCGCGCAGCTTTATGGCGTCGCCGATATTGACGCGCGGATCGCGCAACTTGCCTCCGATCTTGATCTCGGCGAGTTCATCGGCCGGCCGAACGGTAAGCTTTCGGCGGGGCAAAAGACGCGCGTATCGCTCGCCAAGGCCTTGCTCAACAAGCCGGATGTGCTGCTGCTCGATGAGCCGACGGCCTCGCTCGATCCTGACACCGCTGACTGGGTGCGCTCGCGGCTCGAGGACTACCGCCGTGACAATCACGCCACCATCCTGCTCGCCTCGCATAACATGAACGAGATCGAGCGGCTGTGCGAGCGCGTCATCATCATGAAGCGCGGTCGCATCGTGGACGACGATGCCCCGGCGCAATTGCTGTCCCGGTATGGCCGCCAGACACTGGAGGACGTCTTCCTCGACGTTGCGCGCGGTCGCGGCCTGCGCGAGGCTGCGCAATGATAGCCAGCGACGTCGGCGTCAATTTCTCCGCAAAGCGCGTCAGCGCCATGGTGCGGCGTTATTGGTATCTCCTGCGCTCGTCCTGGCCGCGCATTCTCGACCTGATCTACTGGCCGACCGTGCAGATGCTGATGTGGGGCTTCCTGCAGGTGTACGTCGCGCAGAACGCCGGCTTCTTCGCCAAGGCCGCCGGCGTCTTCATCGGTTCGGTGCTGCTGTGGGACATCCTGTTCCGCGGCCAGCTCGGCTTCTCGATCTCGTTCCTCGAGGAGATGTACGCGCACAACCTCCCCAACATCATGATGTCGCCGCTGCGGCCGGTCGAGTTCATCAGCGCGCTGATGATCATGAGCGTGATTCGTCTCTCGATTGGCATGATCCCGGTGTCGCTGCTGGCGATCGCATTCTTCGGCTTCAATCTGTGGGCGATGGGTATCGCGCTTGCGGCGTTCTTCGCGAACCTGCTGTTGACGAGCTGGTCGGTCGGCATCTTCGTCGCGGGATTGCTGCTGCGGAACGGTCTCGGCGCCGAGAGCATGGCGTGGACCATCATGTTCCTCTTCCTGCCGCTGACCTGCGTCTATTACCCGGTGGCGGTGTTGCCGCATTGGCTGCAATACGTCGCCTGGTCGCTGCCCCCGACCTACGTGTTCGAAGGCATGCGCGCTTTGCTCATCGACCATGTCTTCCGGGCGGACCTAATGGCCGAGGCTCTAGCGTTTAATGTCGTGTTGTTCGCGGCTGCGTCATATGCGTTCCTAAAGCTCCTGGAGAGCGCTCGGGAGCAGGGGACGCTACTGCAGACCGGCGAGTAGGTAAATAAATCTCGGTATTACAATAAGTTAACAAGACGCCGGCGTTGTAAACCGGCTGCGAACAACTTATGTCTAATGTTGACCTCATGACAGAAAAACTACAGTCTTCCGCAACGCACAAAAGGCCGGGGACTGACAAAATGGCAATCGGTGAATTCGACGGCGCGGCATCGCTGCCGGTCGGTAGCGGCACGTTGCTCGCAACACCGATGTACTGGTTTTACGAAATGGGTCACGCCGCGCTGAATCCGTCACGCGCCTTCGCCGACGCCACGCGGCTCTTCTTCAAAAATCCGGCCAACCCGCTCACGCACACCAGCTACGGCAAGTCGATGGCAGCGGCCGCCGAATTGTTCGAACGTTCAACGCGCCGCTATCAGCAACCGGAATGGCGCATCCACGAAACGATCGTCGGCGCCGAGCACGTCCCGGTGCACGTCAAGTGCATCTGGCAGCGGCCATTCTGCAAGCTCCTGCATTTCGAGCGCGCCTTTGCGCGTCCACCGCGCCGGCCGCAGCCGAAGCTGCTGATCGTCGCGCCGATGTCCGGCCACTATGCGACGCTGCTGCGCGGCACCGTCGAAACCTTCCTGCCCAATCATGACGTCTACATCACGGAATGGGCCGACGCGCGCATGGTGCCGCACGCCGAGGGCCGTTTCGATCTCGATGATTACATCGATTACGTCATCTCGATGCTGCATGTATTGGGCGGCGACTGTCACGTCGTCGCGGTGTGCCAGCCCTCGGTGCCAGTGATGGCCGCGGTCGCGGTGATGGAAGCCGACAAGGATCCGTATGTGCCGCACTCCATGACGCTGATGGGCGGGCCGATCGATACGCGGATCAATCCGAACGGCGTCAACAAGCTCGCGGCCACCCGCGGCATCGAATGGTTCCGCCGCAACGTCATCACCAGGGTGCCGTTCCCGCATCCGGGCGTGATGCGCGACGTCTATCCCGGCTTCCTGCAGCTGCACGGCTTCGTCAGCATGAACCTCGACCGTCACATCGAGGCGCACCGCAACCTGTTCCTCAACCTGGTCAAGGGCGACGGCGACTCGGCGCAGAAGCACCGCGAGTTCTATGACGAATACCTCGCGGTGATGGATCTGTCGGCCGAGTTCTATCTGCAGACGGTCGACACCGTGTTCATCCGTCACGCGCTGCCCAAGGGCGAAATGACCCATCGCGGCCGCAAGGTCGATCCGTCCGCCATCCGGCGCGTCGCGCTGATGACGGTTGAGGGTGAAAACGACGACATTTCAAGTGTCGGCCAGACCGAGCCTGCGCATACGCTCTGCTCAAACATTCCGGACGAGCACAAAGTGCACTATATGCAGCCGGGTGTCGGCCATTATGGCGTGTTCAACGGCTCGCGGTTTCGCGCCGAGATTGCGCCGCGCATTGCCGATTTCGTCCTATCGCGCAACGGCCAGCGCAGTGCCGCTCGTCGCGCGTCGCTGAAGATCGTCGCGGCCGAGTAGCGTTGCGTCGAGTGTGAGCGGGCGGCGTCGCCGGCCCCCGCAAGCGCGCAAGAGGCCTAATATCTGTGGCTCGATTTCGCCTATTCCCCCGGCTTTTGCGACGCGCCGAAACCGGCCGCGGGGCTCTGAATGCGCCGCCGAATATGCCACTATGAGCGACATGCCGCGGCGCGCCTTGCTTTATCGCCGACCAAGCGAACCCTCGGCCATCAACATTGTGTTCGACCGCGAGGTCTACCTCGTGCGCGTGCGCCGGCATCGCCAGGCGCGCCGCTATACTTTGCGCATCCATTCGGCGACCCGCGAGGTTCTGCTGACCATGCCGCCGCGCGGCAGCCTCAAGCAGGCGCGCGAATTTGCCGAGAAGTGCGGCGGCTGGATCGCGGCGCGGTTTGACCGGCTGCCGCAGCCGGCCCCGTTTACGCATGGCGCGACACTGCCGCTGCGCGGCGTCGATCATCGCATCGAGCATCGCCGCGGCGCGCGCGGCACGGTGTGGGCCGAAGAGGCAAGCGGCGAGCGTCTGCTATGTGTCGCGGGTGAGGAGCCGCATGTGCCGCGGCATGTCCGTGATTTTCTCAAGCGCGAAGCCAAGACCGATCTCGAGACCGCGAGCCGCGCGGCGGCCGAAAAGCTTGGCGTCACGGTCAAGCGTATCTCGATCCGCGATCAATCAAGCCGCTGGGGCTCGTGCTCGACCACCGGCGTGCTGTCCTATTCGTGGCGTTTGATCTTGGCGCCGCCTTTCGTGCTCGACTATCTCGCGGCCCATGAAGTCGCGCACTTGATCGAGATGAATCATTCGCGTCGGTTCTGGCGTCTGGTTGAACGCATCTGTCCCGACCTGACGCGCGCCAAGACCTGGCTCGACGTGCACGGGGCCAATCTCCATCGCTACGGCGCTGCGACCGAATAAACCTGATGGCGTCCGACGGACACTTGCGCTAGGCACACACCCGCATGCTCCGGCCCGGCACCTTCGCGCTAACGGCATTGCTGGCTGCGCTGAGCGCGGTGGGCCCGCTCACAACAGACATGTACCTGCCGTCGCTGCCGGAGATTGCGCGGCACCTGCACGCGACGACGCCGCAGGTGCAGTTCACCATCTCATCCTATCTGATCGGCTTTGCCGTCGGCCAGATCATTTACGGACCGATCTCCGATCGTCACGGCCGCAAACCGGTGATGCTCAGCGCGATCGTTCTGTACTGCGCTGCGAGCCTCGCGTGCGCGCTGTCGCGATCCATCGAGATGCTGATCGCGGCGCGCTTTGCGCAGGCGCTCGGCGGCTGCGGCGGCATCGTGTTGTCGCGCGCCATGGTGCGCGACCTCTATTCGGGCGCACGGGCCGGCCGTGAGTTGTCGGTGATCGGCGCAGTGATGGCGCTCGCGCCGGTGCTGGCGCCGGTTGCCGGCGGTGCATTGCAGGCTGTGTTCGGATGGCAATCGGTGTTTCTGACCCTGGTCGCGGCAGGGATTGTCGGCATTGCCATCGTCTCCCTGCTGCTGCCGGAGACCTTGTCGCGGCGCGCGTCCGAGCCGGTATCGATTGTCTCGATCGCGCGATCTTACCGCCTGGTGGCGCACCACGGCGCGTTTCTCGCCTATCTCGGGCTATGTGCCGCAAGCTATGCCGGACTATTCGCGTGGATCTCGGCGGCCTCCTTTGTGCTGCAGGACCTCTACAGGCTGACGGCCTTCATCTTCGGCCTTGTCTTCGCCGTCGGTTCGATCGGCTACATGGCCGGCTCGATGCTGTCGGCGCGATTGAGCCACCGCTTCGGCATTGATGGTGTTCTTGGTGCTGGCGCCGCCGCCGTCGCCGCAGGCGGTTTGTTGATGATGGGCGGATTGGCGCTCGGCGGCGCCTCGGCTGCGGCGCTTGTCATTCCGGTTGCGATCTATCTCGCCGGCCTCGGCATGGTGCTGCCGCAGTCGATTGCTGGCGCCATGACGCCATTCCCCGAACGCGCAGGCGCGGCGTCATCGTTGTTCGGTTTCGTCCAGCAGACCGTGGCGGCGCTATTCGGCGCAATCGTCGGGCTGTTGCTTGGCCAAAGCGCCTGGCCTCTGGCCATCGCGGTTGCAATGGCGGGCTGTACGACGCTCTCGATTTGGATCGCGACGCGCGGCGTGCGCGCTCGCGTCGCCAAGCACTAACGCCGGCCGAAGAGATTATCGAGCAGCCAGCCGTCGAGGCTTGCGCCGGTGTCGCGGCTATTCTCGCGCGAAGGCGCGGCGCCGCCGAGAATGGCTGATGGCGGCCGCGGCGCAGCGCCGACCGTTGCCGCCGCGGGGGCACCGCGCGTGTCGCTGCTGCCGCCGAACAGGTTGGCAAAGAAGCCGCCACTGCTCGAGCCGGGCAGGGCCGCGACCGGCACGCCCTGATGCGCGTCGCGCATGTATCGGCTCCAGACGTCGACCGGCAGACTGCCGCCGGTGACGTGCTTGGTCGGTGTGCCGTCGTCGTTGCCCATCCAGACGCCGGTGACGAGCTGCGCGGTGTAACCGATGAACCAGGAGTCGCGGAAATCCTGCGATGTGCCGGTCTTGCCGGCCGCTTGCCAGCCGGGGAGCGAGGCATGCTTTGCGGTGCCGATCAGCAGCGTCTGCTGCATCATCGCATTCATCTCGGCGACGTACCCGGCATCGACGACGCGGCCGAGCGACTGGTCGCTGTGCTCATAGAGCGGCTTGCCTTTGCTGTCGTTGATACGCTCGATGACGTAGGGGGCGACGCTGTTGCCGCCGTTCGCGAACGTCGCGTAGGCACCGACCAGTTCGAGCACCGAGACTTCCGAGGTGCCGAGCGCGATCGATGCGTTCGGCTCGAGCGGCGAGGCGATGCCGAGCCGGTGCGCCGTGCGGATCACGGCTTGCGGCCCAACTTCCATGGTGAGCCGCACCGACACCGTATTGAGCGACAGCGCGAGCGCCTGCGTCAACGTCACTGGCCCGTAGTATTCGTGCTTGTAGTTCTCCGGCTTCCAGTTCTTGATCGCGATCGGCTTGTCCTCGCGCACCGTTTCGGGCGTTAGGCCGCTTTCGAGCGCCGTGAGATAGACGAAGGGCTTGAAGGCCGAACCCGGCTGGCGCTTGGCGGCAACCGCGCGGTTAAACTGGCTGTCGGCGTAGTTCTTGCCGCCGATCAAGGCGCGCACGGCGCCGTCCGGCGTCATCGACACCAACGCGCCCTGGCTCACGCCGAACTTCGCGCCCTTCCGCATGAGCTCATCGGCCAGCGACTGTTCGGCGCTGCCCTGCAGCCCGCCGTCGATGGTGGTGCGCACGACAATGTCCTCATCGACATGGCCGAGGATGTCGTTGATGGCATCCATCACCCAATCAGCGACGTAGTTGACCGAGCCATTGCCGGCCCAGGCGACGATGTGCGGCGGATGCGCAAGCGCTGCGTGTTCATTTGTGTCGGTGACGAAGCCAAGCTCGGCCATCGTCTTGAGCACGATCTGGGCGCGGCGCTCAGCGGCGGCGAAATTGCGCGTCGGCGCGAGCCGTGATGGGGAGCGCACGAGGCCGGCGAGCATCGCCGCCTCGGCGAGCGACATTTGTTTTGCAGGCTTGCCGAAATAACGCTGCGAGGCCTGCTCGATGCCATAAGCGCCTGAGCCAAAATAGACGCGGTTGAGATAGAGCTCGAGGATCTGCGTCTTCGAGAATTTGCGTTCGAGCCACAGCGCCAGCAGGACCTCCTGCAGCTTGCGGTGGACCGTGCGCTCCTGAGTCAGAAACAGATTTTTTGCCAGCTGCTGTGTGATGGTCGAGCCGCCCTGGCTGATGCCTCGGTGCAGGATGTTGGCGAGGCCGGCGCGAGCAATGCCAAACGGATCGACGCCGTAGTGCTCGTAGAAGCGCCGGTCCTCGATGGCAATGAAGGCTTTGGGCACGTAGCCCGGCAGGTCTTTCAGCGGAATGACTTCGCCGCCCATATCGCCGCGCGTCGCCAGTACCTGGCCGCTGGCGTCGACGATCTGGATCGAGGGTGGGCGTTTCGGAATTTCGAGCGATTGGATTGCCGGCAAATGCGCGCCGGTCCAAGCGACGACGCCGAAGACGCCGATCCCGACCCACAAGCCAAGCACGAGCGCCCAATAGACCAGGCGGCCGACGATCGATCGCTTCGGACGTTTCAGTTTGCGAGCTGTCTTGCGCTTGCGCCGGCGTGGCGGCGGAGACGAGGAGCGGTCTTCGGCCGTGACCTCGACCGGCGGACTGACGTCGAACGTCGGCTCGCGGCGCCCGTCTGCCTGTCCCTTACCCTGCGCCATCAACGCGGCCCCGTACACGTCGCGGCAACGGCCGCGGTCCCCAAGGCCGGACGCTACGGGCGGCGGTTTAAGGCGCCGTTAAATGCGCCCCGAGGCACGAATCGAAGATGGATCAATGGCTTATGAGCCAGTCGGTTGCCGTCGTATCAAGCGCCAGACGCACCTTTTCGGTCAGCTCCGTTGAGACGACGGGCTTGCCGACAATCAGGCGCTCGCTGACTCCCTCGAGGGGGGCGCCGTCGGCAAAGCCGGTGATGAAAACGATTGGCAAAGCCGGACGCTCGTCGCGCACGCGCCAGCCATTCGAATTCCCGTTTGAAACGCTGGCTGTTGAGCAAAGTCGCGCCGGACAGCATTACCAGTCTGCAAAACACGAATTTGTGCGCGGTGGCTCGCTATTTACGTCTGGCGCCGCGGCGGCGCACCTCGTTGATGATGACGCTGTTGTCAAGGTCGGCTTCGCCCGCTTTGATACAGGCCTCCAGTACTTCGGCGTGGACCTCCAGCATCTTCAGCGGCTGACCCAGATGCGCGGCCTGGTCGAGCATCAGCCGGGCATCCTTCAGGGTTTGCCGGGCCCGGCCCTCCGGCGCGAAATCGCCGCGCACCATTTTCCGGCCCTTGGTTTCCATGACCTGGGAATATGAGGCTGAACCGCGCGCGACATCGAGAAAGGCTGCTGGGTCTAGTCCGAGACGTTCGGCAAAGACCAGGCCTTCCGCCAGCGCCAGCCGGTTGAGACCGAGGATCAGGTTGACGGCGAGCTTGGCGCGTCCGCCATCACCGATCTTGCCGACGCGGAAGCGGCGCGCAAACAACGCGTCGAGCACGGGGGCGACCTCGTCGGCTATTTTCGGGTCGCCGCCGATCAGCGCGACGCCATCGCCGCGCCGGACCTGATCGCTGGTGCCCGACACCGGCACATCGAGATAGCGGATACCGCGGGGGATCACGCGAGCGGCAAGCGCCGCGATCTCGTCGGGATCGCAGGTGCTCATGCACAGCACGATCTTGCCGGACCCAGCGCCGAGCGCGGGCAGCAAATGGTTCTCGATGACGTCCGCGACCTGGTCGGTCGAGAATACGGCGATGATGATGCAGCGTGCGGGTTTTGCCAGTTCGGCAATTGAAGCGGCACTACGTCCGCCGATCGCGTCGAGCTGCGCGCGTTTGGCGGCATCGATATCGTAACCGACGACCGGAATTCCGGCATCGATCAGACGCTTGGCGTAGACCTCGCCCATGAGGCCGAGGCCGATGATCGCAACCGGAGAAGGGGTCATCCGCCGTTCCGTGAGGCCCGCAGACGCGGGAGTTCGCGTTCGACGCAACGGTATAAAGATGTGGAGGGCCGGGACAAGTCCCGGTCAGGCGGCGACCTTCTGCCGGGTCTGCCAGAAGCGGAGCAGGCGCTGCGCGGAAGCAGGCGACAGCGTGTTGTATTGATCGGCGAGATATTCGACGTCAGCGAGCGCCTCAACAGCGGCGCTGAGCCTCAGAATCGATCGCACCGCATCCCAATCGAGAAGTACCGAGCGGCAGACGGCGAGCAGGCCGACAGAGTTCGGCACACAGAACAGACGGTCGAGGTGCTCGACCGGCAGGCCGCTGAGGATGGAGAGGCCGACGATCACCTCGGCGATCATGCGCTTCATTGCGTACTCGAACACTTTGGCCTTGAGTAACTCGGTATCTTGGCCAAACGGGTTCATGAGCCGCTGGGCGTCGCGATACTGCTCGGACGGAACGGCGCGCGGTGCAATCTGGTTCGAGATCTGGGACAAGACAGATTTCAGCGCATGCTGGCGCTCGGGTGGTGCCGATCGCATCAGCTTTGTGCGCACGGCTTCGGTCGCCTGCGACAGCAGGTTCTGAAACTGGTGCGGCGGGACGTCGGCGCGAAGCGCGAGCGATTCCGTGAGCCGGTCGTCGCCGTCGGAACGCATCACCAGCTTCGCCATGCCGATATTGGAAATGAGTGCGCCGGCATTCTGCGCCAGGGTGTTGGCGACGTCGGAATTGCCGTGGTCGACGAGGACGTCGGTGACCATTGTGGTCAGCCGGCTACGGCCGGCGATGCTGGCGAGATGGGCCTGGCCTTTGGTCTTGGCGATCGCGATCAGATCTCCATCGGTCAGCCGTGCCGAATGTGTGAGCACCGGACCGGAGATGTCGATGCTGTCATGGTGAGCAAGCGCGCGCACGGTGCCAAGCGGTGCATTTGGGAGCGGCGATATTCGCACGCTCAATTCGGCGACGGCGCGATCCTCGATGTTCTTTATCAGCCGATTGAGGACGCCGTCGAACAGTTCGCTCTGTTCGGGGTCGATCTGCTCAGCTTGGCCGACGAAAAGGTCGGTGACGCGGCGCAGCACCTCGACGCGGCGTTCGCCGGAAGCGTTACGGAGGGCGGATTCTACTTCGCCAAATATCGAAGCCTGAGCAGCCATAAAAAGACAATTCTTGTCGTGGACGGCCCGTCCTTGGACCGCGATCTTCCGCTGGGTTTTATCCCCGTATCCCTTAAAAAAATTCAAAACGGCGAATACGTTTTGGCGCTGCCCGCAGCCGTCGTCTGAACGCCCGATACTTGAGAGATGCCTGCACCGCAGGCATTTCTTGCCGGCGACGTCGACTCTGGCCATCTGGATTATGGGTGGCGTTCAGACTTTATTGACGCTAACCGGCAAGCTGTTTGGCAGCCTTGGCATCAGCTTCGGTCGCAAACAATACAACCAATGCGCGTTTTATGGCGGCTTGCCGCGTGGGGGAGGTAATCTGCGCGCCCATCAGGTCGGTGACGTAAAAAACGTCGACTACGCGCTCGCCGAAGGTCGCGACGTGGGCCGAGGCGATATTGAGGTTCAGCTTCGACAGCGTCGCGGTCAGCTCGTAAAGCAGGCCGGGGCGATCGAGCCCGGTTACTTCGACCATGGTGTAGCGATGGGACCACTGATTGTTGATGTTGACGGTGGGCTCGATGGCGAAGGCCTTGATACGGCCCTTGGCCGGTGCGCGCTTGGTGACCATGTCCGGCAACCGCATTTCACCGCGCAGCGCCTTTTCGATTGAGTCCGCGATACGCTTGGCGCGGCGTTCCTCATCCTCATTTTGCTCGAACTCCCGGGTGAGTGAGATGGTGTCGAGGGCGCGGCCATCGGTGGTGGTGTAGATCTGCGCATCGACAATGTTGGCGCCGGCCATGGCGCAGGCGCCGGCGATGATCGACAGGAGCCACGGGTGGTCCGGCGCCATCACCGTGAGCTCGGTCACGGCAGGATCATCAAAAGCGATCGAGGTTGCGAGGTTGGTGCCGGCTTCGTCGGTACCGCGCAGAAAATTTGCATGCTTGATCTTGTGCGCGAGATCGACTTTGAGCCAGTAGGCCGGATAGTGCTTGGCGATGTAAGCCTCACGCTGAGCCTCCGGCCAGTCTGTCATCGACTCGCGGAATTCGCGCTGCGCCAACGCCACGCGCTGGGCGCGATTGACCTCCGAGAAGCCGCCGGTGAGCACCGGCTCGGTCTCGAAGTAGAGCGTGCGAATGAGCTGTGCTTTCCAGCCGTTCCAAACACCGGGGCCAACTGCCTTGATGTCGGCGGCGGTGAGGATGGTCAGTAGCTTGAGCTGCTCGGCCGACTGCACGACGTCGGCAAAATTCTCGATGGTCTTGCGGTCCGACAAGTCGCGCGATTGCGCGACGCTAGACATCACCAGGTGATTGGTGATGAGCCAAGCGACCAGCTCGGTCTCGGCCGCGGTGAATCCGAGTCGCGGACAGAAGCGCTTGGCGACGCGCGCTCCGGCGATCGAGTGATCCTCCGGCCTGCCCTTAGCAATGTCGTGCAGGAACAGCGTAACATAGATGACCTTGCGGTGCTCAGGTAGGATCTTTTTGATCAGCTCGTCGGCAAGCGGCGCGTCGGTGCCGCTGCCGCGCTCGAACTCCGCCAGCACGCCGATGCAGCGCAGCAGGTGCTCATCCACGGTGTAATGGTGGTACATGTTGAACTGCATCATCGACACGATCTTGCCGAAGGCCGGCACGAAGCGGCCGAGCACGCCCGACTCGTTCATCCGGCGCAGCACCGTCTCCGGATCGTTTTTCGACGTGAGGATATCGAGGAAGAGCTTGTTGGCCTCCTCGCTGTCGCGCAGCTTGACGTCGATCAGCTTGAGCGAGCGGGTGATCGAGCGCATTGCGTCGGGATGGAAAGCGAGGTTGTGCTTCTGCGCGAGATGGAAGATGCGGATCAGGTTGACCGGATCGCGCTTGAAGACATTGGCAGTGGCGACGTTGATGCGGTTCTTGTCGACAATGAAATCGTCGCTGCCGGCAAGCCGCACGCGCTTGACCGGCCGTAGCCGCGCCATCAGGCGGCTCAGCACCGGGACGCTCTTGGCGTGACTGTCCTCGAGGTCGGCGCACAGGATGGCGGTCAGATCGCCGACGTCCTTGGCGACCAGGAAGTAGTGTTTCATGAAGCGCTCGACATCCTTGAGGCCAGGATGTTCGGTGTAGCCGAGGCGGACAGCGATCTCGCGCTGGATATCGAAGGACAGGCGCTCCTCGGCCCGATGCGTAACGAAATGCATGTGGCAACGCACCGACCACAGGAAGTCCTCGCAACGTCGGAATAGCTGATACTCCTGTTTGTCGAATACGCCGTGCTTGATCAGCTCATCCGGCTCGTGCACGCGGTAGACATATTTCGCGATCCAGAACAACGTGTGCAGGTCGCGCAAGCCGCCTTTGCCGTCCTTCACGTTCGGCTCGACGAGGTAGCGTGATTGGCCGGCGCGCCGGTGGCGCTCTTCGCGCTCGGCGAGCTTGGCACCGACGAACTCAGCGGCGGTATTGCGCACCACCTCTTTGTCGAAGCGCTCGATCAACTCGTCAAACAGTTTACGGTCGCCGAGCAGGAACCGCGCCTCGAGGATGGCAGTACGGATTGTCATGTCCGCCTTGGACTGGCGGATGCACTCGTCGACCGAGCGGGTGGCGTGGCCGACCTTCAGGCCGGTATCCCACAGGCAATAAAGGATGGTCTCGGCGACCTGCTCGCCCCAGGCGGTCTGCTTGTAGGGCAGCACGAACAAGAGATCGATGTCGGAGCCCGGCGCCTGCAATCCGCGGCCGTAGCCGCCGGTCGCGATCACCGCCATGCGTTCGGCCTCGGACGGGTTTTCTGACGGATAGAGGTGCTTGCGCGTGAAGTCGAACAGGATGCGGATGATCTCGTCTTCCATCCGGCAGAGCCGCTCGGCGCAGCGCCGTCCGTGGCGGTCTTTCAGCAGACGCTGCTCGGCCTTGGCGCGGCCTTCGATGAGCGCGGCCTTCAGGCGCTGCCCCACCGCCGACCGCAACTCGCGCTCATTGCTTCCTTTGGTGCTTGCGAGCTCTTCGAGCTCGGCCGTGATCGCGCGCCCGTCGATCAGATCTGCCGATGTGCGGCTCGAAGCTTCGGCGCGCGTGTTGGTGTCGAGGGCAAGCGAATTCATTGGGCCATCGGGATAGCGGAGGCGGTGCCGCAAGTCACCGCGTCATGCTGGACAACCTGCGAGGAAATCGCCCGTCGCGCCATGCACTAATAAGAGAATATTGTACTCAGTAGATGTCAAAACAAAGGAAGATTTTTCGTTTGACCGAGTTTTGACCAGGCTTTATAGAATATTCCTAGCGCCGATTTGAGCAACGCAGCTTGCGGGCGCTTAACAAATGCAGCTAAAGCGCGGGGTCCAGACATCCCCTCGCCAGCTGAACCAACCCGCGGTCGCGGCAGCGCGTCCGCCAATGCGAGGAGAGAAGTCATGAATTTCCTGTGGCGCCGCGCCCTCCTGGCGTCAGCTTTGCTGGCCGGCCTGTTGCCAACCAATACCTTGTTTGCCGCAGACAAGCCGAGCTCCATCAACATCGACTGGGCGACCTACAACCCGGTGTCGATGGTGCTGAAGGAAAAAGGGCTGCTCGAAAAAGAGTTCGCCAAAGACGGCATCGCCATCCACTGGGTGCAGACGCTCGGCTCCAATAAGGCGCTCGAGTTCTTGAACGCCGGGTCGATCGACTTCGGTTCGACGGCGGGATCGGCAGCGCTGGTCGCCAAGATCAACGGCAACCCGATCAAGTCGATTTACGTCTATTCGCAGCCCGAGTGGACGGCGCTTGTCACGCGCAAGGACACCAACATCAACAAGATCGAGGATCTCAAGGGCAAACGCGTCGCGGTGACGCGCGGCACCGACCCGCACATCTTCCTGGTACGTGCGCTCTTGAGCGCCGGACTGACCGAGAAGGACATCACGCCGGTCTTGCTGCAGCATCCCGACGGCAAGACTGCGCTGATCCGCGGCGACGTCGACGCCTGGGCGGGTCTCGATCCGATGATGGCGCAGGTCGAGCTCGAGGACGGCGCACGGCTCTTCTACCGCAACAAGGCCGCCAATACCTGGGGCATTCTCAACGTGCGCGAGGAGTTCCTCAAGGAGCACCCCGATCTCGTCAAGCGCGTGCTCGCGGTCTACGAGGAGGCCCGCAAGTATTCGCTCGCCAACTACACCGAGGAGAAGCACGCGTTCCAGGCCGCGACCAAGCTGTCTGATGCGGTCGCCGACAAGCAACTCAAGGAACGTACCACCATCACCTTCAACAAGATCGGACCGGAGCAGCGTGACTCGATCCTTCAGGCCGGCATTGCCCTGCAAAAGGCCGGCGTGATCAAGCCCGATGTCGACGTCAAGAAAACGCTCGACGATCTGATCGACGACAAATACGTCGCCGTCACGAACTAGGTTGGCGAAGCCGTCATGGTGGGCCAGTCCCGCCATGACGGATAGTCGTTGCGCTTCGCGAGCGATTTGATGTCTCTTATAGGAATGAGCGAAGCGGTCGAGGCGGCAGCAACGGAACAGAGGCAACGCAGCAATTTGCTGTTGCGCTTTGCGCGTCCGGCCTTCGGCCTGTTGCTGCCGCTGGTCCTTGCGCTCGGCTGGGAATTCGCGGTGCGTGCGGGCTGGTCGACCGGCCGCCTCGTGCCGCCGCCATCGGTAATCTACGCGACATTTAAAGAGCTCGCGGCGTCCGGCGAATTGCAGCGCCACACGGTGGCAACGCTCGCCCGCGTTGCGGCTGGCTTCGGCTTCGGTGTCGCCGCTGGCACGATCGCCGGAGCCATCACCGGCTACTCGACTTTGATGCGGCGTCTGCTCGACCCGACCTTGCAAGGTCTGCGCGCCATTCCCTCGATTGCCTGGGTGCCACTGTTCATCCTCTGGCTCGGAATCTTCGAGGCATCGAAAGTGACGCTGATCGCGGTCGGCGTGTTCTTCCCGGTCTATCTGGGCGTCATGGGCGCCGTGATGTCGGTCGATCGAAAGATAGTTGAAGTTGGCCGCGCCTTTCGGTTGACCGGGCCGCAAATGGTGCGTCGCATTCTGCTACCGGCGGTGCTGCCCTCATACATCATCGCGCTGCGCTCCGGCCTCGGTCTCGGCTGGATGTTTGTGGTCGCGGCCGAATTCATGGGCGCCTCCGAAGGCCTCGGCTATCTGCTGATCGACGGACAGCAGCTCGGCAAGCCGGCCGAGATCGTCACCGCCATCGTTGCGTTCGCGATCATCGGCAAGGCGACCGACTGGATGATCGTCGGTCTCAGCGCGCCGTGCCTGCGTTGGGAAGATCGCGTGCAAAGCGCGGGCGGGGAGCACTGACATGTTGGTGCTCGAAGGCGTCGGCAAAACTTACCGCAACGGCGTGCGCGCGCTCGACGGCGTGACCTTCTCCGTGAAGCCGGGCGAGATCATGGCCATCGTCGGTGGCTCCGGCTGCGGCAAGTCGACCTTGCTGCGCGCCATCGCCGGGCTCGATCCGCCGACGCGCGGCCGCGTGATGCTCGACGGCGAGCAGGTCACCAAACCGCAGGAACGCATCGGCATCGTGTTCCAGGAGCCACGGCTACTGCCATGGCTTAAGGTTGCCGACAATGTCGGCTTCGGTGTTGAAAACCGGCCACGCGACGAGCGCTGGCAACGCGTGGCTCAAGCACTGACCCGCGTGGGTCTCTCGGACAAAGCGGCGGTGTGGCCGCGCGAACTTTCCGGTGGGCAGGCGCAGCGCGTGGCGCTGGCGCGCGCTTTGGTGCCGCGCCCGGAAGTCCTGCTGCTCGACGAGCCGTTCTCAGCGCTTGATGCTTTCACGCGTGTCGATTTGCAGGACCATCTGCTAGATCTGTGGGCGGACGCCCGTCCGACGCTGATCCTGGTGACGCATGACGTCGACGAGGCGATCGTGCTCGCCGACCGCATCCTGGTGATGCGTCCGAAGCCCGGGCATATTAGCGATGAAATCGCGGCCGACCTGCCTCGGCCGCGCGACCGCCAGTCGGCGGCTTTCGACGCCATCAAACGCCGCGTCCTGACGGCGCTCGATCGCTCATTGACGCCGGCATCGCGCGCGCATGAGCCGGCGGGCGCGGCGCTCTGGTGGTGATATCCCGTCTGTGCTTATTTGCCCGGCAATAATCGGTACGCCGGGAGGACGTTCGTCATGCGTATGTTCCAGGTCTGCGTTTGCGGCCAGCCGCTCCAGTTGAACGAGGCGCCGACGCCGGAGCCCAAGGGCAGCGAAATCCTACTCAAAGTGCTGGCAGCCGGTGTCTGCCACAGCGACCTGCATCTCGCCGACGGCTGGTTCGATCTCGGCGGCGGCAAGAAGATGAGCCTCGCCGACCGCGGCATGAAATTGCCGGTGACGCTCGGCCACGAGAACGTGGGCAAGGTGGTGGCGGTCGGCCCCGACGCCAAGGGCATTAAGGTCGGCAGCGTTTTGCTCGCCGACCCCTGGATCGGCTGTGGCACATGCGCGGTGTGCAAGCGCGGCGAGGAGAATCTCTGCCGCAATATGAAGAGCCTCGGCGTGTTCTCCAACGGCGGCTATGCCGATTACCTCATGGTGCCGCATCCGCGCTACCTGTTTGAGATCGGCGATCTTGCGCCAGAGCGCGCGGCGCCGCTCGCCTGTTCGGGCATCACCACCTTCAGCGCGCTGAAGAAGGTGCCGACCATCAAGGAAGAGCCGACGGCGATCATCGGCGCCGGCGGTCTCGGCCTGATGTGCCTCGGCCTGCATCAGAAGATGGGCGGGCATTCCTCGATTGTCGTCGACATCGATCCAGTCAAGCGCGAGGCCGCGAAGAAGGCCGGCGCGACGCATGTCGTCGACGGCGGTGCGGCTGACGCGTCCCAGCAGATCATGAAACTCACCAAAGAAGGTGCGGGCGCCTGGGCGGTGATCGACCTTGTCGGCTCTTCGCAGAGCGCGCGCGTCGGCTACGACAGCCTGATCAAGGGCGGCAAATATATCATCGTCGGCCTCTACGGTGGCGAGTTCACCGTCGCCCTGCCGCCGGTGCCGATGCGCGCGCTGACAATCCAGGGCTCCTATCTCGGCACCATTCCAGAGATGGGCGAACTGATGCAGCTCGTACGCAACAAAGGCCTGCCCGATGTGCCCGTGACCACGCGGCCGCTCGAAGACGTCAATGCTGCGCACGCCGACCTGCGCACCGGCAAGATCGTCGGCCGCGTCGTGCTGACGCCGGCATGAGAGCCATGCCGGAATAGGGCCGCATAAGCGGTGTTAGCCGGCTCGATTTGATGGAAATGGAGTGAGACATGGATTCCGCCGGGCTGCGCGCGATGCAGGCGCCGATCAAGGAAAAATATAAAACCGATCCCAAGGCCGGGGTGATCACGCTCAAGGCCAAGGGCACGCTCGACGACACCAACATCGCCTGCAAGGTCGAGACCGGCCGCGCGCTTGCGACCGCGGGCCTGCACCCGGCGACGGGCGGCTCCGGGCTCGAACTTTGCTCGGGCGACATGTTGCTCGAGGCGCTCGTTGCCTGCGCTGGCGTCACCGTGAAGGCGGTGTCGACCGCGCTCGATATCCCGATAAAGTCGGGCAGGGTCTCGGCCGAAGGCGATCTCGATTTTCGAGGCACGCTCGGCGTTGCCAAGGACGCGCCCGTCGGCTTCGTGCAGATTCGCATACGCTTCGATCTCGACACCGACGCGCCGCAGGACAAGCTCGACCAGCTGCTCAAGCTTACCGAGCGCTATTGTGTGGTGTATCAGACCATCAAGGCGGGACCGCCCGTCGAGGTGAAACTCAACCGCACGTAATCACGGAGATTGACTGCGGCATCAACGCCCGCGATGACGCAATGATGCTTGCATGGGCCGCGGCGAAGGCCCATGGTCCCCCGCGAAAATGTCTCCCGACCTCTATTTTGCCCTTACTCTCATCGTGAAAATGGCCGTCACCGCGGCTTTCGTGGTGGCGGCGACGGTCACCGCCGAGCGCGCCGGTCCTGTTATCGGCGGCATGGTGGCGACGCTGCCGATCGGTGCTGGACCGGTGTACGTGTTCCTCGCCATGGATCACGACCCGCACTTCATCGCGCGGAGCGCGATTGCGAGCCTGTCAATCAACGCGGCGAACGCCGCGCTCGCCGTCGTCTACAGCCAGCTGGCACAGAAGCGACCGCTCGCCGTCAGCCTGTCCGGCGCCTTCGTCGCCTGGCTCGCCTTCGCACTCATCATCCGCGCCGTCGAATGGAACTTCATGATGGCCGCCGCCCTGAACGCGATTGTGCTGTCGCTGTGCGTCTGGAACGTCAGCGCACTGCGGCACGTGCGCATGCCGGCGTTTCACGCACGCTGGCCGGATTTCCTGTTGCGCGCCGCAATGGTCTCGGTGCTGGTCGGCATCGTCGTCACGTTCAGTTTCCAACTCGGGCCGTCCGGCAGCGGACTGCTCGCTGTGTTCCCGGTCGTGCTCACCAGCATCGCGCTGGTGATGCATCCGCGGATGGGCGGCAAGGCCTCCGGCGCGGTGCTCGCCAACGCACCGATCGGCCTTGTCGGCTTTGCCTTCGCCTGCACCATGCTGCATTTCACGGCCGAGCCGTTTGGCAACGCCATCGGCCTGGCGCTCGCGCTTGCAATGTCGCTTGGCTGGAGCGTGCTGATGATGCTGTTGCACCGGCTGCCGGCGCCCGAACTGACATGATCATGTTCATTGCTGGGCTGCTGCTCAAGATTGCGATGACCGCCGGCATCGTGGTGGCTGCTTCGGTCGTGGTCGAACGCTCCGGGCCGTTCATCGGCTCGCTGATCGCGTCGCTGCCGACCGCGGGCGGCGCGGCGCTGATCATCCTCGCCTGGGAGCATCCGCCGCAGTTCATCGCGGACACGATGGTCGGCAGCCTAATCGCGAACGCCGCCTGCGCGCTGTTTGCCCTGACTTACGCGGCGCTCGCGCAGCGGGGATCGCTGCCGGTAAGCCTTTGCGGCGCACTCGCAGTGTGGCTCTGCGGTGTGTTTATCGCGCGGCTGTTTCAATGGAATGCGACCAGCGCCGTTCTGCTCAATGCCATGATCTACCCGGTCACGATTTGGCTCGCCGCAAGCTTTCGCTCCGAAGGCGCGATCAAACGCGTGGCGTTGTCGGGCCGCGATCTTGTCTGGCGCGCCGGCGTGGTGACGCTGTGCGTTATTGTGGTGACGACCCTGAGCAGCTCGATCGGGTCGTATTTCTCGGGCGTCTTTGCCTTCTTCCCGATCGCGATGGCGTCGTTCTTCATCATCCTGCACCCGCGCATCGGCGGGCCGGCGGCCGCAAGCGTCGCGGCGTACGTGCTGACGCCGCTCATCGGGCTCGGCTTGGGCCTGCTCGCGGTGCATCTGCTCGCCGTGCCGCTCGGCGTCTGGTGGTCCTATGCGGTCGGATTGAGCGTCGGACTGTCGTGGAACGCGCTGCTGTGGTTGTTGCGGCAGGCGCGGTTGCGGCGGCTATTGCAGCAGCCCTAGCTCCAGCGCCTTGATCTGCAGCGCGAGATAGCGCGAAAAGATGCGGCACTGCGCCAGCGACCCGGCGGTAAACCAGAGTCCGGGTTGCGCCGTGCGCCGCCACATGTTGCGCAACTCACCGCCGTTGTCATAGCCCCAGACCGGGCCGATGCGGTCGGCGATGGCGTCGCCGAGATAGAGCCGCACAGCGTCCTGCTGGTTCTTGTAGCCGGTCGCCAGAACGAGCAGCTCTGCAGGCACGGTCTTGCCGTCTTTCAGCTTCGCGCCGTTCGCGACGAACGTGTCGATGTCGGCGAATTGCAGAAGCTTAACCTCGCCGGCAATGATCAACTCCGAGCAGCCGACATTGAAATAGTAGCCGCCGCCGCGGCGCAGATACATCATCTGGAAACCGGTTTCGTCTTCGCCGTTCCAGAGCTGGAATCCCTTGGCAGCGAGCGAATCGAGCAGCGACTTGTCGATCTCGCAGCTTTTCGCGGTCGACACTTGATACGAGCGCCGCAGCACCGGGTAGGGCATCGAGGTCGCGAGCAGGTCGCAGTCCTCGATGGGAATGCCCTCGGAATAGATGGCGTAGACGCGCTGGGCCTCGGCGAGGCTAACGACGTAGGTCTTGCTGCGTTGAATGATGGTGACGTCGGCGCGGTGCGCTTGCAGTTCCTGCGCGACGTCGTGACCGCTGGTGCCAGTGCCGAGCACCATCACCTTTCGGCCGCGCCAGGCTTCGGCATTCTCGAAGGCGCCGGAATGCACGACGGTCCCGGCGAAGTCCTTCAGCCCCGGCAGGTCCGGATAGGACGGGATACTGCTGACGCCAGTTGCGAAGATGATGTGACGCGGATGCATAACGCGCGTCGCGCCGTCGCGCTTGAGCGTCACGTTCCATCGCTTGAGCTTGTCGTCGTAGCCGCCGGAGACGAGCTCTGTGCCGGTCCAGTAGTTAAGCTCCATCGCCTCGACGTAGGACTCGAACCAGTTCGCCAGCTTGTCCTTCGGGATATAAACCGGGAAGTTCGGCGGAAACGGCAGGTAGGGCAGGTGATTGACGAACACCTCGTTGTGCAGCGTCAGCGAGTGATAGCGCGTGCGCCAGTTGTCGCCGACGCGTTCGTGGCGGTCGACGATCAGCGTATCGACGCCAAGCTGCGACAGTCGCGCGGCGATCGATAGGCCCGCTTGGCCGCCGCCGATTGCCAGCACGGCGGGGTCGCGGTCGGCGAAGGCGCGCTGTCTGGCGAGGCGGTCAGTCCAGTTCTCGGCGCCGAAATCGCGCGTCGAATCGGGCGGCGGACGGCGCTTGAACCATTCCTCATGCCCGCGCAGTTCGTTGAGGTTGGTGTTCATGGTCCAGGCGCGCAGCCGCGACGGCTGCTGCGGATCCGGCACCAGGCGCACCGCGCCCTCACAGGGGCCGAGTGCGGTATCGAATTCGAAGATGACCTCGATCGTTTCGGTGCCGGCGCGGCTCACCCAGCGCGGCGGTGTGCGACGCGGCGGCAGACGGACGTTCTTCGGCTTGGTGCGTGCAAGCGTCTCGCGCAGCTTTGCTTCAATCGGCGCGCGCCCCGTCATCGTCTCGATGGTCCAGGTAAAGGCGAGCAGGTCGCGCCACAATCCGTCGGGCAGGAAGAGATCGGCAACGGCGGCCGCGTCTTGTGCGTCGAATGCCGTACCGAGCTTGTCGAGCCAGGCTTTTGCCTCGGCAGGCGCTGACGCTTGTTTGCGGTCGACAATATTCATCAAGCTGTCCCAGCTTGGGAACCAATCGCGTCTATTCTGGCGCAAGATGTGGGGCAATGCACGGGGATTGCGCTGCGCGCGCTGATTGCGGCTTAGCTGTCCTTGCGGATGGCGAGCTTGGCTTTGAGCGCATAGAGCGCATCCATGGCTTCGCGTGGCGACATATCGTCCGGATTGATCGCAGCGAGCGCTGAGGCCAACGCCTCGAACGGATTGTCCTTCACGGCCGCGGATTGCGGTGTCGAGGCGAACAGCGGCAGGTCCTCAAAGCCTTTCGGCGCAGCGCGATCTTCCTGCTCCAGTTTGGCGAGCACGACCTTAGCGCGCTCGATAACGTTCGCCGGTAGGCCTGCGAGCTTCGCAACCTGGATGCCATACGATCGGTCGGCCGCGCCGGCCGTGACCTCGTGCAAAAAGACGACCTCGCCTTGCCACTCCTTCACGCGCACCGTTGCATTGTGCAGCCGCGCAAGCCGCGCCGACAGTGCGGTCAGTTCGTGGAAATGCGTCGCGAATAACGCGCGGCAGGTATTGACGTCGTGCAGATGCTCGACAGTCGCCCAGGCGATCGACAGGCCGTCGAAGGTCGCGGTGCCGCGGCCGATCTCATCGAGGATCACCAGGGCGCGCGGCCCTGCCTGATTGAGGATGGCTGCCGTCTCGACCATCTCGACCATGAAGGTGGAACGGCCGCGAGCGAGATCGTCCGCAGCGCCGACGCGTGAGAACAGCCGGTCGACAATGCCGATGCGCGCCGCCTTCGCCGGTACAAACGAGCCCATCTGCGCGAGGATCGCGATCAACGCATTCTGCCGCAGGAAGGTCGATTTTCCGGCCATGTTCGGGCCGGTGATCAGCCAGATCCTTCCCGCATTCTGTGCGGCGGGCGGTGACAGATCGCAATCATTGGCGACGAAGGGCGTGCCATCCTTCGACAGAGCCTGTTCGACGACAGCGTGACGGCCGCCCTCGACAACGAAGCCGAGCGAGTTGTCGACCTGCGGCCGCGCGTAGTCGCGCTCGGTCGCGAGTTGCGCGAGCGCTGCCGCGACATCGAGCCGGGCCAGCGCCCCCGCGCAATCCTTGATCGCGTCGCTCTGGGCGATCACAGCCGCCGCAAGGCGCTCGAAGATGTCGAGCTCAAGCCCAAGCGCGCGCTCTGCGGCGCTGGCGACCTTGGCTTCGAACTCGCTAAGCTCGGTGGTGGTAAAGCGCACCTGGCCGGCCAGCGTCTGGCGGTGGATGAAAGTGGCGTTTAGCGGCGGTGCCATCAGCTTGTCGCCGTGCTGCGCCGTCACCTCGACGAAATAGCCAAGCACGTTGTTATGCCGAATCTTCAGCCCGCGGACGCCGGTGTTCTCGGCGTATCGCGCTTGCAGCGCAGCGATAACGCGGCGGGATTCGTCGCGCAGCGCGCGCAGCTCGTCGAGCGCCTTGTCGTAGCCTTCGCGCACGAAACCGCCGTCGCGCTTGAACGCCGGCACTTCGGCGGTGAGCGCCGCGGCAAGTTCCGCAGCCAGCATGCCGTCTGGACGGCGGCAGGCTTGCATGGTCTCCGCGATTTCAGCCGGCTGCCCCTTGAGTGCGCCAAGCGCGCGAGCAAGATCGGCGGCGGCGAGGATACCGTCGCGAATGGCGGCAAGATCGCGCGGCCCCCCCCGGCCGACGGTGATACGCGCCAGCGCACGGGCGAGATCGGGCGCCGCGGCCAGTCGCGAGCGCGTCTCGGCGCGCAAGGCAGTGTCGGCAACGAACGCTTCGACTGTGTCGAGCCGTTTGCCAATAGCGTCGGGATCGGTCAGCGGTGCCGACAGGCGCTGCGCCAACAGCCGCGAGCCGGCGGCGGTGACAGTGCGGTCGATGGCGTCAAGCAGCGAGCCGCGCCGCTCGCCCGACAAGGTGCGCATCAGCTCGAGATTGCCACGCGTCGCCTGGTCGATCGCCATGGTGGCGCCCGCGCTCTCGCGCAGCGGCGGCGATAGCGGCGGCCGCTTGCCGATTTGCGTGCGCTCGACATAGGTGACGCAGGCTGCGGCCGCCGTGAGCTCGAGCCGGCTTAGGGCACCAAAGGCCTCGCTTGTCGCGACTGCGAAGAACGACGTCAGCCGCCGCTCTGCGGTCGCGGTGTCGAACACGTCGCGCGTCAGCGGCGTCAGCGCCGGCAGCGAGCGCCAGTAGGGCGCGAGATCTGCCTCGCTATAGAGAGCATCGGATATGATGATCTCGCCGGGTTCGAGCCGCGCGATCTCGGCGGAGAGCGCCGAGCGCTCGCATTCGGTAATGCGGAATTCGCCGGTCGAGATGTCGATCCAGGCAAGCGCGAAGCGTGTCTCATCGCCGACCGATGACAATTTCGCGCGCGCGACCGCAAGCAAATAGTTGTTGCGGCGCGCATCGAGCAGCGTGTCTTCGGTAAGTGTGCCGGGGGTTACCAAGCGGACGACATCGCGACGGACAACGCTCTTTGCACCACGCTTCTTGGCTTCCGCGGGATTCTCGAGCTGCTCGCAGACCGCGACGCGGTGGCCGAGCGCGATGAGGCGGTGCAGATATTCGTCGGCGCGCACGACCGGCACGCCGCACATCGGAATGTCGCGACCGTGATGCTTGCCGCGCTTGGTCAGCACGATGCTGAGCGCGCGCGCCGCGGTTTCGGCATCCTCGAAGAACAGCTCGTAGAAATCCCCCATCCGGTAGAACAACAGGCAATCCGGATTGGCGGCCTTGATCTCGATGTACTGTTCCATCACCGGCGTGACGCGGCCGTCGCCTTGCGGCAGCGTGCCGGACGGCTGCTCGGGCTCGGACATGCCAATGGATTGCGTCAGCGCCATGGGCGCGAACGTTAGCAGGAGCGGGGCCGCAATTCACGGCCCCGCTCGAAACACCCACAAGGAAGCGTCAGCTCTTGAATTTCACGCCGCACAGCGCCTCGAGATTGCCGTGCCAGACCTTTTCCTTGTCGGCCTTCGGCATGTCGAGGCCCTCGATGATGCGGAGCGTCTCGCGCGTGTACATCGTGCCCTTTTCCGGATCGAACGGGCAGTCAGACGCGAACACAATGTGGTCGAGGTCATAGAAGGCAAAGCCGCATTTCGTCGCCGGCTCGCCGCCAAACACCGCGGTGTCGGCATAGAAGTCGTGCTTGAAGTAGTCGAGCGGCCGTTTCTTCAACTGCTTCAGCAACACGCCGAGATCTTCGTCCGAGGTGCGCGCGCCGAGCTGGTCCCAACCGGGCCCGATGCGGCCTTCGAGCATCGGCACGATGCCGCCGAAGTGGTGGGTAATGACCCTGACGTTCGGGTACTTGTCGAGCGTCTTGGAGAACACTAGCCGCGCCATTGCCGCCGCCGTCTCGTACGACCATCCGAAGGTCCACCAGATCTCGAATTTCGATTTCTTCTCGCTGAGGTAATCCGGGAAATTTGCCGCGCGCGCCGGATGCATCCAGATCGGCTTCTTCAGCCGATTCATGGTCTCGAAGAACGGCTCGAACGCCGGATCGTCGAGGGGTTTGCCGGCGACGTTGGTGTAGATCTGCACGCCGAGCGCGCCCATCTTGATCGCGCGTTCGGCCTCGCGCACCCCGCCGTCCGGCGCCATGAGCGTGGCCTGGGCTACCCAACCGGGGAAACGGTCGGGGTCCTTCTTGCAGATGTCGGCGAAACCGTCGTTCACCAGCTTGGTGAACTCCTCGATCTTGAGGCCGTCGCCCTTCAGCATCACCTCGAGCGGCGGCATCGGGTAGGAGAGGATCTGCGCGTAGTCCTTGAAGGTGTCGACGACCCTCTTGCGCACATCGAGGTCGTGGATGCAGGGGATTTCGCGTACGCGCTTGCCGATGTCGGCATGACCGCTCTCGACGATCTTGGCGAAGAACTTTTCCGGAATGAAGTGAGTGTAGGCGTCGATACGCATATACGCGGCTCCCTGGCGTGTGACTCAATAAGGTGTGATGACGTTGAGCAGCGCCTGCCGTTTCTCATTGAGAACGACGTCGCGGGCGCGATTGAGGGCATCGGGCAGATCGGCGGGCTTCTCGATTCGTTCGGCGTGCGAGCCCTGGGCGCGGGCAAGCTCATCATAGGGCGGCGCGGGGTCGAGATCGGCGAGGAAGCGGCCGTCGGCTTCGCCTGCGGCGCCGTCCTTGAACATCGACAGCGTAGCGTTGCGCACGGCGGCGTAGCGGCTGTTGTTGAAAAGCACAGTGAGGATCGGCAGATTGTTCGCGCCCGACACCCAATGCCCGACCATCGGGTTGGCGAACACGTAGGCGCCGTCGCCCAAGGTCGCGACGATAAACTTGTCCGGCGCTGCGAGTTTGGCGCCGAGTGCCGCGCCCAGACCCCAGCCGAGACCGCCGGCGGGGCCGAGCGCGTAAAATGTGCCGGGATGTTCGCGCTCGACCTGCGCGGCACGCAGCGAATATTCGTTGAAGATCACCGCGTCGTGGCCGACCGCATCGCTGATGCATCGCGACAGATATTCCGGCGAGATGCGGTCGCCGGGCGCCGAATCCTTGGCGAGTTGCGCGCGGCGCATGCGCATGCGTTCGGTCAGGCGCGTGCGGCGCGCGGCGATGCGCGCCTCAGCCATCTGCAGGCGAGGTCCTAGCGCGGCGGCGAGCGCCGACAGCGAGTTGACCGCGCCGGCCTGGATCGCGAGATCGCTCGGAAACGTGCGCATCGGATAGCGCACGAAGAACGGATCCTCGCCGATATGCACGACGTGACAGCCGGCCGGCGGGTTATGCAGGCTCGGTATCCAAGGCGCGTCGGCGTCGATGGTGATGACGAGGTCGGCGTCGGCGAGCAGCGCGCCCGGTTCGAAGCCGAAATGCATCGGGTGACTTGATGGCAAGCACATTGCGCGCGGGTTGCTGACGACGACGGGAATGGCCGCGCGTTCGGCGAGTTGGCCAACCACTGCGGGGGCGTCGTTCGGCAGGGTCGACACGATGAGGAGCGGGCGCTCGGCAGCCGCGATCCAATCGGCGAGCTGCGCGATCGCGCGCGGATCGGGATGCGCGGATGCAGCCTGAGGACGCGGTTTGAGAGGTCCGATCGGTTCGGGCACAGGGGCCGACAGCGGTTCGCGTGGCAGCACGAGGTAAACTGGGCCGCGCGGGCTCGCCATCGAGACTTCGACGGCGCGCGAGACGACGTCGCCGACCTGCGATGCCATACGCAGCTCGTAGTCCCACTTCACCATCTCGCGCAGCATGCCGGCTTGGTCGAACATCTCCTGCGCCCAGTGGATCGGACGCGAGCGCGAGCCGAACGAGCCTTTTTCGGTGATCGGTGTGCGGCCGGCGGCGAGGATCAGCGGGACGCGGTCGCGCGACAGGTTGGTGATGTTGTTGATGGTGTTGGCGGTGCCAACGTTGACGTGCACCATCACCGCCTGGGGCCGGCCGTTCATCAGGTAGGCCCCGTGTGCCATCGACACCGCGAGATTCTCGTGCGGCACCAGGACGGGCTTCGGAACCTTGGCGTTGGTTTTCTTGGCGCGGCTGAAGGCCTCGACGATCGGCGGGAAATCGGTGCCGGGGTTGCAGAAGAAATAGTCAACGCCGTGATCGGCGAGCGCGCGCAGGAAAGCCTCGGCGGCAATCGTCGGCCGTTGTCCGGTCGGTGCGGCCATTGTGCGTTTCGCCCCTCATCCCGCGCGGCGGGTGTTCTCGTTATTGGCGGGCGAGTCTTACTCGACGAGGGGTAGGGCTGACAACGCAGCTACTCTGCGGCCATCGGGAGGCTGCCATGCCCTTCGATATCGGCAAGGCATTTGGCGAGGCTTTCGCCGTCCGGATCGACCAAGGCCGCCGTTCGCGCACTGGCGAGCGCATCGGCGGCGCGCGCCATTGGGATGTCGCCCGCCAATGCCGGACGGATGACGCGCGCTTCGATCGCCGCATAGTTAGCGGTTCCGCGCGCATGGGTGTCGCCATAGCCCTTGATCAGCCGCGCGCATTCCGCGACCTCGAGCGCAAGGTCGGTCGAGTGCTTGGCGGCCTCGACGATCAGGGCAAGCCAGACCTCGATCGCCTTCTGCTCCTGCTTGTAGCGATGGCCGAACGGCCGCAGCGCCCGCATCTTTGCGAGCATCAGGAAGCGCAGATAGCCGCTGATCGAGGTGGAGTTGATCTCCATGCCGAAATAGACGCGGCCGAGCCAGCCGCGCCGAGCGGCGATTGCGAGGATCGGCCGTGCCAGGAACGACGGCAGAAGCTGACACATTTCCTCGATACCGGGCTTTAGGAAATCGTGCACCGAGAACGGCTCATTCTTCGCGCGCAACTCGTCGCGCGCGATGCGCTGCATGCGGGCAGGCGCGATCTTCGCCTGCGCCACGCGCGCGACGTCTTCGTAAGACATGCGTACGGCGAGATGCCGCGCCACTTCCTTCAGCAGCTTGCCGTGCGCGTGCGCGGCTTCGTCCGCCTCCATGACGGACTTGAGCCGGTTGAGATAAAGCCGCGCATAGTTCGCGCTCTGATACGGCACCAGGCGGCGCACTCCTTCGAGTGTGGTCGCCTGCGCCAGCGCCGGGAACGTCCAGGCGACCGCCTGCTCGAGCGACTGGCGGGTGGCGGCTGCCGTCTTTTTCTTGTCGGGGATCTTCGCAGACTGCACTTTTGCGCGCGCGACGTCGAGGCCGGCGCGGAAACCGCGCACGTTGGCATCGACTTGCTTGCCGTCGGCGCGGATCGCGGCCTCAAACTGCTCGGCGGTCACCGGCAGGCGGCCCGCGCCCGCGACGGCGCCAAGCATCACTGCGTTGATGAGCGCGCCGCTCTGCTCGGCGAGCTTCGCCATGTCGATGAGCATGGCGTCGCGCGAATTGTCCCTTATCACGTTGATCAGCTTGTCTTGGTCGAGGCGGCCGTCGCCCATCGCGATTTTCTCGTCCATCGCATAGAAGCGGCTGGTTGAGGCGATAATGAAAGTACGGTCAGGCGTTGCAAAGCCGTTCGCGACCGCGCGGACCGCTTCGAGCAGTTCGCTGGTCACCGCGATGTCGATGTCGCCGACGCCGGGCGTCAGCGCCAGCACTGGCCGCTTGCCGTTCAGCTTGCTCAGCGGGATGGGGTAGATCTCGACGTAATAGGTCGTGGCGCCGGTGCGCTGCGCGACGCCGGGGATCGACGTCGATTGCACCGGGAAGCCTGCCTTCGCCGCGGCATCGACGATCCAATTAGTCAGCACGCCCCCGCCTTCGCCGCCGAGCGCAGCGATCAGCATGGTGATCGGACGCGGCGCGCTCATGCCGCCACCTTGCCGTCAAAGCCGCCGAGCCAGCCGATCACCTTCATGCGCAGGCGGTGTTTGAGCCGGTCGCGCCAGGTCGGATTGCGGACGATCTCGGCGCGATAGAATGACGGGCACAGCACGGCAGCGTGCGCGACCTCGCCGCACAGGCCGCAGCCGACACAGGTTTCGACGACGGCCGCCACCGGGTCAGTGCGCAGCGGGTCGGGTGAGGGCTTCACCGTCAGCGACGGGCAGCCTGACAGGCGGATGCAGGAATGGTCGCCAGTGCA
>Ga0187780_10000371_pt1 | contig 33926 bp, 27 predicted proteins | sample 1015_Q2_SP10_20__FD_132429 | JGI IMG/M metagenome (GOLD analysis project Ga0187780, IMG submission 132429) | Tropical peat soil microbial communities from peatlands in Department of Meta, Colombia - 1015_Q2_SP10_20_MG | ecosystem: Environmental > Terrestrial > Soil > Wetlands > Peat | place...
GCCGGACTTCCGCTATTCGTGGAAGGAGAAGTTCGTCTCCATCCCGAAGATCCTGCCCTTCATCCTCATTATCCTCGGCGTCATGTACGCGCTCTACGGCGGCGTGGCGACGCCGTCGGAAGCAGCCGGTGTCGGCGCCGCGCTCTGCGTCATCATGGCCCTTGTCATCTACCGGTTGTGGCAGCCGGACCAGATCTGGGCGATCCTGCGCGACACCATGCGCGAGTCCGTGATGATCCTGACGATCATCGCCGCCGCCGTACTGTTCGGCTACATGCTGACGTCGCTCTATCTCACCCAGACTTTGGCGCAGGCGATCGCCGACGCGCACTTCAATCGCTGGGTGCTGATGTTCATGATCAACCTGTTCCTGCTGGTGTCGGGCTTCTTCATCCCGCCCGCAGCCATCATCCTGATGACATCACCGATCCTGCTGCCCATTATTACGGCAGCCGGTTTCGATCCGGTCTGGTTCGGCGTCATCCTGACGATCAACATGGAGATCGGCCTGATCCACCCGCCGGTCGGGCTCAACATCTACATCGTCAACGCGATTGCGCCCGACGTGCCCGTCATCAAAGTCATGTGGGGCACGTTGCCGTATGTCGTCTGTATGATGCTGGCGATCGTGATCTTGTGTATCTTCCCCGAAATCGCCACATGGTTGCCTAACCATCTGATGGGTGCCGGCAAGTAACGGGCCGCCACCCAGCGCCTGGAAGGGTTGATGAACACCTCGTTTTTCGGGGAATTGCTGCAAACGATATCCGAGCGCGGGCGTGCGCTGCTTGCGCGCGACCGGCGCGGTACGGATGCAACGCGCTCCGAAAGCCTGATCGAGCAGGCCGAGCATCTCTTGTCCGGACGCGGCGAGGCTTCAGGCGTTGCCCTCGCGCGCGAGATCCTCTCCCGCTACGCGGAGCTAACCACCGGCCCGCGCATCGCCTTCTTCGAGGCGCTTGCCGAGCGCTTCGGTCCCGACAAGGCACGGATGGAAAAAGCCGTCGCCGCGTGGTGCGAGAAGCCGAGCGACGCGACTGCTGCGGAAGTGCACGCGGCTTCCGAGCCGCGCAGGCAGGAACTCTTCCGCCGTCTCAACCTCGCTCCCGGCGGCACCGCCGCGCTGGTGCGCATGCGCGAGCAGCTGATGGACGTGCTCGCGCATCGCGACAAGGATCTGGGCCAGGTCGACAACGATTTCGTCCACCTGTTCTCGTCATGGTTCAACCGCGGCTTCCTGGTGCTGCGCCGCATCGACTGGTCGACGCCGGCGATCGTGCTGGAGAAGCTCATCCGTTATGAGGCGGTGCACGAGATTCGCGGCTGGGACGATTTGCGCCGGCGCATCGATCCGCCCGACCGGCGCTGCTACGCCTTCTTTCATCCGGCACTGGTCGATGACCCGCTGATCTTCGTCGAGGTTGCGCTCGAACGCGATATTCCCGGCTCGATCGCGCCGATCCTCGCCAGCGGCCGTCAGGAGTTCGTCGAGCCAGATCGCGCCCGTACCGCCGCGTTCTATTCGATCTCGAACTGCCAGCGCGGGCTCGCCGGCGTTTCATTCGGCAATTTCCTCATCAAGCAGGTCGTCGAGGAGATCTGCCGCGAATTGCCAAAGCTGACGACTTTCGTGACGCTCTCGCCGGTGCCGACTTTCATGCGCTGGCTGTCCGGCGAGCTCGAGTCCGCGCATTCCGCGGCGATCAACGACGTTGATCGCGCGGTGCTGAGCCTCATGGAGCGTCCGCACTGGTGGACCGATCCGGAGATCTTCAGCAAAATGGAAGAGCCGTTGATGCGGGCTGCTGCCTGGTACTTCCTGCGCGCAAAGACGCCGCGCGGCACGCCGGTCGATCCGGTCGCGCGTTTCCATCTCGGAAATGGCGCGCGGCTCGAGCGGATCGACTGGCTTGGCGACACGTCGGAGAAAGCCATCACCCAGGGCGCCGGGCTGATGGTGAATTACCTGTACGACCTCGACGATATCGAGAAGAACCACGAGGCCTATGCGGAAGGGCGCACCGTCGTCGCCTCGAGCAATGTGCAGCGCCTGCTGCGGCCGACGCTCGAACTGGTGCCGCTCGCCGGTCAGGCTTTTCCGTAGACCGGCACGATCGCGCCGCGCGTCACCTTGTTGCCGGGTGATGCCAGAAACAAAATCGTCGCCGCGACCTCTTCGACCTTCGGCCATGCGCTGAAATCGGTCTTCGGCATCGCCGCGCGATTGGCCGCCGTATCCATGATCGACGGCGCGACCGCATTGACGAGAATGCCGTCCTTAGCGACTTCCTCGGCGAGCGTGACCGTGAGCGCGGCAACGCCGGTCTTGGCGATCGTGTAAGCCGACATGCCGGCGCCGGACCGCCATTCGAGCGCCGGTCGCGCCGCAACGTTGACGATGCGGCCGCCGCCGCGCATCGCGTTCACCGCGGCACGGCAGCAGAGGAAACAGGAGATCAGGTTGTTGTCGAGCTGTGCCGTCAGCGCGGCCTTGTCGGTCTCGGCAACCTTGCCCATGGCGAAGCCGCCGGCAATGTGGATCGACGCCCACGGCGCGATGTCTTCGTAGACCTCAGCGACCGAGGCTTCATCGGCAAGATCGGGCACCTTGATCAGCCGAACATTCTTTGCGCCGGCATGTTCGAAGCGTTGCGCCTCCGCGTCGATGATGTAAGGCACGGTGCAGCTTGCGCCCCCACCGAGAAGATTGCGGACGACCGTGCTGCCGAGCGCGCCGGTGCCGCCCGTCACCACCACATGCTTGCCGGAGAAGTCGGTCATCCGCGCCCCCGCCTCACGCGCGTCGGCAGCACCTGCAATTCGATCCAGTTCGCCACCTCGCTGGTGCGCAATTTCTTGTCGAGCACATTCTTGCTGATGCCATGCAGCCATGACAGCCGTTTGCAGCCCGGATCGACATGAAGCGCGTCGAGGTCCTTGGCGAAACCTTTGACGCCGGTCTCGTCGGCAAAAAAGCCTTCCCCGATCAGCCGAGTGCCGATGCGGCGTACGATCGCGGCGAGCTCGCACAATGGATATTCCGGATGGTACTGAACCGCCCAGGCGACCGACCCGTTGGTGCGGATCTCGGCGCTCTGCACCGATGACATTGCATTGGTCGCGAGCACCGTAGTTCCCGGCGGCACCGTCTCGACCTCGTCGAGGTGGACGGTCGGCGCGTTGAAGACATCCTGCTTGCCGACATACATCGGATGCTTGCGGCCGGCTTCCGTCAGCCTGATGCCGCGCCCGAAGCCGATTTCGCGGCCGTTCGGATTCTTGCGCACGCTGCCGCCAACCGCGGTGGCGATCACTTGCAGGCCCCAGCACGAGCCGAAGATTGGCGTCCCCGTTGAAAGTCCGGCGCGCACGAGATCGACCTGCCGCGTCACCTCGGCGCCGCCATTATAGACGTGGAGACCCGAGCCGGTGATGGCGATACCGTCATAGCCTTCGAGCGCCTTGCCGGCCGGCAGCGAGGCCTTGAGATCGCCCGGATAGCAGATGTCGACCGTGGCGCCAGGCAGCAGTTCGCCGAGCAGATTGGCGTAGCCTTTGCTCGCAGGCACGCCTCCGGCCGCGACGTGTTCGGCCATGGTCTGCGGGGAATTGCCTTCGATGACAAGCAGGCTGGGGGACGGCATGACCATTGATATGGCGAGGCCGCGCCGACTTGGCAATTGCCGTGCGTTTGCAGCTTTAAACCGGGATTAACGCCTTCCGTTCTTGAGTTGGCCATTCAGGCCGCCCATGCTGCGGCACGCGGAGCGAATCACCGGATATGGCCGACTTCGACCTCGCCATCATCGGCGGCGGCATCAACGGAACCGGCGTCGCGCGCGATGCCGCCGGCCGTGGGTTGCGTGTCCTCTTGGTCGAGATGAACGATCTCGCTTCCGGCACGTCGTCGACATCCTCCAAGATGATCCATGGCGGGCTGCGCTATCTGGAGAAGCATGCGTTCCGCCTGGTGCGCGAGGCTCTCAGCGAGCGTGAAGTGCTGCTCAACATGGCGCCGCACGTCATCCGCCCGGCGCGGTTCCTGCTACCGCCGCTGCCCGGCAAGCGCAACGCGCTTGTACTGCGCTTCGGTCTCCTGCTCTACGACTGGCTCGGCGCGCGCAAGGTGCTGCCGGCCTCGAAGACCGTCGACCTGACCCACCATCCGCTGGGCGATCCGCTCAAGCGCCTGTTCCGTTACGGCTTCGAGTACTCCGATTGCCTGGTCGATGACTCGCGCCTCGTCGTACTCAATGCGCTCGACGCCGCCGAGCATGGCGCGACCGTGCGCACGCGCACCAAGCTGACGCGCGCCGAGCGGCACGACGAATGGCATCTCGTCTTCAACACGCGCGGCAAACGCAGCACCGCGACGGCACGTGGGCTCGTCAACGCCGCCGGTCCTTGGATCGGTCCCGTCGCCGACACCGTGATCCGGGTGCCGCTGAAGGCGCCGGCCCGGCTGATCAAGGGCAGCCACATCGTCGTGCGCCGCCGTTTCGAGCACGACAACGGCTATATCTTCCAGGCGGCCGACGGCCGCGTCGTCTTCGCGCTGCCGTTTGCGCAGGATTTCACACTGATCGGCACCACCGACGAGAACTTCGTCGGTGACGTCAATTCGCCGGCGCCCACCCCCGAAGAGATTCTCTATCTTTGCAACACCGTGAACGAATATTTCCGCGACAAGGTGACGCCCGACGAGCTGGTCTGGTCGTTTGCCGGCGTGCGCGCGCTCTATGACGATGGCGCCGGGCAGCCAGAGGACGTCACACGCGACTACACGCTCATGCTCGATGAGACGCCGCACGAAGCTCCGCTGCTCACCGTCTATGGCGGCAAGATCACGACGCATCGCAAGCTCGCCGAGGCCGCGATGGCCAAGATCGGCCACTTCTTCCAAGCGCTGCCGCCCTGGACCGAAGGCTCGACGCTGCCCGGCGGAGATTTCCCGCCCGGCGGCTTCTATGCGCTGGTGGCTGAACTGATCGGCAATTGGCCATTTCTTGCCGAGCCGCACGCGCGACGACTGGCGCGGGCCTATGGGCGGCGCGCCGAGGCGATTCTCGCCAATGCCAAGGCCTTCAACGATTTGGGCGACGTCTTTACCGGCGATCTCACCGCCGCCGAGGTGCGCTATCTGATGACACACGAGTGGGCGCAGACCGCCGAGGACGTGCTGTGGCGGCGCACAAAGTTCGGGTTAACCGCCACTAACGAGGAGCGGGGCGCGCTGGAGCGTTTCATGGCGCTGTTTTCGGCCGAAACCGCGCGTGCGCCGGTGTCGTGATGGTTTATCAATCCTTACGCTGACCCCCCGTTTTGTCGCGATCGGTCTTAAGGGCATCGCCACTTCTGTGTGCTTTAAGACAAGAGCGAAAGTGCCGTTTCGGGGATAACGGACCCAATGGCGATTGACGTCGTAAAAGAGTTCACCGCGCGCTTTACGTCCATCAAGGTCTTGGTGGTCGATGACGAGCTTTACATGCGCAAGGTCGTTCGCACCTTGCTCATGAGCCTCGGCGTGCGCACGATCTATGAGGCGGCGGACGGTCCGACCGGCCTCGGCATCATCCGCACGATGCGTCCCGACGTTGTTATCCTCGACTGGCAGATGCCCGGCCTCGATGGCGCGGGCTTCGTCCGCATGGTCCGCTCGCCGGAGACTTTCCCGTATCCCGACGTCCCGATTATCATGCTTACCGGCCACGGCGAGCGTTCGCGCGTCGTCGAGGCGGTTCAAATCGGCGTCCACGAATTCCTGCTCAAGCCGGTGTCCTCCAAGGCCTTGCAAGACCGCCTGATCTCGGTGCTGGCAAAGCCGCGTCCGCTGGTCAAGAACGGCGACTATTACGGGCCGGCACCGCGCAAGCTTGCGGCGGCGGCGACCGCGATCCACGCCGACAACGACGAAGCAATCGCGAATCTGTTTATCGTGAACTAAGCTCCGCGCGGGCCACGCGCCGCCTGACGCTCAGGCTCGCTGCGAGGATTGCTTGACGTCCGCACTCATCGCCATCGATCAGGGTACGACCTCGACGCGCGCCATTGTCTTCGATGCTGCGCTCAGTCCGCTGGCGAGCGCGCAGCAGGAGCTGCATCAGATCTATCCGGCGCCCGGCGAGGTCGAGCACGATCCCGATGCGATCTGGTCGGCGACGGTCGCCACTATCCGTCAGGCTCTCCGGAATGCGAGGCTGACGTCGGCCGACATCGCTGGCATCGGCATCACCAATCAGCGCGAGACCACCGTCATATGGAATCGCGCCAGCGGCAAGCCGATCCACAATGCGATTGTCTGGCAGGACCGCCGCACCGCGGACTTTTGCGGCCGATTGCGTGGTGGCGGCCACGAAAGCGAGATCGCGAAAAAGACTGGCCTGCTGCTCGATCCGTATTTCTCCGCCAGCAAGATCGCCTGGCTGCTCGATCATGTCGACGGCGCGCGGCAGGCGGCGCAGGCAGGCAAGCTCGCCTTCGGCACCATCGACAGTTTCCTGCTGTGGCGGCTGACCGGCGGCAAGGTGCACGCGACCGACGCGACCAACGCCGCGCGCACGGCGCTTTATGACATCGTAAAAGGGCAATGGGACCCTAGCCTGTGCGAACTCTTCGGCGTGCCGCAAAGCCTACTGCCGCGCGTTGTCGATAACGCCGGTGAAATGGGCATAACTGATGCATCGCTGTTCGGCGCGCCACTCCGCGTGCTCGGCATGGCCGGCGACCAGCAGGCGGCTCTCATCGGCCACGGCTGTTTTAAACCCGGCATGATGAAGTCGACTTACGGCACCGGCTGCTTCCTTGTGCTCAACACCGGCGCAGAGCCCGTCGCGTCGCGCAACCGACTCCTGACGACGATCGCCTATCAGCTCGACGGCCGGCGCACATACGCGCTCGAAGGCGCGCTGTTCGTCGCCGGCGCTGCCGTGCAATGGCTGCGCGACGCCTTGAAGATCATCAAGAGCGCGTCGGACACCGATGCGCTCGCCGCGCTCGCCGATCCGGCCGAGCAGGTCTACGTGGTGCCGGCCTTCGTCGGTCTCGGCGCACCTTATTGGGACCCGCAGGCGCGCGGCGCGATCTTCGGTCTGACCCGCAACGCCGGCGATGCCGAGCTTGCCCGCGCCACGCTGGAGTCGGTTGGCTATCAGACTCGCGATCTTCTCGATGCGATGCGCGCCGACTGGCCGGCGGCGGCCAAGTCTGAGGCTGTGCTGCGGGTCGACGGCGGCATGACGGTGAGCGCGGCGACGATGCAGTTCCTTGCCGATATACTGGCGATACCTGTGGATCGCCCTAAGGTCATGGAAACGACCGCACTGGGCGCGGCCTATCTCGCTGGCCGCGCCGCGGGGCTCTGTCCCGATCTGCCGGAGTTCGCCGCCCAGTGGCGGCTCGACCGGCGTTTTGTGCCCAAAATGGACGAAGTAACCCGCGCGAAACGCTATTCCGGTTGGAAAGATGCCGTTAGGCGCACGTTAACGTCTGGATGGTCTTGATGGCAGAACCCATGCGTATGAACGCCAAGCAGGCCGAGTATCTGATCCAGCAGCTCAGCGTCCTGCTGGTTGAAGACAATCCTTTCATGCGCAACCTCGTGCGCAACATGCTCGCCAATATCGGCGTCAAAAAGGTCTACGAAGCCGGCGACGGCATTGCGGGCCTCGAGATGATCCGCTCGGTGACGCCAGACGTCATGGTGCTCGACTGGGAGATGCCGCTGCTCAATGGCCCGGAGCTTGTGCGCATCGTGCGGTCGCCCGGCGTGTTCCCGCTGCCCGACATCCCGATCATCATGCTCACTGCGCACGGCGAGCGCTGGCGCGTGCTCGAAGCCGCCAAGCTCGGTGTCAACGAGTTCCTCTGCAAGCCGGTCTCGGCCAAGTCACTGCTCGACCGGCTGCTGTCGATCCTACTCAAGCCGCGCGACAACGTGCAGGTCGGCGAATATTACGGACCGACACCGCGTGCGTCCGCCAAGGCGGAAGTCTCGATCGAGGAACCGCCGGCCGAGATGGCCTGATCTCATCCTCCGAATGACCCGTTGAGCACGCGGTGCTTGCCCGCTAGCGTGCGCGCGGCGTTTGGGATGAGTGGGTTCGATGGCGGACGGCAGGATGGCGGAGGACGGCAAGCCAGCGCTGGTGCGCTTCGACAATGTGACAAAGCGGTTCGGCGACGTTCCCGCCGTCGACGCGCTCAACCTCGACATCGCGAGGAATGAGTTCTTCGCGCTGCTCGGCCCTTCCGGCTGCGGCAAGACCACGCTGTTGCGCATGCTCGCCGGCTTCGAGACACCGAGCGAAGGCCGCATCCTGCTCGACGGCGAGGACATCACCGCCGTGCCGCCGCACCGGCGGCCGGTCAACATGATGTTCCAAAGCTACGCGTTGTTTCCGCATTTGACGGTCGAGGGCAACATCGCCTTCGGCCTGCGCCAAGAGGATGTCGGCCGTGGCGAGCGCTCAGAGCGCGTCGCCGAGATGCTCGCGCTCACCCGCCTGCAAGGCTTCGAGAACCGCAAGGTCAGTCAGCTCTCCGGCGGCCAGCGCCAGCGCGTTGCGCTTGCACGCTCGCTCATCAAGCGGCCGCGTGTGCTGCTGCTCGACGAGCCGATGGCCGCGCTCGACAAGAAGCTCCGTGGCGAGACCCAGTTCGAGCTGATGCAATTGCAGCGCAAGCTCGGTACCACCTTCGTTATCGTCACGCATGACCAGGAGGAGGCGATGACGGTCGCCGGCCGCATCGCCCTGATGAACGGCGGCCGCTTGGTTCAGGTCGGCGCGCCGGTCGAGATCTACGAGCGTCCGGCGTCGCGCTGGGTCGCGGACTTCGTCGGCCAGGTAACGTTGATCGAGGGGCAGCTCAAGCAGGGCGGGGTGCTCACAACTGCGCTCGGCCAGCTCCGTACTGGCGAAGGCGCGCCGGGCAAGGCCTGGCTCGCGCTGCGGCCGGAAAACCTCAAAATGAGCCGCGAGCGTCCTATGGCCGATAACGCGGTCGCCGGCACGATCTCCGACATCGGCTATCGCGGCGACGTCTCGATCTACAAGGTCAAGGTCGCCGACCATTCGCTGATAAAAGTCGCGCTGGCCAATGCCGAGGGAAGGCCTGCGTTCGCCCTCAACGACCTCGTCTGGGTCTCCTGGCCGGCCGATGCCGAAATCGTACTGAGGAGCTGAATAATGGCCGCGACAGCGCGACGAGGTTGGGGGGCGAGGGTGGTCTTGCTGCTGCCCTATTTCTGGCTCGCCGTCTTCTTCCTCGCGCCCTTCGCCATCGTCCTCAAGATCAGCCTGTCGCAGACCGTCGTTGCGCAGCCGCCTTACGCGCCGGTGTTCGATCCGGCCGCGGGATGGACCGGGCTCAAGAGCTTCTTCTCGCAGCTCACGCTCGACGGCTACCGGCTGATCTGTTCCGACCAGATTTATATCCTGTCGTATTTGAAGAGCCTTCAGGTCGCCGCCGTCTCGACCATCATCCTGCTTATCGTCGGTTATCCGGTCGCCTACGGCATTGCACGCTCGCCGCGCGGGCTCCAGCCGCTGCTGGTCATGCTGGTGGTGCTGCCGTTCTGGACGTCGTTCCTGATCCGCGTCTATGCGTGGATCAACATCCTGCAGCGTGACGGCCTGCTCAATGACATCCTGCTCGCGCTCGGCATCCTCAGCACGCCGGTGTCGTGGCTGTCGTCCGACGCGGCGATCTATATCGGCGTGGTCTATTCCTACCTGCCGTTCATGGTGTTGCCGCTCTACGCCACGCTCGAGAAGATGGACGAGTCACTGCTGGAAGCCGCCGCCGATCTCGGCTGTCCGCGCTGGAAAACCTTCTGGCTGGTGACGCTACCGCTGTCGCTGCCTGGTGCCGCCGCGGGCGTCTTGCTCTGCCTCATCCCGATAGTCGGCGAGTTCGTCATCCCTGACCTGCTTGGCGGCTCGCAGACCTTGATGATCGGCCAGACGCTGTGGACCGAGTTCTTCTCCAACCGCGACTGGCCGGTCGCGTCCGCGATCGCGGTAGCCTTACTGGCGCTCCTCCTGGTGCCGATTGTGATCTATCAGCGGCTGCAAAGCCGCCAGCTCGAGGGCCTGCGCTGATGCGGCGGACCTCAACCTTCAACATCGTATCGGTGGCGCTCGGCCTAACATTCCTCTACCTGCCGATCGTCATCCTCGTCATCTATTCCTTCAACGCCTCGCGGCTTGTCACGGTGTGGGGAGGCTGGTCGCTCGCATGGTATCGCGAATTGCTGCACGACGAGGCGATGCTGCAAGCCGCCTCGACCAGTCTGCGCGTCGCCGCGCTGTCGGCGACCGCAGCGACCGTGCTAGGTATCTGCGCGGCGATCGCGCTGACGCGCTTCGGCCGCTTCCGCGGCCGGCTCGCCTTCTCCAGCATGGTCTACGCCCCGCTGGTGATGCCGGAAGTCATCACCGGCCTGTCGCTGCTCTTGCTGTTCGTTGCTGCCAATGTCGACCGCGGCTTCTGGACCATCGTCTTTGCCCACACCACGCTGACCATGTGCTTCGTCACCGTCATCGTGCAGGCGCGGCTGATCGGCTTCGACCGCAGTCTTGAAGAGGCGGCGATGGACCTCGGCTGCCCACCGTTCAAGACCTTTCTCACGATCACGCTGCCGCTGATCTTTCCGGCGATCGCGGCGGGCTGGATGCTCGCTTTCTCGCTGTCGCTCGACGATCTGGTAATTGCGAGCTTCACGACGGGTCCCGGCGCCTCGACGCTGCCGATCCGCATCTATTCCGAGGTCCGTCTCGGCGTGAAGCCCGAGATCAACGCGATCTGCACGATTTTCGTCGCGGTGGTCGCGGTGTTGACGGTCGTGGCGTCGTTAATGACCAAGCGCGGCGCGATGCAGCGCGAACGAGCCGCCTATGCAGCCCAAGTGTGAGGCTTATTTCGGCGCCGCGGCGGCGGGCGTCTGCTCGGAGGTTGGCACCGCTCCGGCGCTGTGGCCGGTCAACCGCTCGATCACCGATCGCGCGGCGTCGCGCGCCCTGCGGTCGCGCACCGCATCAAGGAGCGGCGCGGCGGCGCCCGAGCGGCGGATCAGCGCCTCCGCGTCCGGCAGCATGATCGGGTCGTCCCACGAGCCCTGCACGATGAACGGCAAGGCAAATGCGGGCGAGCCCTCCTGATCCGATGTGACGAGCGAAGCCGTCCCGGTGAGATCGAGTTCACGTTGCGGGATCGAGGCGGAGCCCGCGAGCGCGAGTTGCACGGCCGGCCCGGTGATCTTCATATCCTCGACGGTGACGTTGCCCTGCGCGATCCTAAGCGTCATCGCTAGCTGGTCGTAGGCGGTGCGTCCGTTGCGGAAATCGCCGGCGCCGGACAACGGCCGCCGTTCCAGCCGTTTCAGCAGCTGTTCGACGTCGAGCCCCGACAGCTTGCCATCATGCGCGGTCAGGCTGGCGTTGCCGTTCAGCGTTTGCGTCACGGCGAGCACGCTGTCGCCCGAGCCGTCGACGGCAAAGGTGATGTCGCCCCTGCCTTCGATTCGCTTTAGCCCGAACAGCTGGCCGAGGCAGGCATTGAGATCGACATCGGTAAACACAAGCTGCGACTTGAGGTCGATGCCCTGATCGACAGTGGCGAGCGCAACCGAGCCCTTGATCAGCCCACTGAAGGCCTGCGCCTCGCCGATGGTCACCGTCAGGTGGCCGGCGCGCAGATTGGCGCCGATCGCGGTGCGGCCGAGTTTGGTATCGGCAACGACGACATTTGCGGCCGACAGCCGCAAGTCGAAATCGGTGCCGGTCAGGCCGTCGAGCATGATCGGGCCGCTGCTCCATTCACGCTGGTTGGCGGTGAGCAGTTTGATGGTCGAGACGTAAGGCGTGAGGTTGAGCTTGTCGAAGGCGAGCGTGCCTTGAAGCGTCTGGCGGCCGTCCGTCGCGAAGGTGAGCACGCCCTCGGCGCTGTTGCCGTCGAGGTCGACGTTGACGTTGGTCAGACCGATCGTGCCGCCGACGACGTCGGCCTTGGCCTTAAGGGCGAAGTGCCCGAAGCCGCCACCGGGCAGAGGCTTCTGACCGGCCCACACCAACGTGTCGTGCAGCGAGGCGGAGTCGGCGGCGAGGTTGCCTTCGATCTTGACCGTCGGCTTGACGCTGATCGATCCCTCGAACGCGGTCTTAAGCGGCTTGCCGGAGATGCGAACCTTGAGCCCGCTACGGTTTCCGCCGAGCGCCGCGGCGAAGTCCGACAAACTCATTGTCAGGTCGAGCGGCTCATCGTGCCAGACCAGCCGTCCGGTCGCGCCGAAGCTTTTTGAAATCGACGGCCAGGCGAGCGACAGGACGACATTCGTAAAGGTCTCGTTGAGCTTGCGCGCCGGGTTTTGCACCACGATGGTGCCGTCTTTGATGCGCATCTCCGAGAACGCGGCGGTGCGCGGCGCGGTCGGCGCCTGGCCGCGCGTCAGTGCATCGAGCAGGCCAGACCAGTTTGAGTGGCCGTCATTGTCGAGGTCGACGAGGATGGTCGGGCGCGTCAGCGAGACGTCGGCGATCTCGACCCGCCCCGTCAGCAGCGGGAAGAAACGCAGTTGGGCGGTCAGCCGCTCGGCGGTGAGCGCCGGCTTGTTGTCCTCACCGAGCACGACGTCGTCGAAACTGACGCCGCCGGTCGGGAACAAGGTCACCGAAGTTGTGCCGCGCAGGGTCGGGTTGAGGCCGGTGACAATACGCAGCTGGCTGAGCACCTCGGCGCGCACAGTCTCGGGCGAGATCAGGTAGCTCGCGGCCGTGAGGACGCCTGCCCCGACCGCAAGCACGGCAAGCAAGGCCAGTCCCAAGCGTTTCAAGCCAGCGGCGGCTGTCAAAAGCAGAGATTTCCGGTTGTTTCGCGGTGATTACCGGGGCCGACTATAGCAGTATCGGCCCGGGAACAGCCAACCTTGGCCAGCCTCTGTGACCCTTTCATGGCCGGGCAAAGTGGCCGCTAGCGCGCCAGAACCCGGGTCGCCGGGAACGCCACCTCGACCAGGGTGCCATCCTGCAGGTGACTGGTGATGCGGAAGCGGGCGTGGTTGGCCTCCGCCAGCGCCTTAGTGATCGGCAGGGCTAGCCCGGTGCCGCTGTCGCCCCAGCGTGGCGAGGTCGCGAGCTGCCGGAACGGCTCCAGCGCTGTCTGCAATTCCTTCTCGCTCATGCCGGCGCCGGTGTCGCGCATGCGCAGCACCACCTCGTTGTCGTCGGTCAGTGCGGTCGACACGATCACCTGCCCGCCCGCGCCGGTGAATTTGATCGAGTTCGACAAGAGATTCAGCGCGATCTGCCGCACCGAGCGCGCATCGGCAACGACCTGCGGCAGCGCCGACGATAGCGAGGTGCGGATGATGACGCGCTCGCGGTTCGCCTGCTGCTGCATGATGGCGACGCACTGCTGTACGACGTCGTTGATGTTGACGCTGACGAAGGTGAGCTCGAGCTTACCGGCTTCGATCTTCGACAGGTCGAGAAGGTCGTTGAGCAGCGAGATCAGATGGCCGCCGGAGGCGTGGATATCCTTGAGGTATTGGCGGTAGCGGTCGTTGCCAATCGGGCCGAAACGCTCGTCCATCATCACCTCTGAGAAGCCGATGATGGCGTTGAGGGGCGTGCGGATCTCGTGGCTGATCTTGGCAAGGAATTCCGATTTGGCGGTCGAAGCCTTCTCGGCCTCCTGCTTGGCGTTGATCAGCTCTTCCTCGCTGCGCTTCCAGGCGGTGATGTCGCGCATTACGGCGCAGAGCTTCTCGCCACCGGCAATGCGGCCCATGGTGAGATAGACAGGCATCAGCCCGCCCTGTCGCACCAGCCCGATCGCCTCGCGCCCGGCGTCGAGCATGATCGCGCCGTTGTCGCGCGCAAGGCGTTCGAGGTGGTCGACAACCGGGCGCCGGCTCTCCGGCGCGAACAGATCGCCGAACGTCATATCGGTGAATTGCGCCGCCTCGTAGCCGAACAGCGCCTGCGCGCTGCGATTGGCGGACAGGATGCGGCCGCCGCGGTCGAGCACGATGACGCCGTCCGTCGCAGTGTCGAGGATGGCGGCAAGCTCCTGGTTCTCCGCCTTCACCCGGCGTAGCACCGCGTCAGAAGCCTTGCTTGGCTTGTCGTCGGCGGCCGGTTGGGCTTGCTGCTGATATTGTGTGTTGATCATCAGCACCAGCGCGTTCTCTTTGTTCCAGGTGACGCCGAACAACCGGCCGTCGACAGGCCGCCGGTCGCCATTGACGGTCGTGATGGTCAACGACCTGGCGCCATCGGCCTCTTTAGCTAGGTCGCCCTTCATCTCGATGTAGAGACTGTCAAGGCCGCCAGCCTCGTTGAGCTCATCGAGCGAGCCAAAGCCGGCCCAGGCCAGGAACGCAGGATTGGCATAGAGCAGGCTGTTGAGCCGGTAGACGAGGATGCCGATCGGCAGGCGATCGAGAATGGGCCGGCCCTCGCTGCTGTCGCGCGAGGCATCGCCGTCGCGCGTCGTAGGTCGCTGCGGTGCGGGTGGCTGGGAAGGGGTGATCGTCGGCACGAAGGGCTCGTCGCCGAAGTCGTCCGATGTCGGTCCGGTGGGCGTCGCCGCGGGCTTCTTCAGACGCTCGCCGAGTTCGCGCGCAAGCTCCTGGAACGCCGAATGCTCGCCGGGGCTCAGCGGCGGCGGCTGGTCCGGCGGCGACGGTGCGCGGAACGGCAGTACTTTGGCGGGCTCGGGCGCAGGAGGTGGCGCTCCGGTCACGCGCCGCGCGACGGCCGCGAGGCGTTCGACGTCGCGGCAAATGGCGAAGCCGCGGAAACCTGCAAATTGGCGGTCGCGATCGAACACCGGCAGGCCGGACATCTCGATCGGCAATCGCTCGTCGCTGCCGTCGACCGGCCACTCCACGACGATGCCGCTCCAGGTATCGCGAGCGGCAAGCGCCTGCGCGACTTGGCCCTGCGGGTCGAGCTTGAGCGCGGCTGCGATCTCGGCCCAGGGCCGGTCGAGCACTTCGGCGGTGCGCAGGCCGATCAGCCGCGTGAAATCTTCCGCGCCTTGAGTGAGACGCGTCGCAGCGTTCATCTGCCAGACAAAGCGCAGCGGCGCGCGGCGCGCGGCTGTCCCCTGCGCGGGCGCGGCCGGATTGGTCATCGCTGGAGTTGGCGGCGCCGGAGTCTCTGGCGCGACCGGCGGCGCTACCGGCGCAACTCGGATCGGCTCGGGGAACGTCAGCAGCAATGCGACCGCGGTTTGTCCGGCGCCGAGCTTGGTGAGCGTGATGTGACCGGCGGCGACATCGCCTTCGGCGCGGCCGTTGAGCATCGCCGTACGCGCGAGCGTGGCGGCGCCAAGTGCCGAGAGGTCGGCGTCCTTGCCGAGGCGCCCACGTGCTTCCGCCGTCGTCTCGATCAATTCGCCGTCCGCCATGAATGTCGCCGACGGCCGCTTGAAATCGATCATCAGCCGCCGCGCGCGCTCGGGCAGAGCAAGCTCGCGGCCGGCACGCTCGGTGGAGACGATCAGGACTGCCTGTGTGTTGTCCGCGAGGGAAAGGTGCGAGCACAAGCAGGTGAGCGTGCCGCCGAACGCCGCGCCGAAGCCTCGCAGACGCTCGAGACGCCAGCCACCGCCAGCCGGCAGCGTCCCGCTAAGCCGCCTGATCTGGGCGGCCGCGACATGCGCCGTCTCGAAAGTGAGGGTGGTCGCAGCAGCGGGCGAACCCGCATCGAAGATTGCCGCCGCGACCGGGTTAGCCCAGAGGATGCGCGTCGCGTCCGCGCTCCAAAGCCAGACCGGCACCGGGCTCAGGGCATGCGCCGCAAGCCGCGGATCACTCAGACAGGCGAACTGGAACTCGGTCCCATTCATCGCAACGTCGCACACGCGGATTACGGCTAATGAAGCCTTAATAAGACGGGTTTGCCGACGCGTCCACGAAGCGGCGGGGAACTGCCGAAGGCAACCGCCGATAACCTTAATGTGTGAGTTCCGGGCACAACTGTCGCTGGCGCAGCGTTGGTCTATGTTGGAAAGTTAACAAGGGGGACGGGGCCGATTGGAGGACGGTATGGCCAAACAAGGCAATTTGAATTTTGAGATCCCGCCGGAAATGCGCGCGCTCGCCGAAAAAAGCCTCGAGCAGGCGCGCCAGGCCTTTGAAACCTTCATATCCGCGGCCAACCAGGCTGTGACGGCGGCCGACAAGCGGCTACAGGGCGCCCACGCTGGTGCCAAGGAGGTCGGCGAGCTTGCCGCGCGCTTTGCTGAACGCAATATCGCCTCATCATTCGAATTTGCGCAGCAGCTGGTGCGGGCCAAGGACACCCAGGAGGTGCTGTCGCTGCACTCCGATTACGTGAACCGGCAAATGACGACGCTCAGTGACCAGGCAAAGGAGCTGAGTAGGGAAGCCTCCAAAATGACTGGTGCTGCGATCCAGCACTGAGGCTCCGGTCAGATCGAGTACCTCCGTTGCTCCCGCCGACGCCGGAGCCCACTGGACCTATAACATTTTTGTGCGCTGCAATATTTTTATTGCAACGCATCAAAAGCGTGCTATATTGAATTTAACGACCCGTCCGAGGCCATGGTCCGGCCTCTCAGAAGGCGGGTTTCGCCACGGGCACGGGCCGGCTTTTCGAGGGCTGCCGCTCGTTATCCGCCAGACGCCCTCGTGATTTTTAGGGATGATCGTCATGTCAAACGTCGAAACCGCCACCCCACCGAAATCCAAAGCAAAGGCCGCGCTGCCGCCTCCGGTTGCGAATGTCTTCGAGATGCCCAAGTTCGACATTCCCAAGTTCGAAATGCCGACCGCATTCCGCGAGATGGCCGAGAAGGGCCTGTCGATGGCCAAGGACAACTACGAGAAGATGAAGGGCGCCGCCGAAGACGCGACCGACGTCCTCGAAGAAACCTACGCCACGGCGTCGAAAGGCTGCTCGGGCTACGGCCTCAAGCTGATCGAGGCGGCCCGCAGCAATAGCAACGCCACGCTTGACCTGTTCGGCGAATTGCTGACTGCGAAGTCGTACGCAGAGGTTGTCGAGCTCTCGACCGCTTTCATGCGCAAGCAGTTCGACACCATCACCGCCCAGGCCAAGGAATTGACCGAAGAGGCGCAGAAGGTGGCGAGCGACTGCTCCGAGCCGATCAAGGAAAGCTTCACCAGCGCCTTCAACAAGGCCGCCTGAAGCTACACAGCATTGATTTTAGGGCCCGGGCGTTAAGCCCGGGCCTTGTTTTTTGGCCGCTTGCCAAACTGGCGGGCCGAACCTAGGTTCGCCCCGCCGCGTCCAAAGCGATGCGGCCTGTGCAGGTGTAGCTCAGTTGGTTAGAGCGCTGGTCTGTGGAACCAGAGGTCGGTGGTTCAAGTCCACCCACCTGTACCATCATCTCATGTGACTTCTGTCGGGTGCTCGCGGGCGCATGTGTGCCAGCGGCGATTGATTCTGATCAACGATGGGCCGATTTGGCGGTCTAGCGTGTGCTCGATGATCAGGGCCCCTCGAATGGTCACACGCAGAGAGGCAAGCGCCGGCCTCATCTCGGCAGCGGTCGCGGCGGGCGGTCCCGCGTTTTCCGACGAACAAACGGTCGTCAAATTGGTACCGCCTCGGAAGAGCGGCGGCATGTCGGTCATGGAAGCATTTTCCACGCGGCATTCGACGCGCGAATTTGCCGATGAACCACTGCCGCCTCACGTCATCTCGGATTTGTTGTGGGCGGCGTTCGGTGTCAACCGAACGTCGGGCGACCGCACCGCTCCCTACTGGCGTCACATCATGGTCATCGATGTCTATGCGGCGATGGCGAACGGCGTGTGGTTTTACGATCCGAAGGAGCACGTGCTACGGCGGCACTCGCCGGCTGATCTGCGCGCCGTCACCGGCCAGCAGGATTTTGTCGGCGCCGCGCCGCTTAACCTGATTTACGTTGCGAACGGCGATCGCATGACGAACGTCTCGCCGGAGGACCGCCGCCTCTTTGCCTCGGTCGATACCGGCTTCATTGGGCAGAATGTCTACTTGTACTGCGCCTCGGAAGGACTAGGCAGCGTCTTCCGCGGCGCGGTGCCCTACAAGAAGCTCGAAAGCGAGATGAAACTTGGCGCCGGCCAGTTCGTCACCTTCGCGCAAACCGTCGGCTATCCGAAAAAATAAACCCACCAAACAAAAACGCCGGCGGTGATCGCCGGCGTTCGTGTCTTTGCGTGTCGCGGCGTCTAGTGCCGCGTCTGACGCGGGCTGACATAGCCGCGCGGCCGGTAAGCGGCCTGCGGCGGTGGACCGGCGCCGAACAGGAAGTCGAAGAACGTGCCGTTGCTGCGGTACGCGTAGCTCTGACCGCCGAAGCCGGAATAGGTGCCGTTCGGCAGCCGCACCGGCTTGTCAGACGGGTTCGGCGCATGCTCGATGCCGATGTCGGCGACGCGGCGCTCGCTCGTGCTCTTCATGATCGCGATCATCTTGGCGTCGCGGCCATAGACGTCTTCGCGCAGCTGCAGCTTGCCCTCGTCATCCACGAACGCAGTTTGATAGGTCAGGTGCACCGGGATCGGGTGCGCGAAGTTGAGATTGATCTCGTTACCGCCGAACATGCTCTCGAACTTCGCCGGCGTGTAGTGCGCGGCCGGGTCCTCGATCGACATGAGCTTGGTGCCATATTCGAGCGGGTTCTCGACGCGCATGCAGCCGTGGCTGAAGGCGCGGCGGTCGCGCTTAAACAGGTACTTGTCCGGCGTGTCGTGCTGATAGACGAGGAACTTGTTCGGGAAGTTGAAGCGGATGCGGCCAAGCGCGTTGGCGGCGCCGGGCGGCTGGTAGACGTGCACGGTGCCGTCCGGATCCTGGTAGATCTTGAGGCCGATGCGGTCGAGCGCGTTCGGATCCTGCTGCAGCGCCGGTAGATATTCGTTCTCGATGATCGACGGCGGCACGTTCCAGGTCGGATTGACGGTGATGAACTTCATCTCGGCCGTGGTCATCGGCGTCATCTTGGTCGGCTGGCCGACCACGAGCTTGGTCTTCCAGTACAGCTCCCCGCCGCGGATCAGGCTCAAAGTGTAATCCGGCACGTTGACCATCACGTAGTTGCCGTCGGAATTGCCGAGCGTGCGCGGCAGCCAGCGCCAGCGCTCCATGTTGGCGATAACGGTGTCGACTGCATTGGCCGCGACGCGCTTGCTCTCGACCTTGACGCCGTTGAGCGCGTGGACCGTGTTCGGGCCGGCATTGCCGTCTGCGTCGAGATCCTGCTCGGTCTGGAATGTCTTCACCGCCTCGACGACCGCGTCGTCATAGAGCGGATTGTTCTTGTCGCCGGCGACGTTCAGGCGCTGGCGCAGCGCGACGACGCGCTTGTCCTTCATGCCTGGACGCAGGATGCCGCCTTCCGGCACTTTCACATTGGCGCCCGGATTGACCTCGGCTTCCTTCTTTTCCGGCTTGGCCAGCTGTCCGCCATTGGCGCGCAGCTCGGCGAGCGCCTGCTTCAGTGCCTTGAAGCCCTTCTGCGGCGGATTGTAGCTGTCGAGCGCGCTCGCGGCGTCGCTGCTGTCGGCGAGCTTGGCCAGCACCTCGGTCGGGTTCGGCGGGTTTAGCTTGAAGTCGATGTCGGCGCCGACACGGCTGAAGTGGACCTGGCCGATCTGCGCATGACGTGCATAGGCCAGCACCGAGTTGGTGAACTTAAGTTCGGCCGCCGCCAGATCTTCCGGCGTACTCGCCGCCGCGAAATCCGGAACGGGATAGTCCTGCGGGTCGAGGCCGACGGTGTCGACCTGAGCGAGATAGCCGGCCGCAGCCTTCTCGATCCCGTTGGCCTTGCCGTCCGCGGTCCAGAGCGGCTTGAAGTCCCGCGCCTTGTAGAATTGCTCGACGCCCGCGCGGTCATCCTTGCGTGCCACGAGGCGGTCGAGCTTCTTGTTGCCAGTGATCATGTCGCGCAGCTGGTCGGCGACTTGGGCATCAGGGCCGGTCGCGGGCGCAGCCTCGGCCTTGGCGGGCTCGGCCGACGGCGTGGTCGCGGTGTCCTGCTTCGGCTCAGCTTTGGGCTCGGCCTTCGGCGCGCCGGCGGTCTCGGCCGGCTGCGAGCTCGAACCCTGGTTCAGGTCCGGGACGTCTTTGGCCGTGAGCGGCGGCAGCTGGTCGGTATTCGGCATCGGCACCGCCGTCGCGTTGGTCTGGCGGTCGGGCTGCTGAGCGATGCCGGCATGGCTCGACAGGGCCAATACGAGGCCGAAGGCGGTCGAAGCCAGCAGACGTTCAAATCGAACGGATTTCACGAGTTCACTCCCAGAAAGCGCCCAAGGCCCCTAAAGTCGGCGGCATACTACCTGATGCGCCTGCTTCCGTTACGTTTTTCCAAACATTGCAGCCATTGCGGTCGGGCACTGTTGCTAATTTACAAGAGACGAGAAGGTCCCGTATTTACGGGCCCTTTTTAGCGCTTCTGTGACCGGCCTGAAGCAACAACGCCCGTAAAAAGTAGTTCCTGCACAGGTTTCCCGCAACTTTCCATGTGGCGGTGCGGAAAGGCTTTGCCGGAGGCGCGCGACCGGGTGAAACTTGGGCCATGGAGGCCCCCGCCCGGATATTGCTCGCTGCGGCGCTCGCCGGCCTCTGGCCGGTGTTCCTGCATGCGCAGGTTGCAGACGGGCCGCCTCCCGGCAACGAAGCTGCCGCCAAGCTCAAGCCTGCCGCCGCCCCGAGCCAGCCGGCCGCGGCCGATGCGTTGCCGGTCGGCAAGCTGCGGCTGCCGTCGGGCTTCCGCCTGGAGGTCTATGCCAGCGGCATTCCCGACGCACACACGCTCCGGGTCGGCCCGCGCGGCACGGTGTTTGTAGCGAGCCCCGCAAGCGGCAAGGTCTATGCCGTCGACGGCCAGCGCGCGATCAAGGTCGTGGCCTCGGGCCTCGACCGTCCGAATGGCCTCGCGCTGCGCGACGGCTCGCTGTTCATCGCCGAGCGCTCGCGCATCTCCAAGATTGATGGTGTCGAGGGCGCGCTCGACAATCCGCCAAAGCCGACAGTCGTCTACGAGGATCTGCCGAAGAGCGACGTCAATAGCTTGCGCTATCTCGGCGTCGGTCCCGACAACAAGCTGTACGTCTCGATTGCCATGCCCTGCAACAACTGCGTGCCGCAGGCGACTGAAGGTCAGATCCGCCGCATCGATCTCGAGGGCAACAATGTCGAGGCGGTTGCACTCGGCGTGCGCAATTCGCTCGGCTTCGACTGGTCGCCGCAGAGCAAGCAGCTTTACTTCACCGACAATGGCCGCGACTGGCTGTCCGAAGACGCGCCGAACGACGAGCTCAATCGCGTCGCCAAGCCCGGCGAGAATTTCGGCGCGCCGTATTGCTATCAGGGCACGCTGCCCGACAGCATCAACGGCTGGGGCCATTCCTGCGATGAATTCACGCCGCCGGTCGTGCTGCTCGGGCCGCATGTCGCGCCGCTCGGCATGCGCTTCTACACGGGCCGCATGTTTCCGCGCGACTACAGTGGCGCGATCTTCATTGCGCGGCATGGGTCATGGAATCGCACCAGGAAAATCGGCGGCGACATCCTCGTCGCCTATCTCAACAAGAACGGCACCGTCGATTCAATGGAGCCATTCCTGACCGGCTTCGTTGCCGACAACAATTATCTCGGCCGCCCCGTCGACGTGGAGCAGATGCAGGATGGATCGTTGCTCGTCTCGGATGACTGGAACGGGGCGGTCTATCGCGTGACCTCCGCGCGCGGCGGCCGCGAGTCCTCGGAGGAGCCGCGCCACGAACCGCGCCGCCGCAGCCGGCAATACTTCTTTGGCTTCCGCTGAATAAAAACCGGGCCCCTTACGAGGGCCCGGTTGCAGGTTTGCCGGCGTGGGGGGCCGACAACATTCCAGAGGGGAACAAGGCTGCTTCGGGGTTTACTCTGGGAGGATACCACCCGGCGAAACAGCCTAAAATACTATGCGAGCCGAGCCGCGCACCGACAACGCCGGGAGCCGCATGTCAGCCATGCCGAATTGCGTCCCAACCAACGTGGGGCGCCCCAATTTCACGAACGTGAAAAATCTTCCACGTCCGACGGCATTGTGGGCAATCGATTCTCTAGAAGTGCCAACGTTGGGCGTTTGCGACCAGGAAGTCCCGGAATACTTGTATGCGTGCAACCGATTTAAGTTCTTCCGGGTAGACGAAATAGGCATCGAGCGCGAGCGTCTCCGCCTCGCCGAACAACTGCACCAGTCCGCCGTTTTCCTCGACGAGATAGTCCGGCAGCATCGCGATGCCGATGCCGCGCTGGCAGGCGCGCAACAGGCCCAGCACGTTGTTGATGGTCAGATGCGGCGTCCGCGGCTCCTTGCCGTCGCGGCCGGCTTCGAGGAGCCAGCGGCGGTTGGCGAAATGCGCCGGCACCGTGCCGCTCAAGATGACAATGCGATGTTTGTCGAGTTCTTCATGCGTGCGCGGCGTGCCGAAGCGCTTGAGATAATCAGGCGAGGCGTAGGCGTGGAAGTGCACAGAGAACAGCTTGCGCTGGATGAGATCGGGCTGGGTCGGCTGGCGCAAGCGGATGGCGACATCCGCCTCGCGCATCGCCAGATCGAGCTCTTCGTCGGTGGTGATCAAAGTGATCTGGATGTCGGAATAGAGGTCGATGAATTCGCCGAGCCGCGGCAGTAGCCAGTGGATACCGATGCCGGGCGTCGTCGAGACCTTGAGCTCGCCGTTCGGCCGCTCGCGGCTGTCGGTCAGCTTGGTGCGCGCAGCCTCGAGCTTCATGAACACTTCGTGCGCCGTGCGATAGAGCAATTCGCCCTGCTCGGTGAGGATCAGCCCGCGCGCGTGGCGATGGAAGAGCGACACCGAGAGCTCGGATTCGAGCGCCGACACCTGACGCGACACGGCCGACTGCGACAAGCCGAGCCGCTCGCCGGCATGCGTGAACGAGCCGGCTTCCGCTGCGGCGTGAAACACTTTCAGCTTGTCCCAGTCCATCGACGTATTGCCGTTGGCCATGGCCATGCTCTACTCCGCGGCGGCGCGCTGGTGCTCCTGCGCATGCAGGAATTTCTGAGCCTCGAGCGCGGCCATGCAACCTTGCCCGGCCGCAGTGACAGCTTGACGATAAATATCGTCGGTGACGTCGCCGGCGGCGAATACGCCGGGCACCGAGGTCGCCGTCGAATTGCCGGCGGTGATGATGTAGCCGGAGCTCTTCATCTGCACCTGGCCGACGAAGAGTTCGGACGCCGGCTGATGGCCGATGGCGATGAACACGCCGTCGATATTGCGCTCGCTGACGGCGCCGGTCTTCAGGTTCTTCAGCTTAATGCGGTTGACCTTTAGCGGGTTCTCGCTGCCGAGCACATCTTCGAGCACGCTGTCCCAGATCACTTCGATCTTCGGATGCTTGAACAAGCGATCCTGGAGAATTTTCTCGGCGCGGAAAGAGTCGCGCCGGTGCACGACCGTCACCTTGGAGGCGAAGTTGGTGAGGAAGAGGGCTTCCTCGACGGCGGTGTTGCCGCCGCCGATCACCACTACTTCCTTGTTGCGGTAGAAGAAACCGTCACAGGTCGCGCAGGCCGATACGCCATAGCCCTTGAACTTCTGCTCGGACGGCAGTTCGAGCCAGCGCGCCTGCGCGCCGGTCGCGATGATCAAACTGTCAGTGAGATAAATATCGCCGGAATCGCAGGTGAGGCGGAATGGCCGCTGCACAAGCTCGACCTTAATCACCGTGTCAGTGACGATCTTGGTGCCGACGTGGGTTGCTTGCGCCTGCATCTGCTCCATTAGCCAAGGCCCCTGAATGACGTCGGCGAAGCCCGGATAATTCTCGACGTCGGTCGTGATGGTGAGCTGGCCGCCCGGCTGGATGCCTTGGATAAGCACAGGCTCCAGCATGGCGCGCGCGGCGTAGATCGCCGCCGTGTAGCCGGCGGGACCCGAGCCGATGATCACGACCTTCGTGTGCACAGTCTTCGACATTGTGTGCCTGCGCCCCCCTGGCGGGCGTCTTTTGGGCGGCCCTTGCCGCCGCGGCCGGACCGACGCCGGCTCTTTTTGCCTTTTCGATCTATGGCCTCCGGCCGAGCCATGCAAGATACGCAACCCCCAAAGCCACAGGCTTCGGGCCTGCGCGGTATCACTTTCAGGCGAGCGCGCAATAATGTTTCGCGAAACATTATTTCGCGGTATGGATTCGCGCCCGGTCAATCGGGCCCGCAGGGAGTCCGCGTCTCGTGTCAGCCCGACTCGATGCCATCGACCGCAAGATTCTCAAGGAACTACAGGACGACGGCCGCATCACGAATGTGGAGCTGGCTCGCCGCGTTGGTATCTCCGCGCCGCCATGCCTGCGCCGCGTCCGCGCGCTTGAGGAGGCCGGCTACATCAAGGGTTACCGCGCTCTGCTCGATGAAAAGAAGCTGGGTTACGAGGTGGCGGTCTTTGCCATGGTGCATCTGGCGAGCCAGGCCGACGCCGATCTCGCTGCCTTCGAGAAATTCGTACGCGCCGAGCCGCTGGTTCGGGAATGCTGGATGCTGTCGGGCGAGATCGACTTCGTCCTCAAATGCGTGGCGCCCGACCTCAAGACCTTCCAGGCCTTCGTCGAACGTCTGACCGCTGCGCCCAATGTGCGCAACGTCAAAACCTCGCTGACGCTGCGCAATTCCAAGGACGCGGCCATGGTGCCAATGGAAGGCGTCTAGTTCCACAACCGGAATGCGCCTCGCGCGTTACAGTGGACCGCCGCAAAACGGGGTCGCCGATGTTCCATGGTCTTCAGATCGTCACGGTGCTGATCGTCGCCGTCGTGCTGGCAATGTCGCTCGCCCACGTCCTTGAATATCCGGGCAAGCTGCGGCTCGACCGCGACGCCTATTTCGCGGTGCAGACGATCTATTATCCCGGCTTCAACTTCGCCGGCATCCGCGAGCCGCTGAGCATCGCCATCGTGCTGGCGCTCATTACCATGCATGTCCTGTTCTGGGTCCGTCACGCTGCCCGTCAACAGATACTGGCTGGTGCACGAGAAGATCGGGGCGGCGAGCGCTCGATTCTTCGCCGTCGAGCAGGCAAGCAGCCGCGCCATGCCGGAATGGACGAAGCTGCGCGACCGCTGGGAACGCTCGCATCTCGTGCGCGCCGCGCTGTGCGTGACCGCCTTCGTCGTGCTCATCGTCGACTTGACCATCTAGGGCACGCGGGCGAACGTCGCCGTCGGGGAAACGCCAATGGCGACGGTCTATATCGGAGGAGCGGCGGGCTTTGCCGGCGACCGCAGCGACGCGGGCGTGCCGCTCGCCGCGGCGCTTGCGAAGTGCGACGGCCCGCGTTTCCTAATGTACGAGATGCTGGCTGAGCGCACGCTCGCGCTCTGTCAGATCGAGCGCCGCAAGAATCCGCAGCACGGCTACAGCCCCGCGCTCGAGCGCATGCTCACGCCGGTGCTCGCGCCCTGTCTTGCCGCCGGCATCAAGATCGTCGGCAATTTTGGCGCTGCCAATCCGCAGGCGGCAGCCCGCAAGCTCGCCGCGATGGCGGGCGCGCAGAAGCTTCGCCCGCCACGCATCGCTGTCGTCGAGGGTGACGACCTGTCCGGTGTGCTGACGCGCGAAGAACTGGCCGCGTGCGAAACCGGCGGCGCGCTGCTCAAGACCGCGCGCGAAATCGTCTCCGCCAATGTCTATCTCGGCGCGCGGCCCATCGCCGATGCGCTCGACCAGGGCGCCGACATCGTCGTCACGGGGCGCGTCGCGGATTCAGCGCTTGCGCTCGGAACGCTGCTGCACGCCTTCGAGTGGCGCGCCGCCGACTGGGACAAGCTTGCCGCTGGCACGATGGCCGGCCATCTGCTGGAATGCGGCGCACAGGTCACCGGCGGCTATTTTGCCGATCCGGGGTGCAAGGATGTGCCGGATCTGGCGCATGTCGGCTACCCGATCGCCGAGGTCGGCGACGGCGGCGGCATCGTCATGACCAAGCCGGACGGCACCGGCGGTGTGGTCAACCGCCTCACCGTCATCGAGCAGCTGCTCTACGAAATCCACGATCCATCGGCCTACCTCGCGCCCGACGTCGTGCTCGACCTTATGAATGTTGAAGTCGCCGAGATCGGCAACGACCGCGTCCGTGTAACCGGGGCGCGCGGCAAACCCGCGCCCGACACGCTCAAGGCGACCGTATGCGTTGACGGCGGCCTGCTCGGCGAGGCCGAGATTTCCTATGCCGGGCCGGGCGCGGCGGCGCGCGCGCAATTGGCCGCCGACGTCATCCGTCGGCGTGTCGGCGAGAAAGCGCCGAACCTGCGCATTCGCGTCGACGCCATCGGCGCGGTGAGCATCCTCGGCGCAACCGACGCGCCACCCGCGTTGCGTGATGATGGGCCCCAGGACGTCCGGCTGCGTTTTGCCGCGCAGTCGTCCGACCGCGCAGAGATCGACGTCATGCTCGATGAGGTCGAGGCGCTCTATTGCGCGGGCCCCGCGGGCGGCGCCGGTGTGCGCCGCCGCGTCACGCCGCGGCTTGCCAGTACGTCCTGCCTGATCGAGCGGCGCTACACGCGTCCGCGCGTTACCATGCTGGAGCCGTCATGACGTGCCGCTTGCGCGACGTCGCCAATGCGCGTTCCGGCGACAAGGGCAATTGCCTGAACATCGCGCTCGTCTGCCGCGACCCGGCAGATTACGCGGCGGTCGCAAAGGCCGTCACCGTCGAGCGCGTGCGTGAGGCCTTTGCCGCGCGTAAGCCTACGCAGGTCGTGCGCTACGATCTGCCGAAGCTCGCGGCCTTCAACTTCGTGCTCGACAATGTGCTCGAAGGCGGCGTCAACAGCAGCCTCGGCCTCGACGGTCACGGCAAGTCGCTGTCGTTCCTGCTGCTCGATATGCCGATCGATTGACGCTTACGCTGGCGCGCGGCTGAAGCGCCCGCCCATCGCCAGCGCCGGATTGTCGCGGAACTTGATGATCTGCTTGGCGATGGTCGAGGACAGACGCGAGAAGCTTTCGAGGCACTGTTCGAGTTCACCCGGCGAGATACCGCGGCCGCCGGCGCGCAACCGCAGCACCGCGCGCGCGGTCTCGCGCGACATGTTGAGCGCCTTGAGCATGATCAGTACCGCGTCGGGCTGGTCCTGGTTCATTGCGTTGTCGACCACATCGATCGGCAGGTCGCACAACGTCGCGATCGCCGCGACCACCTGTTCGTACTGATGGGTCTTCACGAACATTGCGAGCTCGGGCTCGCCGAGCTGACCGCCGGCGCGCATCAATTCGACACGCTTGCGCGCGGCTGCGTAGTCGCGCGGCACGCCAGCCTCCTTGAGCACCGCAGATGCGGCTTCCGACACGGCGTCCTTGATCGCGCCGGCCAGCGACGGATTCGTCGCCTCGAGCTTGCGCCGCACTGCCTGCGACGCCTTGACCAGAAGCCGCATCAGATGGTGGCGGGGAATGTCGTGGCGCAGCCCGACGCATGCGGCGAGTTCGTCGTCGCCCTCGGAGCGCGTCGTCAGCGTGGTGTAGCCCTTGTCGGAGAAGCGCGCGCCGGGATTGCCGGCGGTGCTGAGCATTACCGCCTTGTCGCCGCGCTCGACCAGCGCATCGGTCAGCGCTTCGTTGAGCGCGCTGCGCCGCGAAATGGCGAGAAGGTGTTGCTGACCCTTGCTGCGCGCGGTCGACAGCAGCGTCTCGTTATCGAGCCGCTGCGAGTGCTCGAGCATAGGTCCGGCGACTTCGATGGCGCTGTCGCTTGCCAGGACGCGGCTGATCTTGACCGGTGCGCGCGGCTCGCCGGCAAGGCGCCGCGCCAGCGCCGCCCGCGCCGACATCTCGATCGTGGTGGCGATTCGCACCAGCAGATCGTCGAACAGCTCGATCTGGTCGTCGGAGTAGTTGACGGAGGCGACAACGAAGAGGTCGGTGACGCGATGCAGAATCTCGGCGCGCCGGCCGATCGAGCCGCGCGCAACCGCAACGTTAAGTTCCTCAATGAGTGCCGCCGAATCCACGCGACCCTACCCACATCCGCGATGGTCCAGTGATGGAACCGTCTACCGGAAACAGATGGGACTCTCGTTACGTGGATAGGAACGAGTTGCGCGGTCTTGAAAAGACTTTGTTAAGCGTAGCGAGTCCTATCGCCACTCGATTTTCTTGACCTCGTAGGCCTTGGCGCCGCCCGGCGTGTTCACCTCGACCGACGCGCCCTTGCTCTTGCCGATCAACGCGCGGGCAAGCGGGGAGGTGATCGAGATCTTGCCGGCCTTGGCGTTCGCCTCCGGCTCGCCGACGATCTGCCACACCTTCTTCTCGTCGGTATCTTCGTCGATCAAGGTCACGGTCGCGCCAAACGTGATGGTGGTGCCGGACAGTTTGGAGACGTCGATGACGTCGGCGCGCGCGAGCTTGTCCTCGAGCTCGGCGATGGCGCCCTCGTTGAGCGACTGCTGCTCCTTGGCGGCGTGATACTCGGCGTTCTCCGATAGGTCGCCGTGCGTACGCGCGTCGGTGATCTGCTGGATGATGCGCGGCCGCTCCACCGACTGGCGGTGCTTGAGGTCGGCCTCGAGTGCGGCATAGCCGGCGGCCGTCATCGGGATCTTGTCCATCGTCTCATCTCCTCCTGGCGGGCGTCGAACCTGCGACCAGCGCCGCCAAGCCCCTTCCCATTCCTCAGCAAACGTTCCTTCGACTCGTAATACGACTCCGGCCACGGACTCATTTCCGCGAAACCGGAGTCTGGTGGCCGGCGGCCGGGTAAAAAAACCCTGATCGCGGCCAGCTTCACCTGATGCCGCGACCGTGGACTTCCCGGCCTAACTCACACCGCCGCTTTGGGTTCACAAGCTCAGGCGCGGCTACCATAGTAGCTCTGCAGCGCGCGCACCTCGAGGTCGCCCCCGAGATAGGCTTTGATGCCTTGCGCCGCGGCGACGGCACCTGAAAGAGTGGTGTAGTATGGCACTTTATGCAAGAGGGCCGCGTGCCGGAGGGAACGGCTGTCGGCGAGGGCGGTCGCCCCCTCGGTGGTATTGAAAACCAGCTGAACACCGCCGTTTTTGATAACGTCGACGATGTGGGGGCGCCCTTCCAGGACCTTGTTGATCTTGGCCGCTTCGACCCCTTGTTCCGCCAGATAGCGTTGGGTGCCTGACGTTGCGATACACTTGAAGCCCAGGGAGGCGAGCAGCTTCACCGCCGGCAGGATCCGGGGCTTGTCCTCGTCGCGAACCGAGACAAACACGGTGCCGGCCCGCGGCAGGTTGGTGCCGCCGCCGATCTGGCTCTTGGCGAAGGCGATCTCGAAGGTCGAGTCGAGCCCCATGACTTCGCCGGTCGACTTCATCTCCGGGCCGAGCACGGTGTCGACGCCGGGGAAGCGGGCAAAGGGGAACACGGCTTCCTTTACCGCGCGATGTTTCGGCTTCTCGGTCTTGAGGTTGAAGCTCTTGAGCGTCTCGCCGGCCATGACGCGCGCCGCGATCTTGGCGACCGGCAGCCCGATCACCTTGGCGACGAAGGGCACGGTGCGCGAGGCGCGCGGATTGACCTCGAGCACGTAGATGTCGCCGTCCTTGATGGCGTACTGCACGTTCATCAGGCCGCCGACATTGAGCGCGAGTGCAAGCGCGCGGGTCTGCCGCTCGAGTTCGGCGAGCGTTCTGGCATCGAGCGAGTGCGGCGGCAGCGCGCAGGCGGAATCGCCCGAGTGAATGCCGGCCTCCTCGATGTGCTCCATGATGCCAGCGATGAAGGTGTCCTCGCCGTCGGCAAGGCAGTCGACGTCGACCTCGGTGGCGTCCGACAGATAGCGGTCGATCAGCAGCGGACTACGCTTCGATACGACGAGCTCGCTCGGCCGGTCGAGATCGCTCGTCAGCCGCGCCATGTAGCGGTCGAAATGGCCGGCGTCGCGCACGATCTCCATCGCCCGACCGCCGAGCACATTCGACGGGCGCATAACGACGGGGAAGCCGATCTCGTCGGCGATGGCGTGCGCCGCATCGAGCGAGTTGGCGATGCCGTTCTTCGGCTGCCGCAGCTTAAGTTTGTCGAGCAGCTTCTTGAAGCGGTCGCGGTCTTCGGCGAGGTCGATGGCGTCGGGTGAGGTGCCGAGGATCGGCACCTTGGCCTTCTCCAAGGGCTCGGCGAGCTTGAGCGGCGTCTGGCCGCCGAACTGCACAATGACGCCGTGCAGCGTGCCGTTGCTGCGCTCGGTGTCGATGATCTCCAGCACGTCTTCCGGCGTCAGCGGCTCGAAATAGAGCCGGTCGGAGGTGTCATAATCGGTTGACACCGTCTCCGGATTGCAGTTGACCATGATGGTCTCGAAGCCGACTTCCTTGAGCGCGAAGGCGGCATGGCAGCAGCAATAGTCGAACTCGATGCCTTGGCCGATGCGATTCGGTCCGCCGCCGAGGATGACGACTTTCTTCTTGGCCGACGGCGCCGCTTCGTTCGCGACCTGGCCGGCGAACGGCGTCTCGTAGGTCGAATACATATACGCCGTCGGCGAGGCGAACTCGGCCGCGCAGGTGTCGATGCGCTTGAACACCGGCCGCACGCCGAGCTTGCGTCTCTTTTCACCGACCGTCTCGGCAGGACTCGCGGTGAGCTTGCCGAGCCGGGTGTCGGAGAAGCCCATCGCCTTGAGGCGGCGGAACGGCGCGGCCGTCGTCGGCAGGCCCTTGGCCTTGATCAAAGCCTCCGCCTCGACGATGCCGCGGATTTCGGCGAGGAACCAAGGATCGATGCGGCAGGCGTTGTGAATGAGCTCGTCGCCGGCGCCGAGCCGCATTGCCTGCGCGACTTTCAGGAGACGCTCCGGCGTCGGCGTGCCGAGCGCGGCGCGGATGTTGTTCTTGTTGTCGGGATCGTCGATGCCCTTGGCCGGGTCGTAGCCCTCGATCGCCACCTCATCGAGACCGGTGAGGCCGGTCTCCAGCGACCGCAGCGCCTTCTGCAACGATTCCTGGAAGGTGCGGCCGATCGCCATGGCTTCGCCGACCGACTTCATCGACGTTGTCAGCACCGGCGAGGCGCCGGGGAATTTCTCGAAGGCGAACCGGGGAATCTTGGTGACGACGTAGTCGATGGTCGGCTCGAACGAGGCGGGCGTCGCGCCGCCGGTGATGTCGTTCGCAATCTCGTCGAGCGTGTAGCCGACCGCAAGCTTGGCCGCGACCTTGGCGATCGGGAAGCCCGTGGCTTTCGATGCCAAGGCGGACGAGCGCGACACGCGCGGGTTCATCTCGATGATGACGAGCCGTCCGTCCGCCGGATTGACGGCGAACTGCACGTTCGAGCCGCCGGTCTCCACCCCGATCTCGCGCAGCACCGCGATCGAGGCGTCGCGCATGATCTGGTATTCCTTGTCTGTGAGCGTCAGCGCCGGCGCGATGGTGATCGAATCGCCGGTGTGCACACCCATCGGATCGACGTTCTCGATCGAGCAGATGATGATGCAGTTGTCCTTCTTATCCCGCACCACCTCCATCTCGTATTCTTTCCAGCCGAGCACCGACTCTTCGATCAGCACTTCGCTGGTGGGGGAGGCGTCGATGCCGCGCTCGACGATCTCGATGAACTCTGCCTTGTTGTAGGCGATACCGCCGCCGGTGCCGCCGAGCGTGAAGGACGGGCGGATGATCGCCGGCAGGCCGATGTCGTCGAGCGCCTTGAGCGCGTCGATCAACGTCTTGACGTGATGCGAGCGCGGCGTCTCGAGGCCGATCTTGGTCATGGCCTCGCGGAACAGCTCGCGGTCCTCGGCCTTGTCGATGGCATCGGCGGTGGCGCCGATCATCTTGACGTTGAACTTCTCGAGCGTGCCCATCTTGCGCAGCGACAGCGCGGTATTGAGCGCGGTCTGCCCGCCCATGGTCGGGAGCAACGCGTCGGGCCGCTCCTTCTTGATGATTTTGGCGACGATCTCGGGGGTGATCGGTTCGATATAGGTCGCATCGGCGAGATCGGGATCGGTCATGATCGTCGCCGGGTTCGAATTCACTAGCACGACCCGGTAGCCCTCGGCCTTGAGAGCCTTGCACGCCTGCGTGCCGGAATAGTCGAACTCGCAGGCCTGGCCGATGACGATGGGCCCGGCGCCAATGATCAGGATCGATTTGATGTCGGTTCGTTTCGGCATTCACTTACGACTGGGCACAAAAAAAGGGCGCGCAAATCGCGCGTCCTGTTGCCCCCGGCGGGGCGGTCCCCGCGCGAGGGGTGCTTAGACCAGAATCGGCGGGCAGGGAAGAGGACGCTGGGGATGACGCCCCGTGCTAGACTTGCCGAAAACCGCCAGATTTCATCGATGTTCAGGCTCATCAGTGCGACCCCTAGTCCCTTCGCGCGCAAGGTGCGCATCGCGCTCATGGAGAAGGGCCTGTCCTTCCAGCTGATCACGGAGGTGCCCTGGGACAGCGCCACCCAGACGCCGAAATTCAACCCGCTGGAGAAGCTTCCGGTCCTCATCCTCGACGATGGCTCGACCGTCTATGATTCGAGCTACATCCTGGAATTCCTCGAGCTGAAGTATCCCAAGCCGCCGCTGCTGCCGGCCGACGTCGACGGCATCCTCGCCGCCAAGCGCCTTGACGTGCTGTGCAATGGTATCTGTGATGCGCTGGTGCTGTTCTTTTTCGAGCGCATGCGCGGCGAGGACAAGCGTAGCGCCGAATGGACGGCGCGCCAGGAACGCAAGATCGCCGGCGGCCTGCGCGAGATCGCCCGCTTGGTCGGCGCGCGCGAATATGCGGTCGGCGACAGCTTCAGTCTCGGTGACATCGCGGCGGCGACCGCGGTCGGCTACGTCAGCGTTCGCTATCCCGATATGCCGTGGCGCAGCCTTTATCCGGATCTCGCCGCCTACAGCGACTGCATGGAGACGCGGCCCTCGCTCGCCGCGACGCGTCCGGTGCCGCAGACCATGAGGGATAAAGTTGTCTGAGGTGCGGCGCCCGCGATCAGTAGCAGCGCACCTGTTGTGGGCTCGACTAGTCGGTCGCGAGCATCTTGCCGTTCTGCAGGATGGCAAGGGAATTTCGGAGAGATTGGAGGCCCGGCCTGGAATCGAACCAGGCTGGAAGACCTTGCATGGCTTCTGCGTCGCCACTCCGCCACCGGGCCGCCGTCAGCATTACATGAATGGGCCTTGCAGTTGGGTATACGGCCGCCTGGCGTTAAGAGTTGCAGTTAACGACGGTTAAAGGGGATGGCAAAGGAAGGTCATCCGCCACGGATTGTGGCCGATATTGCGGGGGGTGCGCTCGACGCGAAACCCCGCCGCCGTGAGTTTCGCCAGCATATCGGCCTCTGTGTAGTGTGATAGCCCCACCGTCTTTTTCAACCGCAGATAATCCGACACGAAGATGCGAACGAGCCCGAAAGTGGCCGCCCAGAAGAATCCGTTGGCCGCGGCGAAGCGTAGCAGCGCGAACGCCGCCGCGGGCGCGGCCCAGTGCGGCGGCACGATGTCGCCGATGATGACGAGGCCGTCCGCCTTGACGATGCGGTGGAAGAGCGCGAGCAGCCGTATCAGTTCGGCTTCGCTCAAATATTGCGCGACCGAGTGCATCACCACGAGATCGAACGAGCGGTCGGGCAGCTCGCGCGCCTCGTCGGCCGCGATCACCGCAATCTTCGGATGATCGTCGTAGCGCGCGGTGAGCGCGGCGCGCACATTGGGCGCGGCTTCGACTAGCAACAGCGCGCCCGCGGCATCGGCGATGAGCGCCGCAGACGTCGCCTCGCCGCAACCATAGTCGATGACTCGCGCCTCAGGCGAGGGCACGTAAGCGCGGATGTCCTTCGCGATCGTGCGGTAATGCACGTCGCGATGCCGCGCGTTCACGTAGATCACCGAATGCTTGAAGTCGTAGAAGCTGATCCAGTCGCTCATGCCTAACCGCACGTCCGCTTCACCTCTCCCA
>Ga0187780_10000373_pt1 | contig 33787 bp, 33 predicted proteins | sample 1015_Q2_SP10_20__FD_132429 | JGI IMG/M metagenome (GOLD analysis project Ga0187780, IMG submission 132429) | Tropical peat soil microbial communities from peatlands in Department of Meta, Colombia - 1015_Q2_SP10_20_MG | ecosystem: Environmental > Terrestrial > Soil > Wetlands > Peat | place...
CAGTGCCAGGTCACCGGTCAGCAGCTCCTCGCTCACGTCGCAGAACATGACCTTGTCGCCGACGAAGCGATCGACGCCAACATGCAGCGAGCTGAAGAGGAGCCGGGTCGTGAGCAGGTCACCCTCGCGTCGGCCGTTGGCCCAGTCGCGCGCGGCACCGGCGGGGGCGCCCGGGCCCGCGCCCAGGACGAGCTCGTAGCCGTAGACCTCGCGTCGACCGTCGAAGATCGGTTGTCGCCCCACCAGGACGTCGGATCGACTCACCGGCGCTCCATCCCCATGCAGCCCACCCCTTCCGATCGGACGGGCGGGGCCGTGCCTTGAGCCTCGGCGCCTGGGCGTCAGGCCGGGTCGTTGCTCACAGCACCGGTCGAGGCTGCGACCAGGGGGCCCGTCGACGAATCCTCGGCCAGGTACTGCGCCAGCAGCTGCTGCTCGCGCTCGCGCGTGGGGAACATGAAGAACACGAGCACGGCCCCGATCACCACGGCGATCATGCCTGCGCCGTACGCCCAGTCGGCCCCCGAGAGGAACGACTGCTGGGCACCGTGGATGATCTGGCTCGAGTACTGCGGGTACTGCTTGGCCACCTCGGCGGCACTGGAGAACGACTTCTCGAGCTCGGTCTTGACGTTGTTCGATACCTGGCTCGAATTCGACGAGCTGGCGATGGCCTTCGCCGCCGCCGACGCGTAGCCCGCGGTGAGCAGGGCACCGAGGATCGACTGCATGATGGCGCCGCCGAGGTCGCGCTGGAGGTCCGCCGTGCCCGACGCCATGCCGGCACGGCGCACGGGCACCGATCCGGTGAGCGAGTGCGAGGCGGGGGTGCCGGCGAATCCCACACCGGCGCCGACGAGTGCGTAGGCCAGGCCCACCTGCCAGTACGGGCTGTGGGTCGACCACAGCACCAGCATCACGAAGAACCCCGCGAGGCAGCACGCATAGCCGGTGAGAAGCGTCACCCGCGCGCCGAAGCGGTCCACCAGCTTGGCCGAGCGCGGCGCGATGGCCACCATGAAGAACGCGGCGGGCAGGATGGCCAACCCTGCGTCGAGGGTGTCGTAGCCGAGCACGTTCTGCAGGTACTGCTGGCCGATGAACATGGCGCCCATGAGCGTTCCGAACACGATGATCCCCGCGCAGGCGGCCACCCAGAAGATCCGGCGTCCGGCCACGTGGAGGTCGTAGAGGGGGTTGCGGGCCCGGCGCTGGCGGAACACGAAGGCGACGGCCGCAGCCAGCGCGATGGCGGCGAGACCGAGCACCACGGCGCCCTTGTCGGGCACGGGCGCGAAGTTGATGCCGAGCACCAAGGCGGCCACGAGGAGGACCGACAGGATGCCTCCGAGGTTGTCGACCGGGTCGGTCGTCTCGTTGACGTGGGACGGCACCAGCCGGACCGCGGCCAGCAGGGCGACCACGGCCAGCGGAAGCGTCAGCAGGAACACCGAGCCCCAGTAGAAGTGCTGGAGCAAGAACCCCGAGCACACCGGGCCGAGCGACGAGATGGCGCCGCCGATGCCCGACCACAGTGCGATGGAGCGCGTCCTGGCCGGGCCCGCCCACAGCGCGGTGATGAGGGCGAGCGTCGTCGGGAACGACATCCCGGCCGCCAGCCCGCCCATGATCCGGGCCAGGATCAGCACGCCGATGGTGGGCGCCATGGCAGCGAGGATGGAAGCCGGGATCGACAGGCTCATCCCGAGGATCAGCATCATCTTGCGCCCGTAGCGGTCGCCGAGCGCGCCGAGGTACAGCACCGAGGCGGCCAGGCCGAGGGAGAAGCCCACGGCGACGAGGTCGAGCGCGGTCTGCGAGGCGTCGAAGGCCTTGCCGATGTCGGGGAGCGCGACGTTGGCCACCGCCAGGTTGAGGTTGGCGACGGCGGCCACGAGAATCAGCGCGCCGAGGACCAGTCCCTGGTGCGCCGGGGCAGTGGAGGCCTGCCCGTCGGCCGGGGATCCGCCGGATGCGGCCTGCACGACGGCATCGGTCATGACGGCCAGCCTACGGATGCCTCCCGCCCGAGACCATGGTCCATCGCCCCTTGTTGACCGGGTTCTCGGGACTTTCGGCCCGTTGCTCCCCGGCGCGCCGCCGGTAGAGTCGCGTGCGACAGGGCACGTGGACGGTTGGGCCGGTGCGCTCGCCCTGGTGCGTGTGGCTGCAAGGGGGCAAGCGTGCTGATCTTCGCCATCATTGCCATCGCGGTCGCGGTGATCGCGATCGGCGGCTACGGCGGCAGGCGCCAGTACAAGAAGCGCAAGGTCGGCGGTGCGGGCGACAACCCGTCGTCGCATCGAGGGCATGCGTCGGGTCACAGCTCGGACCACCGGGGACGCGGCAAGAAGCACTGACCTCCCGGCACCCGGCGCCCGGGTGCTCAGAGGCCGTAGGCCTCCAGCAGCCGCAGCCACACCTCGCTCAGCGTGGGGAACGACGGCACCGCGTGCCACAGGCGGTCCAGGCCGACCTCGCCGACCACCGCCACGGTCGCGCTGTGGAGGAGCTCCTGGACCCCGGGGCCCGTGAACGTCGCGCCGACCACCACCCGCCGCTCCTCGTCGACCACGACGAACGCGCTGCCGCGCACGCCGGTGCCCGACGTCGACGCGCCGGCCGTGTCCTCCAGGCCGACGCGCACCGTGCGTACGGTGACACCCCGTTCCCGGGCTTGGCGCTCGGTCAGCCCCACCGCGGCGACCTGGGGGTCGGTGAAGGTCACCCGCGGGACCATGTCCCGGTCGACAGCGGGTCCGGCGTCGTCGGGGCCGGTGCAGGGGTCGCGTCCGAGGATCACGTCGGCGGCCAGGCGGGCCTGGTACTTGCCCATGTGCGTGAGCAGCGCCCGCCCGTTGCAGTCGCCTACCGCGTAGAGCCATGCACCGGGCACGCCCGAGGCGCGGCAGCGGTCGTCGACGTCGACATAGCGCCCTGGAGCCAGCCCGACGACCTCCAGTCCGAGGTCGGCCGTCTTCGGCACCCTGCCCACCGCCACCAGGATCTCGTCGCCGGCGAACGTACGCCCGTCGTCGACCGTCGCGACCACGTCCCCGCTCCGCCCGTCGCGGCTGAGCGCCGAGACCGTTGCCCCGGTCACGACCCCGATCCCCTCGGCCTCAAGGGCGGCGCGCAGCTCCTCGCCGACGAACGGCTCCTCCCGCGCCATCAGGGTGGGCGCCCCCTCGATCACCGTCACGGCGTCGGCGCCGAGACGCTTGACGGCCTGCGCCATCTCGACGCCGATCGTCCCGCCCCCGAGGACGAGGAGCCGGCCCGGGACCTGTGGCATCGACGTGACGCTGCGGTTGTCCCAGGGCTCGACCTCGGCCAGGCCGGGGATCGGCGGAATGGCCGGTCCGGTCCCGGTGGCGAGCACGACGGCCCGCCGGGCCTCCAGCCGCCGCGGCGGGCTCTCGCCGGAAGTCACCTCCACGACCCGCTCGGCCGCCAGCCGGCCGACGCCTCGGACGAGCCGGACACCGGCCCCCTCCAGCCACGCCACCTGTCCCTCGTCGTCCCACCCGCTCGTCATCTCGTCGCGCCGGGCGAGGGCGCGGGCCACGTCGATCGGCCCGGTGACCGCCTCGGCGGCGCCGGGGACGCGGCGGGCGGCGGCGATGACATCGCCCGGGCGGATCAGCGTCTTGCTCGGGATGCACCCCCAGTACGAGCACTCCCCTCCGGCGAGCTCGGCTTCGACGGCCGCGACTGCCAGCCCGCCTGCGGCGCACCGGCCGGCCAGGACCTCGCCCGCCGGACCGGCACCGATGACGACGACGTCGAAGGCACCTGCATCCGGCACCGGACGATCGGTCACATCGGGTTCGGACACCAGGGTCATCCTTGCCGCCCCCGGGGCGGGGCGCACAGGCGCCGACCGGACGCGTGCGCCTTCAGGCCTCGTCGTCAGGGAAGAACCGCGGCAGGAAAGGCCGGTTCGCCGACAGGATGGCGTCGGCGAGCTCCTCGGCCTGGGGAAGCTGGCCGACCAGGGGGTTGGCCAGCAGCGCCCTGACCAGGACCCGCCGGCTGCCCACGAGCGCGGCCTCCACTGCCAGTCGCTCGTAGGCCTTGGCGTGGGCGACCAGGCCGAGCATCTCGTGTGGCAGCGGGCGCTGCGGCAGCGGGCGCGCGCCCGAGGCGTCCACGCGACACGGGACCTCGACCACGGCGTCTTGCGGCAGACCCGGGACGGACCCGTCGTTGCGGACGTCGACGACCTGGGTGTCGCCCGTCCCGGCGTGCAGCGAGGCCATGAGGCGGACGGCGGCCTCCGAGTAGAAGGCCCCGCCGCGTCGCGAGAGCGCGTCGGGCTTCGTGGAGAGCGACGGATCGCGGTACTGCTCGAGCAGCTCGGCCTCGATGGCGGCCACCGCTCGCGCCCGAGGCACGTAGCCCGGTGCCAGCTGCGTCGCCAACTCGGCGTCGCGCTCGTAGTAGTAGTGCAGGTAGTAGGAGGGCAGCGCGCCGAGAAGGCCGAGCGCCTCGACGGGACAGCCCGACTCCAGCGCGAGCTCGGCGCCGAAGCGCTCGAGGAGCTCGGGGAGCCGGTCGACGCCGTCGACCGATGCGCTGCGGACCCATGTCAGATGGTTGAGCCCCACGTGCTCGAGCTCCACGGACGCCGGGTCGACGCCGAGGTAGTACCCCACGCGCTTCTGCGTCCAGATGCCGACGTTGCAGAGCCCCACGGCGCGATGGCCTTCGTCGGCCAGCGCCTGGGTGACGATGCCCACCGGGTTCGTGAAATCGACGAGCCACGCGCCCGGTGCGGCGCGGCGCGCCGTCTCCTCGGCGAGCTCGAGCACCAGGGGGACGGTCCGCAGTGCCTTTGCCAGCCCACCCGGCCCGGTCGTCTCCTGCCCGATGCACCCGAACCCCAAGGGGAGCGTCTCGTCCGACAAGCGGGCCGCCTGGCCACCGACTCGCAACTGCACGACCACGAAGTCCGCGCCGTCCAGCGCCCGATCGCGCTCGGCGGTTGCCTCGAAGCGGCCCTGCCAACCGCGCGCTCGCAGCATGCGCTCGGCCAGTCCTGCCACCACGGCGAGCCGCTCGGCGACAGGGTCGAGGAGCACGAGCTCGTCCACCACGATGCGGTCCGCGTGGTCGCACATGCTCTCGAGGAGCTCGGGCGTGTACGTGCTGCCGCCGCCCACCACGGCGACCTTCACCCCCATGCGGGTGTCACCCCCACCTGGGCGAACCTAACATGCCACCTCGATGACCGAGCGTCCCGCGGTGCTCGCCGTCGACGGCGGGAACTCCAAGACCGACGTGGTGCTCGCCTCGGCTGACGGCACCGTGCTGGGCACGGCGCGTGGGCCGGGCTCGAACCATCAGCTGGTCGGCCTCGAGGCGGCCATGGCCGTCATCGACGACGCGGTCGGGCGCGCCTGCGCCGGCGCCGGGGTCGACCCGGCGAGCCGCCCGGTCGCACCGGTCGGTGCCTACTGCCTGGCCGGGCTGGACTTCGACGTCGACAAGGCCTCGTTGGGCGCCGCCATCGCGTCGCGACGATGGAGCGACGACCATGTGGTCGCCAACGACACGTTCGCGGTCTGGCGGGCCGGCACGGACGCCGAATGGGGTATCGGCGTCGTCTGTGGCACGGGGATCAATTGCGCGGGGCGCGGGCCTGACGGCGCCACGGTCTGGTTCCCGTCGCTCGGCGAGCTGTCGGGCGACCTCGCCGCCGGCGGCGCGTGGCTCGGCGTGCGTGCGCTCGGCCTGGCCCTGCGCGCCGTCGACGGGCGTGGGCAACCCAGCGAGCTGGCCGCGCTCGTGCCGGCGCACTTCGACCGCCCCGACCCCCTCGCCGTGCTCGAAGCCGTCTACACGGGCTCGATCCCCTACGAGCACCTCTTCGAGCTGGCGCGGGTGGTCCTCGACGCGGCCGCCCACGGCGACACGGTCGCCCGGCGTGCCGCCGACGAGCTGGCGGACGAGGTCGTGGCCATGGTCCGCGCCACTGTCCACCGGCTCCACGTGGAGGATCGCCGCCCCGTCGTCGTCCTCGGCGGCGGGATCCTCCAGGGCAGGGAGGCAGGCTTCTCCGCACGCGTGGAGTCCGGGATCCGGTCGGTCGCACCGGGGGCCGAGGTCACCGTGCTCGACTCGGCGCCCGTCGTCGGGGCCGCCCTGCTCGCGCTCGAGCGCGGGGACCGTTCCGGGTCGGGCGGAAGGCCCCCGACAGCGGAGCGCCGGGCCCGCCTGCGCGCCGGCCTCGCCACGGGTCGCTCGCAGGGGGGACGGCCGCAGGGGGGCTAGCAAGCGCCGGCGCGCACCGTGACCACGACGGTGGCAGCGGCCGGGTCGTTGCGGACCACCAGATCGGTCGCGCCCTTGGCGGAGAGGATCGTCCCCCCGCTGGCCGCCGCACAGTACCCGTGGGGATAGTGCACGGACACGGGCACGAACACCAGGGTCGGCGCCCGTGCCGCGGGATTCGGGGTGTACACGAGCTCGAAGGCGCCGCTGTCCGGGTCGAACGAGATCGACGAAGGTGAGCCGGCGACGGCCATGGGGTACGTGCGGGCCAGCGCTCGTACCCCCGGGGAGAACGCGCCGGAGGGAAGGACCAGTGCCTCGTTCGAGCTCCCGGTCGGGTCGTCGTAGTACTTCCACGCCCAGTAGATCCAGCCGATCCCGATGCGATCGGCATCGGCGGTCAAGAGGGCCAGGAGCGGCTCACTGGTGGTCGCGCCGAACTCGCTCATGAACAGCGGCGGACCGGCCGGCTGTGCTGCACTGGAGATCCCGGCGCGCTCCCGGACACGGAGGCGCATCGTCTGCATCTCCTGGCGCGCGCAAGCGACCAGGTCCGTGGGGTCACCGGTGACGGGGCTCCGGTACCCGCAGTAGTCGTGGAAGTTGAACACCAGGTTCGGAAGGTCCATGGGCCCGACGTCGTTGGGCCGGCCGCGGCTGGTGAAGATGTCGGGCTCGAAGAACACCGGATGGGTCGGGTCGGTCTCCTCCAGGGTGGGGATGAGGCCGATGGCCGGGTCCTGGGGCGGGCACTGCAGGACGGATCCGTCCGCCTCGCTGCGGCCGGGGTGCGCGGCGCCCGTGTAGAGGCATTCGAGGTCCTGGGCGACCTCGGGATCGAAGTCCGTGGACGGTCCGGTGAACGGATCGGTCACGACGACCGCGCGGGTGAACGGCTCGTTCATCGGGTCGTAGCCCACGACCCAGGGATCGGAGCGGAAGCGCTCGGCCACGGCCTGCCAGGCCCGGAGGTACTCGCCTTGGAGGTCGCCGACCACGTCGTTCGTCCAGAAGTGGCCCACGGCGGCGTTGAGCCCGGGATCGGCGTACGTGTTGGACCAGCGCCCGGGCAACCGCCCGATCGGCGCGCCCCCCGTGCACACCGCCCACGGCGGCGCGCCCTCGCCGCCGAACGCCGACGAGTACACGTCCTGGTGCATGTCGAGCAACGTGTAGATGTGGTGGGCGCCCAGCGTGGCCACGGTGGCCGCCACGCGGTCGAGATAGCCGTCGGCGGCAGCCTGGTTCCACTGCATCGGGTCGCGCGGGGCGCCGGGCGTGCAGATGCGGGGGTCGTTCGGACCGAGGGTCCCGGGCTCGATGCCCTGCCAGACGATGCCGAGGCGGACGACGTCGAAGCCGAGGGATGCGATCCTCGCCGCGTCCTCGCCGTCGAGGTTCCAGGGCTGGCCCGGGTCCGCGCTGAGCACGTAGGGCGGGAGCTTGTAGACCGCGTTCACACCGTGGAGGTACACGACCCTTCCCCACCGGTCGGTGATGTCGGGACCGCCCGCCGCCAGCAACGGGCCGCGCAACGGGGCTCGCGCCAGCGGCTCGGTCACCGCGGGTCCGCTCGCCGGCGGCACCCGAGGGCTCGCGAGGAGCACGCCGGCGGCCGCGCCGGCCGCCACGAGGGACACGATGACCGCCGCACCCGTCGCGACCCGCAGCCCTCGTCGTCCGCGCACCCCGGCTCGCCCGCGCACGGGCGCACCCTAACGGCACAGTGATCGGACGGGGCCGCAGCCCGACGGGGGGTCAGCCGGCGCGCCAGGTGGCGGGGCGTCGGGCCGCCGCCAGGGCACCGGCGACGACCACCAGGGCCAGGCCGGCGGCCAGCGCGAAGCCCGCGGTGGCGCCGAGGTGCAGCACGAGCAGGGCGCCGCTGACGGCACCGACGAGCATGGCCGCCACGGCCATCAACCGCCTGGTCCGGGCCGGCGCGCCGTCCGGCCCTGTATCCGCGGCGATGCCCGTGAGGGCCATGGTCAGCACGGTGGTGGTCAGGTCGGGCACGGACAGCCGGCGAGCCACGGACGTCTGCAGCCCCATGGCCAGCGCGCTCATCGCAGCGAGCAGGTCGGTCGTGGCCCGCCCGAACGTGTTCCCGTGCGCCGCGGCGACGACGAGCGCCGCGACGAGCAACGCGGCCTCGAGGAGGGTGCCGCTCCTGAGCAGCACGGCTCGGTCCCTGCCCAAGCGCCTGCCGACCCCACCGCCGACGACCGCGCCCAGCACGAACCCCCCGAGGGCCGAGAGCGAGGCGCTCAGCACGAAGCCCGGCGCGCCGGCGAGCGCGAATCCGACGAAGACGACGTTGCCGGTCATGTTCGCCACGAACACCCGGCCGAGGCGCAGGATGCTCACGGCGTCCACCACGCCCGAGAGCACCGTGAGGACGAGCAGCAGGGCCGGCAGCGGGCCGTGGCGGGGGTCGTCGAGCACGACCGCCGCCCGGGAGCCTGCCGGCTGGTCCGTCACGTGGGATCGGCGGCCTGGTGGCTCGGTGGGTCGTCGGTGCCGGGGACGCCGCCGTCGCTCACGTGGCTCGTCCACTCCGTCCCGGACCAGTAGCGCAGCTCGTGGCGGCCCGTGGGGTCGATCAGCCAGCCTGCGGCAACACCGGCGGAGCCGATCGAACCGGCCTTCGGGCCCTGCCGGTGTGCCGTCGGCGACGGCGGCCCGGACGGTGCAGGCGGCCCCGGCGGCCGGGCCTGGCCGACCAGCGGCGACGCGCCGGTCGGCGGCGGCCGCCGCTGGGCGCGGGCGCGGTTGGAGGCGAGGACCCGGAACAGGATCACCGCGAAGAACGCCAGTCCCACCATCCAGGACCCGTTGCCGACGTAGCCGTAGCGCACGCATCCAGCGTAGGGCCTGCGGCCGCCGTCGCGGCCCTCGCCACCGAGCAGGCGGCACCCCGATACCGTGACACCGTGACCGCCGACGCCGGGTCCGTCCCGCCTGCCAAGGCCTCGCACCCCCTGTCGGCCCTGGGCGCGGCCGAGATCGCCGAGGCGACGCGGCTGGTCCGCGAGGACGGCCGGTTCCCGGCGTCCACGCGCTTCGCGCACGTCGCCCTGGCGGAGCCGGCCAAGGAGGCCGTGCGGGACCACGTCGACGGCGTGGTGGTGGAGCGCCGTGTCCGGATGGTCCTGACCGTCGGTCCCGAGGCGCGCGTCGTCGAGGTCGTGGCGTCGGTGACGTCCGGGGCGATCGTCTCGGTGGTCGAGGTCGACGACGTCCGGCCGGGCCTGCTCTTCGAGGAGTCCTACGCGGCGATCCTCGCCCTGCAGGCCCACCCCGGGTGGAACGCGGCCATGGCCAAGCGGGGATTGCACGACCCCGAGCAGATCCAGATCGACCCGTGGCCCGCCGGGGCCTTCGGCTCCCCGCACGAGAAGGGCCGGCGCATTTGTCGCTGCCTGGCCTACGTGCGCACCGGGCCCGAGGACAACGGCTATGCCCGGCCCGTGGAGGGGGTCGTCGCCTTCGTCGACATGGCCAGGGGCGAGGTCCTCGAGGTGCTCGACACGGGCGTCGTGCCCATCCCCAGCGAACCGGGCAGCTACTACCCTGAGGACCAGCCGTCACTGCGCGACGACCTCCGGCCTCTTTCGATCACCCAGCCGGAGGGCCCGAGCTTCGCCGTGGAGGGCAACGCCGTTCGCTGGCAGCGCTGGAGGATGCGACTGTCGATGGACGCCATCGAGGGCCTCGTGCTCCACCAGGTTGCCTTCGAGGACGGTGCACGAGTCCGACCGATCCTCCACCGTGCGTCGGTCAGCGAGATGGTGGTGCCCTACGGCGACCCCGGACCGATGCACGGATGGAAGAACGCCTTCGACTGCGGCGAGTGGGGCCTGGGCCGGATGGTCAACTCGCTCAAGCTGGGCTGCGACTGTCTGGGCGAGATCCACTACTTCGACGCCACCTTCAGCACCGAGCGGGGCAAGCCCTACGTCGTCCCGAACGCCATCTGCATGCACGAGGAGGACTACGGCATCCTCTGGAAGCACCACGACGGCCGTTCGAACCGGACGGAGGTGCGCCGGTCACGCCGCCTGGTGGTGAGCTCGATCGCGACGGTCGGCAACTACGACTACGGGTTCTTCTGGTACTTCTACCTCGACGGCACGATCCAGTTCGAGGTGAAGCTCACGGGCGTCCTCTCGACGATGGGGATCGAGCCGGGGACGACGCCGCGCTTCGCGTCGGTCATCGCCCCTCAGCTCGCCGCGCCCTACCACCAGCACCTCTTCAACGTCCGGCTCGACATGGAGGTCGACGGTGCCGCCAACACCGTGTACGAGATGGAGGCGCGTCCCTTGCCGCCCGGTCCCGACAACCCGTGGGCGAACGCCTTCGAATCGGTGGGCACACCGTTGGCCAGCGAAGGCGAGGCGCAGCGGGTGGTCGACCCGTCGCGCAGCCGCTACTGGAAGGTGGTGAGCGGCGACGGTCGGAACCGCCTCGGCCAGCCGACCGCCTACAAGCTCCTGCCCGGGCCGACGCCCACCCTGCTCGCGGACGCCGGCTCGAGCGTGGCCCGGCGCGCCGGGTTCGCCACGAAGAACCTGTGGGTCACGCCCTTCGCCCCCGACGAGCGGCGCGCCGCGGGCGATTACCCCAACCAGCATCGCGGTGGCGACGGCCTGCCGCGCTGGAGCGCGCAGGACCGCCCGATCGCCGAGCGCGACATCGTCCTCTGGTACACCTTCGGCGTCACCCACGTGCCGAGGCCCGAGGACTGGCCGGTGATGCCGGTCGAGTACGCCGGCTTCCACCTGGTGCCCGTGGGGTTCTTCGACCGCAACCCGGCCCTCGACCTCCCGCCCTCTCCCGAGGAGCACTGCCACGACTGAGCGCGTCCGACCGGCCTCGGTGCGTGTCCTTGCGCCCGTCCTCGTCGCGGGGCTAGCCGCGGGGCTCGCCGCGGGGTGCGGATCGCCAGCTTCGTCGGCCGTTTCGGGACCTGCGACGACCGCTCCTCAGTACACGCATCCCGCCGTCTCGGTCGCGCCCGCGTCCGGGCTGCGCGACGGCCAGGCGGTTCAGGTCTCCGTCAGCGGCTTCGGCATCGGTGGCAAGGTCTTCCTGTCCGAGTGTGCGACGGCGAGCGACGCGAGCCTGCTCGGTTGCGGCGCGCAGCTCGCGGCGCAGCCCTTCGTCGTCACGGGCGAGGACCGGAGCGGCTCGACGACCTTCACCGTCAGGGCCAGCGCCGCCGCCGTCCCCCTCGACCCGACGCACCCTGTCCCCTGCACCACCGGATGCGTGCTCGTCGCCGTCGGAGGAGGCGGCGCCTACGTCACGGCGGCGCTGAGCTTCTCGGGCTGAGCCGTCCCACCCGGGCGGCGGCCTCGGCGAGGCGCTCCGCCGAGATGCGACCGCCTGCCACCGCCGCGGCGATCGCTGCCGCGCACGCCGCGGTGGCCGTGACGGCGACCAGCAGGAGGTCGGTACCCGCAGCAAGCGAGGCGACGGCCGCGTCCCCGACTCGCCGACCCCGAAGGATGCCGACCGCGTCGAGGTCGTCGCTGACCAGCGCGCCGCGGAACCCCAGCCGCTCGCGTAGGCGGCGGACGACGGCGGCGCTGCACGAGGCGGCCTCCGAGGGGTCGACGGCCTCCACCACGGCTGGGCCCAGCATGATCCCGCGGACCCCGGCGTCGACGACGGCCGCGAACGGCTCCTCGTCGGCGCCGTCGAGCTCGTCGAGCGGCGTGCGCAATGTCGCAGGCGACACGGCGGGGTCGTCGACGAGGACTGCGTGGCCCGGGTAGTGCTTGGCGACCGCGGCGACCCCGGCGGCATGGAGCCCCTCCACCGCAGCGCGCCCCGTCGCCGCCACGACGGCGGGGTCGGGGCCGAGGTTCCGCCCCGACAGCCACGGCTGCGCCCCCCGGACGACGTCGACGATCGGGCCGAGCACGACGTTGACCCCGAGGGCACGCAGGCGCCTGCCGGCTTCGGTCGCCCCTTCGCGCACCTCTTCCGGGGCGACACCCCTTTCCGGGGGCAGCAGATGTGCGAAGCGGCGGATGCCGACGACCTCGTGGTCGACGGCCACCAGCAGCTCGTCCGCGGCCCGTTCACGGAGGGCGGTGGTCTGCTGCCGGACCATCTCGGACGTCTCGTGTGCGACCCGCTCGGAGCTCATCGCACGGGCGAGGTACTCGGCGCGTGTCTCACCGAGGAGCACGGCGCGGCACCCCCGTTCGAGCAGGGGTGCGAGTGCCGCGGACCCGAGGTCGGCGACCGCCGGCAGCAGCACGGCGTGGGCGAGCCTGTCGATGGACTCGGTCATGGGTCTTCCATCATTGCCCGTGGACCCCACGCGTCCGTCGACCGGGCGGGGACTGCCGGTTCAGGCGGTGTCGCGCAGGGCGGCGGCGAAGAGCACGTCGTCGAGCTGCTCCGGCGGCACCGGCGCGCCGAAGAGGTACCCCTGCGCCCGGCCGCAGTCCAGGCGCCGGAGCTCGTCGAGCGCCACCGCTGTCTCGACCCCTTCGGCCACGACGTCGAGCCGCAGCGAGTGCGCCAGCGCGATGACGGCCTCGACGATGGCCGAGTTCTCGGGGTCCTCACCGAGCCCGGCCACGAAGCTGCGGTCCACCTTGAGCGAGTCGATCGGGAAGCGCTTCAGGTAGCTCAACGACGAGTACCCGGTGCCGAAGTCGTCGACGCTGATGCGGACGTCGAGGGCGCGCAGGCGGCGGAACGCCTCGGCGGTGGCCTCCTCGTCTCGGGTCAGCGTCCGCTCGGTGATCTCCAGGCACAGCAGGTCCGGGCTCAGGCCGCTGTCGTCGAGCGCGGCGGCCACCGTGCGGGGGAAGTCCGCGTTCGCCAGCTGGCGCGGCGACACGTTCACGTGCACCTCGACAGGCCGTGCGCCCGCCTCCAGCGCGATCGCCTCCCAGCGGGCCCCCTGCGCGCACGCGGCCCGAAGGACCCACTCGCCGATGGGCACGATGAGCCCCGAGTCCTCGGCGAGGTCGATGAAGTGGAGCGGCCCGACGAGGCCCCTCGTCGGGTGCATCCAGCGGATGAGGCCCTCGACGGCGACGACGTCCTCCGAGGCGACGTCGACGATGGGCTGGTAGTGAAGCCGGAACTGCGACAGGCGCAAGGCGCTGTGCAGCTCGTTCATCACGTTGAGGCTCTCCAGCGCGACGAGGTGGCTCTTGGCGTCGAAGACCTCGATCCGGCCCCGCCCGCCCTCCTTGGCCATGTACATGGCGGTGTCGGCGTCCCGCAGCATCGACGAGGAGGCGGAGTCCTCGTCGGAGATCACCAGCCCGATGGAGGCGCTCACGAACACCGGACCGGCCGCGAGCTCGAAGGGCCGCTGGAGCTGGGCGAGCATGCGGCGCGTGACGGCCAGTGCCTCCTCGAGACTGCCGAGGTCCTCGAAGAGGATGGTGAACTCGTCTCCGCCGAAGCGGGCCACGGTGTCGCCGCTGCGCAGCGGCTGACGCAACCGGTTGGCCACCGCCACGAGGAGGTCGTCGCCCGCCGCGTGCCCGAGGCCGTCGTTGACCAGCTTGAACCGGTCGAGGTCGAGGAAGGCCACGGCCGCCTTTCGCTCGGCGCGGGCGGCCCGGGTGAGTGCCATGGTCAGGCGGTCCATGAACAGCACCCTGTTGGGCAGCCCGGTGAGGGGGTCGTGGATCGCCGCGTGCTCGAGATGACGGCTCATCTGCCGCTGCTCGGTGACGTCGTGGAGATTGGTGACGAGGCCCCCCACGTCGGCGTCGTCGAGGCGGTTCGTCACGGAGGCCTCGAAGTCCCGCCAGCTCCCGTCCGCGTGCGGGAGGCGGAGCTCGATGGCGAGCACGCCGTCGGGGTCGGAGAAGATCGCCGGGAACTCCTCCTCGATCCGCGCTCGGTCGTCGGGGTGCAGGAGGCTGCCGAGCGACCGTGACCGGTACGGCTCAGCCGAGCGCCCGAGCCGGCGCTCGAAGGCCGGGCTCACGTACTGGACCAGGCCGCGCATGTCGGTCACCACGATGATGTCCGACGCATTGGAGACGAGCGCCTTGAACCGCCCTTCGGACTGGCGCAGCTCGCCCTCGACGCGCTCGCTCGTCGACGCCGCCCGGCCCAGCAGGGCGATGACCAGCAGGGCGCCGGTGAGGCTCAGCCCGGCGACGCCCTGGACCAGGTGCAAGGGGATGAAGGTGGGCGCGATGCGCAGCGCGATGGCAGTCTGGGCCAGGGCCATGCACACCGTGGTCCACACCAGCGCCGGCCACATGGCCCGTGAGCCGTAGATGTGGAACGCGCCGGCGGCACCGAAGAGGAACCCGATCGACAGGATCGGCCCCCAGCCGGTGGAGTAGGCCACGCTGGCGATCACCGCCATGTTGGCGGCCACGTACGCGTCGCGATGCCAGGGGCGGACCCCCATGCCCCATACCGCGCGTGAGCTGATGGCGACGGCCCCGCCGCCGAGGACCACGGCCACGTAGAACCAGTACGGGTCGGGCGCCACCAGGTGCTTGGCCGCCAGCAGACAGAAGATGGCCGCCACCGGCGGGTTCGCCAGCATCGCGGGATCGGCCATCCCCTGGCGCAGGCGCGTCCCGAGGGGCGCGAGCGCGCGGGTCTCGGCGGTGGTGGCACCGTCCATTCTCCGGGTATCGGTTCAGGGGACTGAGCCCTTGACCTGTGCAAACGCCCGCGGCCGGCCAGGCGGGGCTCCCAGGCGTGCCGCGGCCCGGGTTTGTCCCGGCGTTGTCCGCCGGAGGACCGCGGCCCGAAACCCTCGACCCCGGCGGTGACCGTCTGACCAGGGCAAGCGCCTCCTGCGGCCTCGGCCCCGAGGTCCTACACTCTGCCTGTCATCGCCGGATGGAGGGGAGCCGACAGACCATGAAGATGAACGCCGCAATCCTCTGGGAACCGCACACCAAGTGGAGCGTCGAGGAGGTCGAGCTCGACCCCCCCAAGGCCGGTGAGGTCTTCATCAAGCTGGCCTCCACGGGGTTGTGCCACTCCGACGAGCACCTGGTCACCGGCGACATGGTCCTCGACCCCGAGATCGCCAAGCTCCTCGGGCTCAACCAGTTCCCGGTCATCGGCGGGCACGAAGGCGCGGGCGAGGTCCTCGAGGTGGGCCCCGGCGTCACCACCGTGGCTCCCGGCGACCACGTCGTGCTCGGCTTCATCCCCTCCTGCGGCCGGTGCCCCTCGTGCGCCATCGGCCAGCAGCACCTGTGCGACCTGGGGGCGTTCCTGCTGGCCGGGCGTCAGGTGAGCGACTTCACCGCCCGGCACCACGCAGCCGACGGCACCGACCTCGGCATCATGACCTGCCTCGGCACCTTCGCCCCCTACACGGTCGTCAACGAGGCCAGCTGCATCAAGATCGACGACGACATCCCCATGGACAAGGCATCGCTCGTCGGATGCGGCGTCACCACGGGCTGGGGCTCGGCCACCTATGCCGCGGACGTCCGCCCGGGCGAGACGGTGGTCGTCATCGGGCTCGGCGGTGTGGGGATGAACGCGGTCCAGGGCGCCCATCTCGCCGGTGCCCGCCACGTCGTCGCCGTCGACCCCCTGGAGTGGAAGCGCCAGCAGGCCCCCACGTTCGGCGCCACCCACACGGCAGCATCGATGGAGGAGGCCCAGGCGATGGTGGGCGAGCTCACCCGCGGTGCCAACGCCGACAAGGCGATCCTCACCGTCGGCCTCGCCACCGGCGAGCTCATCGCCCCGATGATGTCGCTCGTGAAGAAGGCCGGGCGCGGCGTGGTGACGGCGGTCGCCCCCATCGCGCAGAACGACGTCCAGCTGAACCTCTTCGAGTTCGCCATGATGCGCAAGGAGCTGGTCGGCTGCATCTTCGGCAACGCCAACCCGCGGCGGGACATCCCGCACCTGCTCCGGCTCTACATGGAGGGCACCCTGAAGCTCGACGAGCTCGTGACCCGGACGTACCCGCTCGAGGAGATCAACCAGGGCTACCAGGACATGCGCGACGGCGTGAACATCCGGGGGATGGTCGTCCACCAATAGGCGCACCCCAAGAGCGGGTTCCCCACGCCCGCGGGGTCATGCGGCGGGGTCATGCGCCGGAGCCCGCACCCAGACAGCGCTCGAATCCCGGGGGGATGACGAGGTCGTCCGGCGTGAGGTCGCGCACGGAGCGCCGCCCGAGGCCGAGCAGGGCGGAACCGATCCCGGAGCGGAGGATGTCCAGGACGTTCTCCACCCCCGCCTGGCCGTTGGCGGCGAGGCCCCAGAGATACGCCCGGCCGACCATGACGGCCCGCGCCCCGAGCGCGAGCGCCTTGACGACGTCGCTCCCCCGTCGCACGCCGCCGTCGAGCAGCACCTCGACGTCCCGGCCGACTGCCTCGGCGATGGCCGGTAGGGCCCGGATCGGCGCGGGCGTCCCGTCGAGGTTGTTGCCGCCGTGGTTGGAGACCGAGATGGCTCCCACTCCGGCGTCCACGGCACGTTTGGCGTCGTCGACACGGATCACGCCTTTGAGCATGAACGGCCCCCCCCACTCCTCACGCAACCACCGCACGTCGTCCCAGGACGGGGGCGGTGTGCCCATCCACGTGCCGTAGGCGCCGAAGAACGTGGGCGCCGGCCCGCCGGAGGGCGCCATGTTCGGGACCTTCAGGTCCGGGAAACGGCCCGTGCGGGCGAACGACCAGAGCCAGCGCGGCCGGGCCAGGGCCTCGGGCGCGAAGCGCAGCATGGCGCGCAGGTCCACCTTGTCGGGGATGGTAGGGCTCCCCCAGTCGCGCCCGTGCGAGAACGACCAGTCCAGTGTCGCGATCAGTCCCACCGCACCGGCCGCACGCGCCCGCGCCATGCGGTGGGCGATCTCGTCACGGGTCCCCGCCCAGTAGAGCTGGAAGAACGTCTGCGGGTTGGCGGCGACGACCTCCTCCACTGGCCGACTGGCGAAGGAGCTGAGGCCGATGGCCGTGCCCCGAGCCGCTGCCGCCCGCGCCACCGCCACCTCGCCCAGCGGGTGGACGGCCTGCACCCCCGTCGGCGAGATCATCACGGGGAACGAGATCGGCTGCCCCATCACCGTGGTCACCATGTCGTGCTCGGCGCTGTGGCCGGCGACGTGGGGCGCGAAGCCGAGCTCGCCGAACGCCTGCAGGTTCTCGTCGAGCGTGAGCCCCCGCTCGGACCCCGCGACGAGCGCGCCGTAGACCGACTTGGGCAGCCGGCGCTTGGCGCGTCGCTGCGCCTCGGCCACGGTCTCGAACCACGCGTGTGCCATCTGGGCTATCCCTTTCCTGACGATCCGGAGCGGACGGGGTGCCACACGACCACCGGCCGCAGGGGTCGGAGCGTGCGCTCGCGCGCGCAACCCAGCCACACCCCCGCGCCGTAGGCCGTGCTGTCCGCCAGCTGGGCCAGAGCGAAACGGACCGGGTCCATGGCAGGGCGCCGCGTGACGAGACGGTCCAGGGCCGGGCCGAGCACCAGCGCGGCCAGCACGAGGCGGGTCCCGCGGCGCGCGACGATCAAGGCGGCCAGCAGCGCAGGCGCCGCGAACTGGTCCGCGTAGCGCCCGACCCCGAGCCAGGTCTGGTAGAGGGACCGGCCGGCGCCGCGCAGGAGGCCCTCTTGCGGCAGCCGGGCCCGACGGAGCCCGCTCGCCAACGCCAGAGCGGACACCGCGACGCCTGATCCGACGAGTGCGGTGCGGCGGCCCAGCAACCCGACCACGGCGAGGGCGGGCCCGGGCTGCAGCACCAGGGGCACCGTGGCCTCGGGGTGGCGCCGAGCCAGAGGCGCGGCGGACGTGCCGTAGCGGAATCGGCGGACGAGGAGCTCCCGCCAGGTCCTCGGCTCGTGGTGGGCGACCCTGACGGCCGGGTCGTAGCGGATCCGCCAGCCGGCCTCGTGGAGCCGCCACACGAGGTCGACGTCCTCGCCGTAGCGCAACGACGTGTCGAAGGCCTCCGCGCCCGCCGGCAGGGCGCCGCTCGACGCCGCGGCCAACGCGGCGCGGCGGACGACCAGCGCGGCAGCGGGGACATAGGGCACGCGCGAGGCAGGCACGACACGCGCCGCCCGCGCGCCGAGGTCGAGGCTGCCGTTCACGGCGCTGTAGGCCTCGACCGACCTCCGGCTCGTGCGGGGCGAGTCGGCGGGAACGATCCGCGGCGCGACGGCGGCGACCAGAGGGTCGGCGAAATGGCATGCCAGCCGCTCGATCCAGTCGCCGGCGGGCACGCAGTCGCTGTCCACGAAGGCCACCAGCTCGCTGCGCACCTCGGCAACCCCGCGGTTGCGGGCCGCGGCGGGGCCGCCGCTGGACGACCGGCGCACCAACCGAGCGCCGTGGTGCTCGGCAACGGCCGCGATCGTCTCGGGCCGGGCCGAACCGTCGTCGACGACCACCACCGGGAACCGGTCCCCCAGCGCGCCGAGGCAGGCGTCGAGCATCTCGGCCCGTTCGCGGGCGGGGACCACCACCGTCACGTCCGGCGCCCCGTGCAGTCGGGGCGGGCGCGGATGGGCCATCCCGGCGTCGGTGAGCCGGCGGGCCAGGGCGCCTGCAGCCGGCGTGGCGACGGGGGCGCCCTGCAGCTCCTGCCAGGCGGCACGGCCTGCCGCCGACAGCCGCATCACCCGGGCGGGCGCACCGCCGTAGAGGGTGTGCTCGTCGACCGCCTTCGTGTCTGGGTCGGCGGCGATGCCGAATCCTTCGGGAAGGGGTGCGATCACAGCGCGAGCCCGCCGTCGACGGGGACGACGGCGCCGGTCATGCCGCCGCTGCCGGGCCCGGCGAGGAAGACGATCACCGAGGCGACCTCCTCGGGCTCGAGGAGGCGACCGATCGGCTGCTGCGCGGCGAACGACTCGGCGTGGAGCAGCCGGTAGAGGCGTGCGCTCTCCCCCAGCATCGGCGAGGTCGTCGATCCCGGGCTGACGGCGTTGGCCGTGATCCCGGTGCCGCCGAGCTCGCTCGCCAGCGCCCGGACGAGCCCGGTCACCCCCGCCTTGGCGGCGCAGTAGGCCGCCAGCATGGGCAGCCCGCGCGTGGCGGCTGCGGACGCCACCGCGACGAAGCGGCCCGAGCGCGGCTCGGGACGGCGGAGCAGCGCCGGCACGGCGGCACGGGCCAGCGACATGGCACCGCCGAGGTTCACGTCGAGCACGGCCTGCTCCTCGTCGAGGGGGACCTCCCACAAGGGGACGCCGCCGGCGATCACCCCGGCGCAGGCGATGGCCGCGTCGAGGCCGCCCCAGGCCTCCTCGGCTCGGACCACGACGCTGTCCATGGCCTCGTGGTCACGCACGTCGGCGACCACGCCGCGTACCCGGTCCGGCGATCCGGCGCACGCGCCGGCGCGCTCGACGACGTCGTCGAGCTCCGCGCGCGTCGACATGGCATAGGGCAGCGCTGGGTCGTCTGCCGCCCTGTCCACCGCCAGCACCGACCAGCCGCTGCCGGCGAGGGTCACCACCGTCGCCGCGCCGATCCCCCGGCCTGCGCCGGTGACGATCGCCACCCTGCCCTCGTCGGGAACGGGTTCGCTCACGGCACCCATCCGTCGACCTCGGCGAGCAGCGCGGCGTGCAACTCCTCGAGCAGCCGCTCCCCTTCCTCGCGTGTCGCACCGGTGGGGTCACCGAGCACGCCCGACTCGCTCACCGCGTGCACGCCGTCACGTCGCAGCACCGGCCAGATCTGGGAGATGGGCCGGGGGTCGCCCGGCGCCGCGTCGCCCATCCGGACCCGAGCTGGCGTCAGCGCCAGCAGCATCGATGTCTCGCACCGCCCGGCGTGGAGGTCGCCGCTCCATGTCGGTGCGAACACTCGTGCATCACGGGAATCGGCACGCAGCCGCCCCACGGCACGGTCCACGGGCTCGGCGTTGCCCCCGTGCGCCGAGACGAAGAGGACACGGGGGAAGACGTCGGTGGCGGATCGCCCGAGCTCGACGAGGACGGACTCCAGGGCGTCCTGCCCGATCGACAGGGTGCCGGGGAAGGCCGCGTGCTCGCCGCTCGACCCGTAGGGCAGCGGCGGGGCGACGAGCACGTCGGGCCGGGCGGCGGCGAGGCGACGGCACAACGCCACGGCCACATCCGTGTCGCACGACAAGGGCAGGTGGGGTCCGTGCTGTTCGGTCGAGCCCACAGGCACAGCCGGCCACGCGCCGCGTCCGACGAGCCGGCCGACCTCCGGCCAGACGTGATCGCCCAGCTCGGCCGGCGACCTGGGCCCGCCGGCGATCACCGCGGGCTGCGGGTCGCGCCCAGCAGCACGGGCGTCCGGCGCGAATGCTCGGTCGACGGCTTCGGCGTCGCCGATCGGTCGACCGCCGCCAGCGCGGGCGCACCGTGACCCATCACGCACTCGGGGTCGGGGCCCTGGAGCGGGAGGCCGGTGAAGAACTTGGCCGCCATGCAGCCGCCCCGGCAGGCGTCGAAGGCCGAGCACGAGGAGCAGGCACCGCCGGTGAGCGGGTTGCGAAGGCCCAGGAACAAGGGCGAGCGCCGCCAGGCGGACTCGAAGCCACCGGGGTCGCGGACGTTGCCGGCGAGGAACTCGTCGTGGATCGTGAAGGGGCAGGCGTACACGTCGCCCACGGGGTCGACGAGGCACACGACACGGCCGGCGCCGCAGAGGTTCAGTCCCGGGAGGCTCTCGCCGTACCCGGCAAGATGGAAGAACGAGTCCCCGGTGAGCACGCCCTCGCCGTGGGCGAGCAGCCAGTCGTAGAGCCGGCGCTGCTGCTCGGCGGTCGGGTGGAGCTCGTGCCAGACCTCCGCGCCCCGCCCCGACGGGCGGAGGCGGGTCAGGCGGAGCTGGGCCCCGAAGCGATCGGCCAGCGCCTTGAACGCGTCGAGCTGGTGCACGTTCGTCCTCGTGACCACGACCGAGAGCTTTACGTCCGAGCAACCGGCTTCGGCCAGACGGCCCATCGCCGCCACGGCGGCGGCATGCGACCCGGATCCGCGGATGGCGTCGTTGACCGCCGCGGTGGCGCCGTCGAGGGAGATCTGGACGTCCACGTAGTCGCTGGCGGCCACGCGAGCGGCACGTGCAGGAGTGATCCTCGTGCCGTTGGTCGAGAACTTCACACCGACGTGGTGCGCCGTGGCGTAGTCGAGCAGGTCCCAGAAGTCGGCTCGGACCGTCGGCTCGCCGCCGCCGACGTTCACGTAGAAGACCTGCATTCGCTCGAGCTCGTCGATCAGCGCCTCGCACTCTGCGGTGCTCAGTTCACGCGGATCGCGTCGTCCCGAGCTCGAGAGGCAATGGACGCAGGCCAGGTTGCACGCGTAGGTGAGCTCCCATGTCAGGCAGATCGGTGCCTCGAGCCCGAGCTGGAATTGGTCGACGAGGGCGGTCACGAAGCGGCCCGGACCTGGATCATCTGCGAGGCGGCCAGCGTGGCCAGCGCCTGCTCGTAGCGCGCCATGTCGCGTTCGCCGACGCCTGCGGACTCGCACGCGGCGCGCGCCGTCGGCGCGCCGGCCAATCCTTCGACCACCTGCAGGAGCGTCGGGCTCTTCAGGAACGAGAGCCGGCGCGTCCCGAAGTGATAGAGCAGCGCGCCGAATCGTTCAGGGCGGACCGACACCTGCGGGTGCCGCCGCCACGGGGCGTCGAGGTCGAAGCGGACCGGTGCTGCCTCGGGGACCGGTGCTGCCTCGGGGACCGGTACTGCCTCGGGGACCGGTGCCGACGCCCAGATCGTCTCAGTAGACACCGCACATGCCGTCGATCGAGACCTCTTCGACGAGCAGTTCCTCGACGAGCACTTCTTCGGCGAGCACTTCTTCGGCGAGCACTTCCTCGGCGAGCGCGTGAGCCCCCGCGGGGACAAGGGCCTCGGCAGCCGGCGGCTCGGGTGCGCTCACCACGGCGAGGTCGGGCATCTACGACTCCTTTCGTAGTGCGCCGCCGCTCCGGCCGGCGGCCGATGGCTGCCGATGAGAATTGGCACACGATGACGAATGCGGGGAGGCTAACGTCACGGTGTGCCGGAATCAAGGTTGGACGGCACCGGGGGGACCCACGGCGCCGGGGCCCGGCGTGGCCGACCTCGGGGGACGAGCGCGCGTGCGCTCGAGCTCGTCGCGCTCCGACTCTTCACCGAGCAGGGGTTCGATGACACCACCGTCGAGCAGATCGCGGCAGAGGCCGGGGTGAGCCGCCGGACCTTCTTCCGGTACTTCGACTCCAAGACGGCTGTCCTCTGGCACGCCTTCGACCAGGAGGTCGAGGCCCTGCGGGACGCGTTCAGCCGCGTGCCGCCCGACGTCGCCGTCATGGCGGCCATCCGTGAGGTGGCCGTGGGGGTGAACCGGTACCGAGCCGAGGACCTCCCAGAGCTGCGGACGCGGATGAACCTCGTCGGGACCGTGCCCGCCTTGCAAGCCAGTGCGGCCACCCACTTCGAGGCGTGGGAACAGGCGGTGAGCGAGTTCGCGGCGGCGAGATTGGGCGAACCCGCCGACTCGCTCTACCCGATGGTCATCGGCCGGACGACGCTGGCGGCCTGTCGGGCCGCCTACGACCAGTGGCTGGTCAAGGGGGATGCGGACCTGACGTCGTACCTGGATGCCGCGTTGGCCGCGTTGGCCAGCGGCTTCGAATCGGCCGGGCTGGGCGCGCCCGTCTCCTCCCCCTGAGCAACCGGGTCCGAGGCCTCACGCTCGGTCGTCAAGACAAACTGACGTCTTGCTCGGGGCCCTCGGGCACGTCCACGACCATCGCCCCCGCCGCCCGATCGCGGGACCAGCGGATGAACCAGATGGTGGCGACGAACATCGATCCCACGAACGTCGCCGCCACGATCGGCGAGATCACCACGAACCTCGAGGTGGGGAGCAACGCCGCCAGCAGCACCCGCGCCAGGGCGTCCAGGACGAGACCGACACCCCACATGAAGGTCAGGGCGCGGAACACGGCCCGGGACGCGGGGAGGTCCCAGAGCCGGTCGAAGACCTCGCGTCGGCCGGGGTCGTCACCGGCCGAGAGAACGCGCCCGAGGCGGAACATGAGGGGGCGTGACCCGACGACCAACGACACCAGCCATGCGATCCCGAAGGCGAACGTGAAGAGCGAGTCGCGCGCCTTGAGCACGAAGGCATTGCCGCCCAACGAATAGGACGCCCCCACGCCGACGGCGAAACCGAGGAGCACGATCAGCCCGATGGGATCCATCGTCCGCTTGCGGAGCCACTCGATCACGACCCACGCGGCGGCGGGCACGCCGGCCAGGATCAGGGCGACGGCATCGCTGCGCACGTGCGGGCGGACCGCGAAGTAGACGGCGATGGGGATGATGGCGCCGCCGATGGCGCTGGGCAGGAACGCCCGAATGTCCGGCGGGCCCGGCTCCCACCCGTCACGCGGATCGCGGGGGAACTCGTCGCCGCTCGCCGCGGGCCGGGCCGCGTCTTGCACACGGCGAGTGAACACCCCGGGGTCGGAGGTGTCAACAGGTCAGATCCGCTCGAGCGCTCCCCCGTCGAACAGGGGTTCGATGCCCAAGTCGTCGACGTCCCGTGCGAGGGCGCCGGTGTCGCCCGCCGGTTCGAGCCCGCTCGCCGCCTCCAACGTCGGGCGCAAGAGCCGCAGGTCGCTCGAGCTGTTGAGGAAGACCCGGTCGTGCGACAGGACGTAGCGCACGGCACGGGCCAGCGCCCGGCCCGGTTCGAGAGGCTCGTACCAGCTGAACCGTGGCCCGCCATCGCCCGCCCTCCATCGCCGACGGGCGACCGCCTTGATCGTCTGCACCGCCACGTCGCGTGCGGCGCACAGCTCGAGCAGCTCGTCGACGTCGGAGCGATAGCCCGGCTCCTGCATCAACACGAAGCTCATCGGCAGCAGCACCGAGTCGAAGTCGAAGCGCTCGAGGCTCCGCCGGTGCATACCGGCTATTCGCAGCCCGTGCCCCGTCACCCCGATGAAGCGGGTGAGCCCCTCGTCCCGGGCGGCGACGAGCGCCTCGACCGCGCCCCTCGGACCGTGGGCCTCTGCCCATTCGTCCGGCTCGACGAGATTGTGGAGCTGCACGAGGTCGACGTGGTCCACGCCGAGGCGCTCGAGTGACCGCTCCAGGCCGGCACGTGCCCCCGCTCCGGACCGCTCGCCGGTCTTGGTGGCGATGAAGAACGCGTGCCGGTCCTGGGCCAGCCATGGCGCGAGCCGGAGCTCGGAGTCGCCGTAGGCGGCCGCGGTGTCGAGGTGGTTGACTCCGTACTCCCGGAGGACCGCCAGCATGTCGTCGGCCTTGTCCTGGCGCGCCTGGGCGAGCGCGGCGGCGCCGAAGATCACCCGGCTGCTGTGGTGCCCGGTCCGGCCGAAGGGCGCCCGGTCGATCACGTCGGCCGACGCTAGCGAGCGTCCGGCGCGTCTGCCGTGACGGTGCGTCCAGACCCTACGGGAGGAGCAGCCGGGCGAGCCGGCGGGCGGTGATCGCCAGGCCGACCGTCCCCATGACCCCGAGGTACAGGACATGACCCAGCATCGACCAGCTGAACATGGCCAGGTCCAGCCCGCGGATGAGCGCCACACCCTGGTAGAGCGGCGTACAACGGACGACCGCCTGGAGCCAGCCGGGGTACACGGTGATCGGGTAGAAGGTGGCCGAGAACAGGAACAGCGGGATCACGGCCAGGGAGATCAGGTCGAAGTCCTGCCAGCTGCGCATGAACGTGGTCCCGGCCATGCCCGCGCCGGCGAACGCGTAGCTGACCAGGAGGGCGGCGGGCCAGCACAAGATCGCCCAGGGCGAGAACACGTAGCCCAGGACCGCCATGACGACCAGGAACGCGCCGGAGTAGAGCCCCGCGCGCATGAGGGACCACGACAGCTCGCCGAGGGCCACGTCTCCCACGCCGAGCGGGGTGGACAGGATGGCGTCGTACGTCTTGGCGATCTTGAGCTTGAAGAAGATGTTGAACGTCGAGTCGAACATCGAGCCGTTCATCGCCGAGGACGCCAGGAGCCCGGGCGCCACGAACGCGGTGTAGGGCACGAGCGTCCCGTTGATGTCGAGGGGTCCCACCAGCGAGTTGAGCCCGAGCCCGATCGACAGCAGGTAGAAGAAGGGCTCGAAGAACCCCGACACGAAGTACATCCATCCGCGGCGATAGACGAGGATGTTGCGCTGGACGATCCGCCGGGCTCGGCGGCTGCCGAGGAGCGCGCTGGGCGTGATGCGCAGGGGCAGCGATATCGACGGCACCGGCTCGGGCAGCTGACGGACCTGGACCTCGGCCCCTCCCTCCTCGTTGAGTCCGGGGTGGTACGTCATACGACCAGCCGTCTCGTGAAGGTGCGACGGGCCAGGAGGACGCCCAGCGCGGTCAGGCCGAGCAGGTAGGCGGCGTCGCCCACCCCGGAGCCGAGGGTCAAGGTGCCGAGCACCAGCCCTCGGCAGAGCTCGACCCCGTGGTACAAGGGCGTGGCGTATGCGACGGGCTGGAGCCAGTGCGGGAGCTGGCTCACCGGGAAGAACGTGCCGGAGAACAAGAAGAGCGGTATGAGGCCGAAGCGGTAGATGGTGGTGAAGCCGATGTCCTTGTCCTGCGTCGCCGAGAAGGCGGCGATCGGGGCAGCGAACGCCATCCCCGTGGCGACGGCGGCGGGAAGGGCGAAGACGGCGAGCGGGGACGCCACCACGCCGAAGACCGCCAGCACGACGAGGTACGCGGTCGCCACGATGCCGGTACGCGTCGCGATCCACGCCAAGTGGCCGACGAGCACATCGTCCACCCGCAGCGGCGTCGCCAGCATGGCGAAGTAGGTGCGGATCCACTTGATGGCTCCCATGACGGGATACATCGCGTCGTTGGCACCGATCTGCATCGCGGTGGCGGCCAGCAGGCCGGGGGCGATGAAGTCCAGGTAGCTGACCCCGCCGACCGTGTGCGCGTGCTTGTCGACGAGTGACCCGAGGCCGAGCCCCATCCCCGCCAGGTACAGGACTGGGTAGAGGAAGCTCGTCGTCACCGAGCTGCGCCACGTCTTGCGGTACTGGTAGGCCCAATAGCCCATGGCCCGCCACCACAAGGGCGAGCCGCGCCGACGTTGCGGCGCAGCGGGAGCGTCCGAGACGGTCGACACGGCTCAGTCGACCAGCGTGCGGCCCGTCAGGCGCAGGAACACGTCCTCGAGCGTCGAGCGGCGCACGAGCGCGCTCTCCGGCCTGAAGCCGCGGCGGTGCACCTCGGCGAGCGTTCCGTCCCCGTCGGCCGTGTAGAGCAGGAGGCGGTCGGGCAGGACCTCGACCCGATCCGTAATTCCGTGGAGGTCGCGGGCGGTCGACTCGTGTTCGCCGGAGCGGAACCGCAGTTCGACCACCTCCTTGGTCGAATATCGGTCGATGAGCTGCTTGGGTGTACCGTGCGCGGCGAAGCGGCCGTGGTCCATGACGACGAGGCGGTCGCAGAGCTGCTCGGCCTCGTCCATGTAGTGGGTGGTGATGACCTGGGTCACCCCCTGCTGCTTCAGCCGGTACAGCCGGTCCCACAGCAGATGGCGCGCCTGGGGGTCCAAGCCGGTCGTCGGCTCGTCGAGTATGAGGAGCTCGGGCTCGGACACGAGGGAACGGGCGATGGTCAACCGGCGCTTCATGCCGCCCGACAGCGGCTCGACCCGGTCGTTGGCCCGCTCGGTCAGCTGGGCGAAGTCCAGCAGTCGGTCGGTGCGCTCTCGGATCACGTTCCGAGGCAGGTCGAAGTACCTGCCGTAGACCATCAGATTGTCGAGGACGGTCAGCTCGAGGTCGAGGGTGTCCTCCTGTGGAACGAGCCCGATGCGGCTGCGGATGCGGGGGCCGTCGGTGGCCGGGTCCAGACCGAGGACGCGAAGCGTGCCGTTGGTGACGGGCGACATGCACGAGATCATCCGCATGGTCGACGTCTTGCCCGCCCCGTTCGGACCGAGGAAGCCGAACGATTCGCCTCGCTCGATGTCGAAGTCCACCTCGTCCACCGCCACGAAGGCCCCGAAGCGCTTCGTCAGGCCGCGCGCGTGCACGAGGGGTGTTGGTCCCTCCCGGGTTGGTGGCGCGTCAGAGGTCGATGACGATGGTCGCGGCAACAGGCCCACGCTACCGCTGGAGGGTCACGGCGTTCCCCGCCGTCAGTCCGGCGGAGGGCGAGCGTTGCGCAAGCGGTTGTGATACCCGCAGAGGAGGCGCCCGTTCTCCTGCGTGGTCGGGCCTCCTAGCGAATAGGGCAGGATGTGATCCGCCTCGCAGCGGTAGGCGGGTCGATCACAATAGGGATGGGTGCACTCGCGGTCCCTGAGCTCGATCGCCCGGCGGGTCGCACCGGTGAAGAGGCGGGCCTTGGCGCTGACCTCGACTCGGCCCACGGGACGGAACACGGCCCGCTCGATCTCGGCCCGCTCGATCCACGGGACGAGGGAGCCCGGCGACACGGCCATGCCCTGGGCCAGCTCGCAGATCCGCCCGTGCAGCGTCTCGTAGCCGACGAACACGCTGAACAGGGGAACCGGGCGCTGCCCGTCCGCCGGCGCCGTCCGCGAGCGAGTCGCCATTTCGACGAGGGCGTCGGCGCGACGCTGGCCCGGCGTCCGCGCGAGCTCATAGGGCCCGGGATCGCGGCCGAGCCGCTCGGCGGCTTCGGCCCGATCGGCGTCGAAGTGCGCCAGCTCCAGTCGCTCGAGCTCGCCGGCCACGATCGCGCCCGCGACCGGGTCGAGCGTGATGCGCCCCAACCACATGCCCTGGAAGCTCGACTCGAGGTAGACATCGCGCCGGGCACGGCTGGCGTCGTGGTCGACCTCGACCCCGTCGGGATCGGCGAGGGACGCCCAATAGCGAAGGGCGCGGGCGAAGAGGTCGAATCGAAGCGTCCGCGCGTGGCCCACGAGCAGGGCCTGGTCGCGCTCGAGCGCCTCGGCGGTCGCCTCCCGCGACACGGCGGTGATGAGCTCGACGTGCGAGCCCGACACCTCGCCGTTCAGCCAGGCCTGCTGGCAGAGGGGGAGGCTCGCCACCCGCCGACCGAGCCGGAGCCGGCGCCGGGCATGGCTCTTGGGGATCCGGCACCTCGTCGCCACCCAGGCAACCGCGTTCCGGGCGCCGTCGGCAGCCCAGTCGCCACGTTCGTCGAACGCCGAGGTCGCCCTGGCCACCACTGCCTCGAGCCGGGAGAGCTGGCGCTGAAGCTCCTCGACCGACTCGGCGTCAGCGAGACATGCAGGATCGGCCGCGACGAGCTCGTCCAATGCCTCCGCCAAGGCGGTGATCGCCATGAATGGATTACATCAGAAGGGTGTGACAATCGTCGGGTTGCACCGGCTTACACGTCCCCGCCCGGAGCCCCCGACGGGCCGGAGCCGACAGCTCAGGCGCGAGGGTCGACCAGTGCCCCGTCGCTCAGCTCCTTGAACCGCTCGAGCTCCAGGGCCGGTTCTTCGATCCCGCGCAACGTCCCGGCCTCCTGAAGGTGTGACCGGGCGAACAGCTTGGCGACGAGTGCCTTGCGCGAGGACGACGACGTCCGCTCCTCCTCGCCCGCCTGCTCGACGAGGAGCGCAGCCGTGTACACGTCGACCATGTACTGGGCCAGGGGGAACAGGCGAGCCTCCGCCACAGGGCGCTCGAGCGAGCGCCAAACCTCCACCGACCTGCGCAACTCACCCAGGCGCCGCTCGACCAGGCCCACCGTCGCGGTGTCGGAGCGGCCGGCGTGCTCCAGTGCTCCGGTGATCCGGTCGAAGAGCGCGAGGTGCGCATCCTCCTTGTCGATGCCCCGGCGAACGTCGAGGCACAAGATGTTGTCCGGGCCCTCCCACACGGTGTTGACCTGGGCATCCCGGAAGATCCTGGCCACCGGCCAGGTCTCGATGTAGCCGTTGCCGCCGTGGATCTCGACGGCGTCGCTGGCGGCGGCGATGCCGTGGCGGGCGGCACGGAGCTTCACCAGCGGGGCGCCGATCCGCAGACGCGGCCATTCGCCGCCGGCGCGCCCGCGCCAGCTCGGGCCGAGGAAGCCGTCGAACACCAACGCCTGAGTGGCCTCCGTCTCCACGATCATCTCGGCGAGCTTGCGCTGCATGAGCGGCTGGTCGATCAGTGCCGCGCCGAACGCCTCGCGTCGACGTGCGTAGCAGAGGGACTCCACCAGCGCCCGGCGGGCGCACCCGAGACCCATCATGGCGATACCGAGGCGGGCGCCGTTGGTCAGCTCCATCATGCGGGCCAGGCCGCGGCCGTCGGCTGCCGCGTCCGTGGCCAGCGCGGTCGAGGCATCGGTGCCCCCGGCACCCCCCGTCCCACGGGGTGCCGGTGCCAGGAGGAACCCTTCGGCGTCGACCAACTCGATCTCCGCCGAGGCGACGGCGCGGGTGCCGAGCTTGTCCTTCAGCTGACGGATGCGGACGCCGTTTCGCGAGCCGTCACGCCTGGTGCGCAGCACCAGGAAGGGCGCGACACCACGCGTGGCGTCGGGGGCACCCTCGGGCTTCGCCAAGACGACGTACGCCGACCCGTTGGCGTTGGAAGCGAACCACTTGAGGCCGTTGAGCCGCCAAGAATCGCCGTCGGGCGTCGCCGTCGTCTCGAGCATCGCCAGGTCCGCGCCACCCGCCCGCTCGGTGAACAGCTGCGCGGCCTCGCCGCCGAAGTCACCGTCGGCGAGCAGCTCGCGGACGATGGGCTTCACGTCCTCGGGCGCGAAGCGCTCGGCCATCCGGGCGACCATGTCGCCGCCGGTGCCGAGCGCACAGGTCATCCCGATCTCAGCCTGGTCGAGGAGGTAGCTCCACGCGGCCGCCATGGGCGCGGGGTCCACGCCGGCCCGTGCCGCCTCGGCGGCGAACGACGGTCCGGCGAAATTGTCGGCCAGCAGGTCTGCCTTGGAGGCCTCGAAGCTCGGGGGCGTCACCACACGGCTGATGTCGTGACCCCACCGGTCGTACTTCTCGAGCCGCGGCGGGTTCCGGTCGGTCTCCTCGGCGCGCCGGGCGATGGGTCCGCCCATGAGAGCGCCGACGCGCTGGAGGTGGGGCGTCGCCCAGGCGAGCCCCTCGTCGCCGAGATGCGCCCTCATGAGGAATTGGAGCGTGGGATCGCTGCTGTACCAATTGAGCCCGACGGCACCCTCGTAGCGGTCGGTGTCGTAGCGCCGGGCTTTGTCGGGGGTGGAGAAGGGAAGGTGCTCCACGTTCTCGTCGAAATAGGACGCCATGAGGCAACTCTACGACCGGCGCCGCCGAATCGGCGCACGGGGCCGTCAGTGCGGGGCGATGTACTGCGCGGTGACGAGTTTGCCCCGCCGAACGTCGAGCACCCACACGCAGCCCTTCAGTCCCGGTGGACGGCGGGGCAGCACGTACCCGTCCTCGCGGGCCATCCGGGCCAGTACCTCGCCGAGGACCTCGCCGTGCGTGCACACCACGACGCCTGAGCGGCTATGGGGAGCGCTCAAACGCCTGATCAGCCGGAGGGCCGCGGCCGGTGTATCCGGCCCCAGGCGCGAGGTGCGCTCGATCTCGAGCCGCCGGGTGGCCGCGAGCGGCGCCATGGTCTGGAGGCACCGCAGCTGGCCGCTCGACACGATCCTCGTCGGCTTGAGCGGGACCAGGACGTCGACGAGCCGATCGGCTTGTCGCCGACCGCGGGCATCGAGCGGCCGGAGCCTGTCCGGACGGCGCCACTGGTCCTTGCGCCCGGCGTGGGCGTGGCGTACCAGGATGAGCCGCACGTCCTCCATCCTTTCGTGCGCCGTCCGGGCATCGAGCAGAGGGGAGGCTAGCGGGCCGGGCCTTCACGACCCGGCCGACGGGTAGGCCAAGAGCGAGCTCGGCGAGCGCGGCGCCGAAGACCGGCGCCTGAGCGCCACCGGAACAAGCGTCAGGTCAAGCGGACGGCGTCGAACCCCGACGCCTCGGGCTCAGTCGGCCTCCTCGGCCACCTCGGCCATCGCCTCGAGCCCCTTGAACCTCGTCCTGGCCAGGAAGTGCACGGTGAGGGTGAGCGCCGCCACCGGCCACTCGACGACCTCGAACGCCACCAAGGCGACGTTGCCGAGGACCAGGATCACGTCGACCTCGTCCCGCCTCAGGAGACCCTCGAAGGATCGCCAGAACTGGTCGAGGTGAAGGTCCGAGAGCGACGGCAGGGACGGCAGGGACGGCAGGGACGGCAGGGACGGCAGCCACGATGGGATGGCCACCTCGACCGACCCGTCCGGGCCCGACCCGTTGGTCGCTGCCTTGGCGGCGGTGGATGGTGACATGGTCACGCCCCTGCACGCATCCGGTGCCGCGCGATGACCACACCGGCCCCGAGCAATACGGCAAGTGGCAGGTCGACCGCGCCGAGAGCCACACTGCCGACGAGGACACCCCAGAAGCCGGCATCGACCACGCGTTCGGGAACATGCACGTGGACGACGGGCACCACGTAGTCGCCTCGTCCGTTGGCGCCGTGACCTGTGGGCTTCGCCTGGGTCGTCGCCTTCGTCTCAGTCGTCGGCTTCGTCTGGGTCGTCGCCATCGTTCCTCCTCGACGCCCACCGGGTCTCGTACCCAGATTGCACCGCCCCCCGGATCCCCGCCAGGGGCCAAGGTCACCGGCCGGGGACCGGCCGTTTCGTCGTCCCCCCACCCACGTCGCATGGCCCGCCGCCCCGGCCAACGGGGACCTTGGACCCTGGCTCCCGGGCCGCCGGCGGGATCAGCCTGGACGTGGGGCCCTGCTCGGTGCCGTCCGATCAGGGCCACCGCACGATCGATGACCGTTCTCTCCCCGACCCCGCTCCCTCCCCCCACCGGGTCACCCAAACCCAGCGGTGCCCGGCGTGTCGGACTCGCCCTGGGAAGCGGCGGTGCCCGCGGCTATGCGCACATCGGCGTCATCGAGGTGCTCGAGGAACGGGGCTTCGAGATCGCCGGCGTGGCGGGATCATCGATGGGCGCGGTGGTCGGTGGCCTCTACTGCGCCGGCCAGCTCGACCGCTACACGGAGTGGGTGGGCGACCTGTCGCAACTCGACGTGCTCCGCCTCTTGGACGTCTCCCTGTCGGCGCCGGGTGCGTTCCGGGCCGAACGGATCCTGGCCCGCCTCCGGACCCTCGTCGGCAGCGTCGCCATCGAGGACCTGCCCGTCCCGTTCACCGCCGTCGCCACGGACCTGCTCGCCCGCAAGGCCGTCTGGTTCCGGCGCGGCCCGCTGGACATCGCGCTGCGGGCGTCGATGGCGATCCCTGGGGTCTTCACGCCGGTGGTGCTGGGCGGCCGCCTCCTCGTGGACGGCGGTCTCATGGAACCCGTACCCGTCGCCCCGATCAGCTCGGCGGATGCCGACGCGACCATCGCGGTCGATCTCGGTGGCGAGCGCGTCGGGACGTCCGGCATGGTCTCGCCTCTGGACGCGTTGGCCGACCCCTCGCCGGTGGACGAATGGCTCGAGCGCTTCCGGGGCGGTGCGGCGCGCCTGCTCGATCGCGAGATGATCCGCTCCCTGGCCACACGCCTCGGCCGGGCGCCCGGTTTCGGGGCGGACCAGGAGGAGGAGGAGGAGGAGGAGGAGGAGGAGGGCACGCCGACGGAGCCGAGCCCGGCGGACCTGCCGACCAGCTTGCGAGCACTCGACGTGATGTCCCAGTCGATCGAGGCCATGCACGCCGCGCTCACCCGCGTCCGTCTGGCCGAGAACCCTCCGGACGTGCTGATCACCGTGCCGCGCGACGCGTGCCGCAGCCGCGACTTCCATCGGTCGCGTGAGCTGATCGGGCTCGGGCGCATCCTCGCCGCCGAGGCACTCGACGCCGCCGGGTTGACGGCGGCCCGCTAGGCTCGGACCCGGAGCACGACGTGTTCGCGCAACGTTCACCAAGGGTTTGCCCCACGGTCACCAAACCAGCACCCGCGCCCGGCGCGGTTTCCTTACGCTTCCCGAGGGCGGCATGCACGGAGAGCGGGGAGGATCGGCGTTGGAGATTGTGCTCGAGAGGATCCTGGTCGAGGTCCTCGCCGTCGTCGCACAGCTGGCGCTGCTCAGGCTGCTCGCATGGTTGCGCGGGCGCGCGACCGGAGGAGCACCTGTCGCCGGCACGGTGGAATTGGCGACGGCCCACTGACAGACCCCCCGGGGCGCGAACCCGGGGCGTAGGGGCGCCCGCCGGGCGCAGGATCCGGACATGAGGGTCCCCAACCCCCTGGCGCCGATCGGCGCGCTGGCCAGTCGATTTGGCGTGCCCGGGCGACGGCACCGCCAGGTCTGGGTCGGCCCTGAGCGCGCCCACATCGAGGTGAAAGGCGTCGAGCGGCCCGAGCTCGAGGACCTCTCCCGCCACGTCGAGAAGGCGCTCGAGGAGCTCGAATCCGTCCACTGGGCCCGGGTCAACGCAGTGGTCGGCGATGTCGTGGTTGCCTTCGACCCGGACGCCACCGATGTCGACCAGCTCGTCGACGTCGTGGAGGCCGTCGAGGAGCTCCACGGGATGCAAGGAGAGCCCTTGTCGCGGGACCGCGCCGAGCATCCCGGGGACGTCGGGCCGCTGCGCCGCAATGCCG
>Ga0187780_10000374_pt1 | contig 33780 bp, 32 predicted proteins | sample 1015_Q2_SP10_20__FD_132429 | JGI IMG/M metagenome (GOLD analysis project Ga0187780, IMG submission 132429) | Tropical peat soil microbial communities from peatlands in Department of Meta, Colombia - 1015_Q2_SP10_20_MG | ecosystem: Environmental > Terrestrial > Soil > Wetlands > Peat | place...
AGGCGGCCCTTCGTCCGCTGTTGGTGAGGACCGCGAGACGGACCCCCCTCTTCCGCAGATGGAGCAGTAATCTCTTTGTCCCTGGGAAGACGGCCGCCTGTCTGCTGCTCTCCACCTCGAAGTCGTCCAGGATGGAATAGAGCCTCTCCTTCAAGGCGGCAAAGCCTTCCCGCCCGGCTTCCTTGGTCTGAGACCTGGCGGTATCAAGGATTTTCTGGGTGGGGGAATCAAGGGTCAGGTCGAAGGTGTCTATTCCGCTTCTCCTGAGCTCCTCGATCAGTGCCTTTCTTGTTCCCATCACGTCAAACTTGAAGGTTACGAGCGTGCCGTCGATGTCGAACAGTACTGCGGGCATTCCTGTCTAGATTTTTCTCCTTGAGAAGAGTATCAGAATCGCGACCCCCGCGAGCCCTACTGCGATGGCTAGAATCGCGAGCGCCTCCAGCGTCTCGTCTCCCGTCAGGAGCAAGGGGACATGAAGCAGCAATCTGGCGCAAAAACTGTGCAGAGTTGTTATTTATCCGTTGCCGCGCAAATCGTTAACTAGCTTCGCCGCTTCTGCACACAGGCTTGCCGCCTCGGGTGACCTGTTTCGGTGCGGTTGGGGAGATAGGGGGCAACAAGTTCCTCCTTGAAGACAGGGACACGAAGGTCTTCCTTGACTTCGGGTCAGGCTTCTCTGACGGAGCCAGGTACTTCAACGACGTGATCAAACCCAGGCAGGTAAACGGGGCAGGGGACCTATTCGAGTTCGGGCTTCTCCCAGAGGTACGCGGGCTCTATTCTGAACAGGCACTACAGAACACCACCCTGAGGCACGCCAAACCCGAGGTGGACGCAGTGATCCTCAGTCACTTTCACTGGGACCACATGGGGAGAATCCCCTACGTCGACCCGGCCATTCCAGTCTACTGTGGCGAAACGACGACGTTTATCCACCAAGCTTACAGCGAGTCCTCTTCCTCTCCGCTCGACGGCCACGAGCTGAGGAAGTTCAGGACCGGGGACCGATTTCGGATTGGACCCATAGAGTTCGTCCCCATCCATGTCGACCACTCGATACCGGGCGCGTACGGATTCGTCATCTACACTTCCGAGGGAGCCATTGTGTACACCGGAGATTTCCGCTTTCATGGCCCCGCGGGTTCAATGACGTCCGACTTCGTCAGGGAGGCGGCGAAGTCAGAACCCCTCGTGCTGCTGACAGAAGGGACGCGTGTCAGCCCCCACGACTCGAGGCGAAACATGAGCGAGAAGGCCGTCCTCCACGAGGCGCTTTCGCTAGTCAGAGGAAGGAAGAAACTGATACTCTCAACCTTCAAGGGAAACGACGTCGACAGGGTCAACACGTTCGCTGAAGCTTGCAGAAGGACAGGGAGAAACCTCGTCGTCTCCATGAAAGCAGCGATGGTCCTGAAGAAGCTTGAAGCTGACAAAGGGATGAAAGTCCCGCGGATTGGAAAGGATGCCATGGTCTACGTCAGGCGGAAGAGGTCAGGGAGGGTGGACGACAAAGACTACTGGCTGTGGGAGAGGCAGTTCCTTGATTTTGGCGTCACCGCGCGGGACGTCAGAGAGAAGCAGTCAGATACATTCCTTCACTTGGACGTCTGGAACTTCCCGGAGCTGATTGATATCAAGCCTGACAGCGGCGGGTCCTACATTCATGCGGCGACTGAGGCTTTCAACGAAGAAGGGGAGCAGGAGGAAGAGGTGATCAGGAACTGGACCGATTACCTCGGCTTCAGTTACCACCAGCTTCACGCATCGGGGCATGCACCCGCTGGAGAGGTCGAGAAGCTCATCCAACAGGTCGGGCCCAAGAAGGTCGTCCCAGTGCACACGGAACACCCGGAACTTTTCGGTTCGTTCAAGGGAAGGGCCAAGTGGAGACTCCAGATCCCCGAGAGAGGAGAGCCGTTCGCGGTGGCGGTGAAGTAACTCGCTGAACCCTTTCCTGAAGGAACGACTTCCTGGACCGGAAAGATAGAAATACGCACGGGCTTTTGCGCGTCGACATGGATTTTGAGGGCGCCAAGCATCTGGCTACAGTCGCGGTTTCGAAAGCATCAACAGTGGGGGCATCCTACGCGGAGGCGAGAGTCCAAGGGACTAGCGCCCGCCAATTCCTGTTGAAGAACGGCGAAGGTCAGCCTGCAGCTTTCGAGGAGGGATTCGGACTGGGGGTAAGGGTCCTGGCGGGGGGAGCCCTAGGGTTCGCAGCGACCAACTCCCTAGAGGAGAAATCCGTCTCGGACTTGGTGGCCCAGGCCGTGAAGATGGCACGTGCATCTGCTTCTGTCCTCAAGAAGCCAATCATCTTTGACACCTCGAAGGCGGTCAGGAAAAAGTGGGCGGCCGAGGAGAGGCAGAAGATAGAGGACGGCGATGCGAACTGGCTCAGGGAGGTTCTCTTGGACATGGAGGGGAGAATCTCTGACGGAAAGGCTGGAGTCCAGATTCCTGGCAGGTTCCTAGGCCTCGGCGCAGACCTAGAACGAAAATACTACGTGAATAGCGACGGCGCAGAGGTAGAGGGAAGACTCCCGCGCGTTCTATTCTTCGGCTCTTTGACTGCAATGGAGTCGGGGAGCTGGGCTCAGAGGTTCATCCAGGCTGGCGAAAGCGGGGGGCTGGAAGTGGCCGAGAGGATTCGCCTCGTCGATAGGGTCGAGGAGGAAGCGAAGACACTTGGGAGAGTCCTGAAGACTACAGCCAAGCCTCCGACGGAAAAGATCGATGTCATCCTGAGCCCTGAGCTTTCGGGAATCGCGGCCCACGAGTCTGTAGGGCACCCGCAGGAAGCCGACAGGGTCCTAGGGAGGGAAGGGGCCCAGGCGGGGGAGTCGTACTTGAAGGCGAACAGTCTCGGCAAAAGGGTCGGAAGCGACGAAGCGAACATCAGCGACGACCCGACCCTCGCCCATTCCACCGGCTTCACGCCAGTGGACGACGAGGGAGTCGAGGGGAGGAAGAGGCGTTTGATAAAGAACGGCGCAATCAATGAGTTCCTTCACAACAGGTGCACTGCTGCGGAGTTCGGCTTGAGCAGCAACGGGTCCTCCAGGGCGTCCTCATTTGACAGGGAACCGATAATCAGAATGTCCAACACGTTCGTTGAGCCCGGTGACTACACTTTCGAAGAGCTGCTTAAGGAGGTGAAACTGGGGGTGTACTTCAAGACCTTCACCGAGTGGAACATCGACGACAAGCGGTTCAATCAGAGATACGTCGCATTGGAGGCGTACCTCGTGGAGAACGGGGAGATGAAAGGGTTGGTGAGGTCACCAGTGCTCGAAATAACCACCCCGAGGCTCTGGGGGAGCGTGAAGGCGCGTAGCAAGACGCTGAAATTCGATTCGGCCACCTGTGGAAAAGGTGAGCCGTCTCAGGGAGCCCCGGTATGGCACGGAGGCCCAGAAACACTACTGACCGGAATCAAACTTGGAGGGAGGTAAGATCATGGACTTGGAAGCTCTCAACGAGACTGCCATGGCATCGGCCAAGAGGCTCGGGGTCGAGGAGGCCATAGTCCTCTCGGTAACCGGGAAGGAACGAATGATCAGGTTCGCGAACAACTCCGCGACTGTGGTCAAGCACGTGGAGGAGACCGAGCTAGAGGTCTACCTGGCCAATGACCAGAGAAGGGCCATCGCGTCGACCTCTAACGTTGAGGAGGCCAGCGTCAAGCAATTCATTTCTGACCTTTTCAGGTCCCTGCGGGCCCTTCCGAAAGGAGAGCACGTCTCGCTGCCCGAGAAGCCCAGCAAGTTCGGGCCGAGCCGCGCCCTCGACAGGAAGTTGGAGGATGTCGGCGAAATGCTGCCTGAACTCGCCAAGCGAGCCATTGAGGCCTCACTTGAAGGGGGAGGGAAGAGGTCCGCGGGGGTGATTACGGCCTCAAAGGCGATCTTCGCCATCCTCACGTCGACCGGAACGAAAGGGACGGACGCGAGCTCCGCCATCGACCTCAACATCAGGTCCTTTGGAGATAACGAGTCCAGTGGACACGGGCTTTCGTGTTCGTCTACTCTGTCTGGTTTCGACCCCGAATCAGCGGGAAGGAAGGCAGGGGAGCATGCCAAGTCGATGGAGACGGCCTCGGAGCCAGAGGCCGGCCAGTACCAACTCCTTCTCAGCCCTACAGTCGCCTCCAATTTGATTGGCGGAGTCGCCTCAGCCGCCTCCGCATTCTCCGTGGACGCAGGGATCTCGTACCTAACAGACAAACTGGAGAAGAAGGTGGCGGCTAGCTCCTTCAGCCTGACCGACTGGGGGACGATCGAGGGTGGCCTGGGCGGCCGCGGTTTCGATGATGAGGGAATTCCCACGAAGTCGACGCCCATAATTGAGGACGGGGTACTCAAGGGCTACCTGCACAACCTGACCACCGCGAGCAAGTGGAAGACCAAGACGACGGGAAATGCTGGCCTGGTCACACCACGGCCCTGGAACATTGAGGTGGGAGCAGGCGACGCCAGCTATGACCAGATGGTGAAGGAGATGAAGAGAGGGATTATCCTCACGAGCAACTGGTACACCCGCTTCAAGAACTACAGGACAGGGGAGTTCTCCACCGTCCCCAGAGACGGCGCCTATCTCGTAGAAGGAGGGAAGGTCAAGGGGGGGCTGAAGGGGATGAGGGTCAGCGACGAGCTCCAGCGGATGTTTTCATCAGTGGAGATGCTCTCGAAGGAGCGCGAGTGGATCGAGTGGTGGGAGGTCCACACGCCAACACTGTGCCCGTGGGTGTTGGTCGACGGGGTCAAGATAACCAAGGCATACGACTAGCCCCTCAGTCTCACTGGCTGCAAACCGTGCGCCTATCTGACGACGGGCACTGTTGCCAAGGCGTTCTGGATTGTGGATTCCTGCGGCTCGAAATCCTCCAGTGAGCCCTTCATCCCATCGTCGTAGGCCTTCAGATCCAGCAGACCATGGCCGCTGAAGTTGAACAGGATGACCTTCTCCTCGTTCTTCCGCTTGCATTGCAGGGCCAGGTCGACGACCGCCTTCACCGCGTGGTTCGTCTCTGGCGCGGGGACGACGCCTTCGGCCTGAGCAAAGAGGATCCCCGCATCCATGATCTCTGACTGCGAGTAGGCAACGCTCCGCATGAACCCCTTCCGGATGAGCATGCACATGGACGGGGCCTTGCCGTGGTATCGCAGGCCCCCCGCGTGAATCGGCGGACACTGATAGGTGTGACCGACCGTATACATCTTGACCAGCGGGGCCATCTTCCCTGTGTCCCCGTAGTCGTACCTGTACTCCCCCCTCGTAGTGGAGGGCACCGCCTTGGACTCCACGGCCACGAACTCGGCGTCGCTCTTCCCCCTGAGCTTGTCTCTGATGAACGGGTAAGAGAGGCCAGCGTAGTTGCTTCCTCCCCCGATGCACCCCACGACATAATCAGGCTCGGCGTCAAGCTCTTCCATCTGGAGGCGGGCCTCCTGACCCACCACGGACTGATGCGTCAGAACATGGTTGAGAACGCTCCCAAGGGCATACCTCGTGTCGTCGTGAGTAACGCAGTCCTCAACGGCCTCGCTGATTGCAATCCCCAGGCTGCCAGGGTGCTCCGGGTCCGACTCTAGGAATCCCTTTCCAGTGCCCGTCATCGGCGAAGGCGATGGGTGGACCTTTGCCCCGTAGACCTCCATCAGCACTCTTCTGTAGGGCTTCTGGACGTAGCTGCTTCTTGTCATGTACACCGTTAGGTCTATGTCGAAGAGCGCTGCGGCCAGGGCAAGCGCGCTTCCCCATTGACCGGCGCCAGTCTCCGTCGTGAGTCTCCTGGTTCCCTCCTTCAGATGGTAGAAGGCCTGGGGGACGGCGGTGTTGGGTTTGTGGCTACCGACAGGGTTGAGATCTTCCCTCTTGTAGTAGATTTTGGCGGGGGTTCCGAGCTTGTGTTCTAGTCTTGCCGCCCTGTAGAGGGGAGTGGGCCTGCCGAGAAGGAGATACGCGTCCCGAACCTCCTCCGGAATGGGGATGAATTCCTGCGTAGACATCTCCTGCATGATGCACTCCTTGGCGAAGAGTCTCAGAAGAGCCTCTGGAGATGCGGGCTCGAACGTCTTGGGATCTAGCGGGGGAGGGAGTGGTTCTGGGAGATCGTGCAAGACGTTGTAGTAACTCGCAGGAAGCCTGTCTGGAGGGAGTACCGACTTCAGCACAGCGGGGGTCATCTCCTTGAGGGGAGACTGCAGCAGATATGAGTATTCGTGCTCATTTATGAGCGTGAACATCGCGCTCGAAAGAGCTGCAAAAGTTCATTTATGCTCATCTTCGTACATGACTACATGTGGCCGAACATCAGGAAACAGTTCCCTCGCCATGCAGTCAGACCGGAAGTTGTGAGAAAGATGATTGAATGCGGAATGCGTGTGACGGAGGACGCGAAGCTGTTCGTGAGCGATGTCGAACAGGACTATTCTGCCGTGGCCCGGGCCGTTGGTGTTGACAGAAGGGTCGTCAAGCAGACCGCGGAACAAATACGCGGAAGTCGCTACTTGTACTCAATTTTCTCTGAGGCGCGCCCCCTGGGGACAAGCCTAGTCGGTTTCGTGTCCCTCCTCGGCTACAGCGCCCTGGTAATCGAAGCTGACCCTAAGTCCCCGGGGGTGATGTCAGAGGTCGCGGAGATCCTCTCGAGGCATGGAACGGTAATCAGGCAGGCCCTGGCTGACGACCCCAATCTCGTTCAGGATGCGAAGATGACCCTCGTAGTCGAAGGGCAAATCAGCGGGAAGTGCATCGAGGAGGTGAGCGGACTTGCCAAAGTAAGGAGCCTCAAGATACTGAAGTAGGGACGCGCGAGCAGCTACTTTTCCAACATTCTCGAGAAGGTCCACGCCACCGTGTTGAGTATTTCGTTGAGCCTGGCCTTGTCGCGGTAGTTCTCGATTGTCAGTCTCGAAATGGTTCCCTGTTTCTCCTCGACGGTGAACCTCAAGCCTGACCCTTTGGTGGCCCTTCCTGATACAATGAGCTCTTCGTCTTTCGTCGCCATCCCTTGGAGAATCTTCCCCAACAGAAAGCTCTGGAATGGAGGCGTCGTCTGCTTCAAAGCCACCCCCTCGATCGGCTCGACCGTAACTCTCTCGGAGATGACCGATGCCGTGGCGATTACATCCCTCCCCTTGTCGCGCCTAAGCTCTCGGATTTCGGGAATCTCCCCGGCCTCCGGCATCATTTCTATGGCAGGTTTGAAGGTGGTAGCCCGCAGAGTTGCGTCGACGTATGCCAAGGATTCCTTGAGACGTGCCATTTCCTCCTGAAGCTGCGCTATCCTTCCCTCGAGCCAGAGCTTCAGCTCCGCTGCCTTCTTCACATCTTGGTCGGAGGTCGCCATTGGACTTCCGTCCCTCTGTTGGCGCTAAAAACATTCACCAGAACGCCGCCCGAGGTCAGAGGGCTGACTGAAACTGCCCTAGGAACCACAGCGCGATGTGCCGACGGCGCGGGGTGGATCAGAGTCTTCTGATGATCGCGTCCGCCATCTTCCGCGTCCCAGACTTGCCGCCCAGGTCGTAGGTGAGGGTCTTTCCCTCGCCAAGCACCTTCCTGGCGGCATTGAAGATGGCCCTGGACGGGCTCTTTTCCCCAAGGTAGTCGAGCATCCACGCACCGGAAAGCACGGTGGCGACCGGGTTGACCTTGTCCTTGCCCGCATACTTGGGCGCGCTCCCATGGGCCGGCTCGAACATGGCGTATTCGTCGCCGAAGTTGCCTGAGTAGACCATCCCGATGCTGCCGATGAGCCCCGACGCCTCCTCCGACATGATGTCCATGAACAGGTTCGTGCCAACGATGACGCTGCGGTTGAATCGCTGGGGATTCTTCACCAGCTGCTGGGCGAAATTGTCGACGAAGAGGTCCTCCAGCTCGATGCCGGGGTGACCTTTCGCGACTGCGCGCGCGCAGTCCAGGAAGAGACCGTCGGTTACCTTCAGTATGTTCGCTTTCGAGATTGCGACTACCTTCTTCCAGCCGCGCCGCTTTGCTTCTTCGAAAGCGAACCGGGAGACCCTCGTTGACTTGTCCCTCGTGACCAAGCGAGTCGCAACCGCGACGTCGTTCGTCAGCTTGCTCTCTATCCCTATGTAGAGCCCCTCGGTAGCCTCCCTGACCAGGACGAAGTCAACGGACCCCAGTGGCCCTTCTTGGCCGGGGTACGTCTTTACAGGCCTGACGTTCGCGTAGAGGTTGAACCTCTGCCTGATGCTCACGGCCACGCTCCGAGGGGTCCCGGGGATTGGAAGCGTCGTGGTCGGGCCCTTAAGGCATGTGTCCGCGTCCTCGAGCGCCTTCCAGGTCTCATCGGGGAAGAACGAGGGCCCCTTGTGCTTCTCCCACCACTCCGCCCCCGCCTCGCATAGAGTGAACTCCGCCTTGGTCCCCGCCGCCCTGAGAACCGAGAGGGTCGCGTCGACCAGCTCGGGACCAGTGCCGTCCCCCTTGATGACCGCTACTTTCTTCATGTTTCCCAAATCGGCGCGGCCTGATGACGGTTTAAAACGCTTCTACCGACCTAGGTCTCGATCCGGAACCCCTTCAGGTTCCGGATTTCCTGCCGTTCTGTCTTCACCGAGTCGACTCTGGACCTTGGGGGCCCCCTGTGAGCCCAGCCCACCACCTTCAGCACGGCCGCTTCCTCTCCCTCCAGGATGGACTCGACGGACCCGTCAGGGACGTTCCTCACCCACCCCGCCACCCCCAGCTCGGAGGCGACGCGGGCCATGCTCGCCCTGAAGAAGACGCCATGCACGAGCCCAGTTATCCTCACCTTCACGCACACCTTTCCCATGTCGCCTTCACCCCATTGAACCGATGATGTTCACGATCCCCTCCCTAACGAAGGAGACTGCAAGGGCCGCGATCAAGAGGGCCGTTATTCTGGAGAGGGCTCGCGACCCGTTCTCTCCAAGAATCCTCTGTACCCAGTCGCTCTTGGCCAGGATTACATAAGAGACGAAGGCGTTCCCAGTGATTACAATGAAGGTCATGAGGGGGCCATAGGGTGGGTTCGCAAGAATCACCACCGTCGATATGGCCCCGGGCCCCGCAAGGAGCGGAGTCGCGAGCGGAAACACGGCCACATCCGCCGCCTCTTCGTTCTCAGGGCTCGCCCTCCCCCCCAGGTGCTCAAGGGCGACCATGAAGAGGACGACCCCGCCCGCGATCCGAAAGTCATCGAGCGTGATCCCTAGCAGATCGAAGATGATCCATCCAAGGTAGGCGAAGACGTAGAGGATCACCGTCGCCACGAGCACCGATTGCCTGACTATCCTCGAGCGCTCCTCAGGAAAGGGCTTGGTCACGGCCATGTAAATCGGGACCGTTCCTATGGGGTCGAGTATCGCGAAGAGCAGTGCGAACGAGCTGACGAACAGCGCGGGGTCGAAGGACAGGAGGGATGAAGACATCTCTGGCAGTTCGCCGCTCGGTGATGTCGCCAAAGCAATAAATACGCTCCGAAGGCGAAAAAAAGACGTGTCCGTTCAGGTCGAGGTTGGCGACGTGGAGAAAGCGCTAGCAAAGATAGTCGACCCCGAGCTGGGGAAGTCGATAACCGACCTGAAGCTGATAGACAAGCTGACCGTAACTGGTGGGGCTGTGGACGTCGAATTCCATTTGACCGCGCCCTTCTGCCCTCCCGTGTTTGCCCTGAAAATCGCCAGCGACATAAAGGCTGGAGTCGCCTCTGTCAAGGGGGTGACTGCATCCAAGGTGACTCTCAGGGGGCACTACCTGGCCGAGGCGGTCAACAAGCAGGTCAACAAGCCGGTTCAAGCCCCCTAAGGAAGTCCTGGCTTGGGGAGCCTCGAGAAGGTCAAGGAATTCCTCAGGGAGTCCGGCGCGGTCTACGAGATAAGAGAGTTCGATTCAAGCACAAGGAACTCTGCCCTGGCCGCTGCGGTACTAGGGTGCACGGTTGGGGAAATCGCCAAGAGCATCGTATTCCAGGGCAAGGGCATCCACGTTGTAGTCCTCTCAGGAGATAGGAGAGTGGACGCGGTCAAGCTCTCTTCGGTAGCCGGCGAGATTGTTCGTGTGGCGTCACCAGACGAGGTAAGGGAAGGGACTGGCTATCCTGTCGGGGGAGTCCCCCCCTTCCCTCACAGAGAAGGGGTTACCGTCTTCGTGGACCTTTCGTTGATGCGGTTTCGATGGGTTTGGGCTGCAGCTGGGGTCACCCACGCGGTGTTCAGAATCTCACCGGCCGACCTGACGAAGCTTGTCGGCGGAAGCCCCCACGACCTCTCTTCGTAAGACGGCGGAAATATATAGAGTGGTGCTCATCTATAGACCATGGACGCAAGGAAAGTGCTGATGATGGGCGGGGGCACCTTGCTCGTCTCCCTGCCGAAGGCGTGGGCGCGCAGGAATGGGGTGAAGAAGGGGTCGACGGTGGCCGTTGACGAGCTGTCAGGGAGAAAACTGATTGTTAGACCCATAGAGAGCAAGGAGGACCGGCCGCGGGAGGTGTCGCTCGAGTACACAGGAGAGGACCTCGTCACCGTTACCAACGACATAACGGGAGCCTACCTTTACGGCTACGATGTCATCCGGCTGTGGGGGAAGAAGGTCATCTCCAGGGAGGACAGGGCCCGGCTGAAGGCCACCCTCTCACGGCTCATCGGCCTCGAAATCATGGACGAAGATTCGAAACACATCACGGTCCAGTTCCTCCTGGAGTCTTCTGCCATAAACCCGGAGCGGATAGTGAGGAGGATGTCTGGCATCCTTGAAGGCATGATCAAGGACACGGGAGAAGCCGCCGGCCGAAACGACCAGAAGCTACTGTCGCTGGTGGCGGAGAGGGACGACGAAGTCGACAGGCTCTACTTTCTGCTGGTGAGGACGATAAGGACTGCTAGCATTCATCCCGAAATCGCCGAGGCATACGGGCTGCTGGCGGTGGACGTGCTCGACTACAGGGTGCTGGCGAGCTTTCTCGAGAGCGTCGGAGACGCGATATCAGAGCTTTCGAAACGGCTCCTCGGTGTGAAACTCGCGAGGCCGGTAGGTAAAGAGTACGCGTCATGTCTCAGCATGATCCGGGACATGAACGAGTTGGCGACCCTGTCGTTTCTCTCGCGTAGGCCAGGCAGGTCACCCGAGTCGTACTCGAAAATCAGTGAACTCGCTGCAGCGGTGAGCCAAACCCTCGTCGCCATCACGAAGATGCCGGAGGCTGGGCCTCAGATGGTGGAACCGATAGGGGCGCTAGAGAGGGCGAGCAAGTTGCTCGTGGACATTTCCGACCTGAGCGTTACTGCTCGACTCGTCTCTTGAGTCCGCTTCACCTCATAACGCTTAATTACGTTGACCAGTCTGATGATATGTGCCGAAGTATCTCTTCGTAACGGGCGGAGTGATGTCGGGTCTCGGGAAGGGCATAACAACCTCTTCCGTCGCCAAATTGCTGCAGTTGTCCGGCCTTGATGTCTCCTGCCTGAAGATAGACCCGTACCTGAATTTCGACGCTGGAACCATGAACCCGATCACGCATGGGGAGGTCTTCGTGACGGACGACGGGGGGGAGACAGACATGGATCTGGGGACGTACGAGAGGTTCCTGAACCGGGACCTCACCAGAGCACACAACATCACAACGGGTCAGGTCTACAAGAAGGTCATCGACGATGAGCGGAAGGGCCGGTTCCTCGGGAAGTCGGTGCAGATAATCCCACACATAACTGACGAGATCAAGAGGAGGGTCAGGGACCTGGCGGTCAGTTCCGGTGTTGACGTCATGGTGGTCGAGTGCGGCGGGACCGTGGGGGACATCGAGAGCCTACCCTTCCTCGAGGCATTCAGGCAGATGAGGATAGAGGAAGGGCCGAGGAAGACGCTCTTCATTCACGTAAGCCTCGCCCCGGAACTCTCCGTCGTCGGGGAGATGAAGACGAAGCCTACTCAACACAGCGTCCAAGAGATGAGGAGAATTGGCATCCAGCCGGACATACTTGTCATAAGGGGGACCCGGGCCCTTCCCAAGGAGGCGAAGGAGAAGATAGCTCTCTTCACCAGCGTCCCCTTCGGGTCCGTTATCTCCAACCCAGACGTCGAGTCGATCTACCAGGTCCCACGGCTGCTGGAAAGGGAGGGGATCCTGAAACCCATGCTAAGGCAGTTCGGTATAAGGGGGCGTCCGTCGATGAGCGCCTGGAACGCGATCGCCGACAGGTTCACCGATGGCTCCAAGACCGTCCGGATAGCGATGGTCGGGAAGTACGCCAGCCTAGCGGACAGCTACGTCAGCGTGAATCAGGCACTAATCCATGCTGGTGCCGTGAACGGGGTGACGCCCAGAATAACCTGGATCGAGTCCGAGGAGATGGAGGACGACCGAGGGAAGCTGAGCACCCTGGAAGCCTTCGATGGTGTCGTGCTCCCGCAGGGGTTCGGAAGCAGGGGAGTCGAGGGGAAGATTGCCGCCGCGAACCACGCCAGAGTCGCAGGGATTCCCTACCTTGGTCTGTGCTTCGGGTTCCAGCTTGCCAGCGTGTCCTTCGCCCGCCACGTCTTGGGGATGAAAAGAGCCAACAGCACCGAGGTGGACCCGGAGACCCCATACCCGGTCATCGACCTACTGCCTGAACAGAAGGAAGTCAGCGACCTGGGCGGGACCATGCGGCTTGGAGGCCACGACGTCTTCGTCAAGAAGCCCAGCCGGGCATACCAACTCTACGGGACAGAGAAGATAAGGGAGCGGCACAGGCACAGATTCGAGCTGAACCAGACCTTCCTCAAGCAGTTCGAGGAAAACGGGATGCACTACACCGCTTTCAGCGACGGAGGGAAAAGGGCCGAGATACTGGAGCTGGACGGCCACCCGTTCTACATGGCCACGCAGTTCCATCCGGAGTACATCAGCCGCCCGGAAAGACCGGAGCCAGTCTACGTCGCCTTCGTTGAGGCTTGCGCCAGGCGCGCCGAAGAGGCGCAACGCGGACCGTTGAAGGTCAAGAGCCTAGCCCATTGAGTACGCAGCGGCTACCCTGATCCCAAGCCGGGCGACCTCGACAGCGTTCTTTCCGAAAAGGTAGACGTTGGGCTCGATGCCCCTCCCGCCCTCATCAACAACGACATCGAAGGTCGCCCCACCCAATTCTAGCCTTCGTGCCAACGCGTTGACTGTGGCATCACCCGGCCCCGACTCCGAGTACTTGCCAATCTTGAGAGCCCGGAGGCCGAGCTTCGATAAGACTCGCGCCATCTCCCTGTCGTAACGCAGATTGAGCGCTGCTCGGAGTTCCTTTCTTCTTGTCCTCACCAGGAGGAGCATCTTGGACAAGTGACTTGAAGCCCCGAACTCGGGCTGATGCATGGCCCTCGCAGACTCCTTCACCTTGACTATCCTGCCTGGGATGGCCACTACGTCCTCGGGGAACTCGGAGTCTCCAGAAACACATGCCAGGTTCACGGAGACCTCCGGCATCGCCTTGACGAACGCCGGTGATGCTTCGATCTCCCGAACGGCCTGGGACACCTCCGAGATAGTGCCAGATCTCACATCGCTTCGCCGCTCGAACCCCCTGATGCAGACATCGCAACTCGCCAAGGCTGGGTAAGCCCTCCTATGAGCATCGCAGGCAAGTCCCTTGCCCAGGATACTCGACCAGATGTTCCCGAGGGTTTCCACCGCGTAGGCCGCGCTTCGGCGTGCATCTTCGGCCAAAACGGCCGCGTACCTGTCCGCTTCGTCCTTCCTTACCGAGAAGCGGGCCAGGGACGAATAGGCCTTCTCTTCTCTGGACGACAGGTACAGGCTGACAGAGGCTTGCGTCACGCCCAGTAACGACGCTATCTTGCCCTGGGACAGGCCTTCGCTGCGGAGCCTGACGGCGACGAGTTGCCGGACCGCAGGTAGGAACTCCCCACTCATGAGCTCGTCTGGCGGCTGCATGTCATAAACGACTTATTCGACCGTTTATAAACGTGGCAACTCGCGCCCCTCCCGTGACGGGAGCAGAGAGGCAGCATAAGCCAGGCAGGCCGAAAAGTCCGAAGGTGACCCTCGCCGTCATCGCCATTTTCGCTGCCCTCATCGCTCTCCTGACATCGATATTCTCAATCCCACTTCCTCCCCCCGTCTACGAAATCACCCTCGCCCCTGCGGTCTACCTTGCTCTAGCGGCCATGGTGGACCCCTACACGTCCGGAGCGGCCATAGGACTCGGCTCTTTCATCGGGGAAGCGTACAACATCGCGACGAAACCGAACGGATCACCAATCTACCCCTTCGGAATGCTATGGGCCAGGATTCCTGAAGCTTTCATCGTCTGGTGGGCGCGGGACAAGGGAAGAGGCGTGCTCACGATGGCGATGATCGCGGCCACCATGTTCGAGACACTCGCGTTCTTCCTATCCGACTGGGCCTTCTACTACTACGGGGTGTTCAACTACTCCCAGATAGGCGGATTCGGTCCTGGAGATGTCGTTACGTCATTCACGGCCGCGGCCTCAGACATATTAACGGTCGTCGATATCGCTTTCATCCCGGTCGCACTTGCAATCATCAGGGAAGCGAAGCCCGCTTTTGCCAGACTCGGGTTTACCCAGTCCTAGGCGGGGGTTCGGCATTTCGAGGGCGATGGGCAAGGCAAGCCCAGAATTCCTCGCCAGCTCAGTCTTCACAAGACTCGGTTTGGACTCGAAGAGGGTAATTCTCGGCCCAGGGATAGGCTTGGACAACGCCGTGCTAGATGCAGGGGGCGACAGGGTGCTCGTCGTCACGACTGATCCGGTCTCGGTCATTCCTTCGCTCGGGCTCCGCACCTCAGCCTGGTTGAGTGTTCATCTCATTGCCTCGGATTACACGACCTCTGGGCTCGTACCTGAGTTCGCTTCCTTCTGCTACAATTTCCCTCCGGAAATGACCGACTCCCAGAGAGCATCGTACCTGGGCGGCATCAGCTCGGCATGCAGGGAAATCGGAGTGGCCATCGTCGCGGGCAACACCGGGTCCTACCCTGGTGCCGGACTGACCGTCGTCGGAGGAGGAACGATGTTCGGATTCGGCTCAAGAGGGAGGTATGTCGACCCGACCATGTCGAGGCGAGGAGACAAGGTCGTCATGACCAAAGGGGCAGCAATAGAGGCAACGGCATCATTGGCCCATTCTTTCCCCCGTTTCACAGAGAAACACACGACCAGGACCATCGCGGCCAAGGCGAAGCGGTTGCTATGGTCGTGCTCCACGGTGAAGGATTGCCGGTCCGCCTCCGAGATAGGCCTCGGGAGGGGCGGAGTGACTTCGATGCACGATGCCACGGAAGGGGGGGTCCTCGGCGGGCTCGCAGAGATGGCCGCGGCAAGCGGGAATCAGTTCGTCATAGAGGAGCGCCGGATACTGGTCTCGGAGGAGGCAAGGGCTGTCTGCGCGGCGTTTGGGATTGACCCTCTTACGTCCCTGAGTGAGGGCACACTCCTCATAACCGTCAACCCGAAGAGGACTGACGAACTAGCAGAGGCCCTTCAGAGTGAAGGGATCGAGTCGGCAGTCATTGGGGAGATCGGCAGGGGCCGGGGGGTCAGGCTGGCAGGACTCGACAGGGTGACAAAGAGATTCGACCGCAATTCCCGTCCGGACCAGTACTGGGCTGCGTACCACTCCCATGCCAAGGATGCGAATAAGGCGCGCCGCAAGCGAGTCTGAGACTCATCCTAATACGCAGGCCTCCACCCAGCCAGCCGCTTGTCTTCGATCGAGAAGGCCGCCAGGGTCCTGAAGTCCCTGAAGGATGAGGAATGGCGGACCCTTGCGGGGATGGAGCGCGCGTCCAGTGCCCACGGTACGGCTGATGCGGGCATGATTTCGAGGCTAAGCAGGCTACCCCCCGAAAGGGTCACCTTCGCCCTGGATCAGCTCGAACGAAGGGGGCTGGCTGGAAAGAGGGGGTTGAGCTTCGTCCTGAGGCGGGAGGGGGTAGAGGTGATGGCGCTTCGCGACTACGTCAAGAAGGACCTGGTGGTCGCCCTCGGAGCCATCATAGCGAAAGGAAAGGAGTCAGACGTCTACGAAGCCTTCACTGAGGAGGGGGGACTTTACGCGCTGAAGTTCTACAAGCTAGGCAGGACGAGCTTCACCAGCGTCAGAAAAAAGAGATTCAGGGAGGGAAGCGACATGAAGAGCTGGATCGCGGTGAACTATGAAGCGGCAAGGCGAGAGTACTCGGCCCTCCGAAAACTCGCCGGCCTGTCCAAGGCCTTCCCTCGAGCCTACGCCTATAGCAGGAGCACCGTACTTCTGGAGCAGGTGTCAGGGTTCCGGCTCTCCCAGAGGCCGGAGCTGGTGGACCCGAAGGCAATGCTCCTGTCGATACTCGATTGCATGAGGATGGCCTACCTCAAGGCGGGCTTGGTCAATGCCGACCTGAGCGAGTACAACATTCTCACCGACGGGGCCTCCCTTTGGTTGATTGACTGGCCGCAGGCGGTGGACAAGAGCCATCCGAACGGCGCGGAACTTCTTCGCCACGACGTTTCGGCGGTCGTGGGGTTCTTCGCCAGGGCTTACAGGGTAAAGGTAGACGAGGATGTCGCCCACGGATTCGTACGCGGCGACCGGGAGAGACTAGAATAGGACTATCTTCTTGTCCAGAATCAGCTTCGTGACATTCCTGATGTGAGCAAGAGAGTCGTCCAGTATCGATTCCACGTCCACCCTGACCGATGACACGGTGGTCCCCTTGTCGAGGAGCAGAGCGGCGCTAGCAATCTGAGGCCGGTCTATTGGCATCCCGATCCTGCTCAGCACCCTCACGTAGGCTTCCTTGACCCCTGGAACCTCCTTGACGATTTGGTTTGAGGCGACCAAGGCGACTGCGTTCAGAAGCTTGCCCGTGTGGTTGACAGGGTTCTTCCCGGCCGTGGCCTCCATCGAGTACTGTCTCATGGGAGAAATGAGGCCGTTGACCCTGTTCCCCCTTCCTGTGTTGCCGTCGTCTCCCTGCTCGGCCGACGTCCCGGTCACCGTTAGGTAGTAGGCCCCGTGTTTCGCGTCGTCCGCGGCGTTCACCTTGACGTTTACGTCGAGGCCGGCCTTCGAAGACAGTCGGTCAACCTCCTCCTTGACGTCCCCTACGACGCTCGAATAGTGACTGGCATCAGGAATCCTCGGCCCGACCATCGCGGCCGCCACCGTAAGGTCCATCCTCTTATTTCTCCTCATGGCCATCACTTTCACGTCTTCGCCCACTTCTGGGTATTTCTTCTTGAACCCGGAATCGTTCAGGCGGTGTTCCACGTCAAGGACTAGCTTCTCGGTCGGTGTGAGAGGCGCGTACCCCACACCTATTGATGTGTCGTTGGCCACCGGCATCTTCCCCTTCCTCAGGAAGACCGCGACAAGGTCAGGCGAACCCTGCTTGATCTTGGTGTCGACTCTCACGTGTTTGTCGGGGTCGAGGAATCGCATGGTCTCACGGATGAAGTCCTTGATGGATGCGACAGCTATCTCCTCGACGGGGACCTGGTAGTTCTTCCCCTTGATCGGGACGAGCTCCGTCGCCCGCCCAGCTACCATTAGGTAGATGGGAGTGATGACCTTCCCTCCTCCGAACGTAGCCTCAGCTTTGCCCCCCACTAGGATTCCTTTGTCGACATTGTGGTGAAGGATGGCCCCAAAGTTCTCGAGATAGTACTTGCAGAGCCCCAGCGACACGGCCTCGGAAGAGCCGTCGACCAGACTGTCCGGGTGCCCCTTCCCCTTGCGCTCCACTATCTCGACTTCGAAATCCTGAACTCCATGACCCCTGATTTCCTCGACGTGAAGCGACCGCGGCAAGGGAGGGCGGACTCCTAGAGTCTGTCCTCTATGCGAATGTAGAGGACGTTGTTTCCCCGAATGACGACCTTCCCGTAGTTCGCCTTCTTCTGGCCGTTCTCCGACTCTTCCGCCTCGACCAGAATCACGTTCATGTATGGGTCGACGTTCGACATCTTCCCCTTGTATTCGATATCGTTCTTCAGCCTCACTGAAACGAGCTTGCTCGTCGCCTTTTGGAGCACGCTCAGAGGTCTCTTGCTCTGAGTAGTAGGAGGTTGTGACACGTCGGACTTTCGGACGGGGCCCGTGTCACAGTTAAAAAGACATCGGTGGTCACAGAAAGAAAAACTAGGAGAGGGTGCGGAACGGGTCCGAATTACTCAGGGGCGGATGCGGTTCGTCGGATGAAGAGCTGTCCCTTCTACTCCTCGGGCTCGAAGGCAATTGACGAGATTCTGGGGGGCGGCTTCAAGACCGGGAGATTGGCAGTCGTCTTCGGGAAGGGGAACTCAGGCAAGTCCCAATTGGCCATGCAGGCGGTCCTGTGCGCTGCGAAATCAGGCGTCGAGAGCCTCTATGTCGACACCGAGGGCGCCTTCAGGCCCGAAAGGATCGAGGAAATGGCGCACGCCAGAGGGTGGCACGATGGCTCGCTCCTGAGTCGGATAACGTACCTCCGATGCGACTCCACCGCCCAGCAGGCAGAGGCCGTTAGGCGCATGCAGGCCAGTGGAAGGACCGCGAAGAGCGGGCTGGTCGTGGTAGACACTGTCACCAGGAACTTCTCGCTAGACCTCCCCGGCAACGAGAACCTCCCAGGCAGACAAGGGGCCCTGAACTCGTACCTGAGCGATATTGCAAGGGACGCCTTCCTGAACAAGAGGGCATACTTACTGGCGAACAGGGTAACCTTCGACCGAAGAGGGGCAGACGTAGGCATAGGCGGAAGCACCATTGCGCAGCTGGTTCACATATCCCTTCATTTCCAGAGAGAGGGAAAAATGATACGCGTCACGGAGATGGGGGGCACCAGAAGCGCGCTGGTGAAGATTGGTCCCGAAGGGATTGGGGTATGATTGCGCGGAACAGCCGGGGGCAGATCTGCACCTGCCGGTTGACCAACTGTGGAAGAAACGTTCACCATCGCCCTTATGGAAGATTAAATACGCTACACAATTCGTGCTCACGAGCAAAGTAGTGTACGAAGGGGTTTCGTCAGTCCTGATTTCTCTCAGAAACGCCCACCTCGAGGAAGCGAAAAGGAAGCTGGAGACAATAGCTTCGGAGGTGAAGACCGAAAGGGAGAGGGGTTCCCTCCTCGCCGCTTCAGGGATCTATTCGAGCATGCTCAGAGGGAAGGACGGTACTCTGCAGACCTGGGACCAAGAGAGAGTGTTGAGGGCGGCGCAGTCGATAAGGCAGAGCCAGATGGCTGATGAGTTCGACGCGGGTTACGCCGACACCCTTCTGGAGTACTCGAAGCTTCTCATTGCGAAAGCGTGAACAGCAGAATCCAGGTGAAGAGGAAGATCATTACGAATATCCCGACGCCAGTGGTGTAGAGCTTCCCCATGTCCTTGCGCTCCAGACTCCGGTACCAGCCGTAGCGCGCTACGTAGTAGGATAGGAGATATACTATCAGCCCCACGAGAATCCCGTCGATGTAATCCAAGGTAGGGCTGAACAGCCAGTTCGCCAGAAAGCCAGCGAGCGCCCCGAACCCGACCCTGAGCCAATATAGCTTATCAAACGGCGAGGGGGCACTCACCTTCATGGCTGAGCTCTCGGGCTTTGAGGTCTTCGCCTTGGCCAAGGAAATTGAATTCGGTCTCCGAGGCACCTACATTAAGAATGTTTATTCAATTGGGGAGAGTCAGATTCTCCGGTTCGGAAAGCCAGAAGGAGAAGATGTCTGGGTTCTGGCGTCTCCGAGGCACGGCGTCTGGCTTTCGAGGAGGCTGGCGGAAAGGGCCGAGACGACGAGCTTCACCACGCGGCTCCGGCAGGAGCTGGTCAGAGAACGCTTCTCCTCCGCGAAGCAGCTCAACCAGGACAGGATATTCGACCTGTCATTCGGGGAGGGGAGGCGCACCAAGCACCTCATTGTCGAGCTCATGCCCCCCGGGAACGTGATAGTGACCGATTCGGAGAAAAGGATCCTTGCGATCCAAGACGAAGTTAGAACACCCGCCCGCCGCCTTGTAAGGGGTGGCACCTACGCCAGCCCACCCCAGCGGCGAAGGAGCCCGGAATCGGCCTCCGAGGGAGACGTAGCGGCGGCGGTTGAGAAGGAGAAGACCGCGGGGGGAGCGATAGGCAGGGGCTTCTCACTGCCGAGAAAGTACGTGGCCGAGGTGCTTGCCAGGCTCGGAGTGGAAGGTGACGCAGATTCTGGAACCCTCAAAGATAGGGAGAGGGAGGTCACCGAGATTCTGAGGACGCTCGTTCGGGAAGCCCAGGACTCCCCCCAGCCGTGCGTCTGTGACGCCCAAGGAGGCGAAGAGGTCTTCGTCATCGTGCCAAGGGGCTTGAAAGTAAGGAGCAGAAAGGGGTCCGTGTCGGAAATCTGCGACGAACTCCTGCTGGGGGCTGCTACCGAGATCCTCGAGGCCGAGACACCTGCTGAGAGCAAAGCGCGGGAACTCGAGACTACCATCTCGAGACTGAAGGCCCAGCGGGAGGGGTTGATGGCGGAGGCAGCCAAGCTGAGAGGACTGGCGGTCAAGGCAAGGGCGGCAGCGTCGTTCTCCGAAGCGGACGCGCTCATGACAGCTTCGGGAATCAAGGACAGGAGGGAGGGCGCTTCCCCGGCGTCCGCCGCGTCTGCAATCTATGACAGGGCAAAGGCGCTGGAAGCCAGGGCGAAGGCTGCTGAAAAGGCGGCCGGCGACCTTTCCAAGAAGAAGGCCACCAGGCGCCAGCCGAAAACTGGGCGGACAAGAGAGCTCAGAAGGGCGAAGCAGGAATGGTACGAGAAGTTCAGGTGGTTCATCACCAGCGAGGGAAAGCTTGCGGTGGGCGGTCGAGACGCCCAGTCAAACGAGTTGTTAGTCAAGAGGCATCTAGAAGCGGGAGACGCAGTTTACCACGCCGACCTCTTTGGCTCCCCCTTCTTCATCCTAAAGGGAGGGAAGGAGCAGACTGACGAGGAATGCGCCGAGGTTGCGCAGGCAACTGTGGCCTTCAGCAGTGCCTGGAAGACGGGCCTCGGCTCCGCAGATGCGTATTGGGTGACGCCGGAGCAGATATCGGCGTCGGCACCTAGCGGGGAGTTTCTGGCCCGCGGAAGCTTCGTGATGAGGGGGAGGAAGAACTTCGTCCCGCACAGCCTGGTCGAAATAGCCGTGGGGGTCGGCCAGGACGCCAGGGTTCTCTCTGGCCCGGAGGCAGCCATCAAGAGGACGGCAGTGGCATACGTCGTCCTGAGGCCCCAGAACGAGAAGAGCTCAGAGACGGCAAAGAGGGTCAAGAAAGACCTCGAGGGCTTGACCGAGAAGGAGGGAGGGACCGCTCTGTCGTTAGACGAAGTGCTCAGGATGCTCCCCACTGGAGGGGGCAAGGTCATCCGCAAGTATTCATCCGTCAGTCCGCCGCCTTCCAGAAACGCGTAATAGTTCACCGCTGCGCGGCCTATCGCATGGCGGGCCCGGCCGCGGAGCCCATCAGGCAACTCCTGATGCCGACAGTCGCCTACGACGTGATGTATGGCCTCTTCGTCGTGAGTGCCGTCATCATGTTCTACGGCCTGTACTCCCACTTCAAGCGTTACGGCATAGGCATGGGGGACTTTCGCAGGCTCATCCTGGAGAGATTCGGGACGAAACTGAAAAGGTTTCTGAAGTTCGGCCTCGCCCAACGGAAGGTCCTGAGCCAAGAGTCAGGCGGGGTGATGCACGGTGCCCTGTACTTCGGCATCTTCATGCTTACGATATACACCACAATAGTATTCTTGCAGGACGACATCCTACCGCACATCACGGCGACGGTGTTCGTCGAAGGGAGTTTCTACCTAACCCTCGAATTCCTGGGGGACGTCTTCGGCATTGCCTTTGTCATCGGGCTGTCGATTGCCCTCTACAGGAGGTATGTGATGCGCCTCGACAGGCTGGAGACGAGGTGGGACGACAATTTCGTCGTGGGGATGCTCCTGTGGATCGGGGTGACCGGGTTCATCGTCGAAGCCCTCAGATTTCAGTACTACCCCACGGTCTGGGCTTACTTCTCGCCCGTGGGGGACGCCCTGGCGGGAATACTAGGGAGGGCAGGGGTCCAGTTCCAGTCAGCGGCGCAAGTGGGAGATCCACCGCTCCTCTATCAGGGCTTCTGGTGGGTGCACATGGTCTCGGTCATGGTTCTCATCGCGGCTCTCCCCTACACCAAGCTCGTCCACGTGTTCACATCGGCGGCGAACATATCCGTGGCCCCAATCAAGCCCCTGGGCAAGCTCAGCACCCCGTTTAACCTGCAAAAGATGATTGAGACCGGGCAGGTTGAAACGCCCCCCAACCTTAGGAAGGCGACCGATTTCGCCCCGCTTCAGATGCTCGCCCTGGACGCTTGCACGAACTGTGGCCGCTGCCAGGCGGTCTGCCCCGCCTACGCGAGCGGCAGGGACCTCTCCCCGAGGCTCGTGGTCCAAGACCTGTCGAGGGAAATGCGGATGAAGGGAGGCGACGTCTTCTCTAAGGGTGTAATCAGGGAGGCGGAGCTCTGGTCATGCACCATGTGCAACGCCTGTGTGGCCGAATGCCCCGTGTTCATCGACCAGGTGGGGTACATTACCGAATTCCGTCGGACTTTGGTCAGCGACAGCAGGCTCGACCAGAAGAAGAAGAGCTTCCTCGACAACATCAGTCGGAACGGAAATCCCTTCGGCCTTCCGGCGTCGGACAGGATGTCTTGGCTGACCGAGTTGGGGGTGCCGACGATCGGCCAGAACCCGAAGGCCGAATACCTTTACTGGGTGGGTTGCCAGTCCAGCTACGACCCCCGAGGCAGGAGCGTTGCGAGGGCGATGGTGAAGATTCTCAAGGCTGCCAAGGTCGACTTTGCGGTTCTCGGGAGCGAGGAACCCTGCACAGGCGAGCCTGTCCGCCGCCTGGGAGAGGAGGGCCGGTTCCAAGAACTCGTGATGCGCAATTTAGAGACCCTAAACCGCTACGGCGTGAAGAAGGTGCTGGTTCACTGCGCGCACTGCTTCAACACATTCCGCAACGAGTACCCTGAGTTCGGGGCCAAATTCGAGGTCGTCCACCATTCTGAGCTGATAGCAAGGCTCATCGCCGACGGAAGGCTGTCACCGGGGAGCACCCCCGGGGTGGTCACCTTCCACGATCCCTGCAACCTTGGCAGGATAAACGGGATCTACGACGCCCCCCGGCAGGCCCTAGATTCCATCAAGGGCGTCGAGCTCGCGGAAATGAAGAGGTCGAAGGTCAACGGGTTCTGCTGCGGTGGCGGCGGCGCCAACGTCTGGTACGAGGTGCCCGAGAAGAAGAAGGTCGGAGTCATTCGAGCAGAGGAGGCGGTGGCGACAGGAGCAAACACGCTGGCGGTGGCCTGTCCCTTCTGCATTACGATGTTCGATGACGCACTTAAGGCCATGGGAAACGAGAGGATGGCCATCAAGGACATAGCAGAGATGGTGGCAGACTCCCTGGGCGAGCAGAAATGAAGTGCGACCTAAAAGCGCGGTTGAGCTCCGGAAAGACCCTTCTCGGCACCTGGGTGACGATAGGGCACACTGACGTCCCAGATGTGCTGGAGGCCGTGGGGTTCGATTGGCTGGTCTTTGATACCGAGCACGCCCCGCTCGGCCCGGAGGCCGTCTCGCGCATGGTGCAAGCCATAGACACCTCCTCGGTCTGCCCCATAGTTAGGGTCGGAGCCGTGGACCAGTACCTGATCAAGTCTGCCTTCGACATGGGGGCTCATGGGGTGGTCTGCCCGATGGTAAACACCAGAGAGGAGGCCGCGCAGGTGGTGAGCTACGCCAAGTACCCGCCGGCTGGGGTGAGGGGGGTCGCCCCGAGGAAGGCCGCCGACTACGGCGACACCTTTGCCGACTATGTCCGGACTGCCAACGAGACTACGATGGTGGTCGTGCAGATTGAGACCGCCGAGGCTCTGGAGAATCTCGACCGGATCCTTGACACTCCTGGCGTTGACGTCGCTTTCGTAGGGCCCACGGACTTGACTATGTCGCTAGGCCTCATCGACGACAGAGGGAACCCTCGGGTCGTGGAAGCAATGAAAAGGGTCGTGGCAGCCTGCGTCAGCCACGGGAAGACCCCTGGGATCCTCGCTGCCACTCCTGACGAGGCGAGGAGAGACGTGAAGCTTGGGTTCAGGTTCATCGGACTGGGGTCGGACACCCGGTTCATGATGTCGGGCGCAAGGGAATACATCAGGGCGGCCCGAGAATGAACATGCTACGACTGTAGGTTACTTGCGCTTCGAGGTAAGCGCCTTCTCGAGGGCAGGGACGACCTGGTAGAGGTCACCCACTACACCGTAGTCAGCCGCCTGGAATATGGGCGCCTCCTTGTCTATGTTGATCGCAGCCACTACCTTCGAGTCCTTGATCCCCGCGACGTGCTGGAGTTGCCCCGAGATCCCCACGGCTATGTAGAGGTCAGGTTTTACGTTCAGACCGGTGAGTCCGATGTGGTAGTCTTCCGGGAGCCAGCCCAGGTCAGACGACAGTGGCCTCGAGCAGCCAAGAGTCCCGCCAAGAGTTCGGGCTAGCGATTCGATGATGGCGAGGTCCTCCTTCTTCTTCACGCCTCTGCCAGCCGAGACGATTATCTTGGCGGCCTTCAGGTCGACGGTCGCCGCAGGCTTCCTGTTCACACTCAACGTCTTCGTCTTTGCCTGCACGTCCCCGACCTGCACCTCTGAGGTCTCTGTCCCCTTGCCTGAGGCAGGAGGGTACGATCCCGCCTTGACGGTGGCGACACACGGAAGGTCCGCGACAACCCTTGTCAGTACTTTGCCAGCGTACTCTCCACGTTCCCCGGCCAGTGTCTTGCCGTCGGACGAGAGCTTCGACACGTCCGAGAGACAGCCCCTCATGAGCCTGACGGAGATCCTTGCCGCGACCTCTCTTCCGTTCTTGGTACCCCCGACCAAGATGACGGCGGGGTTTGCTTGCTTCGCAGCCCGTGAAATCGCCTCGGAGACGAATTCGGGGGAATCGGGCGACTGCGCGCTCCCCTTGACCACTAGCTTCTTCCCGACGGAGGCCTTCCCGGGGCTGTCTGCCTGAACCAGCAGCATGACCGCCTTGCCTGAAATGGCGTTTGCAATCTCGTTTGCGGCCGTCAGGGTCTCGTTGGCGACGGAGTCGGACTCGGAGAAGGCCCAGACTTCTTGGCTCATCCCGGTATCACCCCCTCCTTCGCAAGAGCCTCGATCAACTTCGAAGCTCCTTCTTCAGGCGTCCCCTCGATCAGCACGCGCTTCCGGTTCATCGACTGGGCGTTCATCGTCTCCACCCTCACCAGGGACTTCTCGGTCGAGACCCCGAGCGCCTGAGGGGAGAGCTCTTCGACCGGCTTCTTTGACGCCTGCATTATCTGGATGAGCGTTGGATACCTGGGCTCGTTTATCTCGCTGACCACCGACGCGACGAACGGGAGGGGGCACTCGACCACCTCCACCCTGTCCTCGAGGGCGCGCTCGACCTTTGACGACGCTCCCGCGAGTTCAATCTTCCTGGCGTAACCCGCATAGGGCTGGCCCAGGCACTCTGCGAGCATTGGGGGGACCTGACCGCAGTACGTGTCCGAGGACCCCTCAGAACACAGAACCACATCGTAGGGCCCGGACTTCTGAATGGCCTTCGCGAGGAGCTGCGCCACGAGCATCGGGTCGAGCCTCTCGCTGTCAGCGATGATGTGAACACCTCTCTCCGCTCCCATCGCCAGCGCCTCCTTCATGGCCTTCCTCGCATCGGCGGGTCCGACGGTGAATATCACGGCCTCTCCTCCGCCCGAGCTCTTCAGCCTCAGAGCCTCCTCCACCGCGTTCTTGTCGAACGTGCTGACCTTGGTCGCGGCCCCCGCAATCAGGGGAGTCCCGTTGGGACCAACCTTCAGCTCGGTTTCGTCGATGGCCTGCTTCACGCAGATTGCGACCTTCAAGCCGATCCAGCCAGCTCCTTTCGCGCTATCAGTAGCCGCAGGACCTCCGACGTTCCCTCGCCTATGGTGAGAAGCCTCGCATCCCTCCAGTGTCTGTGGATGTCTTCCGTTGTGTATCCGTATCCCCCGTAAACCTGGATCGCGGCATCGCAGACCTTCAGTGACATTTCGGTGGCGAAGACCTTCGCTTGAGAGGCCTCAGAAGAACAGTCATGCCCCATCTCCTTGACCCTTGAGGCGTAGAGGTAGAGTAGCCTTCCGGCGCTGATTCCGGTTTTCATGTCTGCGAACTTCTCGCGGGTCAGCTGGAATTCAGAAATCGGTTGCCCGAAGGCCTTGCGCTGCCTGCTGTAAGCCACCGCCTTCTCGAGCGCCGTCTGCGCTATGCCCACATTGAGGGCGGCGACGACGATTCTCGCCCCGTGGAGAATCCCCTTCGCGTAGTCGAGCCCCTTCCCTTCCTCCCCGACAAGGTTGCTTTCTGGGACCTGGCAGTCGGAGAATAGCACTTCGCAGGTTCTCGAACCCCTCATCCCCATCTTCTTCAGCGGCTCACCGAAGGTCATGCCATGATTGGGGGCGTCCACAATGAAGCAGGAAGGGCCCCTCTCCGTGCGGGCAAAGACAAGGTAGGTCTCGGCGTCCCCCGCGTTTGTGATGAACATCTTTGAGCCGTTGATGACATATCCGTCCCCCGTCCGCTTGGCCGTCGTCCCAATGGTCCTCGCATCGGAACCCGATGTCGGCTCCGTCAGGCTGAACGATGCCAGCATCTGTCCCGAAGTGAGCTTCGGCAGGTACTTCTTCTTCTGGGTCTCGTTCCCAAACTGGAAGATTCCTTCGGAAACGGCGTTGTGAATCTCGATGCTGAGGGCGGTGGACGCGTCGGCGTAACCGAGAAGCTCAATGGCGGTCGCATACACAGAGAATGGGAGCCCGAGGCCGCCGTACTCCGAAGGGAACGGAATCTGGCAGAGCCCCTGCCCCAGCAGCTCTTTCCTGGAGTTGGCTATTGATAGTTCCTCTGTGTCGAACTTGGGCGATAGCGGCAGGATCTTCTTCTCCATGAACCCGCCCAGAGAAGAGAGGAGCTCCGAGTACTCCTCGTGATTTGACGGATGAAGAATCTGCATGAGGCGCCTGTGCTCCGAACTGTAAATCGGCAATTCAGCACCTTATCCTCGGCCCGCTCCGTGACGCATTTAACGATTCTCATGACAAAGGGAGGGCTGGCGAGTCGACCCGCGTCTCCCGGCGACAAGCTCTAAAACGGCTGGGTACAGTGGCGCGGGCCAATGGCGATTGCAGAAAGGCTCGCGGCCTATGCCCTCTCCGTTAGGTACTCGGACCTGGACAACGCGACTGTCACCCAGTTGAAGCTGAGGTTGGCTGACGCCGTGGGATGCGCCCTCGGAGCCTTCGGCGAGGAACCGGTGGCGATCGCGAGGAAGGTGGCGCAGGCCGAGCCGGGCGAGGAGTCCACGGTTCTGGGGACCGCCGTCAGAACCTCCGCTGAGCTGGCGACCTTTGTCAACGGGCTGATGGTCAGATATTTCGACTTCAACGACACCTACCTCTCAAAGGAGCCGGCCCACCCCAGTGACAACTTCAGCGCATGTCTGGCCGTGGCCGAGAGAGAACATGCGTCCGGGAAGGAGTTCCTGACTGCGGCAGCGGTCGCCTATGAAATACAGTGCAGGCTCTGCGACGCTGCCGACATAAGGCACAGGGGTTGGGACCACGTGAACTATGGTCTAGTCTCGACCACCCTGGCGGCGTCGAAACTCATGGGTCTTGACGAGAAGCGCACCGCCCAGGCAGTGAACATCTCTCTGAGCGGACATCTGGCGATGAGGCAGGTTCGGGCCGGCGAGTTGTCGATGTGGAAGGGGGCTTCCTTCGCCGACGCCGCGAGAAATGGGGTGTTCGCAGCGAAACTTGCCGCCGAAGGGATGACCGGCCCCGCGCCGATCTTCGAGGGGGAGATGGGCTTCTTCAAGCAGGTGTCCGGCCCATTCAAGTTGGACCCGAGCCGGTTCGGTGGCTCTGGCGGAAGCTTCAAGGCAAGCGACACCTACATCAAGTACTGGCCGGCCGAATACCATGCGCAAACAGCTGTCTGGGCAGCGCTCGAGGCCAGGAAGAAGGTCAAGGATCTTGGTGAAGTGGAGTCGATTCTCGTCGAAACCCACGAGGCGGGCTACAGCATCTTGGGCAAGGACAGGGAGAAGTGGCATCCTTCGACCAAGGAGACTGCTGACCACAGCCTTCCCTTCATAGTGGGGATGGCGCTCCTGAAGGGAACGATAGACAACTCGACGTACTCGGACGAGTATGTCAAGTCCGCCGAAGTCCTCTCCTTTCTTCGAAGGATATCTGTCAAGGAAGACCCCCACCTGACCGCGTTCTACCCATCGAAGGGGATGGCAAACAGAGTAACGCTGAGGATGAGGGGAGGCAAAGAGGTCTCCGCTGAGGTGGTAGTCCCGCGCGGCCACCCTCTAAACCCCATGTCCAAGGCAGACGTAGAGGCGAAGTTCCACCGCCTCTGTGCTGGTGTTCTCGGAACTGGAAGAACCAGGGAAGTCATCAAAGGGCTGTGGGGGGTTGAGGCGATGGGGGACATGCGCGGCCTTCCGGCGCTGGTCATTATCCGTGGACAATAGAGGAGGATAGAGGGGCCCTGGGGGATCCCCTGCGGTGAATCCTTAATACCGCACAGAGTTGGCGACCAAACATGAAGGTAGCGCTCGGCTTCAACCCAGTTCTTCCGTTCGCTGGAGTCTCAGCCCTAGCGGGGAAGGCAGAGATGGCCGGGTACGACTCTGTCTGGATGCACGAGAGTCTGTTCCAGAGAGACGTCGTGACGTACATTTCGGCCATGGTCTCGGCGACGAAGAAGATCAGAATTGGCTCCGGCGTAATCAACACCTTCACGAGGCACCCGGTGACAGCCGCGGCGACCTTTGCCTCCCTCTCTGAGCTCTCCGGGGGCAGGGTCATTCTGGGCCTGGGGCTCGGGAGCTTCCCCACTGTCCCTCTTCTCGGGTATGAGATCTTCCCCGTGGAGAAGACAAAGCCGCTGAGGAGGATGATGGAATACGTCCACATCGTGAAGGAGGTCTGGAAGGGAGGGAGTGTTGACTACGAGGGGGAGTTCTTCAAGGTCCACAACCTGACGATGGGGTTCGAGCTCAAGAGGCCTGTCCCCATATTCGTGGCCTCCCTTTCGCCCAAGACCCAGCGGTTCGCTGCAGAAGTTGCTGATGGAGTGATCCTTTCACCGGCTCTGAACACTGTCCGGGGGACCGAACGTATGATCGAGAACGTCAGGGCGGGGGAGGAGACCAGTGGCAGGACCGTGGAACGCGCGTCCTACATGATGGCGTCGCTCGACCCCGACCCGCAAAAGGCAAGGACAGCGGTCCGGGACTACTACTTTTTCGTCTACCAGCTCTCGGACGTCGTGAGGCCCGAAGTCCTCGCCCCCTACGGCGTAGCCGAAGAAGCACTGGGGCCGATGAAGGAAGCCTACAGAAAGGGGGACATCTCTGCGGCGAAGAAACTGATTCCCGCCGAGGCTATCGAGGCCCTGACCGTCTGCGGTGACGCGGACCATGCAGCAGACCGGATTGGCGAATACAGGAAGGCCGGGGTCACCCTCCCGATCCTGATGCCAATTGGAAACGTGGACTACGCTATCGATGCCCTGTCCCCGAGCCGCAGCTGAGAAGCCACCTTGTCCCTCGAAGAGGAGCGGAACCGTGTCGCCGGAGGGAGGCTGCGCCTCTCTGTCGGGCTGGCTTTGGTGTTCGCCTCGATGGTCATGCTCTTCACAGTCCCCGCGGGTAGTTTCGTCGCAGCCACCTTCGTCTCTACGTCTTGCATGATCGCCGTCAGCTATGCACTGGGGCTCCGCTGGCGGGGAGGAGTCCCGGCCAAGGCGGTCCTCGCCGGCCTCGCGTCCGCGGCTTGCCTTTACCTGGTCTTCATTGCCGGAAACGCGGCGATCACGACTCTACAACCGTTCGGAATCTCAGTGTCCGACGCATCTTCCATCTACTCCTTGATAGCCTCGCCGGGAAACCCTGCCTACGTCCAAGTGGCTGTCCTTCTATTCGACTCGGCCGGATACGAATCCTTCTTCAGGGGGATAATCCAGGCGCATCTGAAGCCGACAATGGGGCCGTGGGCCGCTCCGACCGTCGCCGCCCTCGACGCTGCCGTCCACGTCATGACGATGAACCCTCTTTGGGTCGCGACCACATTTGTCGCTGACCTCGCCTGGGGGCTGACCTTCCACTACTCGGGGCGCCTGACCTCGAGCTTCGCAAGTCATCTGGTCTGGGACCTCTCGGTGTTCCTTCTGTTCCCCTTGCGATGAAATCAAAAGCCACTAATATGGTGCCCTCGACGGGAGCGATGCTGTGATGGAACGAGTCGGCGTCGTCGGGGTCGGCTTCGAAGGGTTCAGGCCAGCAATCACCGACATCTCGACGAGAGAAATGATGTTTCAGGCCGCATCCCGGGCCTACTCTGATGCCGAGGTCGACCCGAGGAAGGACGTGGGTTCGTTCGTGTGCTGCACTGAAGACCTTTGGGAAGGCTGGAGCATAGCGGACGAGATGGTCCCCGACCAAGTGGGAGGAGCAAGGAGGCCGCTCTTCACGGTCGCCGGGGATGGGATCGTCGGCATCGGCCATGCGGCGATGCATATCAGGTCCGGCGTGGCTGATGTCGTTGCCGTGGAGGCCCACAGCAAGGTGGCCGATGTCCTAGACAAGACGGCAGTAGAGAACATGGCCCTCGACCCGGCGTTTCTCCGCGTTCCCGGCGTCAACTCCGATGTCCTCGCCGGCCTCGAGATGAGCGCATTCATGAAGGCCACAGGGTTCAGCAGGGACGAAGTCAGTCTCGCCGTGAGGATGGAGAAGGAGGCTGCGCTCAGGAATGGCAGGGCGAGTTACGGGGGGGCGCTGAGCATCAAGGAGATAAGCGAAGCCGAGCCGTTGTCCGCGCCCCTAAGGAAGCACGACAAGGCAGAGTACGTCGAAGCTGGCATTGTCATAGTCCTTGCAGGGGAGAAGTGGATCAGAAGAAACAGAAGGGAGGCGGTCTACGTCGACGGTTTGGCGTGGCGCTCTTCTACCCCATGGTACGAGGGAGGCGGAGCAGAGGCGGCCGGGTACGCGCGAGAATCCTTCGGGGCTGCCCTCAAGCAGTCGGGGAAGAGGGGACTGGCCTCATTCGATGTTCTAGAGGTTGACGACACATATTCCTACAAGCTCCTGCAGCATCTGGTGTCCATGGGAGCCACCAGGTCGCAGGTCCTGGGCTTGCTTGACGGGAAGGGGCCGGCACTTAACCCAAGCGGGGGATCGTTGGGGACGGGGTACCTGATAGAGGCGACCGGGTCGCACAGGGTTCTCGAGTGCGTGCTCCAGCTCAGAGGTACGGCGGGTCCCAACCAGGTGCGCGGGGCCAGAAACGCCGTTGCGCTTTCGTGGAGGGGGAGTCCGACCGGGACGGGGGCAGCGGCAGTGCTGTCCGGGGGAGCATGAGAGCATGAGAAGAGTAGCGATAGTCGGCGCGGGGATGACCAAATTCAGGCGGAGGATGCTTGAGACTGGAAGAGAGCTCGCCTTCGAGGCCGGAAGAATGGCACTCGACTCCGCCGGGATGGAGATAAAAGACGTCGAATCAGTCGTTCTAGGGACGGCCCCCGACGCGTTCGACGGGGTCCACATGAAGGGGGAGTATCTGATGGACGGCGCAGGAGGGACAAACAGGCCCTACAGCAGAGTGTATGTGGGAGGAGGGACGGGGGTCTTCGTCCCCGTCTCGGCCTGGTGGCATGTGGCCTCTGGGATGTTCGACACCTGTCTCGCGATAGGGGAGGAGAAGATGTCGCCACTGCACCCCCATCCGCAGTACGCCTTCTGGAGCATCTTCGACCACACGCTCGAGAGACCCCTAGGGGTCACGCTACTCTGGATCTTCTCGCTCGAGATGAGGAGGTACATGGCGGTCCATGGAGTGAAGGAAGAGGACATCGCACTGGTCTCCGTGAAGAACAAGGGGAACGCCATGGACCATCCATGCGCGCAGATTCCGCAGAGGATAACGGTGGACGACGTTATGAAGAGCGAGCCCATCTGCCTTCCGGTGAAGAGGCTCGACGTTTCTCCCACATCGGATGGTGCGGCCGCGCTGATGCTAGTCTCAGAGGACGTCGCCAGGAAGTACACTGACGACCCAGTGTGGGTGGACGGAGTCGGCTGGAACGTCGACAGCCAGTACTGGACTGACAGGGACCTGTACTATCCGAGGTACGTGGAGCAGGCGGCGCGAATGGCCTACAAGATGGCAAGGGTCGACAACCCGAGGAAGCAGATAGACTTCGCCGAAGCCTACGACCCATTCGACTACAAGGAGCTTCACCACATGGAGGGACTGCTGCTCGCGGGGAAGGGAGAGGCACCCAAGCTGACCAAGGAGGGAGTGACCCAGCGCGACGGCGACCTCCCGGTCAACCCATCAGGGGGGCTACTTGGAGTCGGGAACCCGATTGCAGCAGCAGGGACGATGAAGGTCTGCGAACTCTTCTGGCAGCTGAGGGGAGAGGCCGGGAAGAGGCAGGTGAAGAAGGAGGTACAGAGGGGCGTCGCACAGGCCTGGGGCGACCTCCTTCAGGTCGGGACAGTCATTGTTCTGAAGAGGTAGACGAATTCCTCCTTCCTCACCGGCTACCTGTTTTTCCTTATAACCACCGGCGCACCTGCTCCGCGCTCGCAATTCATTGCCAGCTGGAAAGCTGCTCTGGGAACCGGACCCCGCGGCTGCGAGGCGGGTCAACATCAACGCCTACGTGAAGTGGCTGGAGAAGAGGGGCAACCGGTTCGAGGACTACCAGGCGCTCTGGCGCTGGTCGGTAGACGACATAGAGGGGTTCTGGTCGACCATATGGAAGTACTTCGACGTCGCGGGGGTCGACTACGTGCCTCTCATGGAGAGGAGGATGCCCGGAGCGAGGTGGTTCGACGGAGCCGAGCTCAACTTCGCGGAGAGGGCGTTCAGGACGAGACGGGAGGGGGTCGCCCTCGTCGGGAGGGGAGAGAAGGGCGCGCCCAGGAAGGTGAGCTGGGGGGAGCTGGAACGCAAGACTGCAGCGCTAGCTTCCAAGCTGCGTGAGATGGGGGTCAAACCCGGAGACAGAGTCGCGGCGTTCCTCCCCAACATCCCGGAGGCAGTGATAGGCCTCCTTGCAAGCGCAAGCGTGGGGGCCGTCTGGTCCAGCTGCTCCCCAGACTTCGGGGCACCGGCGGTCGTGGACCGGTTCGGGCAGATCAAGCCGAAGGTCCTCATCGCGGCTGACGGTTACAGTTACGGCGGCAAATGGTACGACAGGGTCGAAGTGGTGGAATCGATAGTCGGCGCGCTGGGAAGCCTCGAGCACGTGGTGGCGGTCAAAGGCGGCGAGGAGGGGAAGGGAATCCCGGGTGCCGTCGACTGGGGGGACGCAGCGGGACAGAAGGCGAAACCCCAGTACGAGCAATTCCCCTTCGACCACCCGCTCTGGGTACTCTACTCCTCGGGAACGACGGGTCTCCCGAAGCCGATCGTGCAGGGGCAGGGGGGGATCCTTCTCGAGCACCTCAAGGTGCTCTCGCTTCACAACGACATCAGATCGGGAGACCGCTTCTTCTGGTTCACGACTACGGGGTGGATGATGTGGAACTACCTCGTGGGAGGGTTGCTCCACGGGGCGACTCTGGTCCTCTACAACGGGAGCCCCGCGCATCCCCGAACGAGTGCCCTTTGGGACCTCGCTGAGAAGGAGAGGGTCACCTA
>Ga0187780_10000375_pt1 | contig 33712 bp, 24 predicted proteins | sample 1015_Q2_SP10_20__FD_132429 | JGI IMG/M metagenome (GOLD analysis project Ga0187780, IMG submission 132429) | Tropical peat soil microbial communities from peatlands in Department of Meta, Colombia - 1015_Q2_SP10_20_MG | ecosystem: Environmental > Terrestrial > Soil > Wetlands > Peat | place...
CCGACCAGCGCATGCCGCAAATGGACGGCGTCGGTTTCCTCGCCGAAGCCATGGAGATGCATCCCATGGCCAAGCGCGCGCTGCTCACTGCGTATGCTGATACCAACGCGGCGATCGACGCGATCAACGAAGCCCGCGTCCACTATTACTTGATGAAGCCGTGGGATCCTCCCGAAGAAAAACTCTATCCAGCGCTCGATGATTTGCTGCACGACTGGAATTCCACGTTTCGCCCGCCCTACGAAGGCATCCGCGTTCTCGGGACGCGATGGTCCAATCGCTCCTACGAACTGCGCGATTTTCTGGCGCGCAATCAGGTGCCTTATCAGTGGATCGATGTCGAGCTCGCGCAAAGCGATCCCGAAGTGCGCGGCCTTGTTAATTCCCTGGGACCGGAAGCGGAGACGCTTCCGCTGATTCTTTTCCCCGATGGCGCGCGGCTCGCCGAGCCTCCGCTGCCCGCGGTCGCCGACAAAATCGGCCTGCGCACGCATGCGCAAACCAATTTCTACGACCTCGCGATCGTTGGTGGTGGCCCCGCGGGACTTGCCGCTGCGGTTTACGGGGCGAGCGAAGGCTTGCGCACGGTCATTATCGAGCGCGAAGCTCCGGGCGGACAGGCGGGACTCAGCTCGCGCATCGAAAACTATCTTGGTTTTCCTTCGGGCCTGACCGGTAGCGATCTTGCGCGCCGCGCCGTGGCGCAGGCGAAACGATTTGGCGTTGAAATTTTGTCACCCCAGGAGGCGACCGGAATTCGGGTGGATGGTCCTTACCGCTACTTGAAGCTTGCGGATGGCTCGGAGATTTCTTCGCACGTTTTGCTGCTCGCCATGGGCGTGCAGTGGCGCACTCTGGGCGTGCCGGGTATCGACCGGCTGCAAGGGGCGGGTGTCTACTACGGCGGCGGCACCTCGGAAGCCATCGCTTGCAGAGGCGAAACAGTGTATATCATTGGCGGCGCGAATTCCGCGGGGCAAGCCGCGATCCATTTTTCCAAGTTCGCGGAGAAAGTGGTCATGCTGGTCCGCGGCACTTCCCTGGCCAGCACCATGTCCCACTACTTGATCGAACAAATCGAGCAAACACCGAACATCGAAGTTTGGACGCAGTCGAGTGTCGTCGGCGTTCAAGGTGACTCGCGGCTTTCCGGCATCACCGTCAAATGCGCGCCGACCGGTGAAACAAAGGATCTCCCGGCCACCAGCCTCTTCATTTTTATTGGCGCGTTGCCGCGCACCGAATGGCTCGGCAGTCTCGTTGAGCGCGACTCCCACGGTTTTATCCTCTCCGGGCCTGACCTGATCCGTGATGGCAAGAAACCCGCCTCCTGGACGCTCGACCGCGACCCCGGTTTGCTCGAAACCAATGTGCCCGGAATTTTTGTCGTGGGCGATGTGCGCCACGGTTCGGTGAAGCGCGTCGCTTCGGGGGTCGGGGAAGGCGCGGTGGTCGTGCAATTCATGCATCAATACCTGGCGAAAGTTCAATGATGACCGACAGCGCCACGCGATCTACTTCCGAACAGCTCCTCGTCAAACTTAGCAAAGTCCGCGTCTTCGAGGATCAGCCGCGGGATGATCTTCTTTGGTTCATTTCTGTTTGCGAGGAACACCGGGCCGCCGTCGGCGACATCATCATGCGCGAAGGGGACGCTCCCCAGTACATGATGGTCATGCTCGAAGGCGAGATGCGCGCAAGAGCGGAACGCGGCAGTCCCGAGGGCCCCGTTTTCACGGTAGTCGGTGGCGACGTCACAGGCATGCTTCCTTTTTCCCGGCTGAAGGTCATCTCTGTCACCGGGCGTGCCACCTCACCTTGCCATTACCTGCTCTTTCCCGTCACCCAATTCACCCAGCTTTTCCAGCGATTGCCCGAACTGGTCCGCCGGCTCGTCGGTTTGCTGGCCGACCGCGTGCGCAGCGTCACCCGCGCTGAGCAGCAGCACGAAAAGCTCGCGGCGCTCGGAAAGCTCTCTGCGGGTTTGGCCCACGAGCTCAACAATCCGTCCGCTGCTGCCCGCCGTTCCGCTGCGGCTTTGCGCGATTGTCTCGCACGTCTTCGCGAATCGGCTCGCAGCTCCAGGATCGGTCCGGAAGACTGCGCTCTGCTGGCCGAGAAGGAAGAAGAGATTCGGACCACTCTGAAGCCGGCCGATTACAAAGATGAAATAGCCCGCGTCGAGCGCGAAGAAGCAATTCAAGCTTGGTTGGAATCCCACGGTGTCAAGGATGCCTGGAAACTCTCGCCCGCGCTTGCCGAGGCCAACCTCACCGATGCACATCTCGATTCCTTCGCCTCAGCGGCAGGCCCTTCCCTTGGCCCGGAACTCACTCGCTTCGCTACCCTTCTCGAGATGGAGCGCATCGCCGAGGAGCTCGAGCACAGCTCCGCGCGCATTTCCGATCTCATTAAAGCGATCAAGGAATACTCCTACATGGACCAGGGTCCTTTGCAGGAAGTGGACATCGAGCACGGCATCGAGACAACTCTTACCATCATGCGCCACAAACTCAAGCGCGGCATCACCGTCACCCGCAACTTCGCTCCCAATCTCCCCAAAGTCATGGCCAGCGGGAGCGAGCTCAATCAGGTCTGGACCAATCTCATCGACAACGCCGCCGACGCCATGAACGGCAGCGGCAATTTGACTATCCGCACCGCGCGCGAGAACGACTTTGTCCTCGTCGAAATCGCCGACAATGGCTCGGGGATTCCTCCCGAGGTGCAATCTCGCGTCTTCGATCCCTTTTTCACCACCAAAGGCGTCGGCGAGGGTACTGGCCTTGGCCTCGACGTCGTCAGCCGCATCATCAAGAACCTGGGTGGCAACATCAGCGTCAAGTCCGTTCCCGGCGACACGCGTTTTCAAGTGCGCATTCCAATCCAACCTACGAAGTAATCTTCCAGGAGGCAGGCATGGCTGACACTTGCAGTCACCTCGACCAGATTCGCCCCGTCAAGCCGAAGACCAAGGGCTGCGAGGAGTGCCTCAAGGTGGGCGACGATTGGGTGCATCTGCGGCTGTGCCTGAGCTGCGGCCACGTCGGCTGCTGCGATTCCTCGAAGAACAAACATGCCACCAAGCATTTTCATGCCACCAAACATCCTATTATTCGATCTTTCGAGCGCGGCGAAGATTGGATGTGGTGCTACGTCGACGAACTGATGATGGAAGGGGATTAGGCGTCAGGCTTTTTTCTTTGCCGGGATCCATATCGAACTCAGCAGCGCGACCAGCAGCACGCCCGCGACGACCGCGAGCGAAATGTGCACTGGAATATGCAGCCAGCGCTCGGCCATCATTTTTGCTCCGATGAACACCAGAACGATGGCCAGCCCCTCATCCAGAAACCGCAACCGGTCAATCACTCCGGCCAGCAGGAAATAAAGCGCGCGCAAACCGAGAATCGCCAGCACGTTCGATGTGTACACGATGAACGGGTCGCGCGTGATTCCGAAAACCGCCGGAATCGAATCAATCGCCAAAGTCACGTCCGTGAATTCCACCACAAGCAACACCAGGAACAGAGGTGTCGCAAATAGTTTCCCTGCATTTCTTGCAAAAAAATGCTCCCCGTCATATTCACGCGTGACCCGCAAATGCCGGGTGGCGAACCGCACGATTCTGTTTTCTTCCGGATGCACGTCCTCTCTCTTGAAAAACAAGCGAATCCCCGCGTACACCAAAAACGCGCCAAGCAGATACAGAATCCACGAAAAATGCCCGATCAGTTCCGCCCCTAGCCCAATCATGATTCCGCGCATCACCAGCGCGCCCACGACTCCCCATTCGAGCAGTCTGTGTTGCAGCCGGTCTTCCACCGCAAACGCGCGAAAAATCACCAGGAACAAAAACAGATTGTCCACGCTGAGCGCTTTCTCAATCAAATAGCCGGTAAAAAATTCGAGCGCAGGCGCCGCCCCCCGAAAGTGCAGCACTCCCAATCCGAAAATTACGGAGATTGCGATCCAGCAAAAACTGGAAATGCCGGCTTCGCGCAGGCCGATTTTGTGCGGTTGCCGGTGAAAAACGCGCAGGTCGAGCGCAATGGCGATCAACACAAAAAGATTGAAGAGGGTCCAGTGAAGGGGCGTGCCCATGGCGCCGCGCTCGCCCCTCAGGGCCTGGCGCTCTGTGCTTCCGTCGTGTTCAGGTTCGACAGTTCGATGCGCGTCGTCTGCCCCGCTTCAATTTTCACCGGCACGTCCCAGCGCACGCGCATGTCTCCCGCATTGGCCTGCAGGTTCAGCGAAGAAATCCAGTAATTCCCAGGCGGGAGCCCGGACACGTAGGCGTGACCCTCCAGGTCCGTATCTGTCTTTGCAGCCAGGAATTTGAGCTGCGCCAGGTCCGGCGCGGTCCGCTCTACGCGCTTGCGCCGGTCGCTTTGCAGCGCTGTCCATTTTGTCTGGGGATTCACGCCGTCCAGCTCCAGTTCCACGCCGGAAACCGTTTCCGGATACGACTTGATGAACTTCCGCAGTGCGTTCAAATAATCCTGCCGCAGCCTTTCATATTTCTCGGGGTCCTTGGTCTTGTCGGCTTCGCTATATTTCGGCTTTGGCAGCCCCTTCGTCACCCCGCCGCTGTTCGACCGCTGGTAGGCCAGCAGGAATTCCGGCACGTTGATGATGTCGTCGGGCGAAATCACTTTGTCCACATCGGGCGAGGTGAGGTCCATGACGTCGTGATTTTTCAGCCACGTTTGCAGTTCGGGCGAAACTTTCAGGGTATCGATGAACTCATCCCGCTTGGGTACCGGGTCCTTTTCTTCCGATTCCTTCAGGATTTCCGTGTAGCTCTTCGTCAGCACGTAAAACGTGAATTGCCGCACCGGCTCCGGCCGCGCCGCTGTCGGTGTGATGTGCGCCGAAAACTCGAGCGACCCGGTTGTCTGCGCCGGTGCAGGCACGCTCAGCCAGAACGCCGCAACAAATATCCCAAGCAGAAGGAGCTGTGCTTTTCTCATGGCGAAATCGTAGCAGATTGCGGCGCAGAACAGTTAGAGAACAGGGCAGCAGTTGCGCGATCCGCGGCCATTCCGAGTGCGGCAGTCTTGCTCCCGCTTTTCTTTTCTATCTGCGCTTCATCTCCATTCCGCGAGCTTCGATAAGTCCTTTGCGAAGATACCTTCCGACAAAGTGTTTCCGGGTTGCCGACTATGCGGAAGGTATACACGTCCCGACGTGCCCTGCCACCATGCCCTAGGGCATTGCCATAAATGAATTAGCTTGGGAGCAGCGCTCCAAGAGCATGGCATTCAGATCGTCGTCTGCCGTGAGCAGTCGCACGGTCGGGTTTCCGTCCCGGAAACGCAGACCGCCAATCTCGTGCTCGCCCCCTTGTGAGGCATAGGGATCTTCAGCGACCGCGATTGACCTGCTACCGAGCCGCCGGTATCATCCGCCACGCATTTCAACTCTATCGGAGAGGTTCACCATGCTGGAGCGTCCCGGATTCCATTTTGCGAATTGCGTCCCGAAATCCATCGTTAAATTCGCCGCGAAGTTCGTGGTATTGGCCGCTGCGGTGCTGCTCGCCGTTCCTTCGCTGCTGCGCGCGCAACAGCCGCCAAGTCCCGACCCCTTTTCGCAGCTCAAGTATCGCTACATTGGCCCCGAAGGCAATCGGGCCACGGCCGTTGCCGGAATCCCCGGCAATCCAAACATCTGGTACGTAGGCGCCGCTTCTGGCGGCATTTTCAAGAGCATCGACGCTGGCATTCACTGGGACCCCATCTTCGATTCCGAACCCGTGGCCTCCATCGGCTCGCTCGCCGTGGCTCCCAGTGATCCGAACATCGTCTGGGTCGGCACCGGTGAATCCTTTATCCGCAGCCACATCTCCGTCGGCCAGGGAATCTACAAATCCACCGACGCCGGCAAGACCTGGACATTGATGGGGCTCGAGAAAACAGGCCGTATCGGCCGGGTCGAAATCGATCCCCGCAACCCAGACATCGTCCTCGCCTGCGCGCTCGGCCACGCCTACGGACCGCAGCCCGAGCGTGGCGTCTTCCGCACGGCCGACGGCGGCAAGACTTGGACCAGGGTCCTTTTCGTCGACGAAAAGACCGGCTGCTCGGATTTGGGCATGGACCCCAATAATCCCCGCATCCTTTTTGCCGGCATGTGGCAGATTGAAATTCACACCTGGGGACGCACCAGCGGCGGACCCGGAAGCGGCTTGTTCAAATCGACGGACGAAGGCGTCACTTGGAAGCGCCTCGAAGGTCACGGTCTCCCACAGCCTCCCATTGGCAGAATCGCCGTGCGCGTCGCAAAAAAGAATTCCAACCGCGTCTACGCCGAGATTGAAACCGGCGACGGCGTCCCTCACCCCGAGGTCAACGCCCCCGGCCAGCTCGGCCAGCTTTGGCGTTCCGACGATGGCGGCGAGAACTGGCTCATGGTCAATTCCGACCGTCAAATTCGCGGCCGCACCCACTATTACACTCGCGAGGAGATCGCGCCCGACAATGAAAACGAAGTCTATTTCTTCTCCGCGTCGTTTTCCCGCACCCTCGATGGCGGCCACACGCTCACAAAGATGCCTGCCAATCCTGGCGGCGACAATCACGAAATGTGGATCGATCCCACCAACGGCGATCGCATGGCCGTGGTCAACGATGGCGGCGTGAACATTTCCACCAATCGCGGCTATACCTGGAATCACATCAACCTGGCCATCGCGCAGATCTATCACGTGACGGTCGACGACCAGATTCCCTATTTCGTTTACGGCAACCGCCAAGACGGCCCGTCGTGGCGCGGCCCCAGCGACAGCTTGGTGTTCGGCGGGGAACTGGGTGACAGCATTCCGCGCGGCGCCTGGCATCCGGTCGCCGGCGGCGAGAGCGGTTTCGCCATGCCCGATCCCGTCGATAACAACATCATCTGGTCCACCGGCACGGGCTCCGGCAGCATCGGCGGCACGGTCACCCGCTTCGACGAGCGCACCCGGCAGCACCGCGAAGTCGAAGTATGGCCGGATTACGTCGCTGGCGACCCGGCCGGGGAAGTCAAATACCGCTTCAACTGGGAATTCCCCATCGTCATTTCTCCCCATGACCACAACAAGGTCTACGTGGGCAGCCAGTTTGTCCATGTCACCACCGATGGCGGCAACAGTTGGCAGATTATCAGTCCCGATCTGACGCGCAACGACAAGAGCCGCCAGCAGCTTTCGGGCGGCCTCACTCCCGACAACATCGGCGTCGAATATGCAGGCGTCGTTTTTGCGCTCACCGAATCACCGAAAGAAGCAGGCCTTATCTGGGCGGGCACCAACGACGGCCAAGTCCAGGTCACGCGCGACGGCGGAAAAAATTGGACCAACGTCACCAGGAATCTTCCCAACTTCCCCGACTGGGGCACCGTCGACAATATTGAAGCCTCGCGCTACGACGCAGGCACAGCCTACCTCACCGTCGACGGCCATCAAGTCAACGTTCGCGACCCCTATGTCTACAAGACCACCGACTACGGAAAATCGTGGACGCTGATTACCAATGGCATTCCCCACGACATGCTCAGCTACGCCCACTGCGTCCGCGAAGATCCCCTCCGCAAGGGGCTCCTCTATCTCGGCACGGAGGGCGGTCTCTACGTTTCCTTCGACGACGGCAAAAACTGGCAGCCGCTGCAAACCAATCTGCCCCACGCGCCCGTCTACTGGCTCGTCGTTCAGGAGCGCTTCCACGATCTGGTCGTCGCCACCTACGGCCGCGGCTTCTGGATTCTCGACGACATTACTCCCGTTGAGCAATTCACTCCTGAAATCGGCGCAGCCGCCGCGCACCTGTTCGCCCCGCGCGATGGCTATCGCTTCAAGGAGGTTGAGCAGGTCGGCGCTGTCGAATACGATCCATCCACCGGCAAAAATCCGCCCTATGGCGCCTCCGTCAATTTCTATCTCAAGTCCGATTTGGGCGAGAAAGACGTCGCCACGCTCACCTTCACCGACGCCGCGGGCAACAAGGTGCGCGAGATCTCCTGCCGCGCCCCTCTGCCCGCCAAGCCGCCCGCCGAGGAAGACGAAGAATTCCCCGACGCCGACCCGCCACCTTGCGAAGTCAAGGCGGGTATCAACCGCGTCTGGTGGGACCTCCGCTCCGAGCGCACTACTCAGATTCGCCTCCGAACCACGCCGCTCTACGCGCCCGACGTTCCTTTTGGTCCCGACGGCTGGCGCAAGCCCCCCGCTCTGCCCCGCCTCGCGGTCCTCGTCGCTCCCGGAACCTATACGGTCACGCTCAATGTGGCGGGCAAGAATTTCACCCAAAAGCTGAATGTGCTGAAGGATCCCCACACGGCAGGCTCGGAAAGCGATCTCGAGGCTCAACGGCGCCTGCAGCTTGCGCTCTATGATGAAATGAACGCGATGGCTGCTACCGTCAATCAAATCGAATCCCTTCGCGCTCAGCTGCTCGCCCTTTCCAAGGAACTCGGCGCGGACGACGCCTCCGAACCCGTCCGCAAGGCCGCCGCTGAGCTTGGCGGCAAACTCGTCGCCATCGAAGGAACTTTGTTGCAGCTCAAACTCACCGGCCGCGGCCAAGACCTCATCCGCTGGTCTCCCTTCCTTCTCCAGAAGATCGGCTATCTCTTCGGCCAGCTCGACGGCGACGCGGATTTCGCTCCCACTACGCAACAAGCAGCCGTCGGGGAGGAATTGAAGCAGCGTGGCGACAGAGCCAACCAAGATTTTCACGGCTTCGTCGCCAACGATCTGGCGGCCTTCAACGCCATGCTGCGCGAACGCAACATCGCCAACGTCTATCTCAAAACGCCCTAATGCCCACCAGAACACATGGTGGGCCATCTCTGAAGCGTGACTGTCAATTCGGTGCTCAGGTCGAACGAACGGGGCCGGGAACGCCGAACGCGGTCGAGGCGACGCTACTCCTAGCCGCCACAGGTGGCCTCGATTTGGAGTTCTGCGCAACGGGAGATCGCTCTCGTGTAGAACGGGCGATCGAGGCACTGGCTGAGTTTGTCGAATGGTGGGTCACTTCGACGAGATGAAACGATACGAGCCAAGAACTATCGCGCGTACGCCAGCGGACCCTATGCGAAGTTGGGAATGATTAACGGGCAAATCGGAGTTGCCGACGTAGCTAGTGGAAATCATGAGACTGCCTTTCGGCTGCGGTAATCGAAATGCGTAGCACGCTGGAAGCTTTAATGGATATGGTCTGATCCTGATTCTGCACGACGCCGTCTACGCGGAGGAATTTCTCACGCTTGATCACCACGCGGTATTTCTCGTAAAGGTCAGGGAGCGCTCGCGCTGGTTTGCCGCGACGCATAGTCCAACGCAGCCCTCGCTCTAGGGTCACTGGGAAATTGCGCCACGAGTTTGCGGTACGTCTCTTGCGCTTCCGCGTAGCGCCCCGCTTTCAGTTGCGCTTGACCGAGAGTGTATTGCGGCCCAGGAGAGTTTGGGTCGAGCGCCACGGCCTGGCGGAATTGCGAAATGGCCGAATCGTACTGCTGCAAGCCCATATAGGCGTAGCCGAGCCCAAGAAACCCGCGTGGGTCATTCGGATCCTCTTGCACTACTTTTCGGTAGACCCCAATTGCCTTGTCGAATTGTCCCAGGCTGCCATAAGCGGTCCCAAGTTGCTGCTGATAAGTCAGGTTCTTCGGCTCCGCGGCACAAGCTTTTTCCATCGCGGCAACACCTTGCTGGAATTGCCCCTTCTTGAAATACAGCGAAGCAAGCATGGCCTGTGCTGTGGCCATCTGCGGCTGCCGCGCGGTGAGCTCCTCTAACTTGGCGAGCGCCTCGTCGCTTTTGTGCTGGGTGATTAGCTCTTGAATCGAAGCGAGTTCGCCCACTCCCGCTTGCAGACGCTGCGCGCCAACCGCGGAACCGGTCAGTGCGATGGCCGAAAGTGCGGCCACAATGGACAGCCGCGTGCGCTTCGCGTCTTCCGAATCGCCCGCGGCGGGCAGCACTGCCCCCACGACAAGCCCCATGACCAGTCCGCCTAGATGCGCCGCATTGCTGATTCCCGGCCGGGCCGCGCCGTAAACCAAATTGAAGAAGATGAATGTCCCCAGGCTGCCCAGAAAATTTTTGTTGATCTGCAGATGGGACGGCGTCTTCTTCAAATAGACATACGAAACGAGCACGCCCGCCAAACCAAATATCGCGCCCGAGGCCCCGGCGCTGGCCGCCATCGGATGCCAGTACACGCTCACAATGCTGCTGAAAATCCCGCTGACAAAGTACGCGAGCAGGTACGCGATGCGGCCCATCAGCCGTTCCGCGGCGCGCCCGAGATTCCACAGGCACCACATGTTCAGCCCGATGTGAATCGCGCCGAAATGCACGAACATGCTGGTTACCAGCCGCCACCACTCGCCGCCAAACGTCAACGGGCCAAAGTCCGCTCCAAACGCAATGCCGTCCCGGGGTGTCGGGTCCAGTGCCGACACGCCGCGCGCAACCATCACCGCGTAGACGAGCGCGTTTATCGCAACCAACGCGATGGTGATTGGGAAAGTCGGAGAGTCCGCCACGGCGGCACTGGCTCTTTGCGCCAGCGGAGCCTGCGTGGCTTCCCACTGCTGCAAATCGCACGTCGGGCAATTCACGGTCAACGCCGTGTCGCCGAATCGAAGCTCAAATTCCTTGCCACAAGTGGCGCAGCGCCGGACAGTCATGAGGAGGGAAATGGTATCAGCTTTCTGTTAAGAAAGAGATAAACATGGAAATTGCGTAGTGTCCTAATTTGATTTGTCCGGCCGTCCAATGACGGACACAACACAGCTGCGCACTGCCAACGCCAAACTCCAGCGCCGGAGGCGCGCAACGCGTTAGCCCAGTTCGCAAGGACTGGGAACGGAAAGAGCAAAACCAGGAGCTCTGTAGGGCAAAACCTTTGTAAGCTCAACGCCTCGCAAAGAGCAAAAGCAACGTCCCAATGACCAAGCCCGCAAGCACCAGCCCGGCAACGGCTCGCACAAACAGAGACGGGGACTCTCTCGGGATCGGCCCGGGCGGACGCTTAGGCGGGACGGGCGGGTCGAGCACGCCGACGCCGGTTACTTTTCGAGGCGGCCCGCCTCGCAGCGACCCCGACGACGCCGCTTCCAGCTCGAATTCATTTTCGGCGAATTCGTACGGCATGCAGAAATGCTACTCCCTCGTCGTAGGCGTGTCTAGACGTTGGCGTAGCAGGTTCTTATCTTTTTAGAGTGCGGCGGCTTGCCGCCGCTTTTCTCGCTCTTACCTTGTGGGACCGTCTGTAGAGGCGCGCTTTAGCGCGTCCTTTTTGTGTCGTGATCCACGACGCTAGATAAGCCGGAAGATCACTTCAATTGTGATCCACGTGGGCACCGGGTGGCGACCCGCGTCCTTTGCAGGCGTAAATTTCCAGCCGCGTACCGTTTCCAGCGCGCGCTCGTCGAGTCCCAAACCGATTCCGCTCACAAATCGCACCTGCGACGCCCGGCCATCCGCGCCTACTAGAACCTTTAGCGTGACCGTGCCTTGCACTTTCGCTTTCCGCGCTTCATCCGTGTATTGCGGGTCGGGGCAGTACACGCACACCGGCTGCGACAGAAGATTTGCGTAAGGCCCATCATAGCTTTCGCCCTGCCCCGCGCCGGGTCCATTGTCGTCGCCCATTCCTCCCTTGTGGCCGGAACCGAAGCCGTGGTCTGTTCCCGAGCCAGCGGAATGCGTGTCGTTCTTCATCCACGGCAATCCTAGGTTCGTCACCGGAGCAGGGAATCGCGGTGCGTTGGGATCAAACACTGTCTCAGGCACCTCCAATTCGGTGGTTGTTAGCGTTTCCTTACGCGGAGGAAGAATCGGCATCGAAGAACCCGGCGCAAGCAATCCGTGCCTTGCGGGTTCCGATTCTTCCTCCCCTCCGCCACTCTTCTTCCCCAGGGAGGGATGCCCAAACAGGTTCGGGTCCAGCGGAGCAAATATTCTTGAACCATCTTGAACGTCAGAGCCCTTCAAGGGAGGCTTTCGTACCGGTGACTCCACGCTTAGGAAGAGAATCGCTCCGATCACCACCGCATGGGTGAAAAAGGCGGCCACGCGCGGCCCGCTGGCGATGGAACTACGCTCCTGCGCAAGCAGGTGAATCGGCGCGCCATTGGCGGAAGAAGGGAAGATCCGCACCGGCGTCAGCAGTTGATGGAAATTCTCACGAATCCGCTGTAGCCAGGAATCCTGCGAGGATTGAAAAGAGGACACGAGCCGCAAAAATGGATCGCGCATGGGCAGGCCTCCGCGCAGCCTCCGCGTTTTGCCCTGGACTTTCGGGCACCAATCGCGTCATGAGAAGCGCAGCCCCCAGAATTGGTTGCCCGCAAATCTCCGCATTTGAATTTCCCCTCGCGACCCGCAGCCGTTGATCTAATAATTGCCCATCTGGCCTTGTCATCCTGAGAACCGCGCAGTTTGCGGCCCGAAGGATCTCAACCTACACGCCGTCGACAAAGTAGTCGCTGAAGTTCTTCGCGCATCGTCCTCGGATGCGCTCAGGATGACACCTGCACCGGGGTTGTCTTTTTCCGTATGTTTCTCGCCAGAAAGGAAAGCTAGGATTTGGTTGACGCAAAAAAAGAGGGCGCGATCGCCTCGCGCCCTCATCAATCAAATTCAATCTGAAAAGAAACTTACAGCAAGCGGAACAGCACTTCAATTTGCACGCGGCAGTTAACCGGCTTTCCATTTGGCCCGAGGGCCGGCCGCATCTTCCAATTCTTCACTTGCGCCATAGCCTTTTCCTCGAGCCCAAGGCCCGGACCCTTGATGACCCGCGGGTCCAGCACTCGCCCGTCCGCGGTAACGATTACATCGAGCAAAACCGTGCCCTGGTACTTAGCTTTGCGCGCTTCATCACTGTACTCGGGATCGGGGCAGTAGATGCATTCGGGTTTCCCGACTCCATTGATGCCCGCGCGGAACATGCCCCCGCCTGTGCCGCCGCCTTCCCCGGGGCCAAGCCCGCCGCCCGAACCGCTGCCAATTCCGCCGCCCTCGCCGGTTCCAATTCCACCGCCGCCGCCCGGACCGCCCGAGAAATTCACCGACGCGGCCAGCGGGTCGCCCATATTCGTTAGCGGAGGATTGGACACCTTCAAATCTGGCGGACCCAGCAGCGAGGGATCCATCGCCAGCTTGGGGTTCTGGTTCTTAATAGTCGCCATCGGCGGAGTAAACTGCGTCCACTGGAATTTTGGCGCCCGGCCTTTTGTCGGGGGCAGCGGATTGCGATCGCCGCCACCGCCACCGCCTCCCGCCTTATTTGCGCCAGCCGGGAGTTTCCCGATGTACGGCGAAATATCCAGCGGCATGACGTCGACTTTGTTCTTGGCCTCGGTGGAAGCAGGGATGACCTGCGTGAAGATCGGAACCACGAGCAACGCGATGACCAGAACGTGCATGCCCACGGCAATGGCCTGGCTCCAGCCAAAGTTTTCGTCCTTCGACCAAATATCCTTGACCTTGACCGGCTGAATGCCCGCAGGAAGAGGCGCCTGCTTGGGAGGCGCGAAAAATTCCTTAATACGCGTGCCGAACCCGCCGAAATTTGTGCCCCAGGAAACAGCCAATCGGCTGTTCACCGGGCCTTTCGGCGCCGGGCCGGAGCTGAAAAAGTCGGTGAGGTTGCTGAAAACTCCGGTCCCGAACGAGGTGCGCGTAAACGGCGCATCTTTGCGCTCGCGGACCTTGACGGGCCGCTCCGTCAGGAACTGCACAAGATTCGACCAGAAGTTATCGGGAATCAGGATTTCAGGCCGCGCGAACTTCGGCACCGCCGAAGCAGGCACGGACACCGCGGGTGAAGAGCCCGCGGATGGACGCTGAGCCCTCGTGATTTCAGTTGGCAGAAGATCGATAAATTTGCCCGGCACCATTAACCTCATTTATTAGACGCAGCTCTCCTGCGCTTGGTATCCCCATACCGTTAGGATTCGCACAGGCCGGGAAAGGTTGTGCCCCTCCGGCGGCTGACACCATCTTCAGTTGATTGTAACATAGGTGGTTGAACTCCCTTCCGAAGTTTCCCGTCGTGCACCTGAACTAAGGGACGGCATGGCAGGAAAAGGGTGTGAAGTCCTAAGTTGTAAGCTCTACGTACGAATAACGGCATCGAAGTCGCGCGGTCTGGCTGGCTTGGGCGCGTGAGTAACGACACTAACGCATCCAACGGCCGCCAGCGCGTTCTCTGTCGCTCGACACCGTAACTCAAGATATAATCCCCTTTTTACGAACATGCCCGTCACGCCAGAGGATCGCGCCCGCGAGACCATCGACAATCTTTTGTCGGCAGCGGGCTGGATCGTGCAATCCCGCGACGAGGTCAACCTATCTGCGGGGCCGGGGGTCGCCATCCGCTACTTCCGCATGAAGTCCGGCCACGGCGAAGCTGACTATCTCCTCTATGTGAACGGCCTTGCGGCAGGCGCTATCGAGGCCAAGAAGGAAGGCGAAACTCTCACGAGCTTTGAAATCCAAACGGGCAAATACAGCGTGGGCCTCCCAGACGAACTCAAAGCGCATCGCAAACCGTTGCCGTTTCTCTATCAAAGCACAGGAATCGAGACACGATTCACCAATCTCCTCGAACCCGACGCACGCAGCCGCCAGGTTTTCTCCTTTCACCGTCCCGAGACCTTTGCCGAGTGGCTCGCGCAAGAAGCAAAATCGCCCGGCTCCATTCTCCGTGCGTGCCTCAAGCACCTGCCCCCGCTGATCAAGGAAAACCTCTGGCCCGCGCAGATTCGCGCCATCGAGGGCCTCGAAGAATCGCTGGGCGAGGTGCGTCCTCGCGCTCTCATTCAAATGGCCAGCGGCGGCGGCAAGCCCTTCTGGCTCGATGAGTCATACGATCATTGGGTGCGAAATTCGCGCGAGTTTGACCGCATCCAGTCCTACATCGAATTCAATCCGGTGTCGGCGGGTCTAGTAGCGCGGCCCGAAGAGTGGCCCTGGTCCAGTGCTCAAGCACGCCACATCTCACAGGCAGGAGTGCCTGTGCCACGGGGATCACATCAAAATGCCTAATGGCTTCCTGTGGCACAGCCACTCTTGGCTGTGCTAGAAAGACGCTCATGCCTAACGGTTCATCCACCGTCGTCCAGAAGCTTTGGAACTACTGCAACATCCTCCGTGATGATGGCCTCTCCTACGGTGACTACATCGAGCAGCTCACTTTTCTCCTGTTTCTCAAAATGGCCGAGGAGCGCAAGCAGCTTGACCGTAAAAGCGCTGCGAATATCCCCGAAGAGTACGATTGGAAAAGCCTTGTCACGCTCGAAGGCGAAGCCCTCGAAATCCACTACCGCAAAACGCTCGAGAATCTCGGAAAACAGCGCGGCCTGCTTGGCCTCATCTTTCGCAAAGCCCAAAACAAGATTCAGGATCCCGCCAAGCTCCGCCGCCTCATCGCCGATCTCATCGACCGCGAACAATGGACGACTCTTGATGTGGACGTAAAAGGCGACGCCTATGAAGGCTTGCTGGAAAAGAACGCAGAAGACGTGAAAACCGGCGCGGGCCAATACTTCACGCCGCGCGCCCTAATCCGCGCCATGGTGGACGTGATGCGTCCCGCTCCCGGGCAGATCATTCATGACCCTGCTTGCGGCACGGGCGGCTTCCTCCTTGCTGCGCACGAATTCATCAGCAAGCACTACAAGCTGGACAAGAACCAGAAAAAGCATCTCCGTTTTGAAGCGCTCTCCGGCAACGAAATCGTGGACGCCACCGCCCGCCTCTGCGCCATGAACCTCTACCTGCACGGCATCGGCGGCGACGACGAACCCATCCGCGGCGGCGTTGACAGCTTGGCCGCTCCGCCCTCCACCAATTGCGACATGGTTCTAACCAATCCGCCTTTCGGCAAGAAATCCAGCATCACCATCATCAACGAAGAGGGCGAGCAGAGTAAGGAAGCCCTCACCTACTACCGCGACGATTTCTGGGCCACCACCAGCAACAAGCAGCTCAACTTCCTCCAGCACGTCAAATCGCTTCTCAAAATCCACGGCCGCGCCGCCATCGTCGTCCCCGACAACGTCCTCTTCGAGGGTGGCGCCGGTGAAACCGTTCGCCGCAAACTCCTCCACGAATGCGACGTGCACACATTGTTGCGGCTACCCACCGGCATCTTCTACGCCCAGGGCGTCAAGGCGAACGTCCTTTTCTTCGACCGCAAGCCCGCTAGCGAAACGCCATGGACCAAAACGTTGTGGATCTACGACTTCCGCACCAACCAGCACTTCACGCTAAAAACCAATCCCCTCAAGCGTAGCGATCTCGACGACTTCGTTGCCTGCTACCATCCCGAAAATCGCCATGAGCGCAAAGAAACCGAGCGCTTCAAATCCTTCTCCTACGACGATCTAATCAAACGCGACAAAGCCAATCTCGACATCTTCTGGCTCAAGGACGAAAGCCTGGAAGACTCCGCCAACTTACCCGACCCCGACGTCATCGCCGCCGAAATCGCGGAAGACCTCCAGGCCGCCCTCGACCAGTTCGCCCAAATCGCCGCCGACCTCAAGAAGTGAGCCAGCACACGGAAAGCGGATCCTGAGGAGGAGGTTGCCCGAAGCAGTTGGGTTGAACCTGGGACCAGCCGCTGCGAAATTGGGTCGTAAATCGTGTACCATGACACAAGAACAAAACTAGACGAGCCAACAAGATAGGAAGGGATAAGAGCGAACGCTTCGCTATGGCTGAACCACTGGAACTGAAAAAGACGCTGAACCTGCCGAAGACCGACTTCCCGATGAAGGCCAGCCTGCCGCAGAACGAGCCCAAGCAACTGGAAGCGTGGTACAGCGGAAACATTTACGAGCGCATTCTGGAAACCCGCAAAGGCAAGCCGCTGTTTGTTTTGCATGATGGGCCGCCGTATCCCACGGGCGAAATTCATCTGGGCACCGGGCTGAACAAAATCCTTAAGGACTTGATCGTCAAGACCAAGAGCATGGCGGGGCACTACGCGCCGTACGTGCCGGGATGGGATTGCCACGGCCTGCCCATCGAAACGCAGGTGGAGAAAGAGTTGGGCGGGAAAGGCAAAGTGCCGCCGGCGGAGTTTCGCAAGCTGTGCCGGCAATTCGCTACGCGCTTTATCGACCAGCACCGGCGCGATTTCAAGCGGCTGGGGATTTTTGGGCAGTGGAATGACCCGTACTTGACGATGAGCTTTGGCTACGAGGCCACCATCGCGGGCGCATTTCTGGATTTCATGGAGAAAGGCTACGTCTACCGCGGGCGCAAGCCGGTGTATTGGTGCATTGTCGACAGCACGGCGCTGGCGGAAGCGGAAGTGGAATACGAGGACCACACGAGCCCGTCGATTTGGGTGAAGTTTGGCGTGGTCGGCGGCGGCAAAGGCGATGCGGCGAAGATCGGGAGTGATGTAAGCGCTGTGATTTGGACGACTACGCCCTGGACGCTGCCGCACAATCGCGCGCTTGCGTTTCATCCGGATTTTGAATACGCGGTCGTCGAAACGGAAAAGGGTGCGTTGTTGCTTGCCGCGGAACGCGTCGCCGCGTTGCAAGCCGAATGCGGGATCAAAGAAGCAAAGGTGCGGGCCACGTACAAGGGACGGGATTTCGAAGGCATGAAATTCCAGCACCCGTTCGTGTCCATCCAGGTGCCGGGGATTCTCGCGGATTACGTGACGCTCGATCAGGGCAGCGGCATCGTGCACACCGCGCCGGGGCATGGTGCCGACGACTTTTACTCCGGCCAAAAATATGGACTGGAGATTTACGCGCCGCTCGACGACAAGGGCGTCTATCTCGAAGGCCTGCCTGAATACAAAGGCAAGGACGTTTTCAGCGCGAATCCCATCGTGGTCAAATTGCTGCAAGACCGCGGCGCGCTGCTTGGCCTGCACGATTACTTGCACACCTATCCGCACTGCTGGCGCTGCCACAATCCGGTGATCTTCCGCGCGACGGAGCAGTGGTTCATCAAGATGGATCAGGCGGCGAACGGGCACGACAAAACGCTGCGCGCCGAAGCGCTGGAAGAAATTCACCAAGTGAAGTGGTTCCCCGAGTGGGGCGAAGACCGCATGTACGAAATGATCGAGCACCGGCCGGACTGGTGCGTCTCGCGGCAGCGGTTCTGGGGCGTGCCGATTATCGTGTTTTATTGCGACGCTTGCGGCACGCGGCTCGAGGACTACAAGGCGCTGCGGAATGTCGTGAAGTGGTTTGAAAAAGAAGGCGCCGACGCCTGGTATCAGCACACGCCTGAAGAATTATTGCCCGCGGGCACGAAGTGCTCGTGCGGCGCGACGAAATGGCGCAAAGAAAATGACATTTTGGATGTGTGGTTCGATTCCGGCTCTTCCAACCTTTCCGTGTTGAAAGGCCCGGAGTGGCCCGCGGATGTTTATCTTGAGGGTCCGGACCAGTATCGCGGCTGGTTCCACAGTTCGCTGCTGGTGGCCACGGGAGTGCGCGACGCCGCGCCGTATCGCCAGGTGGTCACGCACGGCTGGACGCTGGATGAGCAGGGCCGGCCGATGTCCAAATCGCTGGGCAACGCGCTTTACCCGATTGAGATTTGCGAACGCTGGGGCGCGGATTTGCTGCGGCTGTGGGTCGCGTCGGTCGAGTATCAGGCGGACGTGAAGATGAGCGAGCGGGTGATGACGCAGCTCAGCGAAGCGTACCGGAAGATTCGCAACACGTTCCGGTTTGCGCTGGGGAATTTGAGCGATTTCAATCCGCAGCGCGACACGATTCCCAATGACCAACTCGAGGAAATCGACCGCTGGATGCTGGACCGCACGGCGGAGCTGGTGACGAAGTGCCGCGAGTGGTACGCGGGCTACGAATTTCACCGCGTGTATCATGCGATACACGATTATTGCGTGGTGGAATTGAGCGCGTTTTATTTCGATGTGCTGAAAGACCGCTTGTACACGAAGGCGGCGAAGAACAAGTCGCGGCGCTCCGCGCAAACCGCGATCTGGAAAATTTCGAGCGCGCTGGTGCGGCTCGCGGCGCCTGTTTTGGTCTTTACCGCGGAGGAAATCTGGAAGTATCTGCCAAAAGCCACGGGCGAGCCGGAAAGCGCGCACATGGCGCTATTCCCGCAAGCCGAAGGGTTGGGTTGCGGCATTTCCAAGGAAGCAACCGAGAAATGGGCGCGTCTCGAGCAAGTGCGTTCCGCCGTGCTCGTCGCGTTGGAGCAAGCGCGTGCCGCGAAGGTCATCGGCGGGGGCCTGGAGGCGAAAGTTCGCTTGTCCGCCGGAGCAGAAGCGCCAGGTTTGCAGAAACTCCTCGAAGAAAGACTTAGTTTTTTGCCCACGTTGTTTATCGTGTCCCAGGTGGTTGTCGATGCAAGCGCCGGTGACGGCTTTGCGCCAAGCGAACTTCTGCCGGGCCTGGCGATCAAAATCGAGCGTGCCGACGGGAAAAAATGCGAGCGCTGCTGGAACTACTCGACGCAGGTCGGCGAAAATACGCGCTATCCAACAGTCTGCGAGCGTTGCTCGGAAGCGCTCGCGGAAATCGAGCGCGATGCTTCAGCAGGCGCGGCGGCGACGTGACATGGGATCTCTGGCGGTGTCGCACCTACGGCGCTCGCGATCTTGTTTCATAGTGACCCAGCCCTCACGGGCTGGGCTAACGTGTGGCACGCCTACGGCGTTGGTGATAACGGATAAACAGCTTCTTTCGCATTCCCTTGACGTATGAGCTTTCCCTCGCGCCTCCGGTGGCTGTGGCTCACCCTGATGGTGGTGATATTGGACCGCGCCAGCAAAGCCTGGTTCGAAGCGCGAACCCCGGAAGGCTGGCGACAGGAACTCATCCACAATTTCATCTACCTGGTGCATAGCCGCAATCCCGGAATCGCTTTTGGTGTTATGGGCGACTCCGCGTCGACCGGGACGCGCATTCTTCTGATTGCCGGTTCGCTCGTGGTGATTGGAGTGCTTGCCTGGTTGCTCGTGGCGGGTAAAGCCACCAGCGCGATGGCCGCGGCAGGACTGGCGCTGTTCCTGGGTGGCGCCGCGGGAAACGTCACGGACCGTATTTCTCAAGGCGCGGTGACGGATTTTTTTGAAGTGTGGTTCGGAACGTACCGCTATCCGGCATTCAACGTCGCGGACTCCGCGATCACCGTGGGCGCCATACTGATTATTCTCGATTTGTTATTTGGGTCGAAGCACGGGAAAGGCCATCCGGAATCCTGACCGGTGTCGCCGAGGAGAGCATCCATGAACCGATGGAAGAACTTCAATCGCCGTGAATTCCTGACCAGCGCGCTGGGCGCGGCAGCATCGTTCTACATGCTGCCGCCGGGCAGGCTCCTCGCGGCGCAACAAGAAATCACGCGGCGGCGCTACGTTCCGTTTCATTTCCCGCCGGAATTTATTTTCGGGGCAGCGACGGCGGCGTATCAGATTGAAGGCGCGTGGAACGAAGATGGCAAGGGCGAATCGATCTGGGACCGCTTCGTGCACACGCCGGGAAACGTGAAAGGAGCCGCTACCGGAGACGTCGCCTGCGACTCCTATTACCGCTATAAGGAAGACATCGAGCTTTTGAAAACGATGAATTTGAAGAGCTACCGTTTTTCCATTTCGTGGCCGCGGATTCAAGCCGGCGGGACCGGCGAACCCAATGACAAAGGGCTGGACTACTACAAGCGCCTCGCGGATGGGTTGCTCGAAGCGAAAATCCGCCCGCTGTGCACGCTCTATCATTGGGACCTGCCGCAAAAACTGGAGGATGCGGGCGGCTGGCCCAACCACGACATTGTGGGTCGCTTCACAGAATACGTGGAAATCGTGACGCGCGCGTTGGGCGACCGCATTTCCCACTGGTGCATCTTCAACGAGCCGTGGGTCTTCACATTTCTCGGCTACGCATACGGCACGCACGCTCCCGCGCGAAAGAATTTTATGGAGTGCCTGCGCGCCACGCACGTCGTAAATCTGGCGCAGGGCCAGGCGTTTCGCGCCATGAAAGCCGTCAATTCCAAACTTCAAATCGGAACGGCCTTCAGCATGTCGCACTGCCAGCCCGCGACCTCTTCGGACGAGGACCGCAAAGCCGCCGACCGTGCGCATGCTCTCGGCAATGTGTGGTTTGTGCATCCTGCTTTGAAAGGCGAATATCCTGCGGGATTTCCCGGTCCGAATCCGCTCGAGTTGATGGGAGTCAAGCCAGGGGATATGGAGCTCTGCCGCGCGCCGTTGGATTTTCTGGGCATTAATTACTATCGGCGCCAGCTCATTTCCGCGATTCCACCCGGCGCAGGCGAATCCGCCACCGGCGTGCACAACTTTGACGCCCATGAAGGACCGCTTACCGATTTCGCCTGGGAAGTCTGGCCCGATGCGTTCTACGAATTGCTGATGCGCATCACCCGGGAATACAAAGGCACGCCGCTGGAAATTACCGAAAACGGCTGTTCGTATTTGGATTGCCCCGACGAACACGGGCACATCTCCGACGAACGCCGCATCGAATTCACGCGCAGCTATCTGCACCGGCTGGGATTGGCCATGCTTCACGGCGCGCCTGTGCGCTCCTATCATCACTGGAGCTTGATGGACAATTTCGAATGGGCCGAGGGCTACGCGCAGCGGTTCGGATTGGCGTATGTGGATTTCCGAACGCAAAGAAGGATCATCAAGGATTCGGGCTACTGGTACGCCAAGCTCGCCTCCAGCTACAAACTCGTTTGATCCGGGGCTTTGCTCGTTTAACCCAATTCCTCTGTTCGTACGAATAGTGAAGTATTTCCAATTCGGCTATGGCGTCGCTCCGAGTTGGTGTCGCCGGGCTGCTTGGAGTGCTGTCTGGCATACATTTGAGTGGTTCATTTGAACGGCTCAAGTGTGATGCGCATCCTTGCTCCTTGTACCCGTCGGGCGATACTGACAGCAGAGGTGTTCTATGCCGACCCTGGTAGAAGTTGCTGATTCCTCGCTGATGGCCAAGGCCCTCAGCGCGCGTGCTCCCGACTTTGTCGATTTGGCGCAGAAGGCCGAAGGCGACCCGGAGCTGCTCCTCGGCGCGATTGACGCGCTTGGTTCAGTTGACCCGTGCACTCGCTTTGCTGCCGCCAAGCTTATGCGGATTCTGAGTGAGAGATCCCCCGAAACTCTCTATCCTCATTTCGATGCTCTTGTGCGCATGCTGCGGGACGAGAACAGCATCCTTCGCTGGAACGCCATGCTGGCGCTTGGCAATCTGGCGTCCGCCGACCGCGAGGACAAACTGGAGAGCATCCTCGACGATTACCTTGCTCCCGTCTCTGGCCCCAACCTGGTGGATGCGGCCAACACCCTCCAGGGAGCCGCGTGCATCGCGCGCGCCAAGCCTCATCTTGCCGACCGCATCGCCAAGCGGATTCTCGAAGTCGAGCGCGCCCGCTATGCCAAAGCGGAGTGCCGCAACGTCGCCATCGGCCACGCCATCCTGGCTCTCGAAGAGTTCTTCCCGGCCCTCCGCGATCCGCATCCCGTGCAGCTTTTCGTCCGCCGGCAGTTGAAGAACTCGCGGCACGCGACCGCCAACAAAGCGCGGCATTTTTTGCATAAGTGGACGACCACTCATAGCCCAATCCGCGCGAATTGACGTCAGGTCGGGAATTGCGGCAACGCTCGCCGGGAGCGGAAGCTGATTCGCTTATAATCGAGTCGTGCCCTCCTCTGAAACTGCTGCGCTTCGCGAACTGGTTGCCTCTCCCACGGATTCCGGGGAGCGGCTAGACCGTTTTATCGCCGCGCAATGTCTGGAACTCAGCCGTACGCGCGTGCAGGAACTAATCGACGCGGGACAAATTCACGTTGACGGCAAGCCCGCTGCAAAAGGATCCGTCCGTCTTCGCGGCGGCGAAAAAATTGCAGTGGAGATTACGCCACGTCCCGCGATGGCCGCGGAACCCGAAGCCATTCCTCTGGACGTGCTCTATGAAGACGAGGACGTCGTCGCCATCAACAAGCCCGCGGGGATGACCGTACATGCCGGGGCAGGAAACGTCTCCGGGACATTGGTGAACGCGCTGCTTGGGCGCGGACAAGCCCTTTCGAAAGGCGGGGATGCTCTGCGTCCGGGAATTGTGCACCGCCTGGACAAAGAAACTTCCGGCGTGATCCTGGTAGCGAAGAACGATGCGGCGCACGCAAAACTCGGCGAAGCGTTCCGCGCGCGCGCCATCCAGAAAACCTATCTGGCGCTGGTGCAGGGAATCCTGAAAGAAAAAAAGGGAAGCATTGAGCTGGCCATCGGCCGCGATCCTGCGCACCGCACCCGCATGGCGACGCCGAAGAAGTCCTGGCGCGGCACAGCCATCACCAATCTGCGCGAAGCGCGCACCGATTGGCGCGTTTTGGCAACCATCGACGGCACGACGCTGGTGGAGGTCCAACTTCACACAGGCCGCACGCACCAGATTCGTGTGCATTTCTCGGCTCTGAAGCACCCCGTAGTCGGCGACACTCTGTATGGAGCGGCAGCGCAGTTGCGCATAGGAAAAGTGACGCTGCCCCCGCTTGGCCGCAACTTTTTGCACGCGGCCAAACTCGGATTCGCGCAGCCGCGCACCGGAAATTGGATCGACGTGCGCGCGCCGCTGCCTGCGGAATTGGGCGACTTCCTCCGACGAATTTGCGAAGCCGCCGGGGATTCCCTGAGGCGAATTGACGCTGCGCTTGCAGCGTACCTATAATCAATTGAAATGCGACGGAGCGTCATTCCAGCTTTCTTGATAGCAGCGCTGTTCCTCCTGCCTCTCGCGGACCGCGCGCAGCAATCTTCGAGTGATTCAAAACCGCAGTCGCCAAAACCCGCGCAGAATCCGCCGCCCGCCCAGGCTCCTCCACCCGGGCAATCTCCCGCGCCGGGCCAAGAGCCCCCGCAGCAAAGCGGAGAAACGTTCCGCCGTGAAGTCAATCTCGTCGACGTCCTTTTCACCGTTTTGAATCGCCGCAATAAATTGGTGCCGGATTTGGAGAAGGGCGATTTCCGGATCTTCGACGAAAACAGGCCTCAGGACATTCGCTACTTCAGCAAGCAGACGGACCTTCCTCTGCGCATTGGCATGCTCATCGACACTTCTAACAGCATCCGTGACCGCATCAAGTTCGAGCAGGATGCTTCGGTGAATTTTTTGTTCAGCGTGGTGCGGCGCAACAAGGATGAAGCGTTCGTCATGACCTTCGACGACGAGCCGCAAATCATTCAGCCCTTCACCAGCGATACTGGAGCGTTGCGCGACCAGATCACGCGCACCCGCGCCGGCGGCGGCACGGCGATTTATGACGCGATTTACCAGGCTTGCTCGACGCAGTTGAGCCATCCGCCGCGCCCACCCGGCGATCAGCCGGACGTCGTGCGGCGCGTGATGATTCTAATCAGCGACGGCGAGGACAATCTTTCGATCCACACGCGCGCCGACGCCATTGAAATGGCGCAGCGGTTCAGCGTCGTCATTTACACCATCAGCACGAGCACGCAATGGGTTTCGCTTTCGGAGACCGATCCGGCCAAAACTGCCGACCGCAAATATCATCTGACCGACGGCGACAAGATCCTGCAGAACTTGGCCGACGAAACCGGTGGACGTTCATTTTTTCCCTATCACGTGGACGATCTCGACCAATCCTTTCAAGACATAGGCGACGAGCTGCGCAACCAATATTCGATTGCCTACAATGCTGGCAACTTCGATGGCCGCTATCATCGCATTCGCATCGATCTGCCCGAGCACAAGGGCTATCAAGTGCGCGCGCGCCGCGGCTATTTCGCTAGGGCCAATCAAGTTCCCACCGCTCCGCGGGGAACCGGGGGCGCCTCGCCCCAGGGCGACGCGAAACCTTGATGTAGTGGCCCCCACGCGCCGGTTTTACGTGTGGGGATTGTTCCTGCTTCCACCCGGGTCTGTACACAGTACGAGCAGGACGCGGCGAGAACCAACCCTCACATCCTGAGGCATTCTATATGACTGCTGGGCTCATGATAGTCGCACAGGCGTCTGCACCCCGACCAGGCATCTCATTTTGGCTGTTGCTCGCGGGCGGCACAGCTTTGATCTTAGGGTCCCTGCACAGAATGATGAGCCCGTCATCCTGTTATGCTCTTCTCGACTCGATTTACAGCAAGGATCGCGACAGACGTGGAGACCCGGCAAGGGTTCGTGGAATAAGGATCGCCGCAGGATCCGCCGTCCTTTTCGGATTGTACTTCATGTGGAGGCTCTTCGCGACCTTAGGACCGTAATAGTTGAAGCGAGCACTCGGTGAAAATTCCTATTTGAAACGAATTCCGCGCTTTTGCCGTCTCACGAGTAGTCTTACAATCCTGTGGGCCGGTTCCATCCGTTCCAAGCAGTTATAGAAAAATTCGGAGGCTGAGAGTGCGAAAGCATCGAACTCTGTTTGTGATTTTGCTGTTGGTGGTGGCGGCGCTGCCGCTGGCCGCACAAGCGCCGAGCACGTCGGACTTGCAGGCGATCGAGCAGATTAAAGACGAAGGCTTCGGCAACTCGAAAATCATGGAAATCATGAGCTACCTGACGGATGTGTACGGTCCGCGGCTCACCAATTCGCCGGACATCAAGCAAGCCGCGGAATGGACCACCGGCAAAATGAAAGAGTGGCAGCTTGCGAACGTGCACCTCGAGACGTGGGGGCCCTTCGGCAGGGGCTGGTCGAACGAGCGGTTTTCGCTGCAGGCGATTTCGCCTCGGCCGTTTCCGCTGATCGGCTACGCGCAGGCCTGGACGCCGGGCACCAACGGCGTCGTGACCGCGGAAGCGGTGTATGCCCCGGTTCAAAAAGAAGAGGACATGGAGAAGTATCGCGGAAAGCTGAAGGGGAAATTCGTGCTGACCGCGCAGGTGCCGGAAATCAAAGCGCGGTTTGAAGCGCAGGGCCACCGCTACACCGACGCGGAGCTCGTCGAGGAATCCACACAAGAGATTCCCGGAGGGCGGCCGGAGGATCGTTATGCGCGCTTCCGCGCACAAAGGGAGTTGAATCAAAAGATTCAAAAATTCCTGGTGGACGAGGGCGTTGCCGCGTGGATTGGAACCTCGAACGGGGATGACGGAACGGTATTTGTGCAATCGGGCGGCGGACGTGACCCCAAGGACCCGCCGGCACCCCCGCGGGCGACGGTGGCCGCCGAGAATTACGGGCGCATCGTGCGCATGCTGGAAAAGAATGTCCCGGTCACGTTGCAAGCCGATATTCAAAATAAGTTTTACGACGACGATTTGAACTCTTTCAACATCATCGGGGAAATTCCCGGCGCAGACAAAGCCAAGGCCGACGAAGTCGTGATGATTGGCGCGCACTTCGATTCCTGGCACTCGGGAACGGGCGCGACGGACAACGGCGCGGGCTCGGCCGTGATGCTCGAAACTATGCGCATCCTCAAGGCCACCGGCGTCAAGCTGCGCCGCACCGTGCGCATCGGTTTGTGGACGGGAGAAGAGCAGGGCCTGCTCGGATCGCGCGCGTACGTGAAACAGCATTTCGGCTCCTGGGAGCCGGACCCTTCTGCGCCTGACAAAGAAATCCTCAAGCTGCTGCCCGAACAGGCCAAACTCGACGCGTATTACAACGTGGACAACGGCAGCGGCAAAATCCGCGGCGTATATTTGCAGGGCAACGAAGCAATCGCGCCGCTCTTCGAGCAGTGGATGGAGCCATTCCACAACGTTGGCATGACTACGCTGAGCATTCGCAACACCGGCGGCACGGATCACTTGTCCTTTGACGCGGTGGGCTTGCCGGGATTCCAGTTCATCCAGGACCCCATCGAGTACGACACGCGCACGCACCACACGAACATGGACGTCTACGAACGCATCCAGGAACCGGACATGAAGCAAATGGCCGTGATTGTGGCGTCGTTCGTGTATCTGACGGCCAACCGCGACGACTTTGTCCCGCGGAAACCCCTGCAAAAAACGCGCCCCAAGCGCCCCAGCCCGTTCTAGGAAATAAGCGTCCTTACTAGTGCGCGGCAGTCGATGAGCCTGTTTTGCAAAGGTTTTGCAGGGCTATAGACCATGACAAGGACCTTCGCAAGACCGCAAAGAAAGTCGGCGTACAAGTCTTAGGGTAGAAAACTCTTCCACAGACCCTATTGTTCCGGGACCGGAAAAGAGGACGCGACGATTCGTCATCTTTATCCCCGCCGGGTTCCCAGTCGTCTGCGCTGCCTGGACAAGGTGAGCCCACGCGCGGAGTTTGGGCGTAATTCTGCGGAAACCTGAGAGAGAAGTGTGGACTAAAGAAGCCTACCCTGAACCCTTGGGGGCGTAATAGCCTTTGCGGGCCAGGACCTTCATGTCTTTGTCGGCGGTTTCCACTTTGATTTTGCGGAACGTGCCGTCGCGCGCGCTGTTCGTCGGGTAGTAGCCCAGCGTGTATTGCTGGCGCAACTCTTCCGCAATCTGGTCAAAGGCTTCCTCGAGGTGCTTCTGGGAAGAAACTTCGATGACGCGGCCGCCGGTCTGATCCGCCATTTTGTGAGCGACGTCCGGCCGCCAGCCGTAACCCGGATCGTGCACCAGCAGGAAGTGGACGACCGTGTTGGTCCGTTCGGCGGCTTCGATAGCCTCTTCCAGCGTTACCTTGCTGCCAAAATCCTCGGCGTCGGTAATAATTACCAGCGCCTTGCGGCCAGCTTCCGTCGCTAATTTCTCACCACACGCGACCCAAACTGCATCATAAAGATGCGTCCCATTGGGACCGGAGGGCAAAGTGCCGGGCGTAACCACGGGGCCGGCTGCGTTCACCTGGGCGTGGCGGATCGCACGGCTCAACTGCGCGTGATCCTCGGTGAAGTCGGAGAGCAGATCCACGTCCAGATCGAACGAGATGACCATGGCTTCATCGGCCTTGCGCATCACCTGGGTCAAAAACTTGGAAGCAGCTTCTTGCTCGGCGGGCAGGCGGTTTTGTTCGCTGCCGCTGGTGTCGATAAGCAGGCCGAGGGTGATGGGCAGCGTGGTTTCCGAGGTGAAGAACGCGACCTTCTGCTCCTGCTCGTTCTCGAAGATGTGGAAGTCTTCCTGCTTCAAATTGGTGATGATGTGTTTCTTCTTGTCGCGCACGGTGGCGAAAATATTGACGAGATTGACCTGGGTCTTGATGATCGATTCCTGGCCGGCTTGCTGGGCAGGCTCCTGTGAGCCCGCCGGGGTGGCCAGCGTCCATGCAACCAAGGCCGCCGTGCAGTACGTCACAATTCTGGTCGAGAAACGCATGTATAATTTCCTGGTCGAAAAAGATGCCCGGCAAGCGAACCGCGCGGGGTCCAAATCCTTCCATAGGATGCCACGGAGCGGCTCAAGGGATGCGCGGCACAGGCCGCCCGAGCAGGGAATCTCAACCCGAAGTTTGGCCCGAGGAATATGAAAAGTCCACGAAAAAGCGCGGTTGCCGGGGCGTTTGTGCTGTTGGCGTTAGCCATCGTCCCCTTGAGCGGGGGGACGCCTCAGCAGAGCACGGGCGCGGCGGCCCCGCAGAATCCCCCGGTTCCCCAGCAAGAGCAGCCGCAAGCCACGGTCCGGGTACGAGTGAATGAGGTCGTAGTCCCGGTCATCGTGAAAGATGGCGCGGGGCACTTGGTGCCGGACTTGCGCAAAGACGATTTTCGCATTCTCGAAGACAACATCGAGCAGCGCATTATCTCGTTCAAAACAGACCCACTTCCCCTGTCGATGGTCGTCCTGCTGGACAACGACTTGAAATCAAAAGACGCGCAACAGGTGGCCGCGAGCCTGGACTCCATCGTGGCAGGCTTGAGCGCGAGCGACGAAGCCTTTGTCTGCCGCTTCGACCAATTCTTCCATCCGGGAAAAGGATTTACGACCGACCAGGATAAGCTGCTGACCGAGCTGAAGCGAACGCGGTTGGATGAGCAGCCCACCGTAGCGCCTCCCAGCGAGCCTATCAACGAAGGTCCGGTCATTAACGGCCATTCTTCGACGGGGGAATCCCCGAAGGTCCCCGAGACGTCAGTCATGATTAAGGGTCAGCCCACCAAAGCCCTCGATGACGCGGTTTACGCCGCGGCCCAGTTGCTCAAGGATCGCGATCCCGACCGGAAGCGCCGCAAAATCATCCTGCTAATCACGGACGGAGTGAACGCCCCGAAATTCAATACCAACAATTACGATGCCACCATCAAGGAACTGCTCCGCAACGACATCGCCGTGTACGGGGTGGGCGTGGGCGCCGCCTATTTCAGCCGCAAGTTCGAGCGCCTCTCGAAGTATTGCCACGATTCGGGCGGTGACGTTTATTACGGGCTGAAGAGCCGCGCCATGGAACAGCTCTATTCCCGCGTGACCGAGGAAGCCCGCAACCAGTACACGCTGGCGTACAACCCAACCGGGACCGACCGCGGCCTCGAGTACCATTCCATCGAGGTGCGCGTCGAGCGCCCGGGCTTGACCATCCTGACGCGCGAAGGCTATTACGTCAGCGGCGTGTCCCGGTAGACGTACCCTTTTTCTTTTTCAGCATGATTCTTCTTGACTCCGGCACGCGAGGCTCGTATAGAGGTGCTAGAGCTGCTGCCCGGGCGAAATGCCCGTGAGCGCGGCTGAGTTTTGTAAGGAGAATTGTATGAATAAGAAAGTGAAGAAGACGCCTAAGAAAGCTCCAAAGAAGATGAATAAGGCGTGTTAAAGGGATTTGAAGGAGCAGCGCTCCGGTCCGTCCAACCGGGGCGCTATTTTTTTGTGTTGCGCTAGGCGCCGGTTGGAGTCTGCTTGGCCTCCAATGCGCTCTCGCGCAAATACAGAAACAACGGCAAGCCCAGACTGACCCCGACCGCGCAAATTCCAACAATTGGCAGCCAGAGGTAGGGCACTGCGAGTCTCTTGCCCTCGCGGCGGATAAAAAAGATCAGAACGACAGCTGACACCAATACGTCCATTCCAAAGAATCCCCCAACGCGATTCGCCAACAACTCCCTCACGAAAAGCCCCAGCGGAATGCCATGTTGTGTAACAACCCACGGCACAAATTGCCAATACGGCAGCGCAATTCCAAGTACGCAAAAGACCAGATAGACGGTTTTTCGGCTCATGGGAGAATCTCCAGGGAATGCTTACTGACAATACGCCGGAACCGGCCCGGATGTTACTTCATAGCGGAGCGAAAATCCCGAGAGCGTGTCATTCCGGGGAGCGAAGCGACGACGATCTGCTTGTTCCTTTTTTTTTTGCTGAAGAGCCTCCGTCCGAAAGGACATGCCTCTCTTTCCTTTTTGTCCCTCGCCCGGAGAACTGATTACCTAAAACTTAGGACTAAAGACTTTCCTCGTGTGCCGGGCAAATCGGCTTGTAGGCACAACTGCGGCACAGGTAGCCCGGCTTCGGGGGAAATTCCTTCGCGCGAATGTCCGCGGCAGTTTCCTGCACGATCGCTTCTGCTTCTTCGAGCTGTTTCGAATCGCGGGTGCTGACCTGAACGTGGTTGTTCTGCAAGTAGTGCAGGACGAGGCGCACCGGGTTCCATTCAAAAATCTCTTTGGCCGCCAGCGCATACAAGCTGAGCTGCAAATCTTTTTTGGCGTCGGCCTCCTTCTTGGGCTTGCCCGTTTTGTAGTCCACGATTTCCACTTTGTCGCGCCCCAGCGAATTCACCTGGTCCATGCGCCCGACGACGATGACGTTGTGGTCGAGCGGCAATTCGAACGGCTTTTCCAGCTCGAGGATTTGCGGCGGCTTGTCCATCATCGTCGCATGAAACGCGCGCAACTCTTCTAGACCGTCCTTTTTGTAGCCTTTTTCCTGATAATCGTCCTCGAATCCCGCCGAAGTCCACTCCGTTTCATAAATTCGCGTCAATTCCTCGAACGGCAGCTTCACGCCCTTGCGAAGCTGGTCCATGAACCGTTTGATCGTGGTGTGCATGACCATCCCGAACGTCAGCACCGCCCTGGGTCCTTCTTTGAGCGACCACAAATGGCGGAATAGGTATTTTTGTGGACAGTTTCTGTATCCGCTCACGCCGGAAGGACTCAGCGTCAGTGGCTCTGGCGCGGGCGGATGAAAACTCTCCGCCCAGTCCGCGATATGCGAAAAAATCTTCGGCGGACCCGGCGACACCGGAAACAATTCCGCATCTTCTGCGGTGTCGCGCTTGTTTTTTGAGAGGGGCTTCGCCTCCGGGAGTTTCGGGCTGAGCTGATGGATGTCCCGCCGCTTAATCGCCGGCTCCATCAGCATGTCTTCGATGAACACCGGAATCTTGCCCTTTTTCTCTGTCAGCGTGGTGAGCGTGAGCCGGTTTTGCGCGCGCGTCAGCGCCACGTAAAACAGACGGCGCTCTTCCTGGATGTGAAACTGTTCGGCGGGCTCGCCTTCTTTCATCAGCGCCGCGGGGAATTCGAAGACGCGCGGCTGTTCCGACGCCGGAAACTTTTTGTTGTTCACGCGAATCAGAAAAACCTGCGGGAACTCCAGCCCCTTCGCGCCGTGCACCGTCATGAGCTGCACCGCGTCGCCGGGATCGTCATCCTCCAGGCTGATCGAGCCCCCAGCTTGCTCGTAATAGGCGAGATACTCGACAAATTCGGCCAGCCCGCGAGTTTCGCTCTTCGCCTCCCACTCTTTCGCGAATTCTGCCAGCCGCTTCACGTACTTGCGGTCCTGCTTGCTTGCGCGCTGCGCGATTTCCAGCCACTCGTACAAATCACCTAGAATTTCCCGCGCGCGCCGCTTCCTCACCGTCTTGCTTTGTTCGGAAACAAATTCCACCAATTCCGCCTTGGCCGCGTGCGATGAATCGAACGGCAGCTTCCCTTGCGGAAGCTGCAAAAGGTCGTAGATCAACTTCTTTTCTCTTCTCGCGCGCTCGGCTAGCCGCACCAGGTCCGCCGCTTCCAGGCCCCACGCTGGCGCCGACAGAACACGCGCGCAGGAAATGTCGTCAAACGGTTTGTCAATCAGACGCAGATACGCGAGTACGTCCTTGACCAGCGGGTGCTCCAGAATCGAGAGCCTGCTGATCACGAACGGAATCTTGCGCCGCCATAATTCCTCGACCAGTTCATCGCGATGCGCGTGTTGGCGGTAGAGCACTGCAAACTCCCGCCACTTGCGCCCCGTCCCGTGCAGCCGCTCGAGTTCGCCGGCGACCCAGCGTGCTTCCTCTTCCTCCGTCGCCAGCTCCACGATGCGAATCTTTTCGCCTTCTTCCTTGCTCGCGTTCAGCACTTTTTTCGGGAAGTCCGCGCTGACCGTGTTTTGCGCGATCACCTGCGTGGCCACGCGCAGGACATTCGGTGTCGACCTGTAATTTTGGGTGAGCGATACGCGGTGTCTCGTCGAGTCGCCGCCTTCACGCCACCCGGTAAACTTTTCGAGAAACAATTTGAAGCTCGCGAACGACGCGCCGCGGAAACGGTAAATGGCCTGGTCGTTGTCGCCAACAGCCAGGATGTTCTTCACATCGCCGGTCAGCAATTCCAGCAAGCGGAGCTGCGCGATATTCGTGTCTTGAAATTCGTCCACAAGGATGTAGCGAAATCGTTCCTGCAGGCTGCGGCGATAGCCCGCATCTTTCTCCAGCAGCTCCACGGCGCCCGTGATCAACGTCCCGAACGAAACTCGCTTCTTCTCCCGCAGCAGCTCTTCACTCGCGCGGTATGCTCGCGCGATCTCCTGCTGCAACGCCACTTCTTCGGCGCGCTCCTGGAAAACATCTTCTTCGAACGCCCCGCGTTCCTCTTTCAGCTTTGCGGCGAGCCCGTCCGCGTAGCGCTGGTAATCTTCGCTCGAAACCAGTTCATCCTGGCATCGCGAGAAAAATTCCACGAAATCGTTGAGGAACTGGCCGGGATCCGCCAGCCGCCGGAACTTGTCGAGCTTGAGCCGTTCCAGGTTGCGCCGCAGCAGGATCCAGTGATCGAATTTGTCGATCATCATCCGCTCGGGCGCCTCTTCCTTGAGCAAGTCTTCGCAAAACTTGTGGAACGTCGCAAGCGTCACGGCTTTTCCGCGCTCGCCTGCCGCTTTCACCACGCGCGCTTTCATTTCCGCCGCAGCTTTGTTGGTGAACGTCAGCCCCAGGATGTTTTCGCCGGCAAGCGCGGGATTCGAATGGAGCAGGTGGCGGATGCGTTCGGTGATGACGCGCGTTTTTCCGGTGCCAGCACCGGCAATCACCAGCAGCGGCCCTTCGCCGTGCGTGATTGCCCGCCGCTGCGCCTCGTTTAGCGTCAAGCCGCTCTCGCCCTGCGGCGCAAGCGGCTCCATCTCAAATAACGTTGCCATCGTGTGTAGCGGCGACTTTACGTCGTCGTCTCAAAAAGGGTAACGGATTTTCGGGCTAACAGGAAACGAAGAAGCTGGCTTAAAGAACCGTGCTCAGGAGATCTTCTCGGGAAATACCCTTGTGGCTCGAGACTAACCTGAGGATGGCATTTAACGTTCCAACGCGCAGGCTCTTGTGATCCGGGACAGGAAGGCACTGGCGGCTGGGCAACTCGGTTTCCAAAATGATGTGGCTCCCCGTCTGGCGGACTTCGCGATAGCCCCAATGGCGGCAGAGTGCGTCGGCTAGGTCGCGCCCACTGAGGTCGCGCGGAGTCTTCATTGCATCAGAAGAACTTCATCGCGAACAAGGTGCAATCGAATTGCCTGGGGTTTCGGGCCATCGAAGAAATACCCTTCGACGGCGTCTTTCACCATGGCGCGAAGCTCTTC